>Ga0302326_10010686_pt1 | contig 19879 bp, 16 predicted proteins | sample Palsa_T0_3_FD_202264 | JGI IMG/M metagenome (GOLD analysis project Ga0302326, IMG submission 202264) | Peat permafrost microbial communities from Stordalen Mire near Abisko, Sweden - Palsa_T0_3 | ecosystem: Environmental > Terrestrial > Soil > Palsa > Peat permafrost | place: Sweden: Abisko...
ATCGTGAGTGCATCCCCACAACCCACGTCCGAGCCGGACTCCGATTCTGTTCTTGTTGAGCTTATTGCACAGCTTCGGACGCAGTTGGATGAGCGAACCAGGCAGGTTGCAGAGCAGCAAAAGCAACTGACATCGCAGCGTGGCGAACTCGAGTACGCGCAATTGAAGATACGCGTTCTGGAAGAGCGTCTTCGCAAACAGCGCAGCGAGACGCTCAGCGATCTTCAACGCGAGTTCCTCGATCTGGGACCGGGCGTGTCGAGCGAAGAAGTTGATGCCGAGAGCCAACGCGAACCGTTGTTGAAGGAAAACGGCGCGGAGACAAGCGCACAACAGCCGAGATGGCCATTTTCACGATCTCCTCGACTACAACGCTTCCAGCACCTGGCTTAGACACGGCTGCGACGCCAGGTAAGCACAGCATTCACGCCGTAATTCCAAACGGAACTAATGACGGTTCCCGATACTCCCGCGACATACCAGGCAATTCCTTGCCTTATCAGCATGTTTGCAAAGGCAACGTTGATCAGGGCACCCATTGAACAGGCGGCATAGAAAATCATCAGGCCTTTTAGGATGCCCCAGCTCTTTAGCCGTCTGTCGCGGAAAGTGATCGCGTTATTCAACAGAAAATTAAAGGTCATCGCCACGGCCGTTGAGATCAGCTGGGCTTGCGGAAAGTGGTGCCTGTAATTGAGATATAGCGGAGTTAATACGGCAAGATGGACGAGAACGCCAAACGCGCCAACCAGCACGAAGAGCGCGAAGCGTGTCGGTATCCACTTGCCGACTAACTTATCGACGATCAGAAAGATATATTCCAGCTGAACGTTGGCATCCAGCTTGCTCTCTCCCAGTTGCCGGGTTCGAAAACGATAGGGCACCTCGCCGACGCGCGGGGCGGTCGGGCTTGATGCCAGAATATCCACCAGAATCTTGAAACCCGAGCCGGTGAGATTCGGCACCAGCGCGCGCAAGAACCGAGCGTCTACGATAAAGAAACCGCTCATCGGATCGCTAACTTCACATCGGCAAACAAGCCTGCTGACCTTGCTGCCCATGTCGCTTAACTTGACGCGCTCTTTTGCGAAGTCGCCCATGCTGCCGCCAGCGACGCGGCGGCTGGCAACCACCACATCCAGCTTCTCCGTCTCGATCTTGCGAAGCATCTCGGGAAGAGCGGTTTCATCGTGTTGCAGGTCCGCATCCATGACGGCGATATAAGGAGCGGCTGAAGCCATCATGCCTTCGACACACGCAGAAGCGAGCCCTCGGCGTCCGATGCGTTCAATCACGCGGACCCGCCTGTCGGTTCGCGCGATCTCCCGGACCGCATCCGCAGTCCCATCCGGAGAGTGATCGTCTACATAGATCACTTCCCATGCAACATGCGAGAGCACCCCCTTCAGCTTCTCCAGGAGGATCGGCACATTGGTCCGCTCTTTGAAGGTGGGGATGACGATCGTCAACTCGATTGGACTTGCTGTTGTTTCGCCGTTCGCAACACTCAAATAGGCTTCCACCACTTCGCTTGATTGCCGTTCGTCTACAGGCATGCTGTCGCCTCAAAGCGCACGCTCGCCCAGGAAAATCTCACATGGGCTCGTGCTGCGAATGCTGCTGTCGGCGTTCTAGTCAATGAGTCAACTCGAAATTCGGCTTCATCTTATTTTCCGCCAGCCTCACCGCCCAGGGCAATCGCATGAGCTTAAATGCGGTCTCGACCGCCGAAAAGCGAACAAAAGGAGTAGAGCACGGGGGGGGGTACTGCTTTTTGGGGCCTATCCTAAACTAAATGTGTGGCTTACGAGCAATTTCCGGTGCGATTTGCCGGGGTTTTGCGCCGCTTTTGTGCACATTTAAGCTGCGAATGGATGCCGGCCCGTGGTGGAACAAGGAGTAACTGGGAATGCCGCGGAGGGACGCAGGGGCTCCCAACTTCACCCTCCAGTATGTGCCAGCCAGATGTAATTCCACGCAATGGGGACATGGTGCTGTGAATGGATGGACCTGCGCGGGTTTGGATTGCCTTCTTCGGGGTTCTTGCACATTCATGCAATTGCCCTGCCTCACCGCCAACGAGTCCGCTCTCTGGGCACCCCTCCGTGATAAAATCCATATTTCCAGTCAGTCTGCCGTTTTCAGAAAGTCCTCACAGTTCGGACTCTAAGGAGAGTTCGTATGCCACAATTGGGCACGCAGGACCAAAGCCGGATATGGGATGTCGCTATCATCGGCGCCGGGATGGGTGGCGGCTTCACCGCACGCGCTCTTGCTGAGGCGGGACATGACGTGTTGCTTATTGAACGGGGCATTGAAGAGAAATCTCCGCCTTCAGGCGACGGAACCTCCGAAGATCCTGAAGCGCGGTTAGCTGGGAGCAATTGGCCCACGCCGAGCGCCTATGAGATTAATGGCGTTGTGAGCCGATTCTACGCTCCCATTGGGTCTGGAATTGGTGGCAGCACCAACTGGTATGCCGCAGCGCTGGAACGATTCGCGGACCTTGATATCGACGCGCTGCCCAATACGCCCCATCCTACTGGCGGCTGGCCGATCAGCTATCAGGAACTTGTCCCCTACTATGAGCAAGCTGAGCGAATGCTTCATGTTGCCGGAACAATTGACCCACTGAGTGGTCATGGAGCGAATCATCTTCTAGCCCCCCCGCCGTTGGGACCATGTGACTCAGATTTTGTGCAGTTGTTCCAAAAGAATGGCCTCCACCCTTACAGACTGCACGTGGGTATTCGCTATCTTCCGGGATGCGATGAATGCCTTGGCAAGTTGTGTCAGAGGAACTGTAGGGCAGACGTCCGCTCTGTGCTCGCTGAGGCCCCGAGGAAGCCAACAATCATGGCTCGCAGCGAAGTAGTGCGACTTGAATCCACTCCCGACCGCGTAACGTGTGCGATCGTGGCTCAAGGCGACAAGCAAATCAGGGTCCAGGCCAAAGTGTTTGTGTTGGCGGCAGGCGCGATCCACACTCCGAAGTTACTTTTGAAGTCTAAGAACGACCATTGGCCGAATGGTCTCGCGAATCATTCCGACCTGGTTGGCCGCAACCTGATGTTCCATGCAAATCAGAATTTTGCGTTATGGCCGAACGAAAAGCTGCCCAGTTCGGGCCCGCGTAAGTCAATCTGCTTTCGAGATTTCTACTATGCGGACGGCGAGCGTTGCGGATGCGTTCAGTCGACCGGATTCGAACTGGGATATGGCGAGTTCTTAATGCACTTGTATCAACGCTTTGATCGCGCTGCACCATCGTATCTTAAGATCCTTAGACCGCTCTTGAGGATTCCAGCGTTCACGACAATCAAAAGATTCGGTCCCGGTACGATCTTTGTGAACCTCATTGAGGATCTCCCTTACCCGGAGAATCGCGTTGTGCTCAAAGAAGACGAGGCCGATGGCGTGAGCCTCAAATACACCATCAAGGCTGAGCTCCGTGAGCGCGCCGCTCTCCTTCGGAAGCTTTTGACCGATCGCCTTAAGGGAAGGCGGTTGATTTTTCTCACGCAGGATATTGAACTCAACTTCGGTCATCCTTGCGGCACATGTGTCATGAGCGATGACCCTTCCGCCGGCGTAGTCGATCCGGACTGCCGGGCGCATGGCATCGCCAATCTATTTATTACCGATGCCTCCTTCATGCCAACCAGCGCAGCGATCAATCCCTCCCTCACGGTTGCGGCCAACGCTCTGCGAGTGTCCGCTGGAATTGATCGCAATCTCTTGGCGTGGCGTGAGTTGGCTAAGCCGGCAGTAGTGTAGCCGCGACAATTGCGATCCTGATTCAAAATTCGAACGCCCCACAGCTCCGTTTTCTCCGGTGAATTGAAAACCTGAAGGCTCCAGTGTTCGATCACGTCTTTTCCCGGGCAGGGTCAGTACATCGTCAGCCAGAAGATTCTGGCGTGCAATCATTGAGGGCAAAGGACAAAGCCAACCATCATTAGTCGCTTTCCCCACTTTGAGGGCTGGCACCTAAATTGACGGATTCTGTGCTCGCGGAGTGGCGCATCGGATTCTCTTCGGAGGTATTTCAGCCCACGAGATCAACCAACGTGTTCCGCGGGTTGTCCAGCTCCACGACTCATACATGAATGACGCCATTGGCGGCAGGTCCGACAACGGAAATGCGTTATCCGCGAGAATCCTTCTTCGAGATACCGACTTCGCCCGCGGCATCGTGGCCGCAGGCTGCCTTCCTCTTAATCTTCCCCACGTCTCGCGACCTCCCACGGGAATGCGGGAGTTCGACGCCCTGGCTGAGTTCATGAGCGTTAACGGCGCATTCGAAATGCAGATGATTCAAAAGCGTCTGCGGCACCACCTTATTGGCCTGAATTGTTTACTCTTATCCCCCATAAGGGTGGTCCACCCAGGCTGAATTCCCTGCTATAGTTGTCTGTAAATCTACGTTCAGGTGATCGCTGCTCAAGCTGTCGGATCGCCATCGGAAGTGTGGCAGTCGTGAGCGAGAAATCGGGACCCGCAGTACTGGTGTGCGCGTCGATGTGGTGGCCGCTGTCGGCTCGCTTGGCGACCGCACTCATCCGCCACGGATGCAAAGTTTCCGCCGTCTGTCCACCCGGGCATCCGCTTCGGTTTGTCACTGGAATCGAATCAGTATTTCCGTACAGAGGACTCAATTCGATCGGCTCGCTGAAATCTGCAATTTTGGCTGCCAGACCGACCCTGATCGTGCCCTGCGACGACAGCGTGGTCTGGCAACTGCACGAATTGCACGCGAGGAATGCCGGTCTGCGATCCCTCATCGAACTATCTTTGGGATCTGGCACAGCCTATCCGGTACTTCGCAGTCGGGCCGCATTCCTGCAGGCGGCAGTGGAGCTTGGAATTCGCGTGCCGGCTACGCGAACTCTCACCTCAGAAGAGGACTTACTCGACTGGCGCGCGGAAAGCCCTGCCGTTCTCAAGCGGGACGGCACATGGGGGGGGGCTGGCGTGGCTATCGTCCACTCGCTTCCGAGCGCCCTGGCGCACTTTCGCAAGCTCTCACAACCCATTAGCGCCGGCGCTGCATGGAAGCGCTGCCTGATTAACCGAGATCCTATCGCGCTTTGGTCCTGGAAACGGCGAGAGGCGCCGAGAATTACCTTGCAGGACTTCATCCAGGGCCGTCCTGCAAACTCGATGATCGCCTGTTGGCAGGGCGAGCTTCTAGGAAATGTTTCGGCCGAGGTTTTGACCTCCCAGGGAGCGACCGGCGCAGCCACTGCGGTTCGACTGATGCAGAACGAAGAGATGGAGCGAGCCGCGCAACTGCTGGCGAGGAAATTCATGCTCAGCGGATTTCATGGCCTGGACTTCGTTCTCGATCAGAAAACCGGCGCAGCTTACCTGATCGAGATCAATCCCCGATGCACGCAGCTAGGCCACTTGCGTCTTGCAAATCAAGGTGATCTGGCGGGTGCGCTCAGCGCGAAGCTTTGGAATCAGCCGATGCCTGTGGTAACGGATCCGCAGGACTGCCAGCCTGGTGAGGCCATCGCATTTTTCCCGCAAGCCATCCAGTGGAATTCGAAGAACCCCTACCTTCGCAATGGCAAGCATGATGTTCCCTGGGAGGAGCCCGCGCTGGTGCTCGAGTTGCTTCGCGTCACCTGGCCTGAGCGGAAATGGTTGAGCCGCATTTATCACCACTATCGTGCACCCAGTACTCCGGAAGAAGTAAATTTTGAACCGTCCCGCGACAGGTTGAGCAGAGTGCAGCAAGTCTGACTTCCATCAGCGCATGGGTAGCGCGGCAATTCAGCCGCGTAAGCATGTCCGGGACACAAAGCCGGGATAAGCCTGCATTCCCAAACACGAAACTTGAGTCAGGTATCTGTAGCGGCAATTGAAAGAGTCCGACGGCGCTGCACTTCGTACCGGGCCGCAAGCTCTTCAAACCAACCTAGCCAATATATTTATGCGGTACGTTGCGCGGTACGCGATTCGTCTAGTTGCTCGATTCCGACCACGTCGCTTCCGCGAGATCCCCTTGCATCGGCTTGCGCGGCCGAATCCTGGCCGGTACGCCGACCGCGATGGAATTTGAAGGCACGTCAGTGATCACCACCGCGTTGGCACCGATCGCCACGTCATCGCCGATCCGTATGCTTCCCAAGACCTTCGCACCGGCCCCTATATCAGCGCGATTGCCGATCACTGGCGCTCCCCGCTGGCCGGTGTGCCGCAGACCCACCGTGACTCCGTTGCGAATGATGCAATCGTCGCCGAATATTGCGTCACCACTAATGACAATCCCGCCGAAGTGGTCGATACGAAAGCGCCTGCCCACTTTCGTTTCACAGGGAAGGTCGATTCCAGTCAGAATCTCTGACAGTAGCTTAAGCAACTTATAGGCAAAAGAAAATGGAAGACGGAGCGCCCTGATCCGGATCTGATACCGCCAATTGCCGAATCGGTAGACAAGCATGACCCAGAACCCCTGGCGGGTCCACTCGCGATCATAGGTACGCCAATCCTCGCGAATGTTCTCGAACACGAGATTGCTCCTTGGCTTGGTAGGGACGACTAAGGATAATACGCGGTGCCCGGATCGGCTCAATTTTACCCAAGCACGCGACGATTGGAATCAGGCGCTGATTTCGCGCTGTTTCACTTTCGACTCCACAATCCCGTATTTCTGGAGCTTGTACAGGAAAGCTTTGTATTCTATCTGCAGCGAAGCAGCAGCTTGGCGACGATTCCAGCGATTGGCTTCCAAGGCATTCATCAAAAGCTCAGTCTCTGCTATGCGCGACGCTTCGGCAAGACGATCCAGGCGGTCAATGCGCTCTGGCAGCTTGTTCGTGTCAGCCCCTTCAAGAACTTCACCGTCTCGAGTAGCCCCAGAACTCAACGAATCTGAGACCCGGGAATTCGGCACTTTAGCCGGGGAATCTCCGGATCGGAAATCGTCCACTCCCTCGACCAATTCCTGAATGATCATCGCCGAGTCCTGATACACCAGAAAGCGGCGCATCACATTCTCGAGTTCACGCACGTTCCCCGGCCATCGGTATTCCAACAGAAATCGTTTAAGTTCTTCGCCGATCACGGGAGGCTTCTGGCCCTTTGGAAGGTGGCGCAACAACAAAGTCTCCGCCAGCGGAAGTATCTCCTCACGACGCTCCCGCAAGGGAGGAATGACGATCTTGATCACGTTCAGCCGATAATAGAGGTCTTCTCGAAAAGTCCCTTCCTGGATGGCACGCGACAGGTCGCGATGAGTCGCCGCCATTACTCTGACATTCACCTTGATGGTACGGTTGCTGCCCAATGGCTGAATCTCGCCGTCCTGCAAAACCTGCAAAAGCTTCGTCTGCAAGCGCAGATCCATGTCGCCGATCTCGTCAAGCAGAATAGTTCCGCCCTGCGCCGTCTCGAATCTTCCCTGACGGTCCGCATTGGCTCCGGTAAATGCGCCCTTGGCACTCCCGAAAAGCTCACTCTCCGCCAGTTCTGGTGGCAAGGCCGCACAGTTCAGCTTGAGAAACGGCTTGTCCGCACGCAGGGAATAGGCCCGAAGTCGTCTAGCCATCACTTCCTTGCCAACGCCCGTCTCGCCGCTCAACAAAACAGGAACATCAGCCATGCCAACCCGCCTCAGGAACTGCTCTGAATATGGAAGGAGTGCAGGGGTCTGTCTCGTATTCGCTTCACTCACTCCCTCGCTGGCTGCAGATGCCGCGGTCTTTAGGGCACGTCGAACCATGACCCCGGATTCAGCATGATTTAATGGCTTATCCAGAACCCAAACGGCGCGATTGCCGCTCGCCAGCAAATCAAGCATAGGGCTACGCTCTTGGGCCGCCAGAAGTATCTGAAGCTCGGGCCTTGCAGCGCCCAACTCGATCACGGCCGCATAATCGCTCTGACGACGCATCGTAACGCTGAAAACAACAATCGACGCCGGACAGCCCGGTTCGCGAAGATAGGCAACAGCCTCTTCGACAAACCGGAAACACAACGCGCAGGTGCCTTCCGTCGCAAGACTTTGAATCAACTGCTCGTGCGATTGCGAATTCTGGACCACCAGAACGATATGTCCACCCATCAGGCATCACCTAACCCTTGGATCTTCCATGCAGTACGGTCGTTTACCTGCACCGCTAGGCTCAATGCTCTCGTTGACTCTGAACTCTCGGCGCGTCAACAATTTATTTCCGTTCCGCTTAATACGGCTGTCCCTCTGCCCGGTCTTTATCGGAAAGGTGTGCGTGAAAGGTCCCTGTATTGCGTGAGTATACGTGCACCGCAGCATTGAAAGCAATCCTATTTCGTCTGTATCTCCATGACTTGCTGACGATATAACGCTCTCTACAAAGCAGCGAAAATGCGTTACGTGAGTAACCAATTTGCGCTCAATATAAATTACTTACATTCGAACGATTGCCCCATTTTGGGAACTTATGGAATTACATCAAGGTAACTAAAGTCTACGGCAATCCGCATCTGCTGAAGCGCGATGTATCTATATGTTTTAGAAGAACTTCGGAGACTTTGGGAACTAAGGAAGATTTTTGGGAATTGCCTAATTCCGCCCTCGCAACAATATGTTGACAGATAAGCATTTTGCGGTTTGGCAGGCAGATTGCATTAGTGGATCGCAGTAACTGTGCCTTCTGCTTCCCAGGATGCTGCAGCCAGATGAAAACGAGAGCGTAGCCGTGACCTTGAATCGAGACATATACCCGAACCTGAAGCTGCGGATGTACACCACGGGCATCCGGCAAAACCGTCTGGCAAGAATGCTGGGCATTCACGAAGCCTCCCTGAGCAGGATCATGAACGGATTTCGCGAGCCCACGGGCGACATCCGTGTCCATCTCGCGGAGATTCTGCAGAGCGATCCGGACTGGCTCTTCTACAAGATGCAAATCAGCGACGAAGTCGCGTTCAACGAAAATCACATAGCCGTTCACCAGTAGGTACGCGTCCGGCGGCAGTCACACTGCTCCAAATGCAGTAGGTGCACCACAAAGCACTGCGAAGCGGGGACAACGATTCTCCGCAATTACGGTAAGCCCCCTTGTATCCATACGACGTAGCAACTTGACCTTGGAGCACGACATGTTGAACTCATCCTGCAATACGATAGCTGTCCTTGGCATTCCCTTCCATAACGTGACCATGGACGAAACGGTTGCGCTGATCGAAGAGCAGATTCGGAACGGTGGCTTTCATCAAGTGGCAACGGCAAACGTTGACTTTCTGAAGAACGCCATGCACAACAAGAATTTACGGGACATTCTGTGCTCATCCGAGATGATCGTCCCCGATGGCATGCCCATTGTTTGGATATCGCGTCTGATCGGGACACCCCTGAAGGAGCGCATCGGCGGCATCGATCTCGTCGAGCGCCTGGCGGATGTATCAGCCCGCCGGGGCTATGGCATTTTCCTTCTGGGCGCCAGTGAAGCCCATTCGCAGCGTGCCGCAAGGGTGCTGAAGCAGCGATATCCAGATCTGCGCATCGTAGGCCGCTATTCTCCTGAGCCCCAGCCCATCGAGAAGATGGATCACGAAGACATACTCAGACGCATTGAGGAAGCTCGTCCGGATATCCTGCTGGTCGCCTTCGGCAACCCTAAACAGGAGCAGTGGATTGCCATGCATCGGGACCGTTTGAAGGTTCCCGTTTGCATCGGGGTAGGCGGAACCTTGGATATGCTTTCGGGAACTGTTCCCCGCGCTCCCCAGTGGATGCAGCGCAACGGCCTAGAGTGGCTGTATCGCACTCTGCAGGAGCCTCGCCGGCTGGCGGCGCGCTACCTGGCTGACGCCGTCTGCCTCCTTCAGCATCTGCCGGGATACATTGCCGCCTCGGCGGTTCAGCCCAGACACCCGTCCAGATCCAATATTGTCGTTCAACAGGTAGGAAATACGAAGCTGATCTCGATGATTGGCGACCTCCGTGGCGCGGCCCTCGAAGAATTCAATGTTTGCAGCCGTGGCGCCTGCGAAGAAGGAATGAACATCGTGCTCGATATGTCGCAGACAGGGTACCTCGGACCCGATTCCCTCGGTTCTCTCATTCAGTTGGCTGGGTGGATGCGACGCCGTCGGGAACAGCTGTGGCTTGCCGAGCTGCCATCCCACCTGTCAAGAGTCTTGCGAACAGGACAATTGCATAACTATTTCATGACGACTACGATGGTTAGTGACGCGCTCTACCGAACAGCAAAGGCTGAGCAACGGCTGCTCGCAAGCTTTTCTCCAGCCTGGGAAATGAATCGGCGGGAGATGGCGCGTGTCGATGTCCGCGTGGAACGGTTGCAGGATGTTTGCCGACGGATTGTCACCGCGGAAGAAACCGAAGAAAGGACCCTTGTACCAGCTGCCTTTGCGAATGCAGGCAGGTAATGCGTCTTCCGGGTCGCGACGCGCTCAACCGATTTGGAACAGGCGTTGGCTGCGATGACACACCTCTTTTTCACTTTGTCTGGCGTTTTGCTCTTGTTCGTCACCCTGCCCCTGGTGCTGGAACTATTTCTGGTGACTACTGCAAACCTGCTCCCAGCCCGCCAGCGAATCATCACCGGCGCGGCGCAAAGCCTTGTGACGGGCCTTGACTTGACCCTGATTGTTCCTGCTCACAATGAGGAACTCCTGGTGGGCCGTTGTGTAGCAAGCCTCCGAGCGTCAGCAGGCCCTGGTATCAAGATACTGGTAGTCGCACACAATTGCAGCGATGCGACGGCTGCCCGCGCCGTCGCTGCCGGAGCAGAGGTTCTGAACTACAACGATCCAACTGCCCGCGGAAAGGGTTTCGCACTGCGCTATGGTTTTCAACACGCACTCGCAGCTGGCGCCAATGCCGTGATGGTCGTCGATGCGGACTCAACCGCGTCTCAGAACACTGTGGGCGCAGTCAGCTTTGCGTTTGCGGCTGGCGCCAGGGTCGTTCAATGTCGCTATGAGATGTTCAGCACGACCGAGCGATCAAGCACGAGACTAGCGGCCCTCGCATTTCGCGGATTCAACGTGATTCGACCCCGCGGGCGCGAACGACACGGGCTTTCTGCCGGTATCCTGGGTAACGGATTTGCCATCGTCCGCTCCGTGTTGGAGGCGATCCCGTACGACGCATTCTCGGTCGTCGAAGATCTTGAGTACCACTTGCACTTGGTCACAGCCGGCGAGCAGGTGCATTATCTGGATGAGGCTGTGATCTCCGCTGACTTTCCCGAATCGCGCACTGGCGAAAACATACAACGCTCCCGATGGGAAGGTGGGAGGCTTCGTACCGCGCGTATCTGGGCGTTTCCACTTATCGGCAAGATTCTTCGCGGCCGACTCCAATTGGTTGAACCCTTGTGCGATTTGGCCGGCTTACCGTTGGCTTACGGAGTCTTCTTCTTGCTGCTGGCGCTTTTAATCCCGTTAGGATGGCTGCGCTTGTATGCCGGCGTCTCGCTCGTAATCGTACTGGGACATGTACTTACGGCTGCCTGGGCGGGTCCTGATTTTTTCAAGACATTGCAGTTGCTTACTTTGACGCCCCTGTATGTTCTGCGCAAACTCTGGATGATTCCAGGTGTATTGCGGGGATCCAGTTCGAAGGCCGCCTGGGTGCGCACCGAGCGGGATAACACCTTGTAGGGATTGAATCAGATAGGGACATGCCCGATACTCGGAAGTTACAGAGTCAAGCCAATGCCGGCAAAGCCGGCGATGGCGATGAACATAAGTCGGTGCAACGTTGAGCACTTCCCCGGAGGGTTGAATGAGGTCTGGACAGAAAGCTGCAAGCCTTTTATGGACCGCTTTGGCATTCGCCTCTATGGCTTCGGCGGGTTCCATGGCGCAACAGCCTGCGTCGCAGCCCGAACCCACGGCAAGTCCGGCCCCGTCCAAGGAGCCGATACTCACGTTAAGAGATCAGAAGGCTCTTGAAAACTTTGAACCGCCTGCGGATGAGGAATACACCCTGGGGGCGGGGGACGAGATAAGCTTGGATTTTCCCGGACGACCCGAATTGGCAGGCAAGAGAACCGTCGGCCCGGACGGCATGATCACCTTGCCTCTTGTCGGAGCTGTGCATGTTGCCGATTTGACCCGCAGAGCGGCAGGCGACGCCATCACCGCCTCCCTGAGCAAGTACTTTACGGACCTGACAGTCACGGTAAGTATCGACAAGTACAGCTCAAACAGAGTGCGCGTCCTTGGATACGTGCAACATCCCGGAGAGATCTTCTTCGAGAACACGCCAACGTTGCTCGACGCCATCGGCCGCGCGGGCTTGATCGCACCGCTAGTGACCGCAAATGGCGCCGCCACCAATGTCGGTCCTGGCATTCCCGAAACATGCACCATCTATCGCGGAAACGACACGGCCGTCCAGGTCCAGTTACGCAAGTTGCTGGTCAGTGGGAACGTGCTTGCCGATATGCGTCTGCGTCGCAACGACATCGTCTTCGTTCCTCAGCCCAAGGAACTCTTCGTTTCTGTTCTAGGAGAAGTAGCAAAGCCGGGCACTATTCCTCTCACCCCCGATTCAACGCTGACCTCCATCCTGGCAGACGCAGGCTGCTGCGGGGACAGCGGCGGGTTCAATCCAAAGATTCATATCCTTCAGCCATCCACCGGACGGGATACGACGATCGAGTACAAGAAGATCATGACACTGGGTGGACAACAGGAATATGTCCTACACTCTGGCGACGTGATAATCGTCCCCAGATCCGGCCTTTACAAGGCGACCTATCTCTTGCAGAGGATCAGTCCGGTTGCCACTATGGTCAGCTTGGCGGCCGTCATAGGCGCCGGCTGAGTAAGCCCGAAGGTCATCTCACCACTGGATTGCGGAACCGGAGAAAGCCGCAATTGGCAATCGATCTAGCGTTAGCGACAAGTACTCCGAGGATCGAAGCATATGCACACTACACCGACCAACAACCCGGAGCCCTATTCGCCCGTTGCGACTCAGCAGCCGCTACGTCCGGCTTCCCGGACGAGTCCTTTCCGCATCAATGTAATGAATAGCCTCCGGCTGCATCCTGTCTCGTCCCTGCTGGTAACGCTGCTTGTGCTTGGCGTGGGCCTTGCGGTGATTGCCGCACACAAGGCCACTTATGTAGCAGTCAGTACAATCTACGTTTCACCGACTCCAATCAAGACCCTTGTCGAGGATCGTGAGCTCGAGCGTCCTTACGAGTCCTACATTGAGGAAACCATACACGCCATCACCCGATACGACATTCTCGCCGAGGCACTACATAAAATGCCTCCCGGAACCTGGCAATATCCCGGCGAAACGGAACGCAGTGCTGTGACGCGTTTGCAGGGGGCTCTCACGATTAGTCGTGTCGAAAAATCCTATCAGATAGAAGTCGCAATCGATGGACCTCGGCCAGAACATTTGGCAGACATTGTAAACACCGTCACTACCGTATTTATCGAGAAAGCCAAGTCCGAGGAGTTCTACGGACGGGATGACCGCCTTGCTTCCCTCAAGGAAGAGCAGGCTCGAATGCAGAACCAAACCGATTCCCTGCTTCAGGAACAGGACAAGATCACGAGGGCATTGGGAGTAGCATCTTTCAGTGGCAAGGGCTCCAGTCTTATCGACGATGAGAACGCCAAGGTTCAAACAGCACTGACAGCGGCCCACGAACAACGAATCCAAGCCGAAGCACAACTTGAAGCGCTCAATACTGGAGATTCCTCCGCGCCGAACTCCGCGTTGAATGCGGCCGCCGATGACCTGATCGCCGCCGACCCTGGGCTGATGGCTCTCAAGGCTTCCCTCAGCCAACATCATGCCGACTTGGTAGACAAGTTGAGCGGTATGACCGAGAACCACCCACAGCGGAAGCAGACCGAAGAAGCACTCGCGCAGATCGAAAAAGAGCTGACGGACATGCAGGCGAATCTACGGCGACAGGCGGCCGCGCATCTCCAGCAGAAACTGCGAACCCAACTGAATCAAGCCCAGATGGTCGAATCCAAGCTGAACGGCGACCTACAGCGAGGAACCAGCCAGGCGGCCAGTACAGCACCTAAAATCCAGCGCGCTGCCGAAATTCAAGCAGACTTGGACCGTCTGCAGGCACGCCAGACGGCCGTGGACGACCGTATCAGCAACCTTGAACTCGAGAGCAGTTCCCCGGGTTCGGTTCATCTCTTCTCACCGGCAATGACCCCATTAAGTCCGGAGAGGAGCAAGGTCGCGAAACTGCTAATTGCCATATTCCCCGTATCGATCATCCTGGGAATTCTCACAGCCCTGATCCTTGACCTGCTCGATCCGCATATTTACAACGGATCGGACGTAGAGGCTGTTCTCGGATTTGCCCCCATCGGCATGTTGTTCGATGACCGGGAGGTCACGCAGATAGTCTTCGACGAATGCGCTCTGCGACTGGCTGCGGGAATCGATCATGCTGCCCGAATCAGCGGCGCTCGAACCTTCGTGATGACCGCTGTAAACTCTGGTGCAGGAACAACTTCCATCATTGAAAACCTGGGGAGTATGTTGGCCAAACTGGGTCGCAAAACGCTGGTAATCGACCCCTCTGGAAACTCCGAACCAGTAGCCTTCATAACCTTTGGCGCCGATCTGCAAAAGCGCACGGTAAGCCTGCCCGATGGGGGCGATGGCGGCACTGGTTCGAACGCGGAATTACAAAAGGTCAAGTCGAACCTGCAATCGTTGCCCGCAAGAGTTCCTCCGGTGACGAACTTCGTTTTCGAGAGCTTCCAGAGCCTGTCCTCGGAGTACGATGTGGTGTTGATCGACGCCGCGCCAATCCTGATATCTGCCGAGACCGAATACCTCGCCCGCATGGCAGACGTCACGGTGCTGGTAGCGGAGGCTGGCAAGACCAAGAAAGCATGGCTCACCCGAGCTGCTCGCCTGTTGGAACGTCTGGGTGTGGCCGGAGCAGCGGCAGTAGTCAATAAGGTTCATCCGGCCCGCGCCGAAGAATCCCTGAAGCATGACCTGCGCGAATTCGAATTGCGTTCCGAGAGAGTCAACCTGCAGGAATGGTGGAAACCGGGCAAGAATAACGCCCGCACGAAACAGGTGGGCGTAGCCTCCTTCGATCAGAGGAACTCACAGACAACCGAAGAAGAGGATGTATTCGCGCGGGACATTTCGTAGATTCTGACATATCGCCGCCGGGGAAAATCTCCTCAAAATGCCTGCGCGAACGCGGCGAGTAAACATCTCGCGCTTTAGCACTAACTTATCCGGACACCAGTTTCCGACTGCCTTGCTTATTCTCAAAGCTGTTTTAATGACCTCCAGCAACTTGGATCAAGCTCAACCTTTTTGGAATCGTTCCCATCCGAGGACGACTGCCGCTTTTGGACTCATATAAGTCGCTTCCGTACCTCATAAGCGTTTATGTCGGCGAAGGTGCGTTCGATGTCGGCAGTACTTCCCTCATTATCAAGAAAAACCTGTACGCAGGAGTAAGCGACGAATCTTCACCCAATCGTTTTGATTTTCTGTTACGAAAGGGTGATGGCGACCTCAACGGATTCGAAGTTATTATTGTGACAGATCGGGGCAGTGCATGTGTGGTACGCTACCGGAGCACATGGCAGAACCCTTTTGGTAAGGCCTGAGCAGTACGCTGTGTGTTTCAATAGGAGCCGCCGGTCGGAAACCCCACAGGAGTCGTGCACGCCAAATGTGGGTGACAGGGCGAAGCCCTGCTGACATCGTTTTTATTTGAACCGAACTCAGACCTGGCGCAACAATTAATAGCGCGAGTTCGGTCGCATCATTGATGAGCATGTTTCCTTTGTTCTAACATTGCCGTTCTCTTGAGCACTATTGTTCCCGACGGTAGTATGCGAGAGTCCCCTTTACCGCGTATCCCTCCGCTTCAACACGATCCGTGTCGAACCCGGAGCCGAATCCCAGTCCATGATGAAAGGTAGGCCATGACTACTTCCATACTCTCTCCACATGTGCAGAATCGCTCTGTCGAAGTCTCTATTCAGCCGAAGATCGAGGGGATGATAGACGAACTCTCGGCTTCGTTACCCGATCCTAAGCAACTAACCAGCGACCAGCGCCGTGGGATCATCGCAAGATATACCGCTGTACTGGAAGCGAACTTCATTTATTGGATGGCTGCTACCCTCATCTCGGTTAAGTCCGAAGGAGCGCGTCCGCATCTGCTCGAAAATCTGTTTGAAGAAGTGCGCGACGCTCATCCCGTCATGCTGCGGAGATTTGCGATTGCCGCACATGCATTTCCCACGGACTCCGACGCACTCGTCGTAGATGAAGATCTGACGAAAGTTCGCAAGTTCCTTGGCAGGCTCTCTGCAACGCAATCGCTGGCAACCATGGCCTTCTTCGAGGGGTTCATTCAAAAGTTCATGGCCTACCTTGCTGATCTTGCGACACTGCAGGGTTCCACCGACATGGAGTACACCGATGTGCATGGAGTGTGCGACATCGAACACACGCAGGGGCTCTTTACCGCACTCTCCGAAGAGATGGAAGTGAACCCACTCAATCCCGAGGCAGACATTTTCGAGGGCGTCTATCTGCTCCGCACTCTTGTTCAGACGATCATCTCCGGGCAGGCAGAAATGATCGCCGCGTAACTACGGAAGAAGTGAGTTTGAAGATGCAACATCGACTGGAGCCAAATCCGTTGGAGCAGGCCTACTACTTCGAAGTTCCCGGGGCACACTTGTATACGGTTCTGCATTCTGTGACAGATCCGGTTGCTCGTGTGCTCCTGGTAGGTCCTTTTGCCTCTGAAAGGCAAAACTCTTATGGTCCCTGGGTCCGCTGGGCCCGATATCTCGCAGAAAGACATATCGAAGTCCTTCGATATGATTACCGCGGTATCGGGGAGAGCACTGGTGATTTCGCAGAAATGAGTTTTGCGGACTGGCATGAAGACGTCCTGCTCCTTACGGAATGGATGAGCAGACGATTCCCTGCAGTGCCGCTTTTGTTGCATGGTCTTGAGATTGGGGCGATCCTGGCCGGCAAGGCCTTTCATGCCGGAATAGGAGACGCCCTTCTCTTATGGTCTCCCCCTACGAACGCAAACGCGGCTCTCCGCACTACACTTCTTCGCTGGATGGGTCTTTTGCAATTGCTAAGGTACTCTGAGGAACGAAAAACAGCATCCGATTGTATCCGGGAGTTAGAGCAAGGCTTGTCGATTGAGGTCGAAGGATATCAGTGGTCGCCAAAACTCTGGCGCGACTCTTTCAACTTCGAACTGCCGCCGGCCATGAATAACGAAGAAGCATCCATGCAAAAGTATCGCCGCCCGGTGAAATCGATCATTCTCGCTGCAAATGCCGCTCCTCTGGCAAAGAAGGGCATCGTGGGCGGTGGCGACGAAATCAGAGATCTTAGCTGGCTGTACTCGGATAACTTCGAATGGATGAACGGGGCCGTGGCAAGTTTTGTCGGGGGGGGGCAGTGATTGGAGCAATCGAATCTCGCGAGTTGTTTACCTTGGACGGCCAAAATGTTCGACTTCAGGGCACATACCACAGACCTCGAAACGGCGCAGCCGGTTCATCGGCCGGGACACGCGTCCACAATCCGATCGGAGTGCTGTTTCTGAATTCCTTGTTTCTTCCTAGAACCGCAACCGGCGATTCGGCGGTCTATTGGGCCGAGTCATTCGCGGCTCGCGGCTACCCCGCATTTCGGATGGATCTGCCTGGACTAGGAGACTCAGATGCACCCCTCAATACCGCTCTGCTTGATTTCATCAACGCAGGAGGCTACGGGTCCATCGCTTCGGCTAAGATCAAGGAACTCGTTGATCGCTTCGGACTATCTGGGGTTGTGATTGTCGGTCACTGTGCGGGCGCCGTCACTGCGATCTTCGCTGCAGCAGCGAGCAAGGAGTGCAAGGGCGTGATACTCCTGGACCCCTATTTCTATTTGCCGCAGCAAATGAAAAAGTCCAAGGCGTGGAAGCGACTCGTTCGCTGGGCTGCGACTAGCATTGTGGGCGGAGCTCTCAGCAAAATATACGATTGGCTGAAAAATATTCGGCTGGCCCTCGGCGGAAGCAGGCCTCCGGGAAACGCCAATTTTGCGCTTCTGCGACGTTGGAGCGAGGTCGCAAACAAAGGACTGCCGACCCTGCTTTTCAAAGCGCCTGGCCGAAAGAGCACGGGAACGAAGCCAAGAGTAGGAGAATTCGACTACATCAAGCATATCCAGACCATTGCAGCCCGCAAAAGCCAGGTCACCGTTCAGGTGATTGACAACACAGATCACTCGTTTGCGAATGGCGCTGGAAGAACCGCGGTTCGGGAGCACGTTGAGCGCTGGCTGCGAGATTGTTTCCCGTTTTCGGAGTCAATTGAGTCAGAGACGATCACCGAGGCGTCGTTGGTCGAAAGTAACAAAATAGACTATGAGAACCAAGCCCAGTGCCTGTAAGGTAGAAGTAACTTCGGAGAATATGAAACGCATCGCCTATGAACATTCGTGCTGAAATCACAGAACAATTCCAGCAGGTCGCGCTTGAATATGATAAGCGGCTCGCACCTCTAACCGACCGTTTGGCTCTGTTGGACTCTGGGCTCGACTCGCTCTGTTTCGCGATCATTGTCGCGAGACTTGAGAGGGACCTCGGAATCGATCCGTTCAGCGCCTCGGAAGATGCTTTATTTCCGTTGACCTTCGGTGAGTTTGTCGAATTCTACGAGAATGCACCCAAATAGCCTCACATCCCTATGGAGCGTGATCAGCGACGCAGACAACCTGTCTGCGCGCTCCCTGTTCAGCGCGGAGGCGAATGTGGCGCTGAGCGAACTCCACGAGGGCTCCGCACTCTATGGCCACTGCGGCGAACTTCGCGGTCGATCGGTGCTCATTGCAACGATCAGTCAACTCGCCGCGAGCCTGGCCCTGATCGAGCTCGATGGTGTCGCGCGGCGCGTAGTACTGTATCCTCCCGATTTGCCTCTCGGCTATCTGCCATTTGTGATTGAATCCGCCGAAGTGGACGCGATCGTCTCTGACGGGAAGACGGTCGAGTTAGGCAATCCGCGCGTAGAGCGCTTCATCCCATGCAACGGGGAGATCACAGCGGGGACCAGCGATCGAACCGCGCAATACGAGACCGAGTGGATACTCCTCACCTCCGGCACATCGGGACTACCGAAACTGGTCGCCCACACATTGTTTAGTCTCGCCGGCGCAATCGAACCTCAGAATTCCGGCGCAAGCCCTGTCGTATGGAGCACGTTTTACGACATTCGCCGCTATGGCGGCCTGCAGATCTTTCTGCGCGCGCTCCTTACCGGCACTTCGCTCGTGCTCTCAAGCGCCCAGGAGTCAACGGCGGACTTTCTGGATCGGGCAAGTTCTCACGGGATCACGCATATCTCGGGAACACCCTCGCATTGGCGCCGTGCGTTGATGAGTCCCGCGATACATCAGATCGCGCCAGAGTACGTCCGCTTGTCGGGAGAGATCGCCGATCAGTCAATTCTCAACAACCTACGTCTCGTTTACCCGCAAGCTCGAATCGCTCACGCGTTCGCCACTACGGAAGCCGGTGTCGCATTTGATGTGAACGACGGGCTCGCCGGATTCCCTGCCAGCGTAGTCGCCCATACGCCGAACGTAGAAATGAAGATCGTAGATCGTTCCCTTTCGATCCGGTCCGATCGAACTGCAAGCCGATATCTCGGCGGCCACGCCCCCATCCTTCGCAATGCGGACGGCTTCGTGGATACCGGCGACCTTCTCGAACTGCGAGATGGCAGGTACTACTTTGTTGGCCGACGCGACGGAGTGATCAACATTGGTGGCCTGAAGGTCTATCCAGAAGAAGTGGAGACCGTCATTAACCGGCATCCCGCCGTCCACATGTCGCTTGTCAAGACCAAGAAGAATCCC
>Ga0302326_10010688_pt1 | contig 19878 bp, 12 predicted proteins | sample Palsa_T0_3_FD_202264 | JGI IMG/M metagenome (GOLD analysis project Ga0302326, IMG submission 202264) | Peat permafrost microbial communities from Stordalen Mire near Abisko, Sweden - Palsa_T0_3 | ecosystem: Environmental > Terrestrial > Soil > Palsa > Peat permafrost | place: Sweden: Abisko...
TGAACGGAATGGGCAAATGCCCGGTGTGCAAACCTCATGGGCCGAATTCGACACAACTAACCCGGTGAAAGCGGGATGCGACCCCGAGTGGAGGCCCGTTTTCGCTCCAGACCGGGATGAAAGTGCCGATGAATTCCTAGGTCACCCTTACCGGGCGTCTCCGCCCGGGTTTCTGTGCGCAAGGATATCATTCCCTACTACAAAGCCCTCGGCCTCGCCCCGGGCGCGGAGCCGCTTGAGATCAGGCGCGCCTACCGCCAGATGATCCAGCAGTGGCATCCCGACCTCTACAAGCCCGGTTCTCCGATGCAGACGACGGCCGAGGATATCACCAAGGAGATCAACGAGGCCTACGACCAGCTCTACAGGAAAAAACTCTACCGCAATTTTCCTCGGAAAAAGGAGCCTCAAGCCGAGCGCAAGCCGGCGGAAAAAACCGAGGAGCCGGACGAGAATGAAGAGTCGCCCAAGAGCGCCCAGCCCGGGATGCGGCGCAGGCCAAGGGCGAAGGCCGAGAAGAAGGAGCCCTCATGGTGGGTGCGCGTGCGCCGGGCGCGCTTCTGGCGCCACTTCTGGGTGGTGGCGGTCGCCTGCCTTTTCGTCGGGGGTTGCGTGCTAGGCTGGAGATTCTTGGACTCGCTCTCATGGCCGTCGCCCCCCCCGCAGGCAGCCATGGGAGGCCGCGCGAAATCTGCCTCTGCGCTCACGCCGTCGCCCGCGGGCATGGAAGGCGCCGAAATGCCCCGGGTGTCGGCGGCGGTCCTGAACAAGGACGATGGCCGGACATCGGCCTCGATTGGCCTCCGCGAGCCGCATGCGGCAGCGCCAGCGCTCATCGACAGGGCCTCCGCGCTCCTCGACGTCTTCGAGGCAGGCGACAGCAAGGCAAAGGTGCGGGAAATCCAGGGGCCGCCGGATGAGTCGGGCGAGACGATCTTCAGGTACGGTTCCTCCGTGGTCTACTTCAGGAATGGCCTTGTGAGCAGCTGGATCGACCGTCAGCCCCGCCTGCGTGTCCGCGATTGGGCGGTCTCGGTCCTGCCTTCCCTAGACCCGTTCTCGAAGGGATCGACCCGGTCCGACGTCGTTAGGGCGCAGGGGCTGCCGGAGGCGTTCACCCCTTCGACATACACTTACGGGAGCTCGGTCGTGTATTTCGGCAGCGGCCGTGTCACCGGATGGAGCGAGGGTGACGTTCCCCTGCAAAACCTGGCGCTGCCCCGCCTAAGCTTCATTGACCTCGACCTTCTCGTTGACGAACAGTTGCGCTTCCTCGACAACATGCCGCGCTGAGGCGCTCGTTGACTTGGCGGGCAGGCGAAGGGTAGGGTGGAGGGGAATCACCGTGGCGCCCGCTCCCATGCCCGCAAGTGTCCGCGTAGCAGACCTGGCGAGGCGCTACGGCTCGGTGGAGGCTGTCCGTGGGGTGAGCTTTGACGTCCCGTCGGGTGAAATCTTCGGCCTCCTGGGGCCAAACGGCGCCGGAAAGACCACCGTCCTCGAATGCCTCCTCGGGCTGCGCAGGCCGGATTCGGGCTCGGTGTCGATTGCGGGTATGGACGCCCTCGCAAATCCGCGCGGCGCGCGGCACCTGGTGGGAGCCCAGCTGCAGGGCGCGACCCTTCAGGACAAGATCACTCCGCGCCAGGCGCTCGGGCTCTTCGCCTCGTTCTATTCGAATGGCCCCGGTGCGGCGGCCATGATCGACAGGTTCGGGCTCGCTGAAAAGGCGGATGCCCCCTTCGCCACCCTGTCGGGCGGCCAGCGCCAGCGCCTATTCCTTGCGCTTGCGCTCGTCAACGATCCGAGCCTCATCGTGCTCGACGAGCCCACGGTCGGGCTTGATCCCGGTTCCAGGCGCGGCCTGCACGACATGATCCGAGCAATGCGCGCGTCAGGCCGCACGGTCATCCTCAGCACCCACGACCTCGGTGAAGCCGAGTCCCTCTGCGACCGGGTTGGTATCCTCGATTCAGGCCGCTTGGCGGCGGTCGGCTCGCCATCATCCCTCATTGCGAGGGCGGGAACGTTTTCGCGCATCCAATTCACGACGGCAGTCCCGGCTCAGGCGTCCGAAATCGTCTCGCTGCCGGGCATCGTCGAATGTGCCCTTGAGCAAGGAACGTGGGTCCTGAGCACGTCCGACCTCAACGGGACCATGGTCGCGCTCGTGGGGCTCATGGCATCGCGCGGCTACGCGCTCCAGGACCTCCAGGTGAGCCGGCCGACGTTGGAGGACGCCTTTTTTTCTCTCGCCGGGCGGGCATGGTCAGCCTCCGAAAGGGGGGGCCCGTGACCGTGCGCGCGACCCCGATAATCGGCGTGATCCGGCATTTCCGCCTCAGCCTTCAGCTTAACTTCCGCAGCCCTCAGGCCATCGTCTACGGTTATCTGGTGCCGGTGCTCTTCCTCGTCGCGTTCGGCAGCGTTTTCAGGGCGCAGATTCCGCCTCTCCTCGACCAGATGGGACAGCTTCTCACAATCACGATCATGGGAGGCGCCTGCTTTGGGATGCCCACGGCGCTTGTGGCGGAGAGGGAGAGGGGGATTTGGCGGCGCTACCGCCTGCTGCCCGTGCCGATGGGGACTCTTGTGGGGAGCGTCATGGCGTCGAGGGTGATCCTGGTGGCCTCCGCCGCCCTGATGCAGGTTGGCCTTGCGCGTCTCCTCTATGGCACGCCGCTGCCCGCGCACCCGGTTCAGGCCGCCTGCGGCGTCATGGTCGTCACCATCTGTTTCCTCGGCCTCGGACTCCTGGTCGCCGCGCTGGCGGATGATGTACCCGCGGTCCAGGCGCTCGGGCAGTGCCTTTTCCTGCCCATGATCATGCTGGGTGGCGTGGGCATTCCCCTGGCCGCGCTCCCTGCCTGGGCTCAGCGGATCTCAGGATTCATGCCGGGCCGGTACGCCGTGGATGTGCTGCAGCGCGCGTACGGTGGCGCACAGGGCCGCCCCTTGGTAGGATTCAGCGTCGCCGCCCTGGCCGTGATCGGGGCCGCTGGCACCATCGCGGGATCGAGGCTGTTCCGGTGGGACACGGCGCGTACTCTGAGCCGGGCCTCATGGGCCTGGGTCGCGCTGGCGCTGTCGGCATGGCTCGCAGTGGGACTCTGCGCATCCGTCACGGGCCGCCTTGAGCCGGTGGCCCCTTCGGCGGGAGGGTACGGGAGGGTGACCGAGGCCGAGATCGACGGCGTATCCTACGACCTGCTACCGGGTGACCAGGAATTTGTGAGCCGACTTTCTCGGCCGTTCGGCAAGGGGGCCTCGATGGAGGGCTTGGATGCGTTTGCGGGACAACTCAAGGACTGGCCCCCGAGCCACGAGTCCGACGAGGCCCAGAGCGCGAGGAACCTCCTGTGCGTGGCGGGGATCGCCGACGTGAGCGAGGATCCGCACGAGGGCGAGATTGCGCGCCTCGTGTTCGATGACCTCAGGGAGAGGTACGGCGACCGGCGCCTTGAGCAGATCCTCACGTGGATCATCCTGTACCCCGCGAAGGGCGCGGCGGTCACCTCGGCGCCCGAGCTTGGGCTGCCGCACAGGTTCCGGGAGGATATCATCCGCGAGCGGACGGTGCTCTACGCCAAGAAATTCCTAGGGCGCCTTCGCGGCAGGATCGCCGACTGATACCGAAGCGGACGTGAGCTCGGCCGTGGAATCAGCAAGTCCCGTCGCGTGCGCGGTGACATGGATGGTGCCTGGATCCGACGTCGACTGCAGGAGCGCGAGGGCCATCCCCTTGAAGAGGGTCCTGCTGGTGGACTGATAGCTCTCGTGGCTTTCCGGGTCGCCGTTGTCGACGCCGATGAGCTTTGCGGGCCCTGACACCTCGAAGGTCACCTCGTTGTCGGCGAGCGGGACGAACACCCCATTTGCGTCGAGGGCGCGGACGGTCACGAATGCGACGTCCCGGCTGCCTGAGATGATGGCGCTTCGGTCGGCGGAGACTTCCAGCCTTGCCGGCTTGTCCGCTGTGCGGACCACCTCGCTCGAGACGACGGCGCCAAGCCTGTCATAGCCGACGGCCTTGAGCTCGCCCGGCTGGTAGACGACGTCCCAGACAAACTGAAGGTCCCCGGTCGTCGCCTCGATCTTCGGCTGGTCAAAGTGGTTCCAAATCCCACTCACGCCCTCGCTCGGGAATTCGCGGGCCTTTACTCCCAGGCTACGGCCGTTCAGGAAGAGCTCGACCGCGGCGCAGTTGGAGTAGGCAACCACGGGGACGACCTCTCCCTCCCGTCCAGGCCAGTTCCAGTGGGGAAGCAGGTGAAGCATCGGCTCCTGCGTCCAGATGCTCTGGTAGAAGTAGAATGAATCCTTCTTGAAGCCGCAGGTGTCCAGGGCGCCGAAAGACGTGCTCTTGCGGGGCCACGTGGACTCGCCGAGATAGTCGAAGCCGGTCCAGATGAACTCGCCGATGACGTAGTCATGGGTCGCGTCGAAGCGCCAGAGGGACGCTGCCCGTATCGTCGAGGCCACGTAGAGCGCCCCGACCGGGCCTTTCCCGAGCACGAGGACGTCATCGCTGTCGTTGTCGTCGAGAAGGGAGCCGAACCTGTACTGGCCGCGCGTCACCGCGACGCCCGACTCCTCGGTCCCGATGAACTTGCGCAATGGGTAGCGCTGGCGGTCGTCGGAGTACTTGGTCTCGCGCCTCGAGCCCCAGCGGTCCACGTAATTGTAGCCGACGATGTCGAGCAGCTGGGTGAAGGCGTCGGGCGCCTCGCCATCCTGGTTGAAGATGTTGTCCATCGCCGCGGTGACGGGGCGGGTCGGGTCCTCGCGGTGAAACACTTTCACGATCCTCGCGAGGACATCGGGCCCGGTCGGCGACCGCTGCTCGCCGATTTCGTTGCCCGCATTCCAGATCACGACGCTCGGATGGTTCCTGTCCCGGTGGATCTGGTCCACCAGGTCGCGCTCGAACCAGGTCTCAAAGATGTCCGAGTACCCGAATTTGATCTGGGGCTTGCGGTAGGTCCACTCGTCAAAGGCCTCGTCCATGACGAGGACTCCGAGCTTGTCACAAAGGCTGTAGAGCTCGGGCGCCATGGGGTAGTGGCTGCAGCGGATGGCGTTGCAGCCCATCTCCTGGAGCAGGCGGAGCCGATGCTCGAGGATGGCATCCGGAACGGCGGCCCCGACGGCGCCGGCGTCGTGGTGCAGGCACATGCCGCGCATCTTCACGTGCTCGCCGTTGATCAGCAGCCCTTCGTCGGTGTCGAACACCACCTTGCGTATGCCGATCTCCGTGGTCGTGTCATCGACGACCTGGCCCTTTGCGCAGACCTCGGTGCGCACGCGGTAAAGGTGCGGTGCGGAGGGGGACCATAGCTGCGGGTTCTTGAGCATGAGGCTCGACTTGAATTCCCTGTCCTCACCCGGGGTCATCTCCGCCTCGGGTTGCGCCGTGGTCGCGACGCTTTGGTCGGGCGCTGGCTTGCCGTCGGCCCCGATGAGCGTGACTCGGACCTCGACCGCCTCGGCGCCTGGCCGCCCGTTGTGAACCTGTGTGGCCACGCTCACGGTGGCGAGCGCGAGGGACACGTCGGGTGTCGTGACGCTGACCCCCCAAGGCGCGATGTGGAGCGGGTCGGTCACCTGGAGCCACGTATGCCTGTAGATTCCGGATCCCGAGTACCAGCGGCTGTTTGGCTGCTCGGAGTTGTCGACCTTGACGGCGAGGGTGTTGGGCTCCCCGGCGGGATTGAGGTAAGCTGACAAGTCGTAGGTGAAGGACGAGTAGCCGTAGGGCCTCGTCCCGACCTCGTGCCCGTTTATCCAGACCGTGCTGTGCTCATAGACGCCGTCGAACTGGATTGCAACGTCCCGGCCCGCGGCGCCAGCGAGCGTGAAGGTTTTCCGGTACCAGCCGATTCCTGTGGGCAGGAATCCGCCTGAAGGCCCTGTTGGCGCCGCCTGATCGTAGGCCCCTTCTATGCTCCAGTCGTGGGGAAGGTCGAGAGCTCGCCACCCCGAGTCGTCAAGTCCCGGATTCTCCGCGCCAGGGACATCGCCCAGATGAAATTTCCAGCCGAAATCAAAGAGCTCGGTCTCGTGGGCCTGCGCCGAGGCATGGGGCGCCGACCAGGCAAATCCAGAGACTGCCGCGGCAATTCCCATCCAAAACCGGGAAAACGACCGCTTTCGGCCCGTGACGGAACCCGTGCGTGTCGCCAGCCCGGCAGTCGGTAAAATTTCGATAGGGTGCCGCATTGCAATTCGTAAGTCGCCGGAGCCGAACGCCCTGTCATCGTGAAACGACCGGGAAGAGTCTGTTGGGGCTGGAGTTAGCGTTGGACCAAGCAGGGCGACAAACGACCGTCTTTCACTAAAATGTCAACAGTATTGGTAATAAGGAAACAGTTTGATAAGTAATGCATGGCATTAGATTCCTGCCTAGCGGGCTGGTTTTCCCGAATTAGAACTGGAGTGAGACGCTCTCGATTCCCACCGTGCTCTGGCTGGGATCGACAGACGCGATCGTCCCGAAATCGGCTCTCCTCATCGAGAATTGGATTCGCTCAACCTGGGACAGGTCGATCGGACCGGCGCCGTCGGGAGCCGACAACCAATACGCCCAAGTGCCTGGATAACCCTGCGGCAGCATCACCGACCGGGCCGGTTGCAGCGCCGAAATGGGGACAACCACGTCGCGCCATTCCGGCGACGCAAACACCTTTGTGCTCCACGCGGTGCCATCCTTCTGGACGAGGGTCAGGCGCATGACGGACGGCGCAATAAGCGCTCTCAGCTTTATGCGCACCGACGTGGCCCGGGACACCGCCGCGCCGCGGTCGGCGACGCGGTCGCCGACGTAAATCGAAGCCGTGAAGTCTTCGGGCATGACCCGGGACGGGAAGCCGAACGGATAAGCCTTTGTGTCTGGTTCACTTCCGTCGATCGGCTTTTCGCGGAGGTTCCGCGATTCCCCGCTTCGCGATACGGCCAGATAGTCCGTATCGATCGCCGGATTGAAGAGGACGAGGGGCGAGTCCACTCGCGCCACGGTCAGGTCGTAGGATTCCCCGCGGGTGGAGACCACCGGTGAGTCATGGGGAAAGACGAGCGTTGTTCCATTTGACGAGACACTCACGGTGAAGCGCGAGGGCCCCTCGGGAAGCAAGCCAGCCGGCAGCGTGACCGCATACTCGTACCCGCGCGCGTGGGCCATCGCGTAGGTTTTCGATCCTTCGACGTTGAGGCTCACGCTCGAGGGCTCGTCGGCGGCGGCCACCGTGGCTGTAATCGTTACGGGCTTGCCCGAGTTGAACGCAGCATGGTTGCGGACAACGACGGCTGTCGGGAAATCCGGCGGCTCAGGGCACACAAACTCCCGGAGGCCGTAATAGTAGGGGACGTCTGGCAGGCGGTCGGGTAGCGCCACGGACATCGCCTCGGTCGAGGAGGTGAGCAGGTAGACGCCCGGGCGGATGCTGAAGGTCGACGACGACGCCCTCGTCTCATACGTATTGCCCTTGTTGAGCGGCTTCACCGTGAATGCGTCGCCCAGGTCGGGAAGCGCGACGGTCATCGGCCACGCGCGGGTAATCAGGCGGAAGACAAGGCGGTCGGGGCTCGTCTTGGTGAACGGGTCGTCGATCTGGAGGGCATCGGGGTAGACCTCGAGCCGCCACACGCCCACCGCGATCCGGTCGAGGAAATAGAGCCCCGACCCTTCGTAGCTGACGACCGGGGAAGATCCGAAGCCCATGATCTTTCGCAGCGCATCGGGCTCGGGGGGACGCGTGCGGGTGTTGTTCGAGTAGTAGAACAGGTCCTTGCTCGCCAACTCGCTGAGGTTCTCCTCGTAGCTGACCCTGAAGTCCCCGAACCGGGTGTTCTCGGGGTAGGGCGCCACGGGCGTCATCCGGGGGATCCTCCTCATCACCTGGCTCGCGATGATGGCGCTGGCCGCCTTCTGCGGCGTGTAGACCATGTTCAGGCAGTGCGTCTGCCAGCCCAGATTGTAGGGGGCCGTGGCGAGCATGTCGTAGGAGAACATGGCAGCGAACTGAGCGCCGACCGACCTAAACGTCCTGACCATCGCGGGGTAGTGGTAGCCGCTGATCACGTCCGGCATGTCGTACTCGTAGACCAGCCTGGGCCGATTGAGGAGCTCGGGTGCGAGCATGGGCGCGTAGTTGTCCACGGTGCGCAGGAAATTGCCGTGGAGCTGGTGGCCCGAGACAAGGCCCGACGGATAGATGGCGAAGGTTATGCCGTCGACCTTCGACGCGGCGATCGCCTGGGCCATCGCGAAATCCTGGCTGAAGTTGAAGAACGTGACCTTCTGGCAGCCGGTCGACCGCACCGCGTCGTTGAGCGCGTTGATGTAACTCACCGACCCTTCGAAGTCCTGCGGATGCTGCGCCGGCTCGTTGATGAGCTCGACGTAGCAGATGTACGGCTCGTCCTTGAGCGCCAGCTTCGTGTAGGGGTTCACGTGGTTGAGGAGCTGCTTCAGGTAATTGACCTGCGCCGCGATGGCCTTTGGGTTGGTGCCCAGTTCCTCCCTCTTGTAGTACCTCGAGAATCCGACGGCGCTTGGATCATCCGCGCCCGGCCAGGTCGAGTCATAGGTCACGATGGGGCTCAGCAGCATGTGCAGGTCGCGCCCCTTCGCCGCGGAAATCAGGTAGTCGAGGAGATCGAGGTGGTCGTTCTGGATGAGGTTGCCGTCCCGGTCGCAACATTCCCAGTCGCCCCAGAAGCTGAGGCGAAGGGCGTCCCAGCCCATGCGCGCAAAGTGGGTCATGTCGTCGTCGATCATCTTCTTGCGGTCCGTCGAGACCTGGCCGGCAGCCCGGTAGTCCGACGCCGATGGGAGGCAGTAGTTGGCGCCGAGCATCGCCACCTCGACATTCGAAGTCCGCCAGCGCATGACGCCGATCGAGTCGACGTAGATGAGCTCCTTTGAGGAGCCATCCGCCATCGCCGTGCCGCATGCGGCGGCGACGCCGAGCACTGCGCCGAACAGGAACGACCGCGCGGTGATCATGGCGCCGCTCCCGCGCCAAGGGTGCCGAGCCACGTCTTGAAGAGGCCCATCCACGAGTAGGCAGGCATGTCCAGGTCGCGGATCCCGAAACCGTGGTTGCCGGTGGAGTAGATGTGCAGCTCCGTCGAGACACCGGCCTCGCTCAGCTTGATGTAGTACTGGACCATCGGCGTCAGGTGGCCCTCGTCCTTGTGCGCCCCGCAGAAGAACACGGGCGGCGTGTTGGCCGGCGGGGTCGGGAGGATCTTGGGAAGCCCGGGGTAGACCAACGCCTGGAAGTCGGGCCTGCAGTCGACGGCGTCGATCGCGTCGCTGGTTCCCTTGACGGGGTTGTCAAACTCCGTCGCCGCGAGGGCCGCGATCTCGCCGCCGGCCGAGAACCCCATGATTCCGACATGGTGCGGGTCGACATTCCACTCGGCCGCCCGGCTCCTGACCGTGCGAATGGCCCTTTGCGCGTCCATGAGCGAGTGGATGTTGATCGTGTACGGCGAGTCGGGCGCACGGGCGAGGCGGTACTCGAGGATGAACGCCGCGATGCCATGGGCGGCGAGCCAGGTGCCCACCGCGTAGCCCTCGTGCGACATGGCGAGATCCCTGTGGCCGCCCCCGGGACAGACGACGACGGCGAAGTGGGTCGCCTTGTCGGAGGGAGGCAGGAACGGGATGATCGCGGGGACGTTGACGTTGGTGATCGTGGCGTACCACGTGCTCTCGTAGTTGTCCCATCGCATCCGGAGCGGCGAGGTGTGACCCTCGGACCCGGGCGCCGTGCCATTCCACAGGGGGAGCGCGGGGGGCAGCTCAGAGAAGGTGGGATCGGACGTGGGCTTAACGTGGACATCGGTCTCGCCGAAGCTGGGAGCAGCGAGAAGCGCGAAAAGGAGCAGCAGGCCAGGGACGCGGGTGAGGTTTATCATGGGGTGATTCCTTCTTTGGGCTTGGACACATGGCGCGACGCGGGATCGAGGACGATCCGGGCAAGAAAAAACGGGGTGCGCTCGGAACATGCGCCTTGTGCCTGCGCCGTCAAGGGGCCGCGGTGTCTGGGTATATCGCGATGTGGTGGTTTCGCACCTTGGGCCGCACGGTCTCGCCATCGACGCGCGAGACGATCTTGGCGGTCTCCTGCAGCGGCATGTGGCAGTCTATGCACCTCGTGTCGATGGCGTGCCCCTGCATGGCGAACTCGCCGCAGTTCTCGACCTTGTGGCAGGAGAGGCACTTGGCGGCATAGGGGGCCGTTTCCCGCTGCGTCGTGTGCACATCGTGGCACGTGATGCACGTGAGCGTCCTGCTGAACCGGAAGCAGCGGCTGCGCTCGAGGAGCTGGACCTGGCTCGCGTGCACGTCGACCTTGGCGTTGGGCGCGAGCTTCGCGAAGGCGATGAACTCAGCCAGGTCGTCGCCTGGCTTATACGAGAGCGGCGGCTGCAGCGCGGTGCCGCCTCCCTCGTGGCATAGCGCGCATAGCTGGAGCTGGCGTGCGCGCGAGAGGCGGGCGGGGTTGACGATCGCGAAGTCCTCGGGCGAGGTCGGTGCCGGCGTGCGCTGGAACCGGGCCACGTGCTCGCTGCCGGGACCATGGCACTTCTCGCATGTTACGCCGAGGACAAGGCTCTCCGTGTTGTAGCGGTTCTCCGGTGGCGGGCGGTTCTCAAATGAGCTCGAATGGCACTCAAGGCAGCGAGGCACGATCTGCCGGTCGAAGTCGGCGGTCCCGTCTATGTATCCCGGGCTGTTGACCCAGCCATTCAACTGCGTCCAGTAGGAGATCGGGAGCTGGAAAAGCTGGTCGCCGTCCCAATAAAGGTAGGTCTGCCCCTTGCGGCCGGAGCCCACGACGAGATCGATGCGCTCCGAGCGGGTGAGCTCCTCCGTCTCGGAGGTCTTCATGTGGGCCGTCTCGTAGAATCCTTTTTCATTGGCCTCCATGGTGAACCTCAGGTTCGGGTTCACCGACAGGAGGACGTTGGAGCCAGGGGTGAATTGCCCGTGGATGTTATCGGCCGTGGGTGCGCTGGATGTCCTGAAATGGGCCGTTTCGTGGAATGAGTGAGCTTTTTGCTGGTGGCAGGCCGCGCAGACCGCGTCCCCGACGCGCGTTGCCGCTTCGGCGCTCGCGTCCCTCGGCCAGAATGCCGCGCCCATTGCCACCAGCGCCGCGAGCCTGGCCAGCCGGCAAGCCGGTCCAAACAGCGAGAGCACCGGCTCTTCGGCATGGGGCATTCGGTTGTTCTGCGTCGGCGAACTTTGCGTTTCAACTCCTATTCCTCGGGCTGCCGGCAGCCGGGGCCTCGCGAGAATTGAATTTGTGGTTCGCCATCCGGCTCGAAAACGGCGACGTTGCCGGAACCCTTTTTGGGCCCGGCCTCGTCCTTTCCTCTCATGCACCGCTCCGCATTGGCCTGTTGCGCTTTCCTCTGTGCCGCGCTGCTTGCGAGCCGGAGCCGGGGCATCGAGCCCGTTTCGATCGCGGCGGGCGCCGACAAGGACTATGTCGCGCAGAAGTTCGGGGAGCGCGGCGCGAAGGCGAAGCCCGAGACCTATGTGCTCGCACAGGGAAGCTTCTTCGACGGCGGCAAGACGGACGGGTCCCTGGATCGAATGCCCTTCGCGGAAGTCGCCCGGGAACTGGCACCCGGCCTTGCGGTTCAGAGCTATTTTCCCTCGCGGGACGCGAAGAGCGCGGAACTGCTCATCGTCGTGCATTGGGGGATGACCGCCGTCGAGGATGACGCCACGAACGGGCAGGCCGACATGGACCGCCTGATGGCGGACCTCGCAACCTGCAACTCGGGCCTCCAGAAATCATCCATCGCGGACCCAGGATTCGTGAATTCAGACCTGGATGTGATGGAGACCAAGTCGGCGAAGGCCGGGACGAACGTCGCGGAGAACGCGCAGCTGATCGGGTTCCTCGGCGAGTTCCGCAAGGAGGAGTACCGCAGCGCCGCGTACCCAAGCAGCATGAGCGAGGAAGACCGGCAGCTCAGGGACGACCTCGGCTCGGAGCGCTACTTCTTCATCCTGATGGCCTACGACTTCAATTCCATCAGGGAGGGCAGGATTCATGGGACCAAGCCGAGACTCCTCTGGTCGTCCCACGTCAGCATCTCAGCGATTGGCCAGAATTTCACGGCGGCGCTTCCCGCGATGGGCAGGATCGCAGCTGGATATTACGGGCACCAGGTCGACGGGCTTCTCCTCGACGTCCGCAATGTGCCGAGCGGGGACGTGGAGATCGGCATTCCCCGGACGGTCGAGGACAGGAAGACGGATTAGGCGCCGGGCGACGCCCGCACTTGACCGTTAGGCGGAAGTGGGGGATTTGTGGGCCGCAGCCGCCCGACCATGCCCCGCCCCACCCTCAGAGACATCGCCAAGGAGATGGGCTACTCCAAGAACACCATCTCGCTCGGCCTGCGCGGCAGCTCCCAGATTCCGCTGGGCACGCGGGAGCGGATAGCCGCGGTGGCCGAGAAGCTGGGCTACAGGCCCAATGCCGTCGTGTCGCAGCTCATGGCCCAGCTCAGGTCCGCGCGCACGAGCCGGCTCCAGGCGAAGCTCGCTCTCGTGAACGCGAACCTCGACCCGGCGGCCTTCCGCGAGCACCCCACGATTCCGATCTACGTCGAGGGCTGTGAAAGGCGCGCGGCCAGCCTGGGCTACGACTTCGACCGGTTCTGGCTGCACGATCCCGAGCTCACGGCCGAGCGCTTGCTGCGCATCCTCACGGCGAGGGGGATCAAGGGTCTCATCCTGGTGGGGCTCATGGACACGAATCACCTGCCTGCGGCGCTGGAGCCGGTGTGGTCGAAGCTGCCGTGCGTCGTGACGGGCGTGCGCACCCGCGACCCGGCCCTTTCCTACTGCTGCGTGGACCACTACAACCTCGCGCTCATCGCCTTCGAGAAGGCGGTGTCCCTGGGATACAAGAGGCCCGGCCTCGTGCTCGACGACGTCATCGACGCCCTTGTCGAGAGGCGCTTCTCCGCCGGCTACCTGACTGGCCGGCGGATGCTCCCGAAGGCCCAGCAGATTCCGGTGTTCGGCGAGGTGAACGGGCCGGGCCGCGCCGATATGTTCCGCACGTGGCTCGTGCGGCATCGTCCCGACGTTGTCTTCACCCTCTACAACAGCGTTGTCGGCTGGCTGAAGGCGGCGGGAAAGAGGATCCCCGAGGACGTCGGCGTCATCCAGCTCGAGTGGCGCAGCTCGAGGCCGGACATCGCAGGAATGCATCAGCACAACCTCGTGACCGGCGAGGCCGCCGTGGACATGGTTGTCAGCCAGATCCACAACAATGAGCCCGGGGTCCAGGAATTCCCGCGTGCCACGCTGATCGGGGCCAGCTGGGTCGATGGCGCGTCGGTGCGCGGGGCGGATGCCGGGGGTCGGCGCCCGAAGCCCCGCGCGAGCGCGATTCCCGCCTAGAGCGAGAGGACGACGACGGAGAGCGGGGGGAGCACCACGTTCAGGCTTCCGCCGGAGACCGTCGCCCCGTTGAAGGCGACAGGCTCGACCATGTGCGGGGCGTCAAAGGTGTTGTGCGCCGTCATGTCCGCGGCGGTCAGGATGCGCCCCACCGGCGCGTGGAGGTCCGCCCCGACGACGTTGCAGGCGACCGTGACCGCTCCGTCCAGGCTCGTGTTGACAAGCGAGATGTGGATTTTTCCCGACGCGTCGCGCGACGCAGAGGCGCTGACCGTGGGGATCTTCTGCGAGGTGCCCGGGAGATACGCGCTGGTCAGCTTGATCGGGAGCGAGGTCGCCCCCTGGTGGACGTTCAGCATCTCGAAGACGTGGTAGGTCGGCGTCAGGACAATCTTGTCATGGTCGGTCAGGATCATCGCCTGGAGGACGTTCACCATCTGCGCGATGTTGGCGATGGTCACGCGGTCCGCATGGGCCTGGAAGATGTGCAGGTTCAGCGCCGCGAGCACCGCGTCCCTCATTGAGTTCTGCTGGAACAGGAAGCCGGGGTTGGTGCCCGGCTCGACATCTGTCCAGATGCCCCACTCATCCACAGCGAGGCCGACCCGCTTCTCCGGGTCGTACTTGTCCATGATCGCCGAGTGCTTCTCGATCAGCTCCTCCATCTTGAGCGTGTTGCCGAGCGTGTTGAAGTATTCGTCCCGGCTGAAGGCCGTGGCTGAGCCTTTCTTCTTCCAGTCCCCGCTGGGGATCGTGTAGTAGTGCAGGGACAGGCCGTCCATGTCCTTGCCGGCGAGCTTCATCAGCGTGTCCGTCCACTCGTAGTTGGCGTCATTCGGTCCGCAGGCGACGCGTTGGATCGCGTTCTCGGGGCCGCCCTGGTAGTTCTTGATGAACGTGTTGAACCTGCGGAAGTTGTCGGCGTAGAACTCGGGCCTCATGTCCCCGCCACATCCCCAGCTCTCGTTTCCGACGGCGATGTAGTGGACCTTCCAGGGCTTGTCCCTGCCGTTCGCCCGGCGCAGGTTCGCCATCGGCGAGCTGGCGTCCGAGGTCATGTACTCGACCCACTCCATGGCCTCCTGAACGGTGCCGCTCCCGACGTTGAGGCACACGTAGGGCTCGATGCCCAGCATCTCGCACATGTTGAGGAACTCGTGCGTGCCGAAATGGTTGTTCTCAACGACGCCGCCCCAGTGGGAATTGTACATGGACGGCCGCTTCTCAACGGGTCCGATGCCGTCCTTCCAGTGGTACTCGTCCGCGAAGCAGCCGCCAGGCCACCGAAGGAGCGGCACCTTCAGGTTCTTGAGGGCCTCCATCACGGCCGTGTTATAGCCGTTCGTGTTCGGGATCGGGGAATCCGGCCCGACCCATATACCGTCGTAGATGCAGTGGCCCAGGTGCTCCGAGAACTGCCCGTAGATGTTCTTGTTGATGACGGGGCCCGATTGGTCGGCCTGGACGGTCAGCTGCGTCTCCTGGCCTTTGCTTGCGAGGGCTAGGGACGCGAGCAGGGAGAGCATCGCTGCCCCGCGGAGTAGGGTAGGGGTCATGACCCTTGTAGAACGCGGCAGCGCTGAGGAAACGATCCTTGTGTTACTTGACCGTAATCCGAAATAGGGCCGCCCGGGCGCATCCGCGTCAGACCTCGATCATCGCCTTGATGACCCCTGTCTCGGCGAGCGTCCAGGAGGGGAAGCGCTCGACGACCTCTCCAAGCCTGGCGCGGTGCGTGATCCATGGCGTCGTGTCGATACGTCCCGCCTCGATCAGTCGGATAATTCTCCTGAAATCCTCCGGCAGCGCATTGCGGCTTCCCATCAGGGTCAGCTCGCGCCGGTGGAAGCTCGGGTCATTGAAGGTCACGTCGCCCTGGAACAGCCCCACGAAGACGAGCCGGCCGCCAGGGGCGGGCAAATCGAACGACGACGCCATCGACTTTGGGCTGCCGGTGGCATCGAAGACCGCGGTGGGCATGTCGCCGCCGGTGCATCGCCGGATCCCGTCGGCGATGTCGGCGCCTCCCGGGCTCAGCGCATAGCTGACGCCGAGCTGGCGCCTGCAAAACTCAAGGCGCGACTCGTTCACATCGAGGACGATCACCTGCGCCCCGGCCGCGGCGGCAAACTGCACCGTGGCCAGGCCGATGGGGCCCGCGCCGATGATGAGCGCGAATTCTCCCTTCTCGATTCTCGCCCGCTCGACCGCGTGACACCCGATTCCGAGTGTCTCCACCAGCGCGAGCTGGTCGAGGGTGAGCGCCTCCGAAGGATGGAGCTTCTCCGCCGGGAGAGAGAATTGCTCCCTCATGCCGCCGTCCACGTGCACCCCGAGGACCTTGAGCGCCGTGCAGCAGTTGGGCTTGCCGGTCCGGCACGCGATGCATCTGCCGCAGTTCAGGTAGGGCTCGACGGCGCAGCTGTCGCCAGGCTTCACGTTGGCGACGCCGGCCCCGACGGCGACGACCTCGACCCCGAGTTCGTGGCCGAGGATGCGCGGATAGGTGAAGAAGGGCTGCTTGCCCCCGAAGGCGTGGATGTCCGTCCCGCATACCCCGATGCGCCGCACGGCGACGAGGGCTTCGCCCCCCGAGGGCGAGGCGGCTGGCGCCAATTCCACGGCCTTGAGGCGGCCGGGCTCCTCGAGGCTGATGGCTTTCACGGGACGATGATCGCGGACCTGGGGTTGTGCTGGAACATTTGCGCGGTCAAAGACGCTCCCTTAGCTCGGAAGGCAACAGTTTCAGCGAAAGGGCCTGCAAATTCGGGTCTGAAATTCCCGTGTTATAGTGCCTGCACAGAACGAGCAGGTGATACAGGGATCCGGTCGTCAGGTAACGTATCTTGGCGGCGTCGATCTCGGAGAGGCACCGGTTCACCTGCGCGAGCGCGAGGTCGTCGTGGCCCCCCAGGGCGAGCACGACGGCCAGGCTTGCGCGCCGGTCAAATGGGAGAGCCCTTTCAGTACCAGTCGCAAGATTTGCGACCACCGCCTTCACGGCTGCCGCAAACCCGTCCTCGTCGCCCCGCGCCTTGGCCACCTGCGCCAGTGCGACCAGGGCGCCCAGGTCGGAGGGATATTTCAGCAGGGCCTTGCTTGAGTAGGAGGCCTGGTCGATCTGGTGCATCTCCACGAGGTACTCGACGAGCCGGCTGCGCAGCGTGGCCGGGTCCGTCTCGTCCGTCACCTCGAGGACCAGGACCGACTGCTCGCTGAAACCCGCGATCTCCGGCAGGTTGTAGGGCAGGGCGCGCAGCCAACTGAAGATGCCGCCATCGGTCCGGTGGAGCGCGTAGATGAAGGAGTCGAGGGGCTGCTTGAGGCCGAGGCGGGCAAAGTCGTCGAGGTCGCTGTCCCAGGACGGCACGACGATGTGGGTCACGCCGCGCTGGTTGACCAGGGCGAGCGTCTCGTCGGGCCGCGTCGAATTCACGATGCGAAATGTGGCTGAGAGCCCGTCCCTGTTCTCCCAGTTCTGGGTTCCCAGTCCCCGAAGGCCGCCATAGAAGCAGAAGCTCGACGTGCGGAAAGGGGGGACAAGCACCGTCGCCCCGTCCGGTCCCGCGTGGTCCGCGATCCACTGCGAGAGGGCCCGCTCGTAGAGGCCCTCGACCTCGGCCCTTGTGAACTTGATGTCGTTGGCCGAGCCCATCTCCCGCGGCAGGAGCTGCGTGACGCCCAGAAGGGCCAGGGCTCCGAGACCCACCCCCCAGGCCCAGTGGGCGGATACCGGGTCGGGCGTCCTGGGCAGACTGGAAACCGAGGCAATAATCAGGACGAGCAGCGATGCGTCCAGCGTGTTCCACCAGCGCAGCTGCGACGCCGCGAGGACGAGGGACGCGGCGACCGCGCCCAGGGCGATGCCCAATGCCGCGCGCGCCGCCGGCCGCGTGCCCGCGCGCAGAAAGAGCCATGCCGCGGGAACGAGGAGCAGGACGGGCAGGCAGGTGGCGGCGAGGCCTGCGGTCGGACCGTCGCGCTGCGCCCACGCGTGCAGGCTCCCGGCAACGATCCCATCGGGCAGGTTCGTGAGGCGGTTCGAGAGCAGGTCCCCTGCGAGAAAAGAGCTGTTGCCGTAGCGGGATATCCCGATCGGCAGCGAGGCCGCGGCCACCAGGGAAAGCGCCCAGGCCGCTATGTCGCGCGCCTTGGTGAACGGCCTCTGGCCCTGGCACCACGCCGAGACGCGCCAGAGGATCTCGCCGACTCCCAGCCATGCGATGCCGTAGAGCGGGTAGTTGACCCTCAGCTGCGGGCCCATGTTTGCCGGAAAATACTCGACGAGGTAGGCGAGCAGGCTGGTCACGGCGCCGGCGAATGCCCAGGCGCGCCAGGGCGCGGGGCCACGCGTGGCTGCCCGTCGAGTGAGGAGGGCGGCTGCAAGGCCGCCTGCGGCGATGCCCAACAGCATGGGAACCTCAAGCGCGGCGCTGATCCAGAGGCCGCACCCTCCGGCGATGCCGGCCGCGATGAAGAGGCGGCGCTGGTTCTTTTCGCTCAGGGATCCGGCGACGGCGAGCAGCACGCTCCAGAATGCGAGGACCTGGGAGAGGCCGAAGTCGTTGGCGACTCCGGGAAGGAACGTAGCCGCCAAGGGATAGAGTGTCGCCACGCCGACGGCGGTCAGGGCCGCGGGGAAGGTGCCGAGGGTCAACGCGACAAAGAGTGCCGCCGTACCGAGGAACAGGAGGTGAAGCAGCGGATCCGCAAAGAGCGCCGCATGCTCGATGGCGAGGCCCATGGGACGCCCCGAGGCCGCGTGGTCCACCCACGCCACGAGGACAAGCCACCAGCGGTAGGGCGAAGCCGTGTGCACCTCGCGGCCGGTCGGTGCGTTCTCGTAGTCCACGAAGCGCACCCGCCAGTCCCCGCGCGCGGCCATGAGCTGGGTCTCCTCGATCCACTGGTAGGTCGGGTTGTTGTGCTCGGGCACGATCAACCAGCGCTTCCCGTCGGCATAGCCGGAGGGGGATGACGCGTCGACCACGGCCCCGTCCCTCGCGACGCCCGAGACGAATTCTACGCGCCTCTGCCTCGCGTGGTCGCTCCACGCCGTGAAACCAAGCGCGAGGACCAGGATCAGCAGCCATGCGCGATTCGGTATCCTGGAGGGTAGTCTCATTCGGGGTGTGGCACTCGCCGCGGTTGCGGGAGGGGCCGAGGCAATCGTATGGCCAATTTCTCGGCAAGCAAAGTCACGGGCCGGCGCAGCGGCCACAGCGTCCTTGACTCCGCAACGCGAGGATTGTCCTTCTTTCGTCGTCAATGCCCGCCGCCCCGAATTGCCGTGATTCCTGAGCCCCCATGAATCGCAAGAAGTTCATCGGGATCATGGCCACGGGAGGGATCGTGCTCGCGGGGCGGCCCATGGCCCTGCTCGGGGCCCCGCAGGGCACCGTTCCCCTGACGGGAGACGCTGCCAGGGACGGGAGCATTTCCTTCGAGGCGCTCGCCCCGCGCCCCGGACCGAGGGGCCCGACGCTGTTCCGGGTCCTTCCGCCCGAGGAGACGGGCGTCGTGACGCAGAACAACTACGACGATCCCCGCATGTGGGGCGCGCGCTACAGCGAGAACGAGACGGGCTCCATAGGCACGGGGATCGCGATCGGCGACTACGACGGGGACGGCAGGCCCGACATCTTCGTCGTCAGCAAGACGGGAACTTGCCGGCTTTTCCGAAACCTCGGAAACTGGAGGTTCGAGGATGTCACCGAAAGGGCCGGCGTGGGTGACAAGGGCCAAGCGGTCGACGAATGGAAGCAGGGGGCGACCTTTGTCGACGTGAACAACAACGGCCTGCTCGACATCTACGTCTGCCGGTTCAACGCGCCGAACCTGCTCTACATCAACCAGGGTGACGGCACGTTCAAGGAGGAGGCGGCCGCACGGGGGCTAGCCGTTAAGGATGCGTCGGTCATGGCCGCGTTCTGCGACTATGACCGGGACGGGTTCCTGGACGTGTTCATCCAGACGAACATCCTCGACGCCGAGGAGCACCCCTCGGGCCAGCGGGACTACCTCTTCCACAACAACGGGGACGGCACGTTCACAGACGTCACGGACAAGGCCGGGATCTCCGGAGAGGCCCAGGGCCATTCGGCCACCTGGTGGGACTACGACGGCGACGGCTGGCCGGACCTATACGTGGCGAACGACTTCGCCGCGCCCGACAAGCTCTACCGCAACAACCGGGATGGGACGTTCACCGACGCGATAGACTCGGTCGTGCCGCACATGCCCTATTCCTCCATGGGCTCGGACTTGGGCGACGTGAACAACGACGGCCTGATTGATTTCTTTGTCGCGGACATGGCCGCCACGACGCACCAGAAGGACCAGCGGACGATCGCCGTCATGCGCAGCTTCCTGAAGGACCCTGCGGACGACTCGACGGCAGCCCCGCAGTACATGCGCAACGCGCTGTACCTGAACAC
>Ga0302326_10010689_pt1 | contig 19876 bp, 21 predicted proteins | sample Palsa_T0_3_FD_202264 | JGI IMG/M metagenome (GOLD analysis project Ga0302326, IMG submission 202264) | Peat permafrost microbial communities from Stordalen Mire near Abisko, Sweden - Palsa_T0_3 | ecosystem: Environmental > Terrestrial > Soil > Palsa > Peat permafrost | place: Sweden: Abisko...
AGAACCACCGGGATCACGATCAGAATCATCTCGTCGATCAGATCGTTCTCCAGCAGCCACCGGGTCAGGGCGCCACTGCCGTGCACCTGCAGCTCACCCCCGCGCTTGGCTTTCAGCTCACTGATGGCCGCCGCGAGGTCACCGCGGAGAACGGTCGTGTCCGCCCAACGCGGCGCGGTGAGCGTGTTCGAGGCAACGTACTTGGGGGCTTCGTTCAAGGCCACGCCGATGGGATGTGCGCGCATCTGGTCGATTGATCCCCAGGAGCCGGCAAACAACTCGTAGGTGCGCCGGCCGAACAGGAACGCCCCGGCGCGCTGGTAGGTCTGCGTGATGAACGTCCTGGTCTCCTCGTCGCCCGCCCCCCGTGCCCATCCGCCGCGCTCGAATCCGTTCCTGCGGTCATCCGACGCACCGCCGTTTCCCTGCATCACTCCATCGAGGGTGACCTGGGTCATGGTCGTCAGCTTCATGATCGCGGTTCCTTCACCTTGGTGCCGCCCCTTGCGGGCGGCCTCATCCCTGCTACGAACACCACCGCCCCGATCCGACACCGCCTCCCGGATTTCTTTGCAGAACTTTCGGGCCGCCGCAGTGCTGGTCCTCGGCTGAGGCGCATCTTCGGCTCGAGTCGTGCGCCGGGTTCCGGTGTCGCCGGCCGGCTGCCCGGGATCTTCGAGGACAATGACCTCGCCGGTCCGGAAGACGCCGGGTTTCGGGAGATGGCTCCGGGTCTCAGCCCGATCCGGGAGGTTTCCGGCCATCGGCAAGTACCTGCGGGCCAGCTGACCAAAGTCCCACCCCGCTCACACAGCGTCGCTGCCCTTGCTCAGCCGCTTTGGGGGTCGGGGGGCACCAGGTGCAGGCCGGCCGGGGTGGCTTCGCTGGCCAGGCGCGCCCGCACGGCCCGGCGGGCCCGGTCGAAGTACGTCGCGTCGTTGAAGAGGTGGTAGTACCAGTTCGCCGACAGCAGCGCTGCCTCCAGCTCGAAGGCGAGCTGCCGCGGGTCGCTGCCGGTGCGCAGCTCTCCTCGTTCCTGGGCGTGCTGGGCTGCGCGTTCGAGGGTGTCCATCCACTGGTCTTGGCACTGGGCTATGCGGTCGCGGACGGGGCCCGGTGCCTTGCTGTCGAACTCGGCCATGGCGGAGGCGAAGAAGCATCCTCCGGGGAACACGGCGCGCTCGAGGTAGCACAGGAACGCCTCGCACAGCGCGTGCAGGCGCGTGATGCCGGATCCTGCGGCGCGGGCCGGCTCGATCACTTCTCGCGCATAGCGCTGCCGGGCCTCCTCGATCGTGGCCAGCTGCAGTTCTTCCTTGGAGCCGAAGTGGGCGAACAGCCCGCTCTTGCTCATGGCCAGCTCGGTGGCCAGCCGCCCGATGCTGAGACCGTCCAGGCCGTCTACGGAGGCGAGGTCTGCAGCGGTCTGCAGAATCGCGGTCCTGGTCCTGGCGCCGTTGGTGGTGGCTCGTCGTGGCATAGCCACATTGTACAGCACGAACGATCGTGCTAGCGTCGATCGCGTGGCCGTCGTCAGGCACGGCCCTACGGAAGGGGCGAGGTATGCCGTTCGTCAACGTCAAGGTCATTGAGGGCGTCTTCTCGGCCGGCCAGAAGCAGGACATGGTGCGCCGGCTGACCGACACGATGGTCGAGATCGAGGGTGAGAACATGCGCCCGGTCACCTGGGTGGTCGTCGAGGAAGTGAAGAGCGGTGACTGGGGCATCGGTGGCAATCCGCTGAGCACCGCAGACGTCAAGGCGCTCGCCGCGGGGCAGCCTGTCGGATAGCCGTCACCGGTCCCACCCAACTGGGGGCGCGATGTACGACGCCATCGTGGTCGGCGCCCGGTGCTCCGGGGCGCCGCTAGCCATGCTGCTGGCGCGTGCCGGCCACCGGGTCGCCCTGGTCGACCGGGCGTCGTTTCCGAGCGACACCATGTCCACGCATTTCCTGTGGCAGCGTGGCGCGGCCCGGTTGCAGGCCTGGGGACTGCTCGGTCGGCTGCGCGCCAGCGGCTGCGCGCCGATCCGGGAGATTACCTTCGACGTCGGCCCGGTGCAGATATCCGGCATCGGGCCGGCCGTGGAAGGCGTGGCCGACGCGTTCTGTCCGCGGCGGACAGTGCTGGACGCGCTACTGGCCGGGGCCGCCGAGGAGTCTGGCGCCGAGCTGATCGAGGGCTTCGTGGTCGGTGACGTGCTGTGGTCCGGGGGCCGGGCGGTGGGCGTGCGGGGCCATCACCGGACATCCCCCGGATCGTCGTTGCGGGCCCGGATCGTCGTGGGCGCCGACGGCCTGCACTCGACCGTCGCCAGAAGGGTCGCTGCCCGCGCCTACCGGGAGTACCCGCCGCTGACCGCCGTCTACTACTCCTACTGGAGCGGAATCCGCCATCTGGGCGCATCCTTCCACGCCCGCCCCGGGCGGCTGATCCTGGTCTGGCCCACCAACGACGACCTGACCTGCATCTATGTCGCCTGGCCCCGCCAGGAGTTCGGCCACGTGCGCAAGGACGCCGAAAACCACTTCCACTCCGCCCTCGACCTGGTCCCGGGGCTGCGCGACACCGTCGCGTCGGGCCGCCGGGAAGCCCGCTTCACCGGCACCGGCGACCTGCCCAACCTGTACCGGACGTCGGCCGGGCCGGGATGGGCGCTCGCCGGCGACGCCGGCCACCACAAAGACCCCGCGACCGGCATGGGCATGTCAGACGCCTTCCAGGGCGCCGAACTGCTGGCCGAAGCCATCCACGACGGCCTGGCCGGGCACCGGCCGCTGGACCAGGCCGTATCCTGCTACCAGCACCGGCGAGACGCCCTCACCGGCAGCGGCTTCGACCTCACCCTGACCACGGCCAGGCTCGCGCCTCTGCCGCCCAGGCTCGAGGCCTTCTACCGGACCGCCGCACAGCAACCCGAGGTAAGCCGTCAGATCTTCGGCGTTCTGGGCGGTTCCCTTCCGGCGGCCGACGTCTACCCGGACAGGCACGTCGAGACCGCCCGCACACGGGGCACGCTTACCCCCGGTGCGCCCCGGTGACGTGCGGCAGCCCGGTGGGAGCCCACAAAACACTCGCGTCCCTTACGTCGTAGAAAGCCCAGCCCAGCTAGTCATGCTGGTCCCTTGGTCACGGTGCGAGTCCTCATCTGGATGACCACGATGAGCACGGCCAGGACGACGATCCCGGCCGCCACGAGAAACGAAGCCTTGTAGCCGCTTACGAGCGAGCCGTCGTGGGCGTTGGTTTGAGCGGCGGCGATCGTGGCGAGTGCAGCGAGGCCGATGGCCTGGCCGACTTGTTGTGAGGTGACGAAGAGGCCGCCGGCCAGTCCTCGTTCACCTGCCCCGATGCCCGAGGTCACCGCGACCGAAGCGGTGGGAAAGGCCAGTCCCATTCCGAAAGCGGTCAGCAAGATCCCGCCGAGGACGTTGAGCTGAGAACGGCCAGCACGAGGGCAGCTAGGGCGGCGGAATTGGTGAATCCGTGCTGTTGGCCTTGGCTGAGCCCGAAGTTGAGGAACGCGATCGACGCAGTCGCCAAGACCGCGCCGGCGATATCCAGTCGGGCGCCCGGTCGCCGGGCGAGCGTGGGAAGCACGCGCCGAATGGCGACGAACAGCACGACGATGATCGGTGGGTTGACAAGAAAGACCGCTCGCCAGCCGACGAACTCGGTCAAGATGCCACCGAGGACGATCCCGGCGCTGGCGCCGGCGGCGGTAGCGCCTTGAAAGATCCCCAGTGCCCTAGTGCGGGCCGGGCCTTCGGGGAACAGGTCGGTGATGATGGCCAGCGCCTGGGGTGCGACGAACGCGGCGCTCGCTCCTTGAAGGAACCGGGACACGACCAAAGCCAGCGAAGTCGGGGAGAGCCCGGCGGCGAGCGATGCGACGCCGAAGGCGGCGAGGCCGGTGAGCAGTACCCGGCGACGGCCGAAGAGGTCACCGACCCGACCACCGAAAAGCAGCAAAGAGCCGAAGGTCAGCGCGTACCCGGTGACGATCCACTGCAGGTCCGCCGGGGCGAAGTGCAGCTCGCGCTTGACGGTGGGAAGCGCGACGTTGACGATGCTGAAGTCGAGCTGGAGCACGAATTGTGCAGCGACTAAGAGTCCAAGCGCCAAACCCAGCCGAAGGCCTGGCGATGTGCCGGTGCCAGCTGACTCAGCAGGGGTGGCAGCGGTCGCCCTGTCGGTCATGATCTTCCTCCTCGGTCGCGCTGACTCGGCGACGAAGTCCTTACCGCCGATGCCAGGAGCCCGTACTCACGACGGTGCGCTATCGGCGGAGGCACTTGCCAGGGTTTCTCGGGCCGCGGCGACGACCTCGGCCCCGAACCGAATGATCTGATCGCTGGACTCGTCTTCGAGGACGAAGTTCACCGCGTCGAATCGTCCTTCGACGGCGAACTCCGCGATGAAGCGCGCCCAGTGCTCTGGGGTCGCGTGGACGGCCTGGTTGCCCGGTCCCGAACGGGGCCGGCCAGGTACGGACTCGAGGTCGTCTCGGAGACCAAGTACAGCCTGCTGACCACCGACTTCGCCGCGGTTCACCGGGAGGCAGAGTCCGGCAAGCCAGATGTCTTGTTCCTGTGTTCGTACCTGAATGACTCCGTCGGGCTCATCCGCGCCATCGCGGAATCCGGAACGCACGCGGGCCTGGTCGGCGGCGCGATGATCGGCCCGCAGAGCAGCACGGTGCAGGCCCAGCTCGGCCCGCTGCTCAACGGGATCGTCAACTACGAGTACTGGCTGCCCGTCCCGGCCATGGACTTTCCCGGCGTCAGCAGCCTCATCGCTACCTACCAGCGGCGGGCCGCCGGGACCCCGGCCGACGCGCTCGGCTACTACGTCGCGCCCTTCGCCTACGCCCAGCTGCAGGTCGTGGGCCAGGCCATCCGGGAGACCGGCGGGGTCGACGACGAGGAACTCGCCGACTACACCAGCAAGGCCACGTTCCCCACGGTGGTCGGCGACGTCACGTTCGGGGCGCTAGGCGAGTGGGCCGCGCGCCGAGGGTGCTGACCGTCCAGTTCCGCGATCCAGGGGAACGAGGTAGCCGAGTTCGGAAGGCCCGGCGCGAGGGTGGTGGTATCACCGGCCGGCTTCGCCAGCGGCAGCCTGGTCTACCCGTACCGTGCCGCGGCGAGGCCGGGTTCGTCATGAGCGTCTTGAGGATCTCGGCCGTCGTGCACAGCACCGACCACGATGCTGCCGTACAGCGGTATCAGCTCCTGCTGGGCATGCCGCCGGCGCACGAGTTCACCATCGGTGACCGGGACCTAACGGTGACTGTATTTCCGGGCCTGTCGGTCATCAGCGGCACTGCGGACGCGCTGGCGTCAGTGCGGGAACTGCGGGCGACCGCGTTCGTGGACTCCCTGGCACAGACCCGAGAGCAGCTAGCCGAGTCGGGCTGGACGACCGAAGGCTCTCTGGGAGCAGGCAACAGCCTTCTCGCCCGTGACCCGGACGGGATGCTGGCGGAGTTCGTCGAGATTCCGGGGGTCGGCATGAGCCACGTAACGGTGGCGGTCGTCGCCGGCGCAGGCGGAGCGCTCGGGCACGCGACCACCGCGGCGCTGGCAGCCAGCGGGTTCGCCGTGGTGGCGGTTGACCGCAGCGACCATGCGATGAGCGATCTGCGCGGCGCCGTGCGCAGGGAGACGGCCGATCCCGCCGATCCCGGCGCGGTGACCCGGCTCATCGACCGGATAGCGGCCGAGGTCGGCCCCCCGGGCGTGCTGGTGAACACGGTCGGATCGTTCCGCCCGGGCGGCGCGCTCGCCGCGACTCCGGAGTCGCTCAGGCTCATGCTCGACGTCAATCTAGGGCGATCCTGCCGGTGTACGGCGGTTAGCGCCCGGCCGGCGCCGGGCCGAATCCGAATCACCATGATCCGGCGATGACTTCTCACCCGGCGGGCCGGGAGCGTGGGCGTAACGCGAAGCGCACGGCCGTCAGGGACGTGCCCTATTTTCGAGGGAGATGCCATGACAACATCACCTGACAGCCCGGCCAGCGCCGGCGAACTGCCCGGCTACGCGCCCGTCCCGCGTGCGGCGCTCGGCCCGCCCTGAATGAGCAGGGATACTACGTCGGGCGGGTCGAGCGGAACCTCTACTGGGTCACCGACGGGGTGTACAACTCAGCGTTCCTGGTCACCCGGGACGGCGTGGTGCTCTTCGACGCACCCCCCAGCATCGGCCATAACCTGCGGCGGGCGGTCGACGAGATCGCCGCGGCGGAAGGCGTCAGCAACACCGTGACGCACCTGGTCTACTCCCACCACCACGCCGACCACGGCGCGGCCGCGCCCGTGATCGCCAAGTACACCGGCGTGCTGGCGGCCGCGGACATCGAGGCGTTCACGATGACGACCACGTTCGCCATCATGCAGTCGCTGCGCCTCGACAAGGGACCGAGTGGTCCTGTCCACCCCTGAGCTGTTATGACCTGCCCGCGGACCGGGGCCGGCGGCCGCCGCGGGCGCTCCACTCTGCTTAGGTAGGTGACGTGGCGGCTGACCGATCCGTGCCCGTGACGCTGCCCGATGCCATCGTCGTCCGCGGCGCCCGGCACAACAACCTGCGCGACGTCGACGTCGACGTCGACGTGCCGTTGTGGCGCACGGTCGCGATCGTCGGCGTGTCCGGGTCGGGCAAGACGTCGCTGGCCATCGGCACCTTGTACGCCGAGGGCATGCAGCGGTACCTGTCTGGGCTGAGCACCTACAGCCGCCGCCGGCTGAGTCAGGCACAGCGCCCTGACGTGGACCGGATCGAGCACCTGCCGCCCGCGCTTGCCCTGCGGCAGCGGCCGCCGATTCCGGGGCCCTGGTGCTGGATAGCCTCATCCCGGCCGCACGGGCACGCCTGGCCGGCTCGCCGGAGCCGGGCCACGTCCGCCGCCTGAACCTGCCGGGCATACGGCAGGTCGTCCAGATCGACGCCTCGCCGATCGGGCAGAACGCGCGGTCAACCCCGGCAACCTACTGCGGGGCCTTCGATCACGTCCGCCGCCTATTCGCCGCGTCTGCATACGCCCGGCGCCGACGGTGGAAACCCGGCCACTTCTCGTTCAACACCCGCGCGGGCCAGTGCCCGACCTGCCGCGGTCTCGGGCACCTGGACCTCGACGTGCAGTACCTGCCGGACATCACCGTCGGCTGCCCTGCTTGTCACGGCGCGCGCTTCAACGACGCGGTCCTCGCGGTCCAGGTCGAAGGCCTGACCATAGCCGACGTGCTCGGCCTTAACGTGCACGACGCCGTCGAGCGGTTCGCCGCCAGGCCGCCGATCGCGGCGGCGCTGCGGCCCGTCAGCGAGGTCGGCCTCGGCTATCTGAGGCTTGGCGAGCCGACTCCGTCGCTATCGGGCGGCGAGTCGCAGCGGCTGAAGATCGCCTCCAGGCTGCGCAGCAGCCAGCGCGGCGCGCTGTACGTGCTCGACGAGCCGACCACAGGCTTGCACCCGCTCGACGTCGCAACGCTGGTGAGCGTCCTCGACCGGCTGCTGGACGCCGGAGCGACGATCATCGTCATCGATCACGACCTCGACTTGCTGGCCGCAGCCGACCACCTCATCGACATGGGACCTGGCGGCGGCCCGGAAGGCGGCCGCGTCCTCGCGGCCGGGACGCCAGCCGAGGTCGAGCGTGACGCGGGCAGCGTGACCGGGCCGTGGCTGGCCGACTACCTTGGCTTGCCGGGTGCCAGGCGCTGATGAGCAGAACGTTGGCGGCCAGCTGGAGCAGCCACTGGACCGCGGCGCTGCCGACGCTTCCGGAGGCGCCGTTGACGAGCAGCGTGCCGCCGCTCCCGGCGCCGAGCTGGCCGAGCGCGCGGGTGGCCGTCTCGATGGCGGCCGGCCGGACGCCACCCGGGCCCGGCCCGTCCGCAGCACCACCCTGACACGACCGTCGATCAAGATCACTATCACTCAGCGCGCATGGGGTGAACGTCTACCGTCGGCCGGCACCAGCCATCGTCGTCAGGACCAGTGGTCGTCGTAGTCCGGGTGATGGGAGTACACGGCGACGATGGCCTTCAGCGCGTCCTCCACGGCGCTGCGCCCGGGCAGGTCGCCCAGCGCGTCGCGGCGCAGGAAGTCGGCGATGATGGCCCTCTTCGCCTCGCATTCCCGCAGCATGCGGGCCGGGCTGTAGCGGGCGATGTGCGCGGCCTGCCCGGTCGTCGGGTGGTGCGTGTCGGCCTGCACGACGAAGTGGCCGTCGGTGTCCTTGACGTCGCGGTAGTCGTAGTGCGCCCGCCAGTCGGGGGACACGTCGATGGCGGCGCTCGCGGTCAGCTCGTCCTCCGCCAGCCGGGCTTCCAGGAATTCCACGATGGTCATCGCCTGATCCTCCGCTGGCCTCCCGGCTCCTCCGCTGGCTTCCCGGCCATTCCTGCGCCGCCTCAGCGTAACTGCCGCACGGCGGGGGAGCTAGGGGTTGTCCGCCTGTGTCGTGTTCCTGGCCTGCTGCGCCGCGAGCTGCCGGGTGAGCTCGGCCACCTCGGACTGAAGCTCCAGCACGCGCCGGATCGCGGGCAACGTGAATCCCTCCCCGACCAGGCCGATGACCTGCTCGATGCGGCCGATCTCCCGGCGGCTGTAGCGGCGCTGCCCGCCGTCCGATCGGGCCGGTTGGACGACCTCCCGGTTGTCCAGCCGACGCAGGAAGGACGGCTGGACACCCAGGATCTGCGCGACCTGGCCGACGGTGTACAGCGGCCAGGCCGCGTCGTCGAGACCTGTCCGCGGCGGCGTCCGGCCGCCCGGCGGCCATTCCCCACCTGGCGACCATTCCCCGCCCTGAGCCATGTCAGGCGTGAATCGACACCGGCTCGCGCCTGTCACTGCTGACCGTGACCTTGCGGGGCTTGGCCCGCTCGGTGACCGGGATGCGCAGCGTCAGCACGCCGTCGCTATAGTTCGCGTCGATGTGATCGGTATCGAGCGTCTCGCCGAGGAACAACTGGCGGCTGAACGTGCCGTGCGGCCGCTCGGCGGCCACCATCTCGACCTTCTCCGCCTCTGGACGGGTCCGGGTGGCGTGCACGGTAAGGACGTTCTGCTCGACGGTCAGCTCGATCGAGTCGGCCGCGACGCCGGGCAGGTCGAAAAGCACCAGGAACGCCTCGCCCGAACGGTAGGCGTCCATCGGCATCGCGGTGGGCCGGGTGACCGTGCCGGCGATCTGCTGGGCGAGGGCGTCCAGCTCACGGAACGGGTCTGAGCGCATCAACATCGTGGTTCCTCCCTTCACGACTGCTTACAGGGAAGTTCTACTACGGCCACCGAAAACATGCAAGCCCGTTTACAAGTTACTTGGATGCCGGGACGCAGTCCGGCGCAGCTCATCGTCCGCAGCCCTCGCCGAGGCTGCTAGCCGAGCCCGAAGATCCGGGCCGCGTTGCCGCCCCAGGCGGCCGCCACGTCCGCCTCGGTGCAGCCGGCCTCGAGCAGCACCTTCTCCAGGGCGCGGGCGTTGCGCTCGACGCCGGGCACGCCCGGCCAGTCCGTGCCGAACACCATCTTGGCCGCCAGCCGCCGCAGCGACCGCCCGTAGTAGTCCGGCAGCCGCTGCGGCGGCAGGCCGGAGACCTCCAGCCACACGTTCGGCCGGGACAGCGCGAGGAACGCGGCGGCGTCGTACCACCAGCCCCGGCCGCCGTGCGCGAGCAGCACGGTCAGCCCCGGGAAGTCGCGGAACACGTCGTCGAGCAGCACCGGGTCGGCGTAGGCGTTGACCGACCCGGAGAAACTCGAGGTGCCGCAGTGCACTATCACCGGAAGACCCCGTTCCTGCGCCCATGCATAAGCGGGGTACAGCATCCGGTCCCGTGCCTCGAACCCGCCGTGCACCGGATGGATCTTCAGCGCGATCGCGCCGAGGTCCACCTGCCGGGCCAGCTCCCTGGCCACCGGGTAGTGCAGGTGCGGGTTCAGGTTCGCGACCGGCCGGAAGCGCACCGGGTTCGCGGCGACCAGCGGCAGCACGTCCTCGATCGGCTGCGTGCCGGTCACCTTCGGGCTGTACTCGGTGAACAGCAGCACGCGGTCGGCGCCCTGGCCGGCGAAGTGGTCGTCGATCGCGGCCGGCCGCGGCGTGCCGTCGGCGTCGAAGAGCTCGCCGATGGGGACGCCGCCGCCGAAGGTCCGCACCCACCGCTGCCAGTCCGGCGAGAGGGTCGGCAGCCGGGCGACGTGCGTGTGCGCGTCGACCAGCAGCTTCCCGTCGATCACGCCGGCCCTCCTGCGCCGGTCTCGGCCATCGCCGCCCGCGATTGCCGGGCCGGCTGCGCGCGTGCGAGCGCGTGCTCGCGCAGCTTGAAGCGCTGCACCTTGCCGGTCGCGGTCAGCGGGAACTCGGCCAGGAACAGCACCCTCCGCGGGCGCTTGAACGCTGCCAGCCCGGCCCGGCAGAACGCGATCAGCTCATCCTCGGTCGGGGCAGCTCCCGCCTTCGCGATCACGCAGGCGACCGGCTTGTCCAGGCCGTCGCCGTCCGGGACGGCAACGACGACGGCTTGCTCCACGCCCGGGTGCTCGCGCAGCCTGGTCTCGACCTCTGCGGGGGAGACCCACAGCCCGCCGGCCTTCAGCACGTCGTCGCTGCGGCCCAGGCAGGTGTAATAGCCGTCGGAGTCGCGGGCGTAGATGTCGCCGGTGCGCAGCCACTCGCCGCGGAACACCCGGCGGCTGACCTCGCTGCGGCACCAGTACCCGGTGGCGATCGAGTTGCCCTTGACGTACAGGCTGCCCGGCTCCCCGTCCGGAACGGTGTTGCCGTCAGGGTCCTCGATCCGCAGCTCGTAGCCGGGCACCACCTCGCCGGTCGTGCCCGGCCTGACCCGCCCCGGCCGGTTGGACAGGAAGATGTGCAGCGCCTCCGTCGACCCGATGCCGTCCAGCACCTCGATCCCGAACCTCGCGGTGAAGCGCCGGTACAGGTCCGCGGGGAACGCCTCCCCGGCGCTGACGCCCAGCCGCACGCCGGCGAACGCGTCGTCCGGCAGGCCGGCCGCCAGCATCGCCGCGTACGCGGTCGGCGCGCCGAAGAACAGCGTCGGCCTGGTGCTTTCGAGCACGCTGGCCAGCCGCGGGGGCGTGGCCCTGGCCCGGTCGAGTACGGCGCGCGCGCCTACCGAAAACGGGAAGGTCAGCGTGTTGCCCAGGCCGTAGGCGAAGAAGAACTTGGCCGCCGAGTAGCAGACGTCGTCCGGCCGGATGCCGAGCACCTGGGCCGCGTAGGTCTGCGCCGTGGTGCGCAGCGAGCCGTGCCGGTGCATGGCTGCCTTCGGCGTCCCCGTGGTGCCCGAGGTGTAGAGCCAGAATGCCGGGCTGTCGGCCAGCGTCGGCTCCGCGCCGCGGGCCGCCGCCAGGTCGGCGGGTCCCGCCGCGGCCAGGAACCCGCGCAGCGTCCGCACCCGGGGCGACGTGCGCGCTCCCCGGGAGGTCCCTGCCTGCGCGCCGGCCGGGGCCGGCGATGCCGCCAGCAGCGGCGCCAGGTCGCTGGTCTGGCCGGCCACCACGACCTCGCGAACTGGACCCGCGCCAGCGGCGCCGGCGGCGACCCCCGCGAACTCGCTGCTGACCGCGAGGAACCTGGCCCGGCTGTCGACCGCCACCGCGGTCAGGTCAGCCGCCGTGGCCATCGTGCTGACCGGTACCGGCACCGCGCCGATGTACAGGCCGCCGAGGAACAGCGCGAGCAGTTCCGGGGTGTCCGCCATGCACAGCAGGAGCCGCTCCTCGGCCCGGACGCCGGACGCGACGAGCGCGGCGGCGGCCTGCCAGGCGAGCCCGTCGAGCTCGCGGTAGGTGACGTCGGTCGACGAGCCGTCGGCGTCGATGGCGGTGATGGCCACCCGGTCCGGGGTCGCTGCCGCGTTCCGCCCGAGCAGCCATGCGGCGGCGTTGAACGGCTCGCCCGCGCTGGTCGTCATTTCCCGGTCCTCCTTCGCGCGCCCAGTTTGCCCGGAACGCCGCGCCCAGTCCGCTCAGAACCTGACGTAGTCGTACTCGACCGGCTGGTCGTTGATGCCGACGTCGGGCGGCGCGATCCAGCTGGCGAACTCGCCGGGCTCGTAATGCGGCCGCATCAGCCCGGCGACCCTGGCCCGGTCCTGCGGCGTCGGCAGCCAGTCCGCCGACCGGCGCTCCCATTCCGCCGCATCAAGCAGCTCCCCGGACGGGCTCACGAAATGCCCGGCGAACGCCCCGACCTTCCGGTTGAAGCCCTCGTGCGGGAGCGTCAGCCGCTGCGGCAGCCCGGCACGTTCAAGCTCCCGGTTCCACCGCCGGATCCCGCGCGCGCAGTCCTGGATGTACTCGTCACGCAGGTCGAGGTTGAGCGCGGTCAGCGTCGGCACGGTCCTTGTCGCGATCGCGCCGTCGGTCACCACCGGCACCTCCGTGGTCCCGACGGCCAACAGGTGGTCGTCCTTGCGCCTGGTCTCCATCCAGCGGCCCTTGAGCCCGGCCGTGTAGTAGGAGGCGACGTTGGAGGAGGTCTCCGAGCCGAACAGGTCGAGCGAGACGGAGAACTGGAAGTTCAGGTACTTCTGGATCACCGAGAGCGGGATGCCGCCGCGGGACCACAGGTCGTCGGTGTCGTGCGCTGCCAGCAGCGCCGCGGTGCGCTCGACCGTGCGCTGCACGCCGGTGGTGCCGACGAACATGTGGTGCGCCTCTTCCTTCAGCATGAACTCGCAGGTCCGGGCCAGCGGGTCGAAGCCGCTCTCCTTCAGCGTGCCGAGCTGGTACTTGCCGTCCCGGTCGGTGAAGTAGGTGAACATGAAGAACGACAGCCAGTCGGTGGTCTCCTCGTTGAACGCGCCGAGGATGCGCGGCTTGTCCACGTCGCCGGAGTTGCGCTGCAGCAGCTGCTCGGCCTCGTCCCGGCCGTCCCGGCCGAAGTAGGCGTGCAGCAGGTACACCATGGCCCACAGGTGGCGGCCTTCCTCGACGTTGACCTGGAACAGGTTCCGCATGTCGTACAGGCTCGGCGCGGTCATCCCGAGGTGCCGCTGCTGCTCGACCGAGGCCGGCTCGGTGTCGCCCTGCACGACGAGCAGCCGCCGCAGGTCGGCCCGGTACTCGCCGGGCACCTCCTGCCAGGCGGGGTCGCCCAGGTGCTGCCCGAAGCCGACGCGGCGGTCCGGGTTGCGCTCGGACAGGAAGATGCCCCAGCGGTACTGCTCCATCGGGACCCTGGCGAAGTTCGCCCAGCCGTCCCTGCCGACCGCGATCGCCGTGCGCAGGTAGACATCTTTGGTAGGAACGGATGGTCCGAGGTTGGCCCACCAGTCGAGGAACTTCGGCTGCCACGACTCGAGGGCGCGCTGCAGCCTGCGGTCGGTGGCCAGGCCGACGTTGTTCGGGATCAGCTCGCTGTAGTCGATGACGCTGACCGGCCCGTCGGGCGCCGGCGCGATGCCGACGATCTCGCCCTGGTCAGCGTCGCCGCCGCGGATCTCGTCCCGGCCGGCTCCCGCGGCCTGGCCCTGGTCGGCGGTGGCAGTCATCTCAGACCCGCTTCCTGTCGTAGTCCGCGCGCTGCCCGGTGCCGTACCGGCGCAGCGCCCCTGCCGGGCCCGCGGCATTGGGCCGCTGGAAGATCCAGTTCTGCCATGCCGTGAGCCGGCCGAAAATCTTCGTTTCGCATGTTTCCGGGCCGGCGAAGCGGAAGTTGGCCTCCATGCCGGTCAGCGCGTCCGGCGAGAAGCTGGCGCGCTCCTCCACCACGAGCCGGACCTCGTCGGCCCAGTCCAGGTCGTCGGGGGTCTCGGTGACCAGGCCCAGCCGGGCCGCCTCGGCCGCGGTCAGGTCGCGCCCGGCGGCGGCCGCTGCTGCCGCCGCGTCGGCCTCGCAGCCGGTGAACCTGACCCGCAGTCGGCTCTGCCCGCCGCTGCCCGGCAGCAGGCCGGTGTTGAACCCGTCCAGCCGGAGCACGGCCGGCGGCGCCGGATCCGCGTCGTCTTCGAAGATCCCGTCCAGCATGTACTGCCGGTCCGCCGCGAGCGCCAGCTCCAGCAGCAGGCCGGCGAAGCAGCTGCCCGGCGTGATCAGCGCGATCAGGCTCCTCGACGTGGTGTCGAGCCGCCGCAGCGTCCGCTTCCAGTACTGGATGATCTCGTTGACCAGCCAGTCATCGGCGTGTGCCAGCAGCAGCGCCCCGGTCGCGGCCACGGCGGCCGGGTCGCCCCGGGTGGTCAGCAGCCAGGTGCCCACGTCCGGCTCGTTGACCCGCAGCCGCAGGATGGCGTCGTCGAGCTCGCGCACGGCGGCCAGCGCCCAGGACGCCGCGCCCTCGGCGTGCAGCGCGGCCAGGCTGGCCGGCGGCCCGGCAGGCCCGGCGACGACGATCGTCGCGGCGCCGGCCGGCCGGTCGATCTCGATCCGCAGGTGGTCATAGCAGATCACGTCGCCGTCGCTGTCGCCGTCGGCGGACCGGCGCAGCGGCGGCAGCGTGATGCCGGTGCCGCCGGCCGGCCGTGTCGATCGGTCGACGGCCGCCTGCGCTAGCCGGCCGACCGCAGCGGCGAAGTCCCTGGCGGTCGCCGTCTCGTCGACCAGCCGCCAGGCGACCGCCTTCGCGCCCTTGATGCCCTCGGCGGTGGTCGCGAAGACGTCGGCCCGGTCCCTGCGGACGCCGCGCTTGTCCACCAGCCTGGTCAGGCCGCCGGTGCCGGGCAGCACCCCGAGCAGCGGAACCTCCGGCAGCGCCACCGCAGAGGAGCCGTCGTCGATGAGCAGGATCTGGTCGCAGGCCAGCGCGAGCTCGTACCCGCCGCCCGCCGCGGTGCCGTTGAGCGCGGCGATGTAGGTCTGCCCCGAGCAGGCGGTGGCGTCCTCGATGCCGTTGCGGGTCTCGTTGGTGAACTTGCAGAAGTTCACCTTCCAGGCGTGCGACGACTGCGCCAGCATCCTGATATTCGCGCCCGCGCAGAACATCCGCTCCTTGCCGCTGGTCATTACCACGGCCCTGACCTCAGGGTGCTCGAAGCGCAGCCGCTGCACGGCGTCGTAGAGCTCGATATCGACGCCCAGGTCGTAGCTGTTCATCTTGAGCTCGTAGCCTCCGGCGATGCCGCCGTCCTCGGCCACGTCGAGCGTCAGCGTGGCGACCGCGCCGTCGACGGCCAGCTTCCAGTGCCGGTACCGGCCCGGCTCCGTGTCGAACGACACCTCAGCCTGGCTGGCCACCTCGCTGGCCGGCGGCTCCCCGGATGGTGGCGCGCCGGCCGTCGCGGCGGCAGCGCTCTCGCGGGTGATGCTCACGGCAGCCTCCCCGGCACCCGGCCGAGACTTGGCCAGGCGCCCTGGTCCCATCCTGACGTACTACAGCATTTTCGGCAAGGTTAAAAGATGTGTAGATAATCAGCCGGCCGCCGGGCTTCTTCGCGTGGGTGGGCGACCTGCTAGCCGGCCTCGTTCCGAACCTCTGTCCAGGCACTATTAGTTTCCCTGTCACACAAAGGATAAGAGTGATCAATCCTTACTTCCGGCACGACGCACGCGGAGACGACGGCCCATGCCGTCATGGTGCTGAGTGCTCCCCGGTAGCGATAGGTGATTTTCAGGCCTGCTGCCACGTAAACCCGCCCGGCGGCGGGCCCGCTCATCCCGAGCACTATGTGATTCCGACCGTGGTGCAGGATCGCCCCTGTGAACGGCCGCACCGGGACATCAGGCGGCCAGCCGTGTCCGCCTCCCAGGAAGTTATTTCCGACCACGACGGCCGCGCCGGTGAGATGGCCGACCGGGTGCCCGCTCACCGGCAGGAGGGACGCCGACACAAGCGTCACGGGCGCCGCTGCGTCATTGACGACCACCGCGGTCGTATCCGCGGACTCCCCGGGGGTTACCTCCGATCCTCCGGCATCGACGACGTGCTGGCCGTCTTTGCTCAGCGACTGCAGGGGGCCACCGGAACTGAGCGACTGCAGGGGGCCAACGGAGGTCCGCGACTGCAAGGGGCTACCCGGCTGCGAGACGCCGCATCCCGTCAGCAGGCAGAGCCCGCCGCCGGCAAGCGCTACCGCGACGGTCCTGAAGGGCGGCACGCTTGCCTCTCCCGGTCGCTGAATCCGACCGAGTTCCTGCTGCTAGCTCTCGTAAAGAACGGGCACGTCCGGCATGGCCTTGGAACCGCAGACGTACATATCCACTGTGCCGTTGTCACTGTAGTTGTGCTTGATGTCCGTGGTAAACCCAGTGCTACCGGAAAAGCCGAATCCCCAGACTGTCGCGATGCCGCTATAGCCCTCTGCCTTGCCCAGGTCCGTGTCAAAGAATCCGCCGTGCGATTGCATTTTCGCCAGCCCGTGTGGATCGTTTGAGCAATTGCCCCAGGGATTCGGCTTCGGTGAGTTGGTTCCCTCATAGGCGTCCCCGACCACATTTTCCGCCTGGGCCTTATAAAGGTCGGGAGGGCAGTCAGCGGCGCCGTTATTCTGGTACCGCTGATAGTAGATGTGACCATCAACATACTTGATGGTCCCCGGCCCAGCGGTGAAGCCGCCGTTCGTGCCCATAGAGTTGGTGAGCGTGATTGATCCGCCAGCCGAGAATCCACTTCCCGGTGCGCCGCTGAAGCCGACCGAAATAGTGCTATCAGCCTGGTTCACGAACTCGTATTTGTCTGTGGCGCCGGTGAGGTTGGCCACATGAATCTCGCCTATCCGGGTAGCGTCCTCGTATTCGCTTCCGTAGCTTTGCCATTTGCAGATAATGTTATCGTCAGGCCGGCCCGTGATTCCCCCTGCCGCCCGGATCGCCCGGCTCACCTGCGCATCCATCGGCCTGAACCGCGGGAATCTGGTCATCCTGACCGCCCGGCTTGTGCTCACGCGGGCGGCGACCACGTTGCCCGGCGCTGCGGCTGTCGTGAGCGGTGCCGACACATATCGCGCTGTGGCCTGCGAGCCGGAATCGACCACCACGAGGAAGTTCACGGTGCCGTGGCCCAGTTGCTCGGCGCGCCGCAGGACCACGGAACTCGGCACTACCGCGCGGAAGCGGCCCGAGGTGATCTTCTCGGCAGCGACCGGGACATCAACGAGAGTGCCGGGGACGTGGTTGCTCCTGGTGTACCTGCCGAGCGTCAGCTCGGCCTCCACCAGTACCAGCGCCGAAGCCGCGGGCAGCGTTCCCACGGAGCCGCTCAGCGTAACCGCCGGCGACGGAGCAGCAGTAGCACCCGGAGCAGCAGTAGCCCCCGGAGCAGCAGCGGCAAGGCCTGCCGTGAGAAGCGCCACGGCGGCAGTTGCCGCTGCCAGCTTTCCAGCCCGGCTATGCATTCTGCCTCCTGGTGACGGGCGCATCGTGCCGTTACGAGCGCGGCTTCGGCCTATGCTGACGTTCTGGAGCATTTCTGGTCAAGTTTCAAGGACAAGCAGATAATCGGTCCAGGCTGTCGGCGCGCTCGGCCCAGCGCTGCTGGGCGCCGGGGCGCCATTCGGCGTGCCTGCCGTGGAAGAGCCGGGCGGCCGTGATCCCGGTCCACCCGGCGGGCAGCAGTTCGTGCGGCAGGCCGGGGTCGAGGAAGGGGAACCGCCGCCACTCGTGCACCAGCAGGGTCTGCGCGATCAGGGTCTCGTCCCCGGTCGCTGGCTGCAGGCCGGTGAACCTCGCGATGAACTCGTCGTATCGCGCGGCGACGGCGTCGAGTTCCCACGCCTGCCGGGCGACGAACTCCGGGCAGCCGATCGACCCGTAGGTGGCCGCGAAGGACATCGACTGATCCGCGAGTCCCAGGTCGGTCAGGATCTGCCGGGCCTCGGCCTCCCGCCCGGTGTCCGGGGTGACCCAGACGCCCGGTGCCGGCGTGCCGAAGCCTGCCCAGGCCAGCCGGGTCCGCAACCGGTGCCTTAGCTCGCGCTTGACGTCCGGCACCGTCACCAGCAGCACCAGCCAGCGCTGGTCCCAGCGGCGCTCCTCGCGGCCGAACGAGTAAATCCGGCTGGCCCCGGCCGACAGCAGGCGGCGGCCAGGCGCGGTCAGGTGCCACCGCACGCGGCGGCCCTCACGGTGCGCGGCGAGCCAGCCCTCTGCGGCGGTCCTGGCCAGCGCCTGGCGGGCCGACTTCTCCTCGATCCCGAGCAGTGCCAGGACGTCAACCAGGGTGGATGTCCACACGGCGGCACCGTGCGGGAGCGCGTACTCGCCCAGCACGGTCATCAGCAGTGAGCGCGCGCTGGTCTCGCCAAGCTCGCGGCGGCGGCTGACCGCCAGCCGCGGGGCAGCGGCGCCTGCTCTGCTGCTGGTGGTCGCGGCGATGCCGGCCTCCTCGTTAGCGGGGGCGGGACTTGGGCTACAACCTACAACGGCCCGGACCCAGGTCAATGGCCCGTAAGAGAACGCCCCGCACCCGCGGGCCGCCAGTCAGCGCGCAGCGGAGCAGGTCCAGCTGATCTCGCCGGCGATCTGAGGGCCGGACTTCTGGCCGAGCGCGTGCGCGCCGGAAAAGGCCAGCAGGCCGGAACCGTCGGTATCGAGGTAAAGAACCTCCTTTCCGGTAACCTTTCCGGGTGCCGCCGGATGGGAGCTGATCTCAAAATCGCGGCTGGCGCCATGGAACGTGAGCCAGATGGAATCCGCGCTATCGGCCGCCAGCTGATTCGGCGCATACGTGCCAGCGCCGTGAAAGTGGCTGACCAGGACATCGATCCTGGGGGACACGCCGGCCTGCGGCGACGGCAGCCTGAACCCGCCGCCGGGCGTGTCGCCATCCGCCGCTGCCGCCGCGCAGCTGCTGACCGCGGGCATCTTCTGGGTGTAGTTCTTCTTCAGCACGACGGCGCCAGTGACGTCGAGGGTCCCGCGGAAGATCGCGCCGGTGCCTGACGCGGCGGCACCAGATGTGCCCGTGCCGGAAGCGCCAGCGTCTGACCTGCCCGCGCCGCTTGACGGCCCGTCGGCGGCCGGGGAGGTTGCCGTGCCTAAGCTGCCGGGCGGGGTGCTGCCGGCGGCGGCCGGGCGAGAACTCGAACAGGAGGCCAGCGCGACGGCAAGTGCCGCGGCGAGAGCGGCCGTGGCCAGCCCGCGCGATCCGCGGTGACCCAGCGACGCCGCACGGGCGCCTCCGCTCGGGGATTTCATCAGGGTGGTCACTCCAAGAATGTGGCGGGCCAGTTGCTAACCATGGCGCGCCAGTCGTCGGCCAAACGGGCCCAGTTGCCGGCCCATGGCGGGCCTAGTTGTCGGCCAAGATAGCCGGGATGGTCGCCCGCTCCCACCTGTTCGAGCCGGATGCCGTCATGAATATCCCGGCCAAAATAGGTCAACCAATCGCGAAGCCGCCGTTTATGTTCAGCGGCCAGGCCTGCTCAGACCCGAATCCGCGAGCGTGTTCAACAGCCAGCGGTCCCCGCCCTCTGTGATACCTGAGACCTACCGGGGATCGCTTGTCGCTCGCCGGCGATCGGTGCTAGTGCTGTGACCGGCAACGTTTGCCCCATTCCTGGCGGGGCATGGCGGGTCGGGAGGGACGGTCACGGCTGTGGCTTTCGGTGGTGGCCACCATTGCGGCACGGTGAGGCTGGCGGCGCCGCGGCGGTTGGACGGTGACCTGGGCCACTGCCCGCGTCCCGGGGACCGGTTAACCCGTGGGCGGCGACGGGGCCGCGTGGCAGAGTGCTGGCGTGGCGATCGACGACTTCCCCCGGCAGCTGGCCAGCACTAAGTACTTCACGCTGGGCATTCCGCACGCGGTGACGGTCTCCCAGGATGGCGGGCGCGTGCTGTTTCTCCGCACCCGGGGCGGTGAAGACCCGGTCACGTGCCTTTGGGGGCTGGACCTGGCCGACGGCGCGGGGGACGGCGGCGGAGTCCGCGAGCGGCTTATCATCGATCCGGCGGCGTCGT
>Ga0302326_10010691_pt1 | contig 19874 bp, 11 predicted proteins | sample Palsa_T0_3_FD_202264 | JGI IMG/M metagenome (GOLD analysis project Ga0302326, IMG submission 202264) | Peat permafrost microbial communities from Stordalen Mire near Abisko, Sweden - Palsa_T0_3 | ecosystem: Environmental > Terrestrial > Soil > Palsa > Peat permafrost | place: Sweden: Abisko...
GCGGAACGCTCACGCTTTTGCGCAATCCCGACGAGCTCCACAAGCTCCGCAACAACCTTTCCCTGATCCCTTCGGCGGTCGAAGAGTTGCTTCGATACGAGAGTCCCGTCCAGCACACCGCGCGCATCGCCCCAAGCGATACCCTCATTGACGGCAAACACATCCGGAAAGGCCAGGCGGTGATTGCCGTCATGGCCGCCGCCAACCGGGATCCCGAGCGCTTCCCGGATCCTGACCGGCTCGACATCACCCGCGAGGACAACCGTCACGTCGCCTTCGGCTGGGGCGCGCACTTCTGCTTCGGCGGCCCGCTGGCTCGGCTCGAGTCCCAGATTGTCTTCGAGGAAATGCTGAAGTGTTTCCCGCAGTGGTCCCTCGAGGCGCTTCCACTGGTCTGGCGCACAAACCTCGGGATTCGAGGCCTCACCTCTTTACCGGTTAATTTCACGGGAGTTGCGGATGGAAATGGCGCCGCGACCGCAGGCAACGCAGCGGGAGGCCAACCCGCATGAGTGCGTGCCCGACCGAATTCATTCGAAATGGGCCGGTATTGTCTGTAGGTTGCACCACTGATCACCAAGGTGAATAACATCAATCTGCTATGCACGGAGGCGAGCGATTCGGCTCGGACAAACTCGGCCCCTGCGAGCCTGAGATTGCCGGAGAGTCGTGAAGAGCTGCTGGAGGCCGTTCGGAAACAGAACCCCGAGCTGCAAGCCGAGGATGCCTTTGTCGTGCCCACCTGGTTTGTCCGGCAAAAGAAATGGTTCGAGGATCCCGCCGGATCAGAGAGTGCGGTATACAATTACCCGCTCCTTCTTCGCATTCGCGGGCCGCTGAACGAAGGCGCCCTGCAGCAGAGTCTGCAGGAGATCGTGCGGCGCCACGGGCCGCTCCGTTCGGTTTTCCGAATCATGGACGGCAGGCTGATCCAGATCGTCGTCGCGCCGCAGGCGGTCAGTTTGCCCGTGACGCGCCTCGACGGCCCGCCCGAGGCAACGGAGCTGCAGATGCAGGAGGCGGCCCGCGCGGAGGCGATGCGGCCCTTTGACCTGGCGCGAGATTCGATACTCCGCTGCAAGCTGATGTACCTTCAGGCCGACGACCACGTTCTGCAGCTGACCACGCACACCCTCGTTTACGACGACTGGTCCTCCGGGGTCCTCATCCGTGAGCTGTCCGAGACGTACGGTGCGTTTGCGGCGGGAAAGATGCCGCCGAGGCCGGAAATGCCGTTCCAGTTTGGCGACTTCGTCAGATGGCAGCAGAAACGGCTCCAGGGTCCCGAGTTGGAGTCGCATCTGGCCTTTGGGAGACAGCAGCTCGACTCCGCGACGGGCTTTGATCACCTGCCGCTCGATTTTGTGAGACCGGCCAGGAACAACTACGCCGGCGCAAAACAGACGACAGTTCTTTCCGCGGCCCAGGTCGATTCACTGATGGCGTTGAGCCGTCAGGAACGCGTGAGCCTGTTCATGGTCCTGATGGCAGGATTCAAGTGCCTGCTTCACCGCTACTCCGGCAATGAAGAAATCGGGGTCGCCTCGTGCGCGGCGAACCGCCCGCTGGAGGAAGTCGAAGGATTGATCGGCCGGTTCGGCAACAGCATGCTTCTGCGCACCAGCCTGGCCGGCAACCCGACTTTCAGCGAACTGCTCAAGCGGGTGCAGGGGGTCACCCTGGAGGCATTGTCGCATCTTGAAGTTCCTTTCGGAATGCTCTTAGAAGCGACCGCAGCGGGGCCGGGCCGGGACCGGAGCCGGCCCTTCCAGGTGATGTTTATCCTGCAGAATGCGCCCAAGGAAAGCTGGCAGCTTCCCGGGTTGAGCGTGGATTGGGCGCCCCTCGAGATAGAAACCTCGAAATTCGATCTGATCGTCTGGCTCAAGACCGAGCCCAAGCTGGAAATCACATTGGAGTATAGCGCCCAGCTGTTTTCTCCGGCGAGCATGAGCAACCTTCTTGCCGACTATCTGTCGGTTCTGGCCACCATGGCGACAGATCCCAAGAAACGGCTGAATGGCGTGCAGGTTTCGGCGAAGCCCGAGCCCGTCGGGGCGAAGCCGGTTCCCGTTGCGGCCAAGGGGACTGAAGGGGTTGGGGACAGGGCCAGCGTCGAAGCTCGGATGATCGAGTTGTGGAGGGCTGCGTTCGCACCCCGGCAAATCGATGTCACGAAGAATTTCTTTGAGTTGGGCGGCGATTCCCTTCTGGCCGTGCGGCTTTTCGGGCAGATCAACAAGGCTTTCCAGCGCACTATGCCGTTGTCCGTCCTTCTTGGGGCGCCGACGATCGAGGAGTTAGTGCAAATTATTTGCGACAAGACTTCCCGTTCGCCGTCGTCGCTGGTGTCCGTTCAGACCAAGGGAAAGCTCCAGCCCTTCTTCTTCATCCATGGCTCCGGCGGCGAGCCCACGGGATGCTGGGAATTGTCGCGCTGCCTGGGCCCCGACCAGCCCCTGTATGGAATCAGGTCCCGAAGCCACAGTGAGGAGGAGATCCTGCACTCGGTTCCGGAGATCGCGGCCCGCTACGCGAGCGCCATTCGCGGCGTGCAGCCGAGCGGACCGTATTACCTAGGAGGTTACTGCTTCGGAGGCATGGTCGCTTACGAACTGGCCCGGCAGTTCACGGCGCAGGGCCAGGACATCGCATTGCTTGCGGTATTCGATACTCCCGCACCCGGCACTCTGCGGCTGATGGATCGCGCCAGGAACAAGATCCGGCACGACATATGGAAGCTCCGCACCCGCGGAGTTCGGACAAGCATTCGAATTCTCGGCATCAAGCTGGCTCGGCTGGGCCGCCACGCTCTGGTGGTCACCCGGTCCGGTCTTTGGACCCTCGTTGGAAAACCCCCCGTCCAAAGTGCAAAATCCCTGAGGGAGGAGATCCTGTGTGTTTCGAACGCCAACATTTCCGCGGCGACGGCCTATCGCCCGGGCCGCTATGCAGGTCAGCTCACTCTTTTCTCGACCAAGGAAGCTGCGGCGCTCTATGGGCATGACATGCGCGAGCGGTGGCTGCATTTCGCCGCCGGCGGCGTTGAGGAGATCGGCGTCGATGGAACCCACCTGAACCAGTTTGAGGAGCCTCACATCGCGACGCTGGCCAAGAAGCTCGAGCGATGCATCGCGCAGGCGGGCGATCCCGTCCGCGTCTCGACGCCCAGAGCGGCGCAGGGCGCCAGCCAGGAGGTTTCCGGCATGGAACGCGGCACGGGCCAGGGCAAGTTTGCGCTTCGCAAGGTCTCGCCCTAGGTTCCTCAATCCGGGCCCTGGGAAGCGGCGGCAGCGGGTGCGGGCCCCCGTTTCGCGGGCGGGCTCTCAGGTGCCAGGTCCTTCAAACCCCGTGTTGTCGTGTCGGGACGCCTTTCCCGTCGGCAGCCTCCTCATTTGGCGCCGCAGCCCGTTGCCGGAAGGAAGAGTTTCCGTCCGCGCCCACGAGGGTTCCTCGTCGGCCAAACGGATGGTCCCCCTCCCCCATCAGGGAGCCTGGTAGGCCTCAACCAGGGCCACGCCGCTCGTTCCGCCCGCACCCGAGACCACTGCGGTGTAGGCTCCCGGGGACAGGGTGAGGAGAAGCGCGCAGTCGGCGCTTCCAGGCGGCAACGCGAACGCACCCACCGCCGCCATCTCCGACGCGATCGCGGAGGGATTCGCATTGGTCGACCAGCCGGTATTCGACGCGACCGCAGCGCCCGATGAGTTGACAATGCTCAATGACGGCTGCGCGAGAACCCCAATGACCCCGAACTGGGCCAGTGCCGGTCCAATGGCGCGGATCAGGACCTTGGCCGGCTTCGAACCCGTCACCACGAATCCGCCGATCTCCACATTTGAGGCGGTGCTGACGAATGCCCTCGTGGAGATGTTAACGAGCTCAGGGTCTGCCGCAGCGACCTCATAAACCTCGGCAAGTGCCACGCCCGTCGAGCCGTTGAGCCCGACGATCTGGGCGGTATAGGCCCCCGGCGGGAGACTCACGAGCAGTGCCGAATCGGCGCTGTCCAGAGGAAAGGCGAACGCCCCGGTGCTCGCCATTGCGGCTGCAATGGCGGAGGCGTCGGCGGACGTGTTCCAGCCCGCATTGCTGGCGACCTGCTTTCCCGCCGAGTCATAAAGAATCAAGACCGGCTGGGCCAGCACGCCGCTCAGGCCAAACTGCGCGAGCGAGGGACCGGCCCCGCGAATCAGGACCTGCTCCGTGCCTCCCGGGGGACCGGAAACGACGAATCCTGCAATCTCAATGCTGGAACCCGTTCCCACGTAAGCTCGGCTCGAAATGTTGATGAGACGGGTGGCCGCCTTCACCACCGCGGAACTGCTCGTGACCGAACCGGCGCTGTTCGACACCACAACGGTGTAGGTGCCAGGGACGTCGGTGGTATAGTTCGACGAAGTGGCTCCGGCTATGCTTGCGCCGTCGACCTGCCATTGGAACGAAGGGCTCGGCGTGGCCGACGCCACGACGGAGAGCGTCGTATCCTCGCCGAAGGAAATGGGCCCGCCCAGGGGCTGGACCGCTATTATCGGCGTGGTCCCGACAGGCGCCACCACGTCGATGTACTGCATTCCGGGGTTGGCCACGAAGATGCGCCCCGCTGCATCGGCGGCAATCGCGACCGGCGTGTTCGTGCTCTGGTCGAAACCTATGAGGCCTGAGATTTCGGTTGTTGCCTCAAACAAGGCGTCGGCGGAAAGGACGAAAATGTTTCCGCTGCCGTCGATTGCCAACGCCCCATCCTTGGTTCCCGGTCCGTGAAGGTTGAGCCCGTCGCCCACCTGGAATACCTGGGAGAATGTCCCCGTGCCTCCCACCTTCAGGACAGTCACGAGGCGGGTGCTCGGTTCGGACGAGGTTGAGCTCATGACCCCCACGTAGGGGGTGCCGGAACTGTCCACGCAGACTCCCGAGATGGAGTAGGTGATCGGCCCGTCGAAAGAACTGATGAACGTGAAGGTGGAACCGAACAAGATCGTAGTCGTGTCGCCGGAAGACGTGATCTTCCGGAGCTCGTCGTTGCCCGTGTCGGCAACGTACACATTGCCATCGGCATCGACAGCGACCGCGGTGGGGTTGTCAAACTGCGCGGCGATACCCAGCCCGTCGGCATTTCCCTGCGTGAGCCCGGCCAAGGTGACGACCGCGCCCGCAGGGCTGACTTTCCGGATGGAATTGTTCCCGGAATCCGCGACATAGATGTATCCATCGCCATCCGTGGCAATTCCGCTCGGATTGTTGAACGATGCGGCCGCTCCCTGGCCATCTGCGGAACCGGAGGCCGCCAGGCTTCCGGCGACAAGCGTCACCGACCCGGCGGAGGTGACCTTCTCCACGGCGTTTCCCACCGTGACGTAGACGCTCCCGGAGCCGTCCACCGCCACACCGTTGGGCCCCGAAACAGGCGACGGGCTGCTTGCGAAGACGCTCGCCGAATACGTGATCGGCGGCGGCACGACGACAAATGACAGTGGCGGCGACGTCACGCTTCCCGCCGAGTTCGTCACGACCACGGTGTAGTTTCCGGCGGTTGCAGCCTGGACATCATTGACCGAAAGCTCGCTGCTCACCGAATCCGCGAGCCCAAAGACGCCGGGTTGGCCGTTGGTCACGCCCGATGAGACGGGCGTCCCGTTGAAATACCACTGAAAGGAAAGCGACTGCGGGCTGGCGGCTGCAACCTCCACGGCGAGGACGGAGTCCGCCCCGAGATAGACGGACTGGCCCGAGGATTCGCCGATCAACGTCGGGGCGAATCCCACCGCCACAAATTCAACGGGCCCCATAATTGTCTGGAAGCCGAATTCACCCACCATGAAGGAGAAGGCTCCCGAGACGAAAAGATCGCCGTTCGAATCCGCTGCCAGAGTCGTCGGGTAGCTCCCTCCCACCCCCGAGGGACCGCTGCCGCCAAAGGTGCCGGGAGAGCTCCGCCATTCACTCACGCCCACGATCGTGGTGTACGACCCGTCCAGGTTGACCTCGATGATCGAGTAATCCGGCGCGATTGAAAAGAGGTCCCCCGCACCGTCCACGGCGACCACGCAGTTCGGATCGTCGAAATGGTTGCTCGCTATCGCCACGTTGATCGTGGTCAGGACTCCCGCAGGTGAAATCTTGAGGATGATCTCGCCGGTTCCGAAACCGATCTCGAGGGAACCCGCCGTCGGGCTCTCGGCGGCGTAGACGTTCCCCAAGGCGTCGACGACGACGCTCGTGAATTCGAATGGCCCCTGGCTGCCTCCGACAGGCGCCGGAGGCGGCGCCGGCTGTGCCGTCGCCAAAGTCGTGCGGGTGCCCCCCGGCGTTGTCTTTATGAGGGTGGAACCATTGACCGAATACGTGTTGCCCGCGGCGTCCGTCGTGTTGCTCGCGGGAACGGCGCCCAGCGGCGAGATAGGGAAATAGGTTTGCGCCTCCGTCGGGCGCGCAAGGCCAAGAACCGCAATTGAAAACAGTAAGGTGCGGTGGTTCATTCCCACGATGGGTGTGTAATCTCAACCATGACAATCCAGAGGCCGCGACCCGCCATCGCGGCACGCGTGAAAGGGACCGGAGCGGCGCAAATCCTGCGCAAGTGATTGGCGCTCAATGGGCGCCCGCTCCCGCCTGAGATCGTGATTACGCGGTCTCTTCGACGGTCACGCCCGTCTCCAGCACCTGTCCGCCGCCGCCGCTGAAAAGGCCCTTCACCGGGCTGACGTCGAAGAAATCCCGTCCCCTGGCGATGACGATGTGGCCGCTTCCGACATAACAGGCGTTGGTCGGGTCATAGTCCACCCAGCCCGTGCCGGGGATGTAGGTCGAGACCCAGGCGTGGGACGCATCGGCGCCCACGACGCGGGCGTGGCCGGGACGCGGCTTCGTGAGGAGGTAGCCGCTCACGTACGCAGCCGGCAGGCCCCGTTGGCGCAGGCAGCTGATGAGCAGATGCGCGAAATCCTGGCAGACGCCGCGGCGCTCCTGGATGACCTCGGCGAGCGGCGTGAAGACTCCCGTGGCTTCGCGATCGAACGTAAACGCCTGGTTGAATCGTTCGCCGACTATCGCGAGCCAGTCCATCACGGACATGCTGGCGTCCAGGCCCGTCGCAAGCTCGTCGACGAGGAGGCGGGCCCCCTTGAACAGAGGCACCAACGGAGATTCGTGAAGGAACTGCTCCAGCGTAAAATCCTCGTTCACGACAGCCAGGGCGACGAGGTCGGGGATCTCATCGCAGGTGGGCGTCAGGCCGGCCATGGGCAGCACGGGCTCCTCGCGGCGAACGACGCTCCGGCTGGTGACCGTCAACTCCTGGTGGGGCTCCCGGAGCGTGAAAAGATGCTGCTTGTTGCCAAAATAGTCGAAACGAGAGGTGAGGTCCGTCGGATGCGGCGAGACTTGAAGCTCAAAGGCCTCGCAATGCTGCGCCTTCTCGTTTCGGGGCTGGAGGTGGAGGGCCTGCCACGCCGCCGTCGCGAGCGAGTCGTGCGTATAGCACGTCGTGTGGGTGATGCTGTAACGGGGCATGTGCGGGAGGCTTATTTTCCCCGATCGGATTCCGGGGTGTCGGAATGGCTGAAGTAGATCTGCGTGAGCCGGTCGTTGAGTTCCGTCAGGATTTCCTTCGCCCCGTTGAAGAAAGCCTGGGCAAGCCGCGGATCGCTGGTGAGCACGGCCGGATTGAGGAGCTTGATGTTGCTGACGAGCCGGAACGCCGTTGTCCGCAGGGACGGGACCGCCCTCGGGGCCAGCACCTCGGGCAGCACGGCCAGATGCTCCGCAATCCGTTCCGCCTGGAAACGCAGGCCGCGCGGGTTCTCGGGCGCGCAGATGAGCCATGAGAGGATTGACGCCGGCTGGTAGACACCGTGGTAGATGCTCCGGTAGGTAAACAAGGTGTCCGTGAAATGCAGAAGGGTCTGCAGCCGGAATTCGCTGGGCGGATCCACGCAATCCCCGGGGGAGCGCTCCGGCAGCAGGAGCTCGTCGGCGAGGAAGACAACGTGCCTCGCGCGCTCGATCCGGCGGCCGAGTTTCAGGAAGCGCCACCCCATGTCCTGCGCCAGCATGTCGCTGCCGAGCGCGTCGAGGATCGCGAGCTGCTGGCCAAAGTCGGACTCGAGCTGAGGGTGGCCCTGCGCCGCGATCGCTCTCAGCCGCCGAAGGATCCGCCAGAAATCTGGCGGAAGGTTGACCTTCACCTGGTCCAGCACCCGGATCAGTTGGCCGAGGTTCGCGGCGAGGCTTCCGGGATGAGTCGGATCGTCGGCCTCGGTCCGGAGTTGGGCCGTCATTTCCCCGGTTGTCGCGTCCTCCCCGGCCGCGCTGTGCTGAATCGAGAGAAGGATGCGCAGGGTGTCCCTCGCGACGTCGGGGTCCAGTGCGACGATCTCGTCCCGCAGCAGCGGGTCGAGCCGGTCGAGAAGCCGGACGATCTGCGCGGTGCGCTCGAGGTAACGGCCGAGCCAGTAAAGGTTGTCCGCAAGCCGGCTTGGGGTGCTCTCAGCCTGGTGATAGCTGGCGGGGGGCTCGCTGGAAACCGCCAGGGGCGGGTCGGCGGTCTGGGTCGCCGAGAGGACCCAGGTGTCCTTGGTCGCGCTGCCCCGCTGCAGGGAGACGATCGCATCCGCCCCCGTGGGATCGTAACGGGTGAGGCCGCCGGGCATGACCCGATAGTCGCCGTCGTGCCAGGCGACGAAAAGGCGCATGATATAGGGCACAGGGTGAAGGCCCTTTGCCGACCAGGCGGGGGTGGTTCCGAGAAGCACCCGCTCCTGGCCGCAGTACTTGCCCGGGGCGGCCTCGATCTCGGCGGCAAGCGCGTCGCGCTCTTCCCCGGTGAGCAGCGCTCCATAGCGGGTGGCAAGCGCCCCCCGCTCCCGGAATGACGGCTTGATCACGAGGGTGTCCAGGTTCTCGAGAACGTAGCGCTTCGCCGACGGCTCGCCGCACCACCACGTGCCGACGCTCGGCAGCTGCAGGTCCTCGCCCAGAACCGAACGGCACAGCGGCTTGAGGAATGCCAGGAAACAGGCGCTCTCCAGGGCCGCCGCACCCAGCTGGTTCGCCACCGTGACATGGTGCCCGTGAGCGGCGTGGACCAGCCCGGGAACCCCGAGGACGGAATCGGCGTTCAGCTCCAGGGGATCGCAGAAGCTGGAATCCACCCGGCGCACGATCATGTCGACGCGCTTCAGTCCCCCGACCGTTCGCAGGAAGACCCGGCGGTCGCGGGTGGTGAGGTCGGCCCCTTCGACGAGCGGGTGGCCCAGCAGCCGCGCCAGGTAGGCGTGCTCGAAGTAGGTCTCGTTGGCCGGTCCCGGCGTCAGGAAGACGACGCGCGGCTCCTCGCCATGGCCGAGCGAAGGCGCGAGTTCCGCGAGCGAGGACTGAAAGTCGCGGAAGAATTTCTCCAGCCGTTCCACGCGCCCCCCGTGAAAGGGCTGGCTCAGCGCCGTCCGGACGATCAGACGGTTCTGGAGCGAGTAGCCGAATCCCGAGGGGGCATCCAACCTGTCCTGAAGGACCCACCAGCGCCCGTCGGGCGCGCGGGCGATATCGGCGGCATAATGGTGGAGGAACACCCCGGACTTGTTTCCCAGACCGGAGCAGGATCGCAGGAAATGGGGGTTTGCCATCGCAAGCTGGGCCGGCAAAGCCCCGTTGCGCAGGTATTTCTGGGGGCCGTAGAGATCGGCGAGGAGCGTGTTGTAGAGGCGCGCGCGCTGGCGCAGCCCGTCGCTCAGGACGTCCCAGTCCTGCCCGCGCACCAGGTGGGGCACGACATCGAGCGGCCATGGCTTGGGTTCCGAACGGTCTCCCGCATAGATGTTCATGCTGACGTCCTGCTCCAGGAGGGCGCGCGCGCAGGCCTCGGTTGCCGTGCGCAGGTGGGCGGACGGATCGGGTCCCAATCCCCCGAGAAACGCGGCCCAGTGCGGCCGCACCGTCCCGTCCGGCGCCCTGCACTCGTCATGGCGCCCCGGGAGCACCTCGTAGGCGGCCAGGGGGTCCAGGCAGGCGTCCACAGTCGGAAAAGGGCTCATCGGATTTGCGGTTTGCCCGCCGCCTAGCGATGGCCGCCCTTGGCCTTGTCAGCGAGTCTCAGGTCGGCGGTGTAGAGGAATTCCGGAGAGCCGGCGCCGGCCAGCGCGGGCTTCATCTTGCCCCCGGTATGGCCAAAGGGAATGAAGCGCGCGAGCCGCCGGCTCTCGGCGTCCAGGCTGTTGACCGGCACGTTGGCGTAGCGGTGGCCCCCGGGATGGCTGACGTAATACGTGCAGCCTGAGACGGACCTTTCATTCCACGTGTCGACCAGGTCGAACACGAGCGGGCTGTCGATTCCTATTGTCGGATGAAGGGCTGAGGACGGCTTCCACGCCCGGTATCTGACTCCGGCAATGTATTCGCCCGGCACGCCGGTCGCATGGAGCGGGATCATGACCCCGTTGCAGGCCACCTGGTAGCGCTCGGCGGACAGTCCGGTGACCTTCACCTGGAGGCGCTCGACCGACGAATCCACGAAGCGCACGGTGCCCCCGACGTTCTCCTCGCCCATCACGTGCCACGGCTCCAGAGCCTGCCGGAGCTCGAGCTCGATCTCGCGATAGCGCACCCTGCCAAATGCGGGAAAGCGGAATTCGAGGTGGGGAGCGAACCAGCTCTCGCGAAAAGGCAGTTTCCAGCCGTTGAGATCGGCCACGATGTCGGCGATGTCGATCTTCACGAAGTGCTGCAGCATGAAGCGGTCATGCAGGTCAGTCCCCCACCGCGTGAGCCGGCGTGGCGAAAAAGGGTGGTCCCAAAAGCGCCCGACCAGCGCCCGAATGAGCAGCTGCTGGACGAGGGCCATCCGGGGGTGCGGCGACATTTCGAAGGCGCGGAACTCGAGAAGTCCCAGCCGGCCGGAGGCGCTGTCGGGGGAATAGAGCTTGTCGATGCAGAACTCGGCACGGTGGGTGTTGCCCGAGACGTCGACCAGCAGGTGCCGAAAGATCCGATCCACGAGCCAGGGGGGACATCTGTCGGAGGCGCTGCCGGCGGTCGCGACCTGGCGCTCCAGCTCGCGGAACGCGATCTCCAGCTCGTAGAGGCTGTCATTGCGCGCCTCGTCGATCCGCGGGCTCTGGCTCGTGGGCCCAATGAAGAGGCCGCTGAAGAGGTAGCTGAGCGAAGGATGCTGGTGCCAATAGGCCAGGAGGCTCTTCAGCAGATGGGGCCGGCGCAATATCGGGCTTTCCTCGGCGGTCGGGCCGCCGAGCACCACGTGGTTGCCCCCGCCGGTGCTCGCGTGCCGGCCGTCGATCATGAACTTGTCGGCGACAAGCCCGCAGTCGCGGGCGGCGGAGAACAGCCATTCGGTCTTTCTCTTGAGTTCCGGCCAGGTGGACGAGGGGTTGACGTTGATCTCGAGCACGCCGGGATCGGGGATGATCTTGATGCTGTCCAGCGCCAGGTCGAACGGCGGCAGGTAGCCTTCGAGGATGATGGGCGCCCCGAACGAGGAAGCGGTCGCCTCCACTCTCTCGAGCAGCGCGAGGTAGTCGTCCGCACGCTCGAACGGAGGAAGGAAGACGGTCACGTTCCCGTTCCTCGCCTCGACGCAGAGGGCGATTCTGATCTCGGTTTCCGGGTTCGGGCCCAACGAGCCGGGCGCGCGCCACGGCTGGAGAGAGAGCGGCATCCGGTACCCCATCGGCGAATCCCCCGGGATCAGGAACATCCGGCCCGCGACAAAATGCCAAGGGGAGGAGATCCAGCGCCCGGAGGGATCGCGCCAGACCGGGAGTGCGTAGCCGACCGGCGCCTCGAGTCCCGTCTCGAGCACCGCCGCGAGGCGCGCCCGCTCGGCCGCGTCGCTCAGGCTCGTCTGGCCCGGATCGTGGCCGGCGGGGATCCGCCGTTCCTTCCAGACATGGTAAAGGGCGTCCTCGTAGCCCGGGACCAGCCGCTCCTCGTCGAGGCCCAGGGCCCGGGCGAGGGAGCCCGCGAAGCGGCGGGCGTCGGACGTCACCTGGGTTCCGGGGACCAGCGGATCGCCGAGGAGCGCGGGGTCGCGCCAGACCGGCTTTCGATCCTTGCGCCAGACGCATGCGAGAACCCAGCGCGGCAAGGGCTCGCCGGGATACCATTTTCCCTGGCCAAAATGACTGAAGCCGCCCCCGCCGTACTCGGCAATGACGCGCCGCAGGAGCTGGCCGCCAAGCTCGCGCTTGCGCGTTCCCAGCGCCGTCGTGTTCCACTCGGCCCCCATGGTGTCCTCCGCGGCAACAAAGGTGGGTTCGCCCCCGACGGTGAGCCGCACATCTCCCTTCGCCAGCAGGTCATCGACCCGGGCGGCGACGGTGTCGATTTCGGCCCACGTGTCGTCCGAATAGGGGTGCGTGACGCGCGGGGATTCCAGCAGGCGCCGGACCGTCATCACATATTCGAAGGTGCTCTCGCACTTCTCCATGGTCCCGCTGATGGGAGCGGCTCCGGAGGGCTCGGGAGTGCATGCGAGCGGCAAGTGACCCTCGCCCGCCAGGAGTCCGGAGGTGGGATCGAGCCCGATCCATCCCGCTCCCGGAAGGTAGACTTCGCACCAGGCGTGCAGTTCTGCGGAGTCCCTCGCCGCATCCGGCCGGCCCTCGCTCGTCTCATCGGGGCGCAGTTGGATCAGATATCCCGAGGCGAAGCGGGCGGCGAGCCCGATGTGCCGGAGCAGCTGCACGAGCAGCCACGCCGAGTCGCGGCAGGAGCCGCTGCAGAGCGTCAGTGTCTCCTCCGGCGACTGGACGCCGTGCTCGAGCCGGATGATGTACCGCACCGCGCGCTTGACGGACACATTGAGCGCGATGAGGAACTCGATGGTGGGACGCGGCGTGAGGTCAATCGACTTTAGAAATCGGCCGAACTCGGGCGTCAGCTCGTCCTTGCGCATGAAAGGGGCGAGCTCGGCAGCGATATCCCGCTCGTAGGAGAAAGGGGTCTTTTCAGCCGCCGGATCCAGGAAGAAGTCGAACGGGTTGAGCGCCGTCATCTCGGCGACGAGGTCCACCTCGACCGAGAACCTCTCGCACAGGTTCGAAAAAACCAGGCGGGCGCTGTAGTTGCCCTGAGGATCCTGCTGCCAGTTGATGAAATGCTCGGCGGGTTCGACCTTGAGGGAATAGCTGAGGATCGGGACGTTGCAGTGGGGCGCGGGCTTCAGCCGCACCGTTTGGGGCCCGAGCATGATGGGTCGTTCATAGCGGTAGGTGGTGCGGTGGGTGAGGGCGATGTGGCGGGCCATGGTGTTGCTTTCGTGCAGGGTGTAGGCCTTCCCCCCGCCGAGCAAGGTTCGGCTCTCAAGAGGAGCGGCCCGGCTGGGGCCTCGTCGCCGGCTCCAATTCCCGCCGGGTTCGCCGGCAGCGCGCCCACGGGGCTGCTCGTGGAAGATACAGGGCCGGCCACTCCGTTGGAAATAATGACCAAGCGGGCTTGGCCGTGGTTCCGAATAGACTGACGGTGAGACCCCAAGCCGCCCCTTTCGGGGCGGCTTGGGGTTAGGCGGGTGGCCTTCGGTCTGGTTTGGTCGCCCGTTTCAAAACACAGCCGATTGAAGCTCCGTGCTCGGTTGGCTCCGGTGCCCGTTGGTAAAGATGCTGCAGCATGGGCAACGTCACGGCCATCGGAAGCTTCTCGCCGACCCGATCTTCAGCGTTTCTCGACCAGCGGAATGGCTTGGTTCTTGAAGCGACGGTAGACCTTGAAATCTTAGCGCACGGCGGTTCCCTCGGTAGATCGGTCATTTTGACCCCGCAATCGCGGCGTCATTTGGCCGATTCTGACCCGCGCCCCCGATCTCTCCCCTAGCTCACGAACCGTATCGTGATCGGGTACTGGTAAGCCAGGCCCTCGGACGCCTTGACGGCGGCCATGATCGAGCAGACGAGACCGGTCAACGCAATGGCCCCCAAGAGAACAAATCCAATGCCAATGAAGCACAGGGGGACGCAGCAGATGACGTAGAGCAGCAGCGAGAGATGGAAATTGAGCGCCTCGCGCGCGTGGTGGGTCACATAGGGCGAATCATTTCTCATCACCAAATAAACGACCATCGGAAACAGAAACGAAATCACCGCCAGCCCGAAAAAGAAGGACAGGTGGCAGAGGACGCCCCACAGGCGGTCGTTGGACGACACCGCCAGAAACTGCGGAACGGGAGAGGGCGCGACGGCGCCGAGGCTGGGAGCTGTGTCGGAAGTCATTGCAATCGTATGTTTAAGGTTGGGTCGGGGCTCAGGTCGCGGACGTTGTCACTCCTATAACACGCCGAGCCCGGCAATAGTTACAGTCGAGGCGCGGTCCGGCTTGGATTCCGCACCCCAATGATCCCCAAGCAAGCCGCCTGCCAACGCAGAATCCGGTTCCCCCAACGCCGACCGAAACCGCGCGGGAGCACGTCCCGGGTCAGTACCGGTAGTGCTCGGGCTTGTAGGGGCCGTCGACCGGCACGCCAAGGTATCTGGCCTGCGCGTCCGTCAGCCGGGTCAGTTTCACGCCGATCCTTTCCAGGTGGAGGCGGGCGACCTCCTCGTCCAGGTGCTTGGGCAGGCGGTAGACTCCGGGCTTGTAGGTGTCCCGGTTGCTCCAGAGGTCCAGCTGGGCGAGTGTCTGGTTCGTGAAGCTGTTCGACATGACGAATGACGGGTGGCCCGTGGCGCAGCCGAGATTCACGAGCCGGCCCTCGGCCAGGAGGTAGATGCAGCGGCCATTCGGGAAAGTGAACGAGTCGTACTGCGGCTTGATGTTCACGCGCTTCACGCCCGGCGCCTTGAAGAGGCGGTCCACCTGGATCTCGTTGTCGAAGTGCCCTATGTTGCAGACAATCGCCTGGTCCTTCATCCCCTGCAGGTGCTCGAGGGTCAGGACGTCGCAGTTGCCCGTCGTGGTGACATAGATGTCGGCCTCGCCCAGGGCGCTCTCGACGGTGTTGACCTCGAAGCCCTCCATGGCCGCCTGGAGCGCGTTGATCGGGTCGACCTCCGTGACGATGACCCGGGACCCGAAGCCGCGCAGCGAGTGCGCGCAGCCCTTGCCGACGTCGCCGTAGCCGCACACGACCGAGACCTTGCCCGCGATCATGACGTCCGTGGCGCGCTTGAGGCCGTCCGCGAGCGATTCGCGGCAGCCGTACAGGTTGTCGAACTTCGACTTCGTGACCGAGTCGTTGACGTTGATCGAGGGCACGAGGAGCTTTCCCTTCTCGTGCAGCTGGTAGAGCCGGTGGACGCCGGTTGTCGTCTCCTCGGAGACGCCGCGCCAGTCCTTGACCATCTCGTGGAAGACGAAAGGCGACTCCGCATGGATCCGCTTCAGGAGCGCCTTGATGACGCCCTCCTCGTGGGAACCCGACCCCGAATTCACCCAGTCGCTGCCCTCCTCGAGCTCATAGCCCTTGTGGAGCAGCAGCGTCACGTCGCCCCCGTCGTCCACCACGAGCTGGGGACCCTTGCCGCCGTGGTGGCTGAGCGCCTTCCAGGTGAGGTCCCAGTACTCCTCGAGCGTCTCGCCCTTCCAGGCGAAGACGGGGACGCCCGCCTTGGCGATCGCGGACGCGGCATGGTCCTGGGTCGAAAAGATGTTGCACGAGGCCCAGCGCACGTCGGCGCCGAGCTCGACAAGGGTCTCGATCAGCACAGCGGTCTGGATCGTCATGTGGAGGGAGCCCGTGATCCGGACGCCCTTCAGCGGCTTCTTGGCGCCGAATTTCTTGCGGACGGAGATCAGCCCCGGCATCTCGTGCTCGGCGACGGCGATCTCCTTGCGTCCCCATTCGGCGAGCGAGATGTCTTTGACTTGATAGTCGTTCACAGGGCGTGCGGCGGTGGTCGTTGGCATGGTGGAAATGTGGTTGTGGTCTCTTGTCCGGGGCTATTTCGCGGCGGCGATGAGCTCCTTGGTCCTGTCGGTCTGCTCCCAGGGCAGCTCGGGTTTGCCGAAATGCCCGTAGTTGGTCGTCGAACGGTAGATCGGGCGCAGGAGGTCCAGCTGTTTGATGATGTTCGCCGGCTTGAAGCTGAAGACCTTCTGGACGGCCTTGGTGATCCTCGCCTCGGGCACCTTTGCCGTGCCCATGGCGTCCACCCAGACGCTCACCGGCTCCGGATACCCGATCGCGTAGGCGACCTGGAGCTCGCAGATGTCGGCGAGGCCGGAGGCAACGATGTTCTTCGCGACCCAGCGGCACATGTAGGCCGCCGACCGGTCGACCTTGGACGGGTCCTTGCCCGAGAAGGCGCCGCCGCCGTGGCGGCCCCAACCGCCGTAGGTGTCGACGATGATCTTGCGCCCCGTGAGCCCCGAGTCGCCCTCCGGGCCGCCGACCACGAACCGGCCGGTGGGGTTGATCAGGAACTGGGTCGACTTGTCCATCATGCCGGCCGGGATGACCTTCCTGATCACGTTCTCGATCAGGAAATCGCGGATCGCGGAATGCTTCACGTTCGGGGTGTGCTGGGTCGAGATGACGACGTTTTCCACCTTCACGGGCCGGTCGTTCTCGTAGCGAATGGAAACCTGGGACTTGGCGTCGGGGCGCAGCCAGCCGACGACGCCCGCCTTGCGCAGCTTCGTGAGCTCCCGGCCCAGCCGGTGCGCGAACATGATCGCGGTCGGCATCATCTCGGGAGTCTCGTTGCAGGCGTACCCGAACATGAGGCCCTGGTCGCCCGCCCCCTGCTCCGCCGTCTCCTTGCCGTCGGCCTTCTTGGCGTCGACGCCCTGCGCGATGTCAGGCGACTGGCGGGTGAGGAGGTTGTGGATGAAAACCTTGTCGCAGTGGAAGACGTCGTCGTCGTTCACGTAGCCGATGTCCCGCACCGCGTCGCGGACGACGAGCTCGTAGTTGATCTTGGCCTTGGTCGTGATCTCGCCCGCTATGACCACCTGGTTGGACTTCACAAGAGTCTCGCACGCGACGCGGCTCATGGGATCCTGCGCCAGGCAGGCGTCCAGGACGCTGTCCGAGATGAGATCCGCGACCTTGTCGGGGTGGCCCTCGCCGACGGACTCGGAGGAAAAGACGAATGATTTTGACATGTGAAATCGACTGGGAAACCACAATCGAACCGCCTTCAAAGGGGGTAACGCAAGCCTAATATCAACATATCTCGATTTTGTGATGCGATGCTGTTGCCGCCCTCGTAATTCACCCCAGCGTATTTCTCTGGCCTGCGGCGCGGGCCGCCTCTCTCATTGCGATGAAGCCAATAATGGATGACCCCCTTTCACACACGTCCATCGACCTAAAGGGACGACGGATACTGGCGGTCGACGACGACCGCATCAACCTGCGCATCATCAGCGGCATCCTTCGCCACGAGGGCTATGAGATCGCGGAGGCGGCGTCCGGCGAGCAGGCCCTGGAGGTCTATGCGACGTTCCACCCGAACCTGGTGCTTCTGGACGTCATGATGCCGGGAATCGACGGGTTTGCGACCTGCCGGACCCTGAAGAAGACCTACGGCGACAAATGCGCCCCGGTCATCTTCGTCACCGCCAAGAGCGAGGCCGACGACGTCGTCATGGGGTTCGATGCCGGCGGCGTCGACTACCTCACCAAGCCCTTTCGGCCCAAGGAGGTCGTCGCCCGCATCCGTACCCACCTGAGCAACCAGCAGCTCGTCGAGCAGCAGAAGGACCTGGTCGACCAGCTGAGCCGGGCGAACGCGGCCAAGGACCGCTTTCTCGGCATGTGCGCCCACGACCTGCGCAATCCCCTCTCGTCGATCCGGGGGTTGGCGGAGCTCATGGACGAGAACGCGATCGGCGTCCTGACGCCGGAGCAGCGGGAGATCATCCAGACGATCCACGGCGCAAGCCAGTCGATGCTCCTTCTCGTGAACGAGCTCCTCGACGTGGCGACGATCGAGGCCGGGCACCTGAAGCTCGAGAAGTCGCGCGTCAACATCGTCGACATCGTCGAGCGCTCGGTCCACCTGAGCAACATCGAGGCCGCGAAGAAGAAGACGACGATCGAGCTGGTGAAGCTCGCGACCGACCCCATCGTGAACGTGGACACGAACAAGATCCGCCAGGTCGTCGACAACCTCATCAACAACGCGGTCAAGTACTCGCCGCGAGGCTCCATCGTCACGGTCCTGATCCATTCGAACGGCAAGGAGGCCGGCTTTGCCGTCAGGGACAGCGGGCCGGGGATACCGGAGAACGAGCGCCACAAGCTGTTCAAGGACTATGGTCGCCTGTCGACCGTCCCCACGGGAGGCGAGAAGAGCACGGGACTCGGGCTCGCCATCTGCCGCAAGATCGTCGAGGCTCACCACGGTACGATAGGCGTCGACAACATTCCAGGCCGGGGGGCTGAATTCATCGTCAGCCTCCCTCTCATAAGATGAATTTCAGCGGCAGCATACTGCTCGTCGACGACGAGGCGCACATCCGGAAGTTCATCTCGCTTCTCCTGCGGCACCTCGGCGTGACCCGGATCTTCGAGGCGCCGAACGGGAGCGTGGCGCTTGAGGTCTACAAGAAGGAGAGCCCGGACCTCGTCATGCTCGACGTGAACATGCCCGTCATGGACGGCATCGAGACCCTCCGGGCCCTGAAGGTGCTCAACCCCGACTGCGTCGTCGTGATGCTGACCTCGCTCGCCAACCGCCAGACCATCGACGAGGCCGTCGCGCTCGGCGCGGCCAACTACATTCGCAAGGACGCGCCCCCCGAGGAGATCGGCAGGGCCCTCTCCGACACGATCGACACCTGTTTCGAGCCCGATGAGCCGGACGCGGACACGCCCCCGGCCTGAGCATGAGCGCGACCCATCCCGAGCCTCCGGAGAACGCCCCCCCGCCGACGAAGTCGTCCATGCTGGCCGAGGTGAGGTATTCGCTGCCGGAGATGCTGTCCGAGCTCGAGGCCGAGAGGGGTTCGGCGTCGTTCGCGATGGAGAAGCTCGACCAGGCCGAGATCGGCAAGCTGTTCAAGTCCAAGAAGCCCACACGTGTTAAGCCAAAGAGTTGAGGCATTTTTTGCCAAGCTGAGGGCGACTCCCAATTTCGGGAGCGAGGACGAGATGCGCGCCCTGGCCGAGAGGCACGGGGACACGCCGGACCTGGTCCAGGCCGTGATCGACGCGAAGATCATCGGCAAGGACGACGCGTGCCGGTTCTGGGCGGACGGGATGAACGTCGCCTACGTCGATCCCTTCGTCTCGGTGATCACCGACGAGGCGATAGAGAAGATCCCGCTCGAGGTGGCCAAGAAGGTCCGCGCGATCGGGCTCTACATCTTCAACGGCGTCATGACGGTGGCCATGGCCTCCCCGGAGGAGACGGAGACCGCCAAGAGGCTCGGGCAGATCGCCCGGATTCCCGTGAGCCCCGTTTTTGCGCTGCCCAGAGAGGTCGACGACTCGATCGCGATCCACTACTCCAACGAGGAGCGCCTCGAGGACAGCCTGGGGCAGCTCGAGCGGTCCAACCTGTTCGACCAGCCGGAGCTTGCGGGCGACAAGCTCGCCATGCTCGCCGAGAACAACGCGCTCGTCCAGATCCTGGACGAGATCGTGTACTACGCCATGAGGGAGCGGGCCACCGACATCCACATCGAGGCTCAGGAGATCCACTCGCGGATCCGGTTCCGCGTCGACGGCAACCTTCGCGAGATCCTCACGTACTCGAGGAAGCTGCACCGGGCGCTCATCTCGCGCATCAAGATCCTCTGCAACCTGGACATCGCCGAGTCGCGCCTGCCGCAGGACGGCCGCTTCTCGCTCCCGATCGGCAACCAGACCGCGAATTTCCGCGTGTCGACCATCCCCTCGGCGTACGGCGAGAAGGTCGTCATCCGCATCCTCGCCATGTCGGGCAAGAAGTCGATGATCACGCTGGAGAAGATGATGATGT
>Ga0302326_10010693_pt1 | contig 19873 bp, 16 predicted proteins | sample Palsa_T0_3_FD_202264 | JGI IMG/M metagenome (GOLD analysis project Ga0302326, IMG submission 202264) | Peat permafrost microbial communities from Stordalen Mire near Abisko, Sweden - Palsa_T0_3 | ecosystem: Environmental > Terrestrial > Soil > Palsa > Peat permafrost | place: Sweden: Abisko...
CATGATCTCTCGCAGCGTCGCGGCGGGCAGTGCCAGATACAACATGTTGGAATCGAAAACAGCGGTATTTGCCCGGCGAGATTTGAAAATCTATCCGGCTGGCGCCCGAGACTAAGTAAGGCGCCGGGCTCGCATAGGTCACGAGCAGCCAGTCATTTCGGCGCGGCGCGTGGGGTCGCCCACGAGTCTCTATGCCAAATCCCGGTCCCCGTTATGTCAGCACTTCCCCTCTCTTAATGGTGGTCTGCACCAGGTTCGCCCCCAGCTGATATCCAACGTCGCGATAATCTCCACAGTTCAGAATCAGGACATCGGCCAGTTTGCCCACTTCGAGCGAGCCCACTCGTGCGCCGGCATTGAGCGCGTGAGCGGAGTTGATGGTGGCGGCGGTGATCGCCTGCGCGGGAGTCAGCCCCAACTGCAGGCACGCCAGCGAAATGGCGGTCTGCATGCTTAGCGAAGCGGTGTGCCACGAATTGAAATTCGTTCCCAACGCGATCGGCACTCCGGCATCGAACAGAGTTCGCGCCGGTGCATGGTGGCCGTGGCGGAACGAAGCGCAAGGCAGCAGCGTCGCCACCGTTTCCACGCTCGCCAGCACACGCGCCTGATCGAGCGTGGCATACTCCAGGTGGTCGATGCTGGTGGCGCCGTATTCCGCCGCTAACGACACGGCGCCGCCGCAACTGTGCTGGTCGGCGTGGATCTTGCACGGGAAGCCGAGACTGCGGGCTGCGTCCAGAAAACGGACCAGCAGCGGGCGGCGCGCCATATCGGTATCCCATTGCAGGTCGGCAAACCGCGCCAGGCGGCGCCGTCGAATGTGGAATAACAGATCCGCGAATACGTGCTCGGCATCCTCGGCCGTTCCCGCTCGGAACAGGTAGGTCGGCACGATATCGAGCGCGCCCTTGTTCAACACGTTGACCACGCGCAGCACCTTCATTTCGGCGCTGTCGTTCGGACCGCAGCCCGTCTTGGCTTCCAGTGTCGTCGTCCCGTGGCGCGCCATGGCATCGAGCCAGACTCGTCCGCGCGCCGCCAGCCGCTGCGCCGTGATCGATACCAGGATCCTCGCCGCGCGGCCGATATCGAGCTCCGCGCACGGAGTGGAATCTCCCGGCGGCGGCTGCGGAAAGATCAAGTGAGTGTGAGCGTCGACGAAGCCCGGCATCACCACCTTGCCGGTGGCATCGAACACTCGCGCGCCGCGGGCCTTGGCCAGATTCTCCACCCGCCGGGTGGGGCCGACTTCGTCGATAAGACCGTCCTTCAACAGGAGGGCGCCATCGGGGATGATGGCGAGATCTCCCATGGCCAGACCCCTCCTCGGACCTTCCGGCCCGCGAAGAGTCACTAATTGTTTGGCAGCGCGGATCAGAATTGCGGGGCCGATGGTCTCACTGTACCATTGGGGCATGCGGCCGCTGAAAACTCTCGAACGGGTGTTCTCCAAGGCGGGGATCGCGTCGCGAACCGACGCCCGCGGTTGGATCGGCGCCGGGCGCGTACGCGTCAACGGCAAGGTGGTCGAGAACCCCGATCACTGGGTGGATATTGAAAAGGACCGTATCACACTCGACGGCAAACCCCTGCGGGCCGCCACGCCCGTGTACATCCTTCTATACAAACCGAAAGGATACCTGACCACATGGCGCGATCCCGAAGGGCGGCCTACTATCTACGATCTGGCTCGCGACGCCGGAACATGGCTCTCACCGGTGGGGCGCCTCGATCTGGATACCAGTGGCCTGCTCCTGCTGACTAACGACACCGCCTTCGCTGAGCGCATCACCAATCCCGATCGCAAAATTCCCAAAACATACCAGGTGAAAGCGTCGACCCTGCTGAGCGAGGAGCAGCTCGAGAAACTACGCAGTGGCGTGGAGCTGAGCGACGGCCCGACGCGTCCGGCGCAAGTGAAGCGCCTGCGAGATGGGCCGAAACACACGCACGTCGAGATCGTCATTACCGAGGGCCGCAACCGCCAGGTGCGGCGCATGCTCGAAGCAGTGGATAGCAAGGTCTCGAAACTGGTCCGCACGGCCATCGGACCGCTGCGCATTGGCGATTTGCCGATCGGCAAATGGCGGTCCCTGACGGAAGATGAAGTGCGGGAGCTGAGCGGCGGCACGCCGAAGCCGCACCGGCGTCACTCGGAGTTGGAATACCAGCGTATCCCGGCGAAGGGCGCGATGTAGTTGCCTTTTATGTAGTAATCGCCGTTGGTGGACGTTTTGAATCCCAGCCCGCGGGCCCCCAGGCGAATCTCTAAATGATTCAGGACGCGAATATTTACGGAAGCGTCGCCGTCCCAAACGTAGTAGCGATGCGGAAAGCCGAAACCGGATCCGTTGAATTCGAAGCGAAGGTGGCGCGATGGATAGTAGGAGAATCCAAGTCCGAACTCAGGTGAAATGATGCGCTTGGTTCCGGCGCCAACGAGACTGATGGGGGCGCCAGTCGAATCCAGAATGAGGTTGCCGTTGGAATCGTAGTAGTTGTCGGGCGCGTCGAATGACGTCGAGATGTTGGTGAATTGCAACTGCCATAACGTCTTCAGACGGATTTTGCGGCTGCCCACGGGAAAGGGCCACGTCAGATATTCGTAAGAAAGTTTGGCCTGCTCGAAGTGATAATCGGTGGAGAGGTATTCGCCGCCGCTATACGCTTGTCCCCAGGCGGTCACAATGATCGGCGACGTGTAATCTCCCACGGCGTTGAAATTGGTGAGCGACAGCTTCAAGGTATTGTGTAATCCCACCGCCAACCCGATGTCCAGGCTTTCGGCATATTTAGGCTTGCCTTGCAGAGTGATGAACGTGCTGCTGCCCAGATCGGTGTTCTTGGTGCCGCCGTTCTGGTAAGGCTGCTCTTTAGGGAGCCAGCCTTCGATCTCCACCCAGAAACCGCTCTCGCCCGGGCGCCGCACATCGGGCACTTTGGGAGGCGGTGGGGGCGGCTGCGCAATCATGCTATGGGGGCCTGTCGGCTGGTCTTCCGCCGGCGGCGGGACCGGCGTTTGACCCGTCTGCGGAGTTTGCCCGGCGGGTGGAGTTTGTTGCGGAGCAGCGGCGGGCGTTTGCTGATCGGCATCGCCGGCGGCCGGGGACGCGGCGGGCGGCTGCGTGGAGTCGGAGGTTGCGGTAGATGCGGGTGCGGCCTGGTCGGCACCACTTTTCGGAGCCGCGACCGCGAGAGAACTGTCCGCGGTTGGCTGCGGGTCGGGCTTTTTCTCCTGCGCGCGCGCCGGCGCGTTGCCGGCGATTACCAGCAGGCAGGTACAGAGAAAGCCAGTCAAAAGATTCTTCACTTACGCCTCATTGGGTTTCAATTCCAGTGAATATGGACACGAAGCAGACCGTTAGTGCATCCGTCAGGCCAAAACACCGGTTGTCGATTGCTTCCCTCCTATTGTGCCTCAATCGAGAGGGTTAGCGCACGCCCAAGGGAAGGTTCGTCTGTCGTCAGACTGGCACAGGTGTGGCCGGAAGCTGCCAGTCGCAAGCCGGGCCGACGCGGCGCCGCCACTCTTGCCTGGTGGGCGAGACTTTCTGGAGACGTCGTGGCGTCTAGTCGTCCCCGCGATTTGGGATGGCTCTGGAAAAATATCCTGAGCCCATTTCGCGTTCAGGACCACTCCCTGACGGTCGCGGCTCGGTGTCGGCGCACTGCGTTTCCGAGCCGCGCGCGTGAGCAAGCGGTTTAAGGGCTGATCGCAAGTTCCACGACGTCAGAAGTTCAGAGTCTCGGCGCTGCAGAATGAAGTCTGCGCCACACTACAAAAAAACCGGGCGGCCTAAGCCGCCCGGTCCTAGTGCTTGGTTTGCGAACCTAGATCATCTCACGTAGACCGAGATGACCGCGCTGACGCTCGATCCTCCCGGCCCGTAGGCGATGAGTGTATAGGTCGCGTTGTCCATCGGAGTCACCGTGAAGCTACCATTGACCGGCAGGTTCGCCGGCGAACTCGTCAAGTCGCCGCCCACCAGCGACACCGAGGTGGCATTGGTGGTGGTCCAGCTCAGTACCACCGGATTGCCCTGGATGGGCACGAATTCCGGACTGGCTGTGAAGGACGTGATCATCGTAGAGCCCACGTTCACTGTCGCGCTCGCCTGGATCTGGCCGGTTGCATTGGTGGCCGTCAAGACGTACGTCGTAGTGGTTTGCGGACTGACCGTCTGGCAGGCGTTGGCGGCCAGGTTGCTGCCCACGCCGTTGTTGATGGTGATGCTGGTGGCCCCATTCACCTGCCAGCAGAGCTGCGAGCTCTGTCCGGCGCTGATGGTTTGCGGACTGGCAGTGAAGACCACAACCTGCGGCACGGACCCCGGCGACACCTGAATGGTGACCGCCGCCGTGACGTTGGTGCCGCTCGCACCGGTGGCCGTCAATGTGTACGTCGTGGTGGTCTGGAGCGCTCCGGTCGAAACGCTGCCGTTCAACTGCTCGGCGCCGAGACCGCTGATGGTTACCGAAGTGGCGTTGTTCGTGGTCCAGCTCAAGGTGGACGACCCACCCGCGGCGATGGAGAGCGGGCTGCCGTTGAACATGACGATCTGCGGCTGATTTAGAGCCGTTGACACCGTCACAACAGCGGTGGCGTTGACGGTGCCCGCCGGGCCGGTGGCCGTCAGAGTGTAGGTGGTGGTCGCAGTCGGCGACACTTGAGCCGATCCGGAGCTGGCATTGACCGCGCCCGGAGCCGGCGAAATGGTAACGCTGGTGGCGTTCTCCACAACCCAGGTGAGAGTTGAGGTACCGCCCGGCGCAATGGTGGACGGCGACGCTGTAAAGGTAGCGACGCTCACCGGGCTGGCCGATTGGACCTTCACTTCGGTGGTGGCGCTGCCCGACAATCCGTCGGTGTTCGTCACGGTCAACTTGAAGACATAGATCTGGCCAAGCAAGGCGGGGAATGTCGTAATCGCGGCATTCGGAGCGCTCAGAACTACTGTCGGTCCGGAAACCTGCGTCCACGCATAAGTCAGAGCTTCACCCAGCGGATCGTAGGAAGCCGATCCGTTCAGGGTTACGACGCTGGCCGGGACGTTGATCTGGTTCGGTCCGGCATTGGCGATAGGCGGGCTGGAACCCACGCGGCGCTGAGTAATCTCGTAGCGGACTTCCGGCACGTCCATTGGCGCGGGACGGCCGCTCTTGCCGAAATCCTTCGGATTCAGCAGGCCGCCGAAGAGGAGACCGAAACGAACATCGGCGATATTGGAATGCTGAGCGATGTAGTTCTCGTTGTAGCCGAAATCCGCGGTGAAGGCCAGGTGCGGGATGATCGGCTGCACCAGTTTCACATTGAAGCCCGGCTTGTTGCCCTGATAGTGAGCGAAAATCGCACCTGCGTTGCCCTGGAGGTAAGCCTTACCCCAAGCTGCGACCGTCGCGGAGAAGCCTAGTTGATTGTCCACGCGCGCCACAGTCTGCTCGTATGCGCCGGGCGCCAGAAGCACGCTGTTCAGCACTCCATAAGGCTTGAATGCCTCGGTGCCGTAAACGCCCACTTTGCCGCCGTTGAATAGATAGTCCAGGAGGAAAGCAGCCTGTCCTACGAACGCGCCCTGCTGGTATTGTCCGAAGTCGATGTACTTGAAGCTGCTGAAGGCGCCGGCTTGCACCGGCCCAACGCGGTCGATCAATCCGAGGTCGAACTGGCCTTCCTGGTATCCGGGGAAGTAATTGTAGCGGCCCTGCGCCTGCACGGCGTAGTGCTGGTCAGACCCGAACGGCGCGAAGAATAATGCATGCGCCGACGCCGCGATGTGGCTGTCGTTCGGCCGGCCATTGCCAAATGCCGGGCCGATATTGCCGCCCACCTGCGCCAGCAGATGATCGTCGGCCTTACGCTTCTCTTCCACCTTGTCGGCAATCGCCGGCTCGGCGGCGTTGATCATCGACTGTGCCTGCGGCTCGGTAATCGGGTGCATTCCGTTGACCTGATCCTTCAGGCTGTTCAATTGATTGCGAGTGTCGGCCAGCTCGCTCTTCAGGCGATCGTTGTCGCCCTGCAAACCCTTGAGCGCGGCCAGAATGTCGTCTAGCTTGTCGAGACGTTTGAGAATCTGTGTGCAGCAATCGGCTTGCTGCTTGGCGAGATCCTGAATGGCTTTGAGAACATCGGGCACCACGTCGCTGATACCGCCGGCGCCGATGATTTTGCCGCTGCCATCTTTCAATTCGAGAACTACGCGGCGATTCATGAAGCGCCCTTCTTTGGTCTTGTTATCGACCTCAGGATCGCGCTTGCCATCGGAGGCGGTGCTGATTTGACCGGCTCCGGCTCCGTATTTGACCAGGAATGCCTTCACTGAGTCGGCGCGCGACTGGGCCAATTTGTCGTTATATGCCGCCGAACCGACGATGTCGGTATTGCCTGTGACCTTGAGTGTGTAATCCCTATGCTGCGCCATAATGTCGGCCAGGCGCAACAAACTGGGATAGCCGTCCGATAGGATCGAGGAATTAAACTCGAAGTTGATTTCTTCCCAGGATTCTTTGGTCTGACTACCTGGATTTAATCCCTGAGCGAACAGACCCGAAGCCATCAATCCGAGCGCGCCTATCGCTGTTAACTTCATCATTTGTCTCCTGAATCTCCTCAGCAAATACTAGTTCCGCATGGGCAAAAAAACAGCAAAATCGCGAGATCCGCCAGCCTCGTTGGCGCAACGTTCGGCGGGGTCTCATAATGCCTCGGGATCACAAATTCCCAAGACTACCTCTACTTCTTGAAGCCTCTAAGACACCTAGGATATAGAATACACCGAAACTTCGCGATATCTGCAAGAATTTGATGGGGTTAGTACCTCGTTACAAGTGAACCGCAGCACACATGGCGAACGGAAGTGCGACAATGTGTTCTGTGAAGCTGCCGGACGGGTAGTCGCCCCAGGGTTATACCGGGGGAGGAAAGTCCGGTCTCCATAGGGCAACGTGCCGGCTAACGGCCGGGCGGGCCGCAAGGCTCGACGGAAAGTGCCACAGAAAATATACCGCCTCCCGCCCAAAAAGCGGGCGGTAAGGGTGAAATGGTGCGGTAAGAGCGCACCGCGGCGGGAGTAATTCCGCCGGCAGGGAAAACCCCACGCGGAGCAAGACCAAATAGGGGAGGAGGGACGGCCCGTCCCGCTCAACTTCCGGGTAGGTCGCTAGAGCCGGCCAGTAATGGCCGGTCGAGAGGAATGACTGCCACCCGCAAGGGTACAGAAACCGGCTTATAGTCCGGCAGTTTCACTTAACCTCGACTTATATAGGGTAACCACCTGACATGGACCCGCTTGCCTTGGACGAGCTGGAGCTTATCCCATAAATCTGGTGTTTCGTGGGGCACGCTTCAGCTTGCCCGCAAGGCGACAGCCCAGCCTGCTCCTATCTTTTCACTTCGGGAGCGTCCGAGAATAGATTCTGCCGCGTAGCCCGCAGGTAGTCCAGTTTTTCCTGCAAGTGCGTGCGGTCGGGATCGGGATGAATCGCGCCGTTCTCCTCGTCGCAATCGTCAGCCGGCTTGCCGCTCAGGTAGCAGGCGCGCCAGCCGCTTTTTAACTTGAAAAGGTCGGACATGTCCTGCCGATCGCGCTGCGTGATCGAAAGCGAGGGTGCCAAAAGTACCGGCAGCGCCCACCACAACGCCCTTCGCCAATTGAGTTGCCGAACGGTCAGGACCCAGAAATAGAGGCCCACTATGGCAAGCTGCTTGTAGATTGCGTAGCGCGAGGAGTGTGCTTCGATCACCCCGGTGCACGTGCGCCCGATGGTAGTAGCCGCGCAGAAGAGGAGCGAGTAGCTGCCCAACGTCGCGAGCACGGCATACAGCCCGCGGGCGCCAAAGCACCTGGCAATGAGGCGCTTCCAACTCACCGCGGCGACTCCCGCCACTGCCGCCAGCACTGCGGCCCCTGCGATGGTGGCAGCCGGATCGATCCCTCGAAAACCAAATGGGCTGGCGAACATCAGCGCGAAAAACTGCAGGTAGGCCGGCGCCGGAGCGGCCAATATCGACGCGCAGCCCGACGCATCCTCGTTCCGGTAACTGACAAAGAAGGACGCCAGCGACACGATCGACAGCCCAAGGCAAACCAATACGTAAACGCTGCGCTTCTCCCGATATTTCGCCGCCAGCAGCAGAGGTGTCAGCACTCCGATGAAGAATCCGAACGCGGTGTAAAGCGTAACGAAGTTGAGTCCCACGATCAGCGCATATTTGTACCGCTCATTCTCCCAAGTCCACGCCAGGCAATAGAGAATCACCAACAGCACGGGAAGGATTCCGTGCGCGAGATTCACCGTGTTCCAATCGGATTCCCACTGCGCCGGCGTGAACACCAGCATCGGAATCGTCACATCGGTCCACGTCAGAGCACCGAAAAGCCGGTATTTGAGAAGCAGAATGCAAAGCCCGGCCACCACCACGATGCCCGTCACCAGAAAGGCCTCCGTGCGGCTATTCCAGCGGAACCATGGTTCCACCAGAGCCGCCAGGAGTCCGCCGAGGCCCTGCCGATGCGGCCCATGTTGGAAGCGAAAGATACTCCAGACGGAATGGTGGCCGAAAAGCGACGCGTCGTTGAAGTCCCACGCGTCCCAGAAAAAGATGTTGACCGCGTATTGCGCCGCCAGCCGGAACAGCCGGAATGCCAAGGCGGCGAAAACAATCGCCACCAGCATGGGACCGCCCCGCGCGGAGATGTTCATCGGGAATGAGCTCGTTCGCTAGAATAACAAACCGCTTGCTGGGACTCCTGGGGGGCCCTGTCGAAAAACCCGCCGATGCCGTTGCGGATGTGGATAATTCCAACTATCCTGATTGTTCCGCTATGCCCACCAAAACCCCAATCACCGTAGCCCATGGCGACGGTATCGGTCCGGAAATCATGAACGCCACGCTCCAGATCCTGGAAGCGTCCGGCGCGGCTCTCGAGATTGAGACCATAGAGATCGGCGAAAAGGTCTACTTGCGCGGCAACTCCGCCGGCATAGAACCCAGCTCGTGGGAGTCCCTCCTGCGCACCAAAGTTTTTCTGAAAGCTCCCATCACCACCCCGCAAGGCGGCGGTTTCAAGAGCCTCAACGTCACCACACGCAAGACCCTCGGGCAGTACGCCAACGTCCGCCCGTGTGTGTCCTATCACCCCTTCATCGACACCAAGCACCCCAACATGGACGTGGTGATTGTGCGCGAAAACGAAGAGGACCTCTACGCCGGCATCGAATACCAACTCTCTCCCGAAGTGACTTCCTGCATCAAGCTGATCTCCCGCCCCGGCAGCGAAAAGATTATCCGCTACGCTTTCGATTACGCCCGCCTGCACAATCGCAAGAAGGTCACCTGCTTCATGAAGGACAACATCATGAAGATGACCGACGGGCTGTTCCACAAGATCTTCGACGAGATCGCCTCCGGCTATCCGGAAATCGAAAAGGAAGCCTGGATCGTGGACATCGGCGCCGCTAAGTTGGCCGATACGCCGGGAGCCTTCGACGTGATCGTGATGCCCAATCTGTACGGCGACATTCTTTCGGACGTGGCGGCGCAGATCGCCGGGTCGGTGGGACTGGCAGGGTCGGCGAATGTGGGCGAGCAGTGCGCCATGTTCGAGGCGATCCACGGATCGGCGCCTCGGCGCGCGGGGCAGAATCTCGCCAACCCGTCGGGACTGCTGCTGGGTTCGGTGCTGATGCTGGTGCACATCAATATGCCCGAGACGGCGGAGAAAGTGCACAACGCCTGGCTGCGGACGATCGAGGACGGAATCCATACTTACGATGTCTTCACCGAGGGTGTCAGCACGCAGAAAGTCGGCACCAAGGAGTTCGCCGCGGCGGTGATCGCCCGGTTGGGGCAGAAGCCCAATACCTTGAAAGCCGTCACCTACGCCAAGCGGAAGCCGGCGGCCGCCGTGTCGGCTAGCGTGCCAGCCGCCTCTGTGCAGACCGAGCTCAAGGGCGTCGATGTCTTCGTCGAATGGCCTTCGCGTAAAACCGACGAGTTGGCGGCCGCTATCGGAAAGGTCGCCAGCGACGGGCTAAAGCTCGAGATGATCGACAATCGCGGCGTGAAAGTCTGGCCGAACGGCAATGCGTGGACTTTCTGTACCGACAGCTACCGCTGCCGCTTCCTGGCATCGGGCCCCACCGACATGGGCCAGATCGTGGCGCTATTGGGTCGCGTGGCCGCGGCCGGCATCGTCATCGGCGGGACGCAGACGCTTCGCTCGTTTGACGGCAAGCCCGGTTATACTCTGGCTCAGGGGCAATAAAAACGATGGCAGAGACGGGAGTTCTGGTAGCAGTGATCATGGGTAGTAAATCGGACTGGGAGACCATGCGCCAGGCCGATGAGGTGTTGACGCGTTTCGGAGTGGCGCACGAGTGCCGGGTGTTGTCGGCGCATCGGACGCCGCACCAGACGGCGGAATACGTGAGCCAGGCGGAAGGGCGCGGCATCCAGGTGATCATCGCCGCCGCGGGAGGCGCCGCTCACCTGGCGGGCGTCTGCGCGGCCCATACGATACTGCCCGTGCTCGGCGTGCCGATGGAGAGCGCGTCGCTGAAGGGCATGGATTCGCTGCTTTCGACGGTGCAGATGCCGGCGGGAATTCCCGTCGGCACGCTGGCCATCGGCGGCGCTGGCGCGCGTAATGCGGCGCTGCTGGCGGTGGCGATCCTGGCCACCAGCCGGCCGGAACTAAGGGAAAAGCTCCGCGAATTCCGGCGCGAACAGAGCGAAAAAGTACTAAAGGAAACGCTCCCGTGAAGTGACGCAGGCTCCGCAGTCTTACCCATTCGTGCGCATCTTACCGAGCCGCGCGCGTAAGCAAGCGGTTGGACCGCTCCCTCACGGTCGCGGCTCGGTAACGAACCTGCGCTATCGTGAAAGGCAATGACGCTCGACATTGGGTGCGGCAAGCGCAAGGCGGAGTCCGACGCAGTAGGCATCGACGCGTCGCGGGATTCCGCGGCCGACCACGTTTGGGATCTTGACGAATACCCCTGGCCGCTCGCCGATGGCCAGTTCTCCCGCATCCACATGTCGCACGTCATCGAGCACCTCGAGGACCCCATGCGCGCCATGGCCGAGGTGTATCGCGTGGCGGAGAACGGCGCCGACGTCTTTATCGTCACCCCGCATTTCAGCTCGCACAATTCGTACACCGACCCCACACACCGCCGGCACCTCGCGGCGGCCAGCTTCGAATATTTCACCGGCAACGACTTCCCCACGTTCGCCGGCTCGCCCTACCGTTTCGAGATCGTCGAATGCCGACTCACCTTCGGCGCCAATTTCGTGCTCGACAATCTAGGCCGCTTCATCGCCGGCCGATCCTTGAAGTGGTACGAGCGGCACGCCGCGTGGATCTTCCCCGCACTCGATATCCGCTGCCACCTGCGCGCAAAAAAAGATTGACACTCACTGTACTACGAGTAATAATACAGCCATGATACCCTTCCGGGTGGCGTTCCGGCCGGGAAGTTCGTTGTACGAACAGGTGGTATATGCAGCTAAAAAGGCCCTGATATCCGGTCAGCTGCGCCCAGGCGACCCGTTCCCATCGGTGCGCACCTTGAGCACCGCGCTCAAGATCAATCCCAACACAGCGCACAAAGTCGTCACCCATTTGTTGAACGAAGGATTGCTCGAAGTGATGCCCGGCACCGGCACCGTAGTGGCCCAGCCGCCCGAATCCACCGCCGCCGAGCGCGCCCGTCTGCTAGAGCGCGAAGTGGAACAACTGGCCGTCGAAGCCAAACGCCTGGGAATGAGCCTGGAAGAAGTCACGGAATCGCTGGCGGAGCACTGGCGCCGCCTGGAGAAGCGCAAATGAACAGCGCCATTCGTAGCTACGATCTCACCAAAGTTTTCCGCGGAACGCCCGTGCTGGACGGCGTTTCGCTCGATGTGCCGGAGGCAGCATCTACGGGCTGGTTGGGCCCAATGGGGCCGGAAAGACCACCACCATCAAACTGCTGATGAAGATCCTCGCGCCCACCCGCGGGCGCAGCGAGGTTCTCGCCACCGATTCGCGGCATCTGGGCCCGCGAGACTTCGCCCAGATCGGCTACGTCTCCGAGAATCAGGAACTGCCCGAGTGGATGACCGTGCGCTATTTCCTCCGCTACCTGGCGCCGTTCTATCCCACCTGGGACGACGCGCTGGAGCGCGAACTGCTCCGCCAATTCCAATTACCGCTCGACCAGAAACTGAAGCACCTCTCGCGCGGCATGCGCATGAAGGCGTCGCTCGCCTCTTCGCTGGCCTATCGTCCGCGCCTGATCGTGCTCGACGAGCCTTTCACCGGGCTCGATGCGCTGGTGCGCGACGAACTGATCGAAAGCCTGCTGGCGCGCGCCGAGGGCACCAGCATCTTCCTCTCGTCACACGATCTCGGCGAGATGGAAAGCTTCGCTAGCCACATCGGCTATCTCGAAGGGGGCAAACTGCGCATCTCCGAAGAGCTGGAGTCGCTCAGCGCGCGCTTCCGGGAAATCGTCCTCACCTTCGACGCGCCGCCCGCGACGCCACGCGAGTTCCCGGCGGACTGGATGCACCTGGAGATCGCCGGCGCGGTGGTCCGCTTCGTGGACACGCGGTATGACGCGGACAACTCCGTGGAACTGGCCCGCAACGTCTTCCCCACATATCGCGATATGGCGGTGAACGGCATGCCGCTGCGCGCGATTTTCGTGGCGCTGGCGAAGAAAGGGCGGGAGGCGCGCTGATGCGGCAGGCTCTGTGGATCTTACGTAAGGACATCCACCGCATGCGCCCGCGCATCGCGGTGGTATGGCTGCTGATGGCCGCCGGCGCCGTCGTCGATTCCGCCGCCGGACGCCATCCGGAGTTGGCGAACATGCGGACCCTATTGGTTCCGATTGCATTGGCGCAGTGGTTCCTGGTGATTCCGGTAGTTCAAGAGGACCGTCTCGTCGGTGACCGTCAGTTTTGGATCACGCGCCCTTATGCCTGGAAGAGCCTTCTGCTAGCGAAGTTGCTGTTCGTGCTGTTGTTCGTCAGCCTGCCCACAATGCTCGATCATGTTGTGGCTCTCGCGGTTAATGGTTACTCGCCGCTTCGTTACCTTTTTCCACTTCTGTGGGAGGAGGCAGGACTGGCCGTCGGGATGTTGTTCGTCCTGACACTGGCGTCTCTCACGGCCAACATCGTGCAAGTAGTGCTGCTGGTATTGGGCGGTTTCCTGGTGCTCACTTTGGGCTCGATGTTTGCGGCGCGTGCCGGCGGCCCCGGGGTGTTAGCGCTCGGTAGCGCCCAGCCGGTCGAGACGGTGTTCCAGGGATTGATTGCCACACTGTTCGCCGGTCTGGCCTGTTGGCGGCAATTCTCCAAGCGCGATACGTGGCGGGCGAGTGTGCTGTTTTTGTGCGGGCTGCTCTTGCTCCTTCCCTTTTACGCGATCATTCCGTGGGACACGGCGTTCCATCTGATGGCGATGCGCCTTCCGCCTGTCGATTCCACGGCCGTTCGGTTGGAGGGTGACCCTGGGCGTAAAGTGGGTGTCTGGTCGTCTCATCCGCAAGAGGCAAGAATCGCCATTGCGCTGCCGATACGCGTGACCGGCATCCCCGACGGCATGGAAGTGTATAGCGAACGCGTCAACATCTCAATGCATGCCGCCGACGGCACGGTCTGGAGTTCGGGTCTTGACGCTTACAACGTAATTCACGACCGGGCCCTTGGGACGGACGCCATCAACCAGCGTCTGCCGGGTGAAGGCGAGCCGTACTGGCTGGCCGCCACCATCGATACATCCTTCTATCGCGCGCATGGCGACGAGCCCGTGCACGTTCATGCTGCGGTGGCGTTCACCATGCTCGGGCGCGCCCAGACCACGACGATCAGCCGGTGGGGCGAGGCGCAAGCGATCGCCGGCGACGGCGTCTGCGAGTTCTCGAAGCTCGGTGCGACGGTCAGCCCCATTTGTATTTCGCCACTGCGAAGACCGGCGCTCGTTGTAATCCGGTTCGAGCACCTGCCTTCCGGGCTCGTTTCCCTGGATCGCCCGCCCACCGGCGGCAGCGATCAGGGAGGATTCGGCATCTGGCGGGTGGTTCAAAATGGGACGATGACGGCCCTGCCGGAGCCGTTCGCGATGGCGGTTGAAGTCCGGGAAGCGGTCGCGCACTTCGAGCGCGAGCTCGATATACCGGGCGTTCGCTTGAAGGAGCTCGAAGAGCATGAATAGGGTGCTCCAGATCTTCAAGAAGGATGTGGCGCATTTATGGCCGCAGATTCTGGTATTCGTTGCGGCACTGGCGATGTTCTCGTTGGAAGATCCCACATACGTCCATCACAGCTCCCCTGACCTGACCAATTTCGTCAGCTTCCTGTTTATCTTGCTGCCGCTCGCGTGCTGGCTGCTGGTGACCTCGGTTATCCAGGAAGAGAAACCGATCGGCGATGGGCAGTATTGGTTGACGCGTCCGTTCAGTCTGGCCCACTTGCTCGCGGCTAGGGTTCTCTTCCTATTGTTGTTCGTGATAGCGCCGGTCTTCGTTTGCCAGGCCATCGTGCTGAGCACCGTTCCGCAGTCGCCTGGCCTCGATATCGGCGCGTTGATTGCCCGGGACGTGTTCCTTATTATTTGTTATGTTCTGCCTGCCGCCGCTGTGGCTTCGGTCACGAAGAATCTCGGCCAGGCGCTTCTGGGCAGCCTCCTGGTGCTGACGTTGGTCGGCGCCTTCATGTCGGTGCCGTTCCGATCCGGTTGGAATGGACTGACCTGGATTCGCGAGACACTCGCCGCAATCGCTGCACTTTGCGGCTCGGCCACCGTCATCTTTCTCCAATACACGCGGCGACGAACAGTCCAGGGCCGCGCGTGTCTCGCCGGCGCGATGGTACTGGTCGCGGTAGTTCTGGCACTGCCGCCGTTTCAAGGGGCTTTCGTGATCCAATCCTGGTTTTCGAAGGAACACCTGAGTCCGCAGGAGGCGCGCATTACCCTGGACAGCCGGCACGACGCGGAAAAGACCACCGCATACGCCGGGGAGCCGGCCGCATATGTGCGGATACCGATCGAGTGGCAGAATGTTCCACAAAACCGGGAGGTGGTAGCCGACTGGGTATTAGTGGAATCTCCATGGCGATCCGGCCGGTCCGGCAAGGTTGACCTATGGCACGGAGGATTTCTGGGGCTGAGCATCAGGGCGTCAGAATTCCTGCGTCTCAAAGACGAGCCGATTCGCGTGAAGGGCTTGGTTGACCTCACGCTTCTGGCGCCAGACTCCGACCGTTGCCGGGAGGGAGTTTTGGATGAGTTCTACTGCCTTTGGAATCTTCAAGTCGACTCTCCGTTTCCGACTTCGCCCTGGTTCGGGCCGCTGGAGATTTACTACGCGCACAAGCCGGAGCATTCCGTGGCCCACATCTAGCGTCCCTTCGACCTCGGGCCCCTGCGCCTCGCCGACTACGTCGCCATAAAGTGAACCTGCGCTATCGTGAATAGCGAATGACCGCCGACCGCCGCAGGTGCGTGCTGTTCTTCGCGGCGCTATTCGCCGTCACGCTGGCGTTGCGCCTGTGCCACGTGAACATTCTGTGGGCCGACGAGGATTACCACCTCGCCGCCGGCATGCAGACGCTCGACGGCAAGCTGCTCTATCGCGACCTCTGGTACGACAAGCCGCCGCTGGCCGCCCTAGTATACGCCGCCATAGGCGCGCTGCCTGGCTGGCCGCTGCGCCTGTTCGACGCGCTGTTCGTGCTGGCCGTATCGATCGCCGCCTGGAGGTTCGCGCGCGATCTCTGGGGACGCCGCGAAGCGTTCCTTGCCGCCGGATTGATGGCGTTCTTCCTCAATTTCGATCTTCCCGCCGCGGTCATCCCCATCGTGCCCGACATGTTCCTGTTGCTGCCGCACATCGTAGCGGTCCATTGCGCGTGGAAAGGTAAACCGCTGCAGGCCGGCCTGTGGTGCGGGGTGGCGTTTCTGTTCCAGGCTAAGGGGGTCTTCGTGCTGGCCGCCTGCGCACTGCTGGCGTGGCGCGCGCTTCCCGCGTTAGCGGCGGGCTTCGCCATCCCCAACGCAGTGGCGCTAGCGGGGCTGGCCGCGGCGGGCGCGCTGCCGCCATACTTCCAGCAAGTTTGGGAGTGGAGCGCGGCCTACGCGCGCAGTTCGCCCGAAGCTCATCCGTGGCTCAACGGACTCCGCCGCACGATCGACTGGCTGGGATTCCACGCGGCCCTGGCAATCGGCGCGGCGACCTTCTGGTGGGAGAATCGCAAGCGCGAGAACTACTGGTTGGCTGGTTGGCTCGTGCTGTCGTTCGCGGGCGTGGCACTGGGCGCGCGATTCTTCCCGCGATATTTTCTGCAGATTCTCCCGCCGATGGTGCTGCTGGCATCGCATGCGCTGGCACGCCGGAGGGCGATCGCGTGGATAGCGGCAGTGGCGCTGCTGGTGCCGGCCGTCCGTTTCGGACCGCGCTACGTGACGCTGGCGCACGATCTGCTTACCGGCCGTCCGGACCAATGGGCGGATATCGCGCTCGATCGAGACAGCCGCGCCGCGGCGGACATCGTGAATCAACACAAGCGCCCGGGCGATACCCTGTTCGTCTGGGGTTATCGGCCCGGCATCTTTGTATACACACGCATGTGGGTAGGTCCGAAATTCTGGGACTCCCAGGCCCTCACCGGAGTTCCAGCCGACCGCCATCTGCGAGACACGGAGGCCGTCCTCCCGGAGCAGGCGGCCGACAATCGCAGCGAATTCGCGTTGTCGCGCCCCACATTTGTGGTCGACAGCCTGAGCTCGGCGAACCCGCGACTATCGATGGATGCCTATCCGGAATTGCGGGGATGGCTGACGCAATACCGGGTAGTGGCGCGCACGCCGATAAGCGTGATTTACGAAATAATCGAGGGCACCCAAAGGTAGCTCTTCTTTGCGCCTGGAAACCTTTAAGAATTCTCTCACAGAGTCACAGAGGACACAGAGAAAACGAGGGCTGCCTGTTCTCTTCTTCCCCTGTGAACTCTGTGCCTCTGTGAGAGATCAGGCCCAAATCCTCTGAGTTCGCGTTCGACGGCGAGCGAAAACAAAGATCCCGATATCTTTAGGACTTTTCCCGCAAAGCCGCAAAGACGCAAAGAAAAACATGCCTTTTCTCTGTGCCTCTGTGAGAGATCGCTTTCTTACTGCAACAGCATCTCCGCGCCCCGTAGGATGATCGCTGCACCGGCCATTCCTGCGAGAGCCGACAGAAAGGCCGGAGCTGCGCCGCGGCGCTTCCATTCCTCGTGGACGGCGTGATGTCCCAGATAGAATAACCACCCGGCCGTAATCCCGAGCGGGTATAGAATCCATTGGGCGCCCAGGTGCGGCGACATCGCCAGCCCCAGCACACCGCCAAAGAGCGTCGCGCCCTCGGCCAGCGTGCACCATGCCATGGCGGCGCCGCGACTCTTCATCGATGCCCGCAAAATCCCGCCGAGCGCGATCCCTTCCGGCAGCTTGTGCAGTGTGACCGCCAGCGGAACAGCCACGCGCAGTCCCACCGTCGCGCCCGACTGCACGGTGGCAATCGCCCATCCGTCGAGAAACGCATGCAGCGCGGCCCCTGCCACCAGCGGGGCGGCGAATCCGTGCAGTTCCGTCGAGCACGAGGCGTGATCGTGATCGTGCGCGCAAGTGGGACAGACGGGATAGGCGAAACGATTGATGGCGATCAGCAGTCCGTATCCCGCGGCGAAAAGGAGACCGCTGGTGGCCCAGCCGGCCTGCTCGGCGAGTTCCGGCAGCAATCCGAACAGCGCCACGCCAAGCAAAACTCCGGCGCTCAACGGCACCATCATCTGGACGCGCCGACGAAGGCCCGTGAGCCACAATCCTAACGCGGCTCCGGCGACGCCGATAATCGCGGCTAATAAAGGGATGGCGATGGCGGCGGAATAATCTAGGCCCATGGACGATCTCTACTGTAGCTCACTCACCGGTCACGGTTTCCGCGGGTATTTCTGCCTGTCTGATGTGCGAGTTAGCCTGCGGATGCGAGAGATTGCAGAATGCCGCAAATGCCATTCTGAGTGCGGGGCTAGACCAAATTGGTCTGAAGAAGTCCCCTAAACCGTTTGCCTTCAGCGAGGGAACGGCCATTTGGTCCGCAGAAGAGCCGAGGAAGACGCCGATTTTGAACTCGGCATGATGCTCGGCGGCCGCAAAGCGTCTGTTTCGGTTGCCGGACCCTGCCATGCCGGCGATGCGGAATGCCTCCGGAGCGTACGCGATCAGAAATTGTACGTGAGCCGCGCCGCCACCTGGGAGGAATTCTGCCCTAAATTTCTCGGCCTGAGCAAGACTCACACCAATCGCATCATCCGTAACCTGGAAAAATTCGGCCCCGACTATTTTGAGGTGGTGCAATTGACCCTCATCACACCGGAACAGTATCGCGCCATCGCGCCGGCCATCCGCGGAGAAGCGCTGATTCCCGAGAACTCCGACCGCGTCACGGCGGCCGTCGCGGAAACTTCCTCAGTCCGCCGCACCCGTCGCGCCGCCGGTATCGACCCAGGAGAGGATGTCGGCCCTTGGACGCCGCTTCGATCAATTGGCCGCCGAATTTGAGGAGTTCGCCGCGACTCGCTATCGCTGGCGGAACGGAGTCAACTGGGCGCGGTGTTGTCGCCCGTCATCACGACGCTCGAGCGTCGGCATCGGCGACGTCGATTGTGAAATCGGCTACCATCTTGTTGGGGCGAGCGGTTCCGCCTGCCTGAATTCCCCATGCCCATCGATCCCTCCACCCAAATCGCCCCCACCGCCCGCATCCATTCTGACGCGATCATCGGACCTGGGACGCGTATCGGCGAGTACTGCGTCATCGAACAGGACGTCGCGATAGGCGCCGACTGCCTGCTCGAACCGTACGTCTTCGTCAAGCGCTGGACCACCCTCGGCGACCGTAACGAAATCTCCGCCGGCAGCGTGCTCGGCACCGATCCGCTCGACAAGAACTTCAACGGCGCGCGCAGCTACCTGCGCATCGGCGACGACAACAAGATACGCGAGCATTTCACCATTTCACGCGGGACGCCGCCCGATTCGGCCACCGAAATCGGCAACGGCAATTTCATCATGACGTCGGGCCACATCGCTCACAACTGTAAGATCGGCAACCAAACCGTCATCGCCAGTTGCGTTTTGCTGGGCGGATATGTGGAAATCGAGGATCAGGCGTTTTTATCTGGTGGCGTGCTAGTGCACCAATTCTCCAAAATCGGCCGCCTGGCGATGATTAGCGGCAATACGCGAGTCAATCTCGATGCTCCGCCGTTCTTCACCTTCGCGGGATTCCAAATCGCTCCCAAAGGCTTGAATGCAATCGGCCTGAAACGCGCGGGATACCAGGCACACGATATCAGCATCCTCAAGCAGGCCTATCGTTTACTGTACAAATCGAACCTCGGCCTCGAAGATGCCCTGTGCGAAATTGAAAGCCGGATTCCCACCCCCGAAACCCTGCATTTGGCGGCTTTCGTACGCCGCAGCCACCGCGGAATCTGCCGCGAATGACAATACCCGCAACCGTGCCGGGCCAGGGCCCTATCCCATTCGTTGTATTCCGATGTAAATATCTTTTATACTAGGGTTTCGGTTGCAGGGTCGAGCACGTCCATAGTCTCTCGCCGAGGCGAGCCGGCTTCGCGGTTCGCAGGGCTCACGCAAATCCTTTGGGAGGAATCTACTAAATGGAATCATTAACGGACTCGCTCCGTGTCGAGCGGCGCCCCGTACGTACGCGCACGGCGTCGTTCCTACGCGTAATCTATACCGTTCTCGTTTCTTTTTTGCTCGCGACGCCACTCCTGGCGCAGTCGGGTGAAAATACCAGCGAAGCG
>Ga0302326_10010696_pt1 | contig 19871 bp, 21 predicted proteins | sample Palsa_T0_3_FD_202264 | JGI IMG/M metagenome (GOLD analysis project Ga0302326, IMG submission 202264) | Peat permafrost microbial communities from Stordalen Mire near Abisko, Sweden - Palsa_T0_3 | ecosystem: Environmental > Terrestrial > Soil > Palsa > Peat permafrost | place: Sweden: Abisko...
GGCATTTCCCACGCCGCCGCTGCCCGGCCAGTCGCCGGTGACGGCGAGCAAGGAGTCTGCACATGGCTAAATTCCTGAGTTCGCTCGCCGGATTCGGCGTCACGTTCGGCTCGATGTTCAAACGGCCTGTCACCGAGAGCTACCCGGAGCATCCGGGCCCGGTGAAGCCGCGGTACCACGGCCGCCATCAGCTCAACCGCTACGCCGACGGCCTGGAGAAGTGCATCGGCTGCGAACTATGCGCATGGGCGTGCCCGGCCGACGCGATCTACGTCGAGGGCGCCGACAACACCGAGGAGCAGCGTTTCTCGCCGGGCGAACGCTACGGCCGGGTCTACCAGATCAACTATCTGCGCTGCATCGGATGCGGGCTGTGCGTCGAAGCCTGCCCGACCCGCTCGTTGACGATGACCAACCACTACGAAATGGCCGACGACAATCGGGCCGATCTAATCCTCGAGAAGCACCAGTTACTGGCCCCGTTACTGGAGGGCATGACCCCGGCGCCGCACCCCAGGGCCGAAGGATCCACCGACGCCGACTACTACCGCGGCAACATCACCGCTGAGGGCCTGCGCAACATCCCGATCACGGACGTCACAAAGTGATCGCACCGATGACCACCCTGCTGGCCGCCGACGTCATCACCCGCACGTCCACCGGTGAGGCGGTGACGTTCTGGGTACTGGCCACGCTCGCACTGATCGGTGCGCTGGGTGTGGTGATGGCTGCCAACGCGGTCTACTGCGCGATGTCACTCGCTTTGACGATGATTGTCCTCGCCGTGTTCTACATGATCGAAGACGCCTTGTTCCTCGGCGTCGTACAGATCGTGGTCTACACCGGCGCGGTGATGATGCTGTTCTTGTTCGTCCTGATGCTGATCGGCGTGGACTCCGCGGAGTCGCTGGTGGAAACCCTTCACGGGCAGCGGGTTGCTGGCGTGCTGGCCGGGCTTGGCTTGGGCGTCGTGCTGATCGCCGGAATCGGCAACGTTGCCACCAACCGTTTTGGGACAAACGGACTCTCGACAGACATTGCTCCCGAAGGCAACGTTCAGGGTCTGGCGGCGCTGATCTTCTCCCAGTACCTGTGGGCGTTCGAGCTGACCAGCGCCCTGCTGATCACCGCAGCCATCGGCGCGATGATCCTGGCGCACCGGGAGCGCTTCGAGCGTCGCAAGACACAGCGCGAGATGTCCATCGAACGATTCCAGCCCGGCGGGCACCCCACCCCACTTCCCGGTCCCGGTGTCTTCGCTCGGCACAACGCCGTCGACACTCCGGCACGGCTCCCCGACGGCTCTCCCTCCCGGTTGTCGGTGCCCGCAGTCTTGGAGTTGAGGCCGGTCCAGGATCGCGACCTGCCGGCCAGTCACGGTTCCAACGGTTCTGGAAACGGTGCGTCATGAATCCGCAGAATTACCTGTACCTCTCCGTGCTGCTGTTCAGCATCGGCGCTGCCGGTGTCCTGTTGCGGCGCAACGCGATTGTGATGTTCATGTGCGTCGAGCTGATGCTCAACGCGGTCAACCTGGCGTTCGTCACGTTCGCCCGGATGAACGGTCACCTCGACGGCCAGATGGTGGCCTTCTTCACGATGGTCGTCGCCGCCTGCGAGGTGGTGGTCGGACTGGCCATCATCATGACGATTTTCGGTGCCCGTAGATCGGCTTCGGTCGACGACGCCAACCTGCTCAAAGGTTAGAGGCCCGTGACATCACTGACACATCTGATCTGGCTGCTCGTCGCGTTGCCCGCGGCCGGCGCCGCGATATTGCTGCTCGGCGGCCGGCGGACCGACGGGTGGGGACACCTACTGGGATGCGCGACGGCGCTGGCGTCGTTCGGCGTTGGGGTCACGCTGCTGTCCGACCTGCTCAGCCGGCACGGCGACGCCCGGACCATCATCCAGAACTTGTTCACCTGGATACCGGTCGGCGGCCTGCAGGTGGACTTCGGTATGCAGATCGACCAGCTGTCGATCTGTTTCGTGCTGTTGATCACCGGAGTCGGGTCGCTGATCCACATCTACTCGATCGCGTACATGGCCGAAGACCCTGACCGCCGACGGTTTTTCGCCTACCTCAACCTGTTCCTCGCAGCGATGCTGCTGCTGGTGGTGGCCGACAACTTCGTGGGCCTCTATGCGGGCTGGGAAGGCGTGGGCCTGGCGTCCTACCTGCTGATCGGATTCTGGTACTACAAGCCGACCGCGGCCACTGCGGCCAAGAAAGCCTTCGTGATGAACCGGGTCGGAGACGCCGGGCTGGCGCTGGCGATCTTCGTGATCTTCGCCAACTTCGGCACGCTGTCCTACTCCGGGGTGTTCGGCCAGGCAGCGGGTGCCAGCCACAGCGCACTGACCTGGATCGGGCTGCTGCTGCTGGCGGGCGCCTGCGCCAAGTCCGCGCAGGTTCCGCTGCAGGCCTGGCTCGGTGACGCAATGGAGGGCCCCACCCCGGTGTCCGCGTTGATCCATGCCGCGACGATGGTGACCGCCGGCGTGTATCTGATCGTGCGATCCAACCCGCTCTACACCCTGTCCCCCAACGCCCGCCTCGGCGTGATCATCGTGGGGGCGGTCACGCTGATGTTCGGGGCGATCATCGGTTGCGCCAAGGACGACATCAAACGCGCGCTGGCGGCGTCAACGATGAGCCAGATCGGCTACATGGTGCTGGCCGCGGGCCTGGGGCCCGCGGGCTACGCGTTCGCGATCCTGCACCTGCTCACTCACGGCTTCTTCAAAGCCGGCCTGTTCCTCGGCTCCGGCGCGGTGATCCACGCGATGCACGAGGAACAGGACATGCGCCACTACGGGGGTCTGCGCAGCGCGCTGCCGGTGACCTTTGCCACCTTCGGCCTGGGTTACCTGGCGATCATCGGTGTGCCGCCGTTCGCGGGCTTTTTCTCCAAAGACGCCATCATCGAAGCCGCGTTGGGAGCGGGCGGAGTCGGCGGCTGGATCCTGGGCGGGGCTGCCCTGCTCGGCGCCGGCATCACCGCGTTCTACATGACCCGGGTGATGCTGCTGACCTTCTTTGGCGAAAAGCGTTGGGCGCCAGACGCACATCCGCATGAAGCACCAGCGTTGATGACCTGGCCGATGATTCTGCTCGCGGTCGGATCGGTGTTCTCCGGCGGGCTGCTGGGCTGGGGCGGCACGCTGCGGCACTGGCTGGAACCGGTCACCACCTTCGAGGAGAGCTCGCCGGTGGCGCCGTCGTGGGTGATCAGCGCGGTGGCAGTCGCTGTCGTCGCCGTCGGCTTCCTGATCGCTTTGTGGCGCTACCTCGGCCGCCCCGTGCCCGAGACGGCACCCGCCGACGTGTCGGTGCTGACCGTCGCCGCCCGCAGAGATCTGTACGGCGACGCCTTCAACGAGGAGGTCTTCATGCGACCGGGTGCGCAGCTCACGCACGCGCTGGTCGAGTTCGACGACCAGGGTGTGGACGGCTCGGTCAACGCGTTGGGCAATTTGGTGGCTCGCACCTCCGAGTGGCTGCGCGGATTCCAGACCGGATTCGCCCGCAACTACGCGTTGTCGATGTTGACCGGAGCGGCGCTAATCGCCGCCGCGATCCTGGTGGTGCAATTGTGGTGACGTTCCCGTGGCTGTCCGTGCTGTGGCTGGTGCCGTTGGTCGGTGCCGTGGTCATCATTTTGGTGCCGGCCAGTGGGCGGCAGTTCGCCAAATGGCTCGGCGTGACGGTGTCGGTGGCCGTGCTGGCGCTGTCGATAGCGCTCGCGGTGGAATTCAAGGCCGGCGGCCCGACCTACCAGTTCGTCGAATCTCACCCGTGGATACCGGCATTCGGCGCGGGATACACCCTCGGCGTCGACGGCATCGCGTTGGTGCTGGTCTTGCTGACCACCATCTTGGTGCCGTTCCTGCTGGTGGCCGGCTGGAACGACGGCGGTGAGCGATCACGCGGGACCCAGGCCTACGTTGCACTGACGCTGACCATCGAATCGATGGTGCTCATCTCGGTGGTCTCACTGGATGTGCTGCTGTTCTACGTGTTCTTCGAAGCCATGCTCATCCCGATGTACTTCCTCATCGGCGGTTTCGGTGATGGCGTACACCGCTCTCGCGCTGCGGTGAAGTTCTTGCTGTACAACCTGTTCGGCGGTCTGATCATGCTGGCCGCCGTGATCGGCCTGTACGTGGTGACCGCTCAGAACGGCTCGGGCACGTTCGACTTCCGTCAGATCGTCGCCGCCGTCACCTCGGGTTCGCTGGGCGCATCTTCGGCTGTAACCAAGGCGCTGTTCCTGGGATTCATGTTCGCCTTCGCGATCAAGGCGCCGCTGTGGCCGTTCCACCGCTGGCTGCCCGACGCCGCGGTGGAATCGACACCGGCGACCGCAGTTCTGATCACCGCGGTGATGGACAAGGTCGGCACGTTCGGCATGCTGCGGTACTGCCTGCAGTTGTTCCCTGACGCGTCAACGTATTTCCGCCCCGCCATCGTCACACTGGCAGTGATCGGCGTCATCTACGGCGCCATTGTGGCGATCGGGCAGACCGACATCATGCGGCTGATCGCCTACACGTCGATCTCGCACTTCGGCTTCATCATCCTCGGCATCTTTGTGATGACGACGCAGGGCCAGAGCGGATCCACGTTGTACATGCTCAACCACGGCATCTCGACCGCCGCGGTCTTCCTGATCGCCGGATTCCTGATCTCGCGGCGCGGCACCCGGTCCATCGCCGCCTATGGCGGTATCCAGAAGGTGGCCCCGGTACTGGCCGGCACATTCCTGATCGCGGGCCTGGCCACCGTGTCCCTGCCCGGGCTGGCGCCGTTCGTCAGCGAATTCCTGGTGCTGCTAGGCGCATACAACCGCTATTGGCTATCCGCGGCAATCGGTGTGATCGCGTTGATCCTCTCGTCGATCTACATTCTGTGGCTGTACCAACGGGTGATGACCGGCCCCGTCACCGAGGGCAACGAGCGGATCCGTGATCTCGTACCGCGCGAAATCCTGGTCGTTGCACCGCTGATCGCGCTGCTGCTGGTGCTGGGCATCTATCCGAAGCCGGTGCTTGACATCATCAACCCTGCGGTGGGGAACACCATGGCCACCATCGGTCAGCAGGACCCCGCACCGATCGTGCGGCCAGGCACTGCGCACCTACCCGGAATGGCGGAAGGACCGCGCCGATGACGTCTCTACCTATGCCCACGCCCAGCGTCGAATATGGGCTGCTCTCACCGATATTCATCGTCTTCGGTGTTGCGGTGGCGGGCGTGCTCGTCGAGGCGTTCCTGCCGCGGCGAGCGCGCTATGGCGTCCAGGTCCTGCTTGCGATCGGCGGCTTGATCGCCGCGGCAGTCGCCGACGTCATCGTCGCCAGGCAGCTCGATCCCCCGGGCCGCTACGCGGTCCTGCATGCACTGGCTGTCGACGGTCCGGCGCTGCTGCTCCAGGGTGCGATCCTGCTGGTTGCCATTCTCGCCGTGATCTTTTTCGCCGAGCGGCACCACGGCGACAACCCGGCCGCCGGTCCGGGCGCCGCCACCGCTACCGCCCACGTCCCCGCCGGATTGGATTCCTTTACGCCGCAGGCATCCGCGGTACCGGGCAGTGCGGCCGAGCACGAGGCGGCGCGGGCCGGGGCGAGCCAGACCGAGGTCTTCCCGCTGACCATGCTGGCGGTTGGCGGCATGCTGGTGTTCCCGGCCGCCAACGACCTGCTGACCATGTTCGTGGCGCTCGAAGTGCTGTCGCTGCCGCTATACCTGTTGTGCGGGCTGGCCCGCCACCGGCGCTTGCAGTCCCAGGAAGCAGCGGTGAAGTACTTCCTGCTGGGCGCATTTTCGTCAGCGTTCTTCCTGTACGGCGCTGCGTTCCTCTACGGCGCCACCAACACACTCTCGCTACCGGGCATCGCCAAATCACTGGCGGCCGGCAGCAGCCACTCGATGGCGTTGATCGGTGTCGCGTTGTTATCGGTCGGACTGCTGTTCAAAGTCGGCGCTGCACCATTCCATTCGTGGATTCCCGACGTCTATCAAGGCGCGCCCACCCCGATCACCGGGTTCATGGCCGCGGCCACCAAAGTCGCGGCGTTCGGCGCGCTGCTGCGGGTCGTCTACGTCGCGCTGCCGCCGCTGCATGACCAATGGCGGCCGGTGCTGTGGGGCATCGCGATATTGACCATCGCGGTCGGCACGGTCACCGCGGTGACCCAGACCGACGTCAAGCGCATGCTGGCGTACTCGTCGATCGCGCACGTGGGCTTTATCCTCACGGGTGTGATCGCAGACAACACAGCGGGCCTCTCAGCGACGATGTTCTATCTTGTGGCCTACAGCTTCAGCACAGTGGGCGCATTCGCGGTCGTGGGCCTGATCCGCAACTCGCACGGCGAAGAAGACGCCACTATCTCGCACTGGGCGGGACTCGGGCAGCGTTATCCCGTTGTCGGCCTGCTCTTTTCGATGTTCCTGCTGGCCTTCGCCGGGATTCCGCTGACCAGCGGGTTCATCAGCAAATTCGCGGTGTTCCAGGCAGCGGCCAAAGGCGGTGCGGTGCCGTTGGTCATCATCGGTGTGATCGGCAGCGCAGTGGCCGCCTACTTCTATGTGCGGGTGATCGTGCTGATGTTCTTCACCGAGCCGCACGGCGAGACGGTACATGTCGTACTCCCCAGCTTCTGGAGTAAGACGGCCATCGCGGTGTGCGCGGCGATCACCATCGGCTTGGGCATCTTCCCGCAGCCTCTCCTGGATCTTGTCCGGCAGGCCGCGCAGTTCCTGACATGACACCGGCGCTGGTTCTCAGCGACGACGCCGGCCCGGTTCGGGTGCTGACCATGAATCGTCCAGAAGCACGAAATGCGTTGAGCCCGGGGCTGATCGGAACGCTCTATGCCGCACTCTGCGACGCCGACGACGACCCGGCGGTGCGGGCGGTGGTGCTCACCGGCGCCGACCCGGCGTTCTGCGCCGGTGTCGACCTCAAAGAGGCCGCACGACTCGGGCCGGTGTACTTCGAGCAGTTCCAGACCCAGAGCTGCATTCGCCAGACAGCCCTGCTGCGCACGCCGATCGTTGGCGCCGTCAACGGCGCGGTGTTCACCGGCGGATTGGAAATGGCGTTGGGCTGCGATTTCCTCATTGCGTCGGAGCGTGCGGTTTTCGCCGATACCCATGCCCGCGTGGGGATCCTGCCCGGCGGCGGGATGACGGCGCGGCTTCCACAGGTGGTCGGCGCGGCGATGGCACGACGACTGTCGATGACCGGCGAGGTCATCGACGCCGCGCGCGCCGAGCACATCGGGCTGGTGACCGAAGTTGTCCCGCACGATCAGCTGTTGCCCAGGGCCATCGAGCTGGCCAGCCAGATCGCCGAGGTGCCGGCGCCAATCATGGCCGGTCTCAAGGAAATCTACGGCACCGGCTCCGCCACAATCACCGATCCGGCGCTTGCCGCCGAACAAGCCATCGCCGGTGCGCAGACGCTGGATCGCGAAGGCTTGAAAGACCGCTACGCCGAAATCAGCGCGCGCAACCGCAGCCAGATTCAGCAGTCTTAGGTGAGTAGAGGGCTGTAGTCGGTCGGAGGGTCGACCAAATTCATTGATCGGTACAACTTTTCAGTGAGGGCCGGGCTGCTCTCCGCGGCGGACAACACCGCCTCGCGGAAGTCCAGCAATTCTTTCGACGCCGCATGATCGGGGTCTCCGCTGTCCATGTAGAGATCGTTGAACTGGTTGGATGCCCACATTGGACCGATGTGATCAGCGGCGGCGGCGAAGAATCGCCGGCTCAGATCGTCGTTTCCGTCGGCCAGGCAGTCCCGCAGAGCGGTCGCCTCGAGCGCGGCCACTGTCATGCCCTGGCCGTAGATGGGGTTGGTACTGCAGATCGCATCGCCGAACACCAGGAAGCCCGCGGGAAAGCGGTCCATCTGGTCATAACGCCGCCAGATCGCGCCCGGGTAGCGGAAGACCGAGATCTCGCCGATCGGCTCGCCTCGCTTCAGCGCCCGCAACAACGCGGGTGGCGCGAATTGGGTAGCCATCCGGATCATGCCGGTCAGGTCGTTGGGTGGTTCGTTGTCCGCCAACCGGGTCAGTGTGAAAATCCAGGTGTCGTGCTCACACACCGAAAATGCGCCGCCCGTCGGCCTTTTCGGCTCCGGAACGACAAATGTCATCCGCTCCTTGACGATCCCGTCCGGGATACGCATCAGCAGGCTGGTGTAGTTCGCATTCGTCATCGAGCGCTCCGCGGCCGGTCGTCCGCAGCCCAGGCCGTCCAGGAAGGCCGGGGTGCGTGCGCTGCGACCCATCGCATCGACCAGCAGGTCGCTGTTGAGCTCCCGCTTCGCGCCGCTGTCGCGGTCGACGATGTTCGCACCGGTGACTAGGTGTGCATTCGGTGCGATCGGATCGACGAAGTCGTGGCCGTCGAGGATTTCGACGTTGTCGATGGCGCTGACGCGCTGCCTGATGTGCGACTCCAGCAGCGGGCGGCTCAACAGGTGCAGCTTGACCGCCGAGGGGTCGCTGAATTTGCCCTCTCTGCTCAGCTCGTGTCCGGCCAGCCGAATGGACACCCGAGACAGGTCGCCGTCATCGCAGACCTCCGCGCCGGCGGCGATCAGGTCGTCATGGATGCCGGGGAACAGTCGCGCCAGCTCCTCCGCGCCACGACTCCACAACACGTGGAAATGGCGGCCTTGCGGAACTCCGCGGCGCTGGTCAGCGGCTTCAGGCAACTTGTCCCGTTCGACCACCGTCACCGTGCCGTAAAACTCGCTGAGCACCCGAGCGGCGAGCAACCCGCCCATCCCCGCACCGCAGACGACAGCCTGCTCCCCCAGTTTGCTCACCGATTGCCCCCTCGACGATAACCCTAGTGCCGACCGTACAGAGGTAGTTAATTACTTAGGCCGAAACGGGTAAGGCTGGAGTCGCCAATCATGGCTGCCCGCAAGGAAAATCTCATCGTCGGCCGGTGCGGCCGGGATTGCTAGACCGCTGCGATGGTCTCGAGATCAGTCACACCCATATCGTCGAGCGCAACTGCCGCCAGGTCCGGCCGCAAGACGCTCAGCTCCTCGAGCTCCTCGTCCGCGCGCCGTTGGACCAATAACGGGATGAAATGCCTCACCCGGCTGCTTTGGAACTGCGAATACGCATGCCGCACGACGGCGGTGACGTGGTCCATCGGAAGAGCTGAATACTTCTCGGCGAGGCGACGCTCCAGGTCGTCAATTAACGCCCGCTCTTCTCGCGGCATCCCGATATTGTTGCCCCCATCCGGACACCGGTCAAGCCGTCGCGCGCGAGCAGATTTTGAATCGACGCAGGCTCCACTAGCCATCTTCGTCGCGTAGATACGGCCGCGTGGCCAGCAGATAGACCGCAAATACCGCAAGCGGAGCCAGCAACGGCAACCATGGCAGACGCAACGGGAATGCGGTCGCAACGAGGCCGACAAGGGTAAATCCCACCGCCGAAACCATCGTTGCGCCGCTGACCGAGTCGAGTCCGGCGCCGTTACTGGCCGCGTGCCGCAGCACCAGATAGGCGGCCGCCGACAAGCCGGACACCGCCGCGACCGTGGCAGGCGGCCCGGACAGCGCAATCGCGACCACGGTGAGCAATACCGCAAGCGTGGCAACCGGGCGGAACAGCACCGCGATCGTCACCGCGGCAACCGCCGATGTCGCCGCGACCCGGGTCGATCCGTGTGCTCCGATGCCGACCGCCGCCACCATCAGCACACCGCACGCCGTCGACAAGACGTGCGCCGCCAACTGCGCGCCGCCTCTCATGACCGGCGTCCGGTCAGCGGCCGACGATGATCGGGGACGGCCCGCATCGACTGATCCAGGGTGTGATCCGCCCGCCAGGCCACCACGTCAACGCCAACCGTGCCCATATCGCGGTACATGGCCGAACGCTGCAGCGCCCACATCCGGTCGACCAGTGGGTCCTGGGTGGCGCGAAACGGACCGCCTTGCAGGACGTCGACCGCCACCACCACGTGACCGCGACGACGCAGGTCGATCAGCGCCAGCGCGAATTCGGTATCGAGCAGCGTCGAGAACCCGACGACGATCGCACCCGTCGGAATTGCCGCCCGGGGAGCCAATGTCCCAGTGGTGCTCTCGAATTCATCGCCGGCGTCGAGGACGGCGTCGAGCACGCGATAGAACTGGCGCTGCCCGATGTCGGCACCCAGCCAGCGGGGTCTTCGGCCACCGAGTGCGACGATGCCGGCCCGGTCACCGTTGCGCAGCGCGGTCTGCACCACCTGGGCGGCGCCGCGAACAATCCGCTCAGTGGCGACCGTCGCGGGCCCGGCGGGCTGCGGATAGCCGTCGATCAGCACAATCACGTCCGCGGACCGATCGGTCAATCGCTGAGTCACGTGCAGGCGGCCGCGACGGGCGCTCACCGGCCAGTTGACGGTGCGCAGTTGGTCGCCCGGCACGTAGGTGCGGATGTCGGCATATTCGACGCCCCGGCCGATGTGCCGGGTCAAGTGGATGCCCAGCCGGTCGAGCAGTTCGGTCGGCGGCAGCGCCGTCGGCTGCGGCGGCGTCATCGGGAAGACGGTTACCTCAGACGCATCGACGGTTCCCGTGCCGACCAGTAACCCGCCATGCGCGACGACCTCGACCGTGGCGCGGACGGGATAGCGTCCCCACCGTTCGGCGCTGGCGGCCAGCGTCTGGCGCCGGTCAGATGTCCGCTGGACAACCTCGAGTCGCATACCATCGATCGCTGACGCGGTGAGTTCTACTGCGGTACCTGATGTTTGAGTGTCGGCCCAAAAAGTCAGCTGGGTCTGCTCGGCTTCGAAGCAGCGCTGCGAACCGGGTTCGGCGTGGACGTTGACTTTCGGCAGCGGCCGCTGCCAGCTGATCGAACAAAGCACGCCAAGCAGGGGTGCGGCGAACGCGACGAGCTGCCAGCACGATCTGATCAACCCGACCGCCAAGGCGAGCGCAGCGCACGTGGCGATCGCGCGCGTCAATGTTGATGCGCGCCAACGTAGCTGAACTTCCCGAATCTCGGCCACGCGGATTTACTGCGGGCCGCCGCGCGTTCGTGGAACGGGCAACCGCCGCAGCAGCTCCTCGACGATATCCGAACCCTGAATCTTCCTCACCCACATCTCCGGCCGCAACGTGATCCGGTGCGCCACAGCGGGCGTGGCGAGTGCCTTGATGTCTTCGGGGATCACGTAATCGCGACCGAGAAGCAGCGCGCGAGCCCGCGCGAGCTGCACCAGATCGAGCTCCGCACGCGGGCTGGCCCCCACCGCCACTTGCGGGTGGTGTCGAGTCGCGGCGGCCAGCGACACCACATAGTGCAGAACGTCGTCGTGCACGCTCACCTGCTCGACGGACTCGCGCATCGCCAGCAGATCGTGAGCGTCCACAACCTGATTGACCGTCGGCTCAGCCGATCCCCGATCCAGGCGGCGCCGCAGCATCCAGGCCTCGTCTTGTTCGGAGAGGTAGCGCAGTTCGAGCCGAACCGCGAACCGATCCAGCTGTGCCTCGGGCAGTGGATATGTGCCCTCGTATTCGATCGGGTTGTCGGTCGCCAGAACAATGAAGGGTTCGGGCAGAGGATGCGTGGTGCCGTCGATGCTGACCTGGCGTTCGGCCATCGCCTCCAGCAGGGCCGCTTGGGTTTTGGGTGGTGTGCGGTTTATTTCATCGGCCAGCAACAGGTTGGTGAAGATCGGGCCCGGACGGAATTCGAAGTGGCCGGACTGCATGTCGTAGACGGTCGAGCCGAGCAGATCGGCGGGTAGCAGATCGGGCGTGAACTGCACCCTGGTGAAGTCCAGCCCGAGCGCCGCGGCGAAGGACCGGGCGATCAGGGTTTTACCCAGGCCTGGCAGATCTTCGATCAACACGTGCCCACTCGCGAGCACCGTCGTGAGAATGAGCGTGAGCGCCGAGCGCTTCCCCACCACGACGCGCTCGATCTCGTCGAGCACCGCTGCCGCGCGGGCCGTGGTTGCCGGCATGGCCGTCTCTGAGGTCATATCCGCCGCTTACCCGTTGTCATACCTGCTCCAACCGTTCCAGGATTTCCTCCAGCGTCGCGCGGCCCGGCCCCGGTTCACTCGCACCGGTGTGCGCAACATTGTTCGGGTTTACCCACGCCCACAGCTCCGCGCCGAAAAGTGTTCGCCCAGTGGCATCGAACGCCGCCGGGTCCTTGGCCTGCTTTTGTCCCGTTGCAATCGCGAACCGCCGCGCCAGCATTGGTCGTAAATGCCGGTCCCAATCGGCCCGGGTTGATTCCGACCGGTGAATCAGTGTCTGCGTCCGCGACAACCAACCGCGCAACGATTCCTCGAGAGGGTTCGGGTTCGTCGACGACGGTGGTTCGAAATCGCGCCCAAGGAACTGACGCACGCTGATCAACGCGAAAAGCACTGCGGCACCTGCCGCCCAGAACACGAGCCGGTGATCGTGCAGCGACAGCGCGGCCAGCTCCGCGCTCAGCACCAGGGAAACACCAAGTGCTATAAGTCTTTTCATACCGCGCTCCGCATGTCGGCGAGAACCAGTTGTAACACGCGAAGTGCCCTGCTCCGATGCTCCTCGGTCATCACGTGTGGGCTGAAGCGCGCCTCTTCGAACAGGTTCACCAGCTCAGCGGCATTGTCGACGTGCAGCGCGTGGTGTTCGACCGCCCTTGCCAAAACCTCTGTCGGAGTGTCGAAATCCTGCGGTGCCGCTCCGGGGAAATGCCGCAGTTCGCGTTCCATCGCCGCGTAGCACGCGATGATCGCCTGCCGCGGTTCGTGATCGGGGTCCTCGATCTCGGCCAACCCGCTTTCGGCCGCCCGCACCAGGGAGGACGCCGCGGCGGCGGAAATCGGATCGCTGATCGGCGAAGGCGCAGAGCTGCTCGGCTCGACGATCCGACGCCGACGCGCAACAATCGCGCCCGCGACGATCATCGCCAGCAATGCCACCGTGCTGGCGATGAGATAGCGCAACACGTCACGATCCGTGTCGGCGACCTTCGACCCGGGTGGTCGCGGCACGTTGTTCGCCGGCGCGGGAACAGCGGACTGCGGTACGGACTGCGGCTGATCGATTCCATGCGGCCCGACGAACTGCGACAGCAACCACACCAGAAGCAGCCACGCCAGTAAAACCGCAGCCCCGATCAACAGCACTCGCCATGCCGGTCGGCCGTGGCCACGGGAAAGCCGGTCCGACAGCGGACTGGCGCTGGACGCGACTCGGCGCGGATCGCGCAATCGGGTGATCAGCGCCACGGCGACGATCACCAGCGACACGGTGAGCAGGGCCGCAACATACAGCAGCGATGAACCACTGTGCGGTGGTTGTCGCCGGCCGGCATGCTCGACGCCGGGGAGATATCCGCGCAGAGACGCGGCGATAGCGATCAAGAGCGCGATCACGGCGACCACGCGGCCCGTCGCCTTATCCATCATTGGCACACCACTCAACCGGTTGCCTGCCGCCGTTGCGGCCTTCTGGCCATCCTGGCACGTAAGCCGCCCGGACTGCCAGCGATCGGTGCAGTTCAGTGACGCTTGGCCAGCTCGGCAAGCCGGTTCATAGAGGCCCGGAGCTTCTCGCTGGTCGTAGCGCGGGCGCGCGGGAGGCGCGTCTGATCGGTCAGTTGCGACCAATCGTAGGTGTGGGTAACCCGGGTGCGGCCGTCGCCCAGCGGCTCAAGCTCCCAGCGCCACAGATGACCCGGCGGCGGTTGGCCTACCTCGGATGGTTTCCACGCGATGCTACGGGCTTCAACGAAGTCGACAACGTGGTTCTCGCGGATGCTGTCATTGGTCAGCGCCATGCGGAATACCTCACCGACGCTCCGAATCCGTTGCCCCGGTTCAGCTTTGACAAGGTTGTCATTGCCGTCCCACAGCGGCTGCTGCGAGGGGTCGGCAATCAGCTCGAAGATCCGCTCCGCGCTTGCCGCGATCTCGCAGGTCGCGCTCACCACCCTGGGGACGTCGGTGTCGTCGGCCATAAAGCAATTAAAGATCAACCCCGCCGATAGGGCGCAAGGTAGGCCGGCAGTTGGATCGCCGGATCGAGGTCGTCAGCGGCGATCGGCGTTCCGGCCTGCAGGGTGAGCGGCACAACCCCCGCCCAATACGGCAACTCGGTGTCTTCCGGGTCGTCGACGGGCCCGCCCGTACGCACCTTGGCGGACACCTCGACGAGATCGAGCGCCAGCACGGCGGTCGCGGCGAGTTCGCGGGCGTTGGGCGATCTGCTGTCGATGGACCGCCCGGGCGCGACGTGATCGAGCAGCGCCACGAAAGCGCGCAATTTCTCGTCGCGATCCTGCACCAGGCGGGCATTGCCGACGGCGACCACCGACCGGTATTCCATCGAGTGGTGCATAGCTGAGCGGGCGAAGACCAGGCCGTCGACCAGGGTGGCCGTGACGCAGACGGGCAAGCCGTCCGAGGAACCTGCGGCGAGCATCGGGCCGCTGCCGGTGGATCCGTGCAGGTACAGCGTCTCGCCCAGTCGCGCGTGGGTCGTGGGCAATACCACCGGACCGTCGGCACCGACGAAGCCGACGTGGCAGATCAGGGCCTCGTCGAGAACGCCGTGAACGGTGGCGCGGTCGTAGCGGGCGCGCTCGCGATACCGGGTGGGGACGGTCCGGCTAGTGGGTGCGTATGCCGATCCTGCAGACATGGTTGCCTCCGCTTTTGCACTAGTACATAATTGCTTCTGTGCCAGAACAATACATGATCCGGGGTACCGGCGCGGAGGCGATCGCGTCCGACGTCGAAGAAGCCATCTCCACCGGCGCCCTGGCGCCCGGCGCCGAGCTGCCACCGATCCGGGAGCTGGCCGCCCAACTCGGCATCAACGCGAATACCGCGGCCGCGGCCTACCGCCTGCTGCGCGAACGCGGCGCCGTCGAGACGGCGGGCCGGCGCGGCACCCGGGTGCGGGACCGACCTGCGACCACACCACGCTCGCTGCGGGGCATCGCTGTTCCCCCGGGCGCGCGCGACCTGTCCAGCGGTAACCCGGATCCGGCCTTGCTGCCCATCGCTCGGCTCAATTCGCGGCCAAGCACACCAGTGCTGTACGGCGACCCGGCGGTCTCGCCTGAGTTGGCGGAGTATGCCCAGGCGTCGCTGACCGCGGACGGTGTTCCGGCCGAGCACATCGCCGTGACCGCCGGAGCCCTCGACGGCATCGAGCGGGTTCTCAGCGCCCAGCTGCGTCCCGGCGACCGCGTGGCGGTCGAAGATCCCGGTTGGGCCAACCTGCTGGATCTGCTTGCCGCGCTTGGCTTTCCGGCTGAGCCGATCAGAGTCGACGACGACGGGCCGCTGGCCGCTGATGTTGCCCGCGCGCTGAGCCGCGGAGTGCGCGCGATCGTGGTGACAACGCGCGCCCAGAACCCAACCGGTGCCGCCGTCTCCGCGGCACGGGCAAAGGAGTTGCGCGCGTTGCTCGTTGACCACGACGACGTGTTGCTCGTCGAAGACGATCATTGCGCAGGCATCGCCGGTACACCGCTGCATACCCTGGCCGGCGCCACTCGGAACTGGGCGTTCGTCCGGTCCGCGGCCAAGGCATACGGGCCTGACCTGAGACTCGCACTGCTGGCCGGTGATCGACGCACGGTTGAGCGCGTACACGGGCGGCTGCGGTTGGGACCGGGCTGGATCAGCCACCTGCTGCAAGACGTTGCGGTCGAACTATGGCGCGACAAGGCCGCCACTCGCAGAGTGCACGACGCCGAAATCGCCTACACCCGCAACCGCGAGCTTCTGCACGCGGCGCTGGCCGATCGCGGTGTGGCATCTCGCGGCCGGTCCGGCCTCAACGTCTGGATTCCGGTGCCGGACGAAACGGTGGCGATCACCCGGCTGTTGAGCGCGGGCTGGGCCGCGGCGCCGGGAACACGATTCCGGATCGCAACTCCGCCGGGGATACGGATCACCGTCTCCAGCATCGACATCGACGAGATCGGCCCCCTGGCCGACGCACTCGCTGAGGCGGTTCACGCCGTCGGCCGGGCCAGCGTGTGAGTGACGCCCGGCCAAAACGAAACCCCCGGAGCGAGCCTCCGGGGGTTCGTGGTTAAGCAGACGCTATAAAGAGTCAAAAGGCACGAAAAGGCCCGCAAGAACGTCGGTCAAGCCCGTGTCAAAGAAGTTGGCGAAGAGGCCCGCCTCGGTAGCGATGCTGCCCGCTTCCACGGTGGCTATATCGACCGGCGAAACCAGATCAGTAGTCGGAATCAGAGCACTGTCGTTTAGTCCGAACGCCACTGCGTTGTAGGCGTCGTCGAACTCGGCCAGCGCGCCGTTGGACACGTCCTGGGCACCCGGCGCAGGGTCGAGATACGGATCCCCGCTGGTCGGGTCGTCGACCCCGATAAGGCCGTTAGCGAATGGCCCGTACAGCTCGTAGTCGAGGGTTGTGAGCGGGGCCGCATCCGGGGCGTCCGCCGGCAGGATGGTGTCTAAAACGCCGGCTCCCCCTGGGGTGACGTCGGCAGAGTCGCCCGCGAGGGCGGCTTCGCTCGCGAAGGTCGAATTCAGTGACGCAATTTCGCTGTCGACAGTGCTGGTGAGGTCGTCCGCCGACGCGAGCGGCGCAGACGTCAGTGCTGCCGCGACCGCGAACCCGCCGACCACGGCGATTTTGCGAATATCCATTTTCAATGCCTTTCACGATGTCCGTCGACGATGGGGCGAATCACCTGCGGTCCTTAAGCGAACCTGTGAAAACCTGAGAGGAGACTAACAATCTTCTGCTGCTCCTGCTTCTTCGCAAAGTAAATTCGGTGAAACACTTCTCAGGCCGTGCGATCGGTTGCCGCATATAACCCCAGTTCAGAGCGCATTTTCGGATGTCGAAACGCTCTACTCGTGGTTCAACACTGCCGTTCAGTGCTGCTCTTATTGGCTTAAAAACCAGAATTCTGATGTCTCCGCAGGTCAGAGTAGGTTTACGCAATTCACGCAAATGACTGGCATTCCGTCCGGTATCTCACCCGCACTTCTTTGCCCGCGACCGCGGCTGTACGCGCCCCAACTCTCTCGAATCGGGATATCGCTGCGAGGTTCACCATTCACCGGATTGGGCTCGCGGCGGCAGCACCGATGCGGACAAGCTGTTCTTCGCGTGCGGACCAGATCATGGCATGGCGAGCCGCGGTGAACTGCGCACGGTGGTTACTGCCGGCGGACGTCTGGGCTGGACCGAAGGGACAGGGCCGCCCACGATCAATCACGCTCATCACCCCCACGAACTCCGCAGTGGTGACCGCGACCCGCCTGATCGCTAACCTGAATTGCGATGATCGGCGATCGCTGGAATGTGACGGACGACGAGGTCGCCCGGCACTACCCCTGCGACGACTTCGTGCCCACGCCGACCTTGCGGGCATGGCGAGGAGTCACCGTGCAGACCACCCCGGAGACGCTGTGGCGGTGGGTTAGTCAGATCAGGCTCGCGCCCTATTCCTACGACTGGATCGACAACCTCGGCCGTCGCTCACCCCAGCAGCTCGTCGGCCTAGCCGAGCCCGTCGTCGGCGAATCGTTTTCCACTGCGGCGACCCGACCGTTCGGACGCATCCTTGCTGTCGAGCCGCCCGAGCACCTTACCGGCGGGATCATGGGAACCTGCATGTCTTACGTGCTGGTGCCCGATGGGAAATCAACCCGCCTCCTGATGAAACTTGTTACGGCCATGAGCCGTTGGCTGACTCCGGGGTTATCGGTCGGCGATCTCGTGATGGCCCGACGGCAACTGCTCAATCTCAAACGCCTCGCCGAACGACACTAGCCGGTGGCACACTAGGCCGGTGCCGCCGTATCGGGACGTCGCCGAGTTCAACGATCGGGCCGCGGGCTACGACCATGGCTGGCGGGGTCGCCTCCATCACCAGATCTCCGAGCGCACCGCCAGCCTCGCCGTGGCCACCGTCGCTGCACCCAACCGCGTGCTCGATTTGGGCTGCGGCACAGGTTATCTACTGCGCGAATTGGCAAGCCGCTACCCCGACGCCGAACAGCTTGTCGGCATCGATGCCGCGCCCGCGATGGTGCAGACGGCCAATGCCATTGCCCAAGACGACCGGTTGACGTTCGTTGCCGGTGTCGCCGAACAGATCGGCTATCCCGACGAGACGTTCAACCTGATCGTCAGCACGACCTCATTCGATCACTGGTCTGATCAGCAAGCGGGGCTGCGCGAATGCGCACGGGTGCTGTGTCCCGGTGGTTGGCTGGTGCTCGTCGACCAGTTCTCTTGGATGCTGCTGCCGACAATGCTCACCAGCCGCCGCGGCAAGGCCCGCACCAGGCGCCGCGCCACTCGGCTGCTGCTGCGGGCCGGGATCGCCTCCCCACACTGGTACCGGCTGCATGCCGTGATCATCAACGCCGTCACCGCGACGAAGCCGGCCTAGGATCCGAATGCGCGAAAGCTGCCGTCGAGCACTTGCAGGTGGCCGATCGTCCGGCCAGTCACGACCGTCGGATCCACCAGCGTCAGCTCCAACGCAGCCCGGGCGAACTCCTCTGCGGTGGCGACATCGTCGAACTCACGGGCGTAATACGAAAGACCCGGCGTCATAATCGCTTTCGACGGCGACAGAGCATTGACCGCAACATGGTGGCCGGCCAGATCGTAGGCCGCACACCACGTCAAATGCTCCAGCGCGCCTTTGGATCCGCCGTAGCCGGGCAGTACGCCGCCACTACGGTCGGCGTAGGGCCCATCACCCGGTAGCCGAGACGCCACCGAGCTGATGTTGATGATCGAGCCGATGCCTGCGGCAATCATGTCCGGGCAGACCAGCTGGATCAGCTCATAGGCGGCGAACACCGCGATCTCGAAGTGGCGGCGATACGCACCCAGTGGCGTTCCGAGCAGGGGCGGCCAGTCCGGCCTGAAGCCAGCCGGTTGTGCTTTCGCCGATTTCGGGCGCGCGTCGTCGCCGGGCTTCGGCGGGCGACCGGGCGCGGTGAACGCCGCATTGTTGATCAGGATCGTGATGGGGCCCAGCGCATCTCGAGCCTCGTCGACCAGCCGCGCAATATCGTCTCGGTCGAGCAGGTCGGCCCGGATCGCCAACGCGCGTCCGCCGGCTGCCTCGATATCGGCGACCGTCTCGCCAATAGTGCCGGGAAGCCTTTCGTTCCAGACACTTTCGGTGCGACCGACTACGGCGACAGCCGCACCTTCGCCGGCCAGCGCCAGAGCGATTGCCCGGCCCAGGCCGCGGCTGGCGCCGGTGACGATCGCCGTGCGGCCATCCAGTCGTCCGGTCACCGGCCAGACCCTACCTCGCGAGTAACGCCGTGCACGAGGATGGCGGTGGTCTGGTCCACCCAGGCGTCGCCCAGCGGTTCGTCCGGACTCAGCAGCATCCGCAACAACGTCGCCCCGCCGATCAACTCGATCAATCGATCCGGATCGACGTCCGGATGCACCTCACCGCGGTCCACCGCTTCACTGAGCCGCGCCTGCACCGCGGTGAACAAACCCGCAAAGCGAGACATCACCCGGGCGTTGAGCTCGGCGTCGGCACTCATGTCGGCGACCAGGCCGGGCAGCGCGGCGCGCACCACCGGGGTGGTGAACACGTCGCGCGCCGCCGCAATCATCGCTCGCAGGTCAGCGGCCATGCCGCGAGTCGGGCCCACCAGCGCAGTGGGCGCCACCGGGAACGCCGCTTCGTGCACCAGCTCGGCCTTGCTCGACCATCGCCGGTACAACGCCGTCTTCGTCGTTCCGGCGCGCTCGGCGACCGCGGCCAGGGTGAGGTTCGAATAGCCGATTTGGACAAGCAGATCCGCGGTGGCGGTCAATATGGCAGCGTCGATGCGC
>Ga0302326_10010700_pt1 | contig 19862 bp, 17 predicted proteins | sample Palsa_T0_3_FD_202264 | JGI IMG/M metagenome (GOLD analysis project Ga0302326, IMG submission 202264) | Peat permafrost microbial communities from Stordalen Mire near Abisko, Sweden - Palsa_T0_3 | ecosystem: Environmental > Terrestrial > Soil > Palsa > Peat permafrost | place: Sweden: Abisko...
CCAGGAGGCGGCTTTGGCAGGCCCGGAAAGTGCACCTCCCGGGCGGACACCGCCCGCGGCGAGCGCTTATGTTCAGGGCCGGCGCGTAGCAACAAAAACCGGTATCAGGCGGTCGGTTTTCGTCTGGTACTCGGCATAAGGCGGGTAGGCGGCCACGCCTCTGGCCCACCAGGTCGCGCGTTCCTCGCCACTGACCTCACGCACTTCGAAGTCGAAGGCTTGAGGGCCGTCCTGGATCACCGTCGTCGGGTCAGCCTTCAGGTTGTAATACCACAGTGGATGTTCGGGAGCGCCGCCCTTGGACGCTACAAGCGCGTACTCGCCGGCATGCTCGACACGCATGAGCGCGAATTTGCGAACATTTCCGGACCGGTGCCCGCGCGTCGTCACGATGACGACCGGCAGGCCGGTGTCGCGCAGAGTGTTCGCTCGTTGGCCGCCCGAGCGCTCGTACTCCTCGACCTGGTCCCTCACCCACTGTTGGGGACTTGGCTCGTACTTACCTTCTATCGGCATGCCTGGAGCATAGAAGCGCTCTGCGGGTAACCGACGATCCGGGACCGTAGCCCCCGAGCACCAGGAGTTGGCGGGTTATCTAGCGGTCAATGACTGTCGGCTGGCACGCCGTTGATGACCACTTGGCGCAGGGCGAGGTTGTCGTCCAGGACCACGAGGTTGGCCGCTGCCCCCGGGTGTAGGTGGCCGACGTCATGGCGGCCGAGCACGCGTGCCGGGAGCTCGGTCACGGCGGCCAGCGCGGTCGCCAGCCCGAGCGACAGCGATGCCAGGTGTCGCACGCCTTCGAGGAGCGTCGATGCTCCTCCAGCGATAGTCCCGTCTGCTCGACGGGCCACACCCTGGACCAAAGTGATAGGCACGTCGCCGAGCATGTCCCCATATTCGTTCCCGCCGCTCAGGCTGGTGGCGTCGCTCACAAGGGAGCAGCGGCCCGGTGCTGCCATGAAGGCAAGCCGGATGAGCTCGTCGGCGACATGGCGCCCGTCGGAGATCAGTTGCAGCCGGGCCCGAGCGTCGGTGAGGGCCAGGCCGGCCAGGCCGGGCGCACGCGCCGAGATAGGGGCCATACCGTTGAACAGATGGGTCACCACTGACGCACCCGCGTCGAGGGCCGCGGCCGCCTGGGCTGCGGTTGCTGCGCTGTGGCCGAGGGACACGACGATCCCCCGGCCGGTCAACCAAGTTGTGAGCTCGATCGCTCCGGGCAGCTCCGGTGCCAGGGTCACCATGGTCACGTGGCCGGCGGAGAGGAGCCTTCGAGCGAGCTCCAGATCGGGTGGCCGGAGCCGCTCGACCGGGTGCGTCCCGGCACGGCTGGACGACAGGAACGGGCCTTCCAGGTGGGCGCCGAGGCTAAAGGCCCCCAAGTTGGGCCCCGAGAGCTCACGTCGACGGGCGACATCGGTGACGCGGGCCACCGCGGCCGCGGTCACTTCGGGGTCACCGCTGATCAAAGTGGGTTGGAAAGCGAGCACACCGTCGCGCGCCAAGGCTGCGCCCATCGACTCCAGGTCGTCGACGGAGGCACTGGCCACGTCCACACCCGCGTAGCCGTTGACCTGGAGGTCCACAAACCCTGCCGCGGCGATGCCTGAGCCGCCGCCCGCTAGCCCGACGGCCATTACCAAGCCGTTGTCAACGGCCACGTCGCCGGCGATGAGGGCGCCGTCGACAAGCGCGGCGGCCACTCCGAGGCGCCTTGCAGTACCGAGAGGCCGTGAGCGGGCCCTGGCCGGGTTTTTGATCGTGCCCGCGACTGCGGCGCTAGTACCTGTGCCGCCGTTGCTATCTGTGGGACCGGCGCCGGAAAGAGATAGCGCTCTGCGCAGGCGGCCACCGGCCTGGTCCAAGGCCGACGCAGCAGTGGCGACGTCCATACCTCTCGCCGCTACCAGGCTGGCGAGCTTGGTGTCCCAACCAGCCGTCTCGAGAGCTTCGACCGCCCGCTCGAGGCTCGCCCCAGTCACGGCTTGAACGATCCGGATGGCGCGGTCTCGCAACTTCGTGTTCGTCGCCCGCACGTCCACCATGAGGTTGCCATAGGTCTTGCCGAGCAGCACCATGACCGATGTCGTGATGGTGTTCAAAGTGATCTTTTGGGCCGTGCCAGCGTTAAGGCGGCTCGATCCGGCGACAACTTCTCCGCCCACGACCACCTCGATGACAAGGTCGGCGGCAGCAGCCAAGGGCGTTGCCCGGTTGCACGCCAGGCCGATAGTCGCGGAGCCACAAGCCCTCGCCCGTTCGAGCGCGCCCAGGACGTAGGGTGTGCGGCCGCTGGCCGAAACGCCTATTACGACGTCGTGTTCGCTGAGCTCGAGCTGTCCGACTGCTGCCGCGCCGGCAGCCCGGTCGTCTTCAGCGCCTTCCACGGGGTGACGCAAAGCGATTTCTCCGCCCGCGATCAGAGCCTGTGCCACCCCGTCGGGCACGCCGAAGGTTGGCCCCAACTCGGCCGCGTCCAGGACTGCCAATCGGCCCGCAGTCCCGGCACCTACGTAGACCAGCCGCCCTCCTGCTTTTAGCTGCCGGAAGACCAGCTCGACTGCGGACGTGATGGCAGGCGCGGCTACCGCGACTGCTTCGGTGGCGCGGCGGGAATCCGCGGCCATCAGGGCGACCAGCTCGGGAGCGCCGAGAAGGTCAAGGTCGTCAAGCTCGGGCCGCACCTCTTCGGTGGTCAGCAGGCCGAGGTCGGCCAGTCCCGCAACCTCAGCCAGGCCGCCGGCCGGGCCCTCGCCGGCCGGGCCCTCGCCGGCCGGGCCCTCGCCCTGCCCCGTGCCGCCGGCCTGAGTCATCGGAGTACCTCGGCCACAAGCTGGTGGACTTGGGCCCTGACGGCGGCCTGGTCCTCCAGGCGGCGATGGGGATGAATGGCGTTGGTGAGCAGCACTACCGCCGTGCCCATGGAGGGTGCGACCAGCAAGGAGGTACCCGTGAAGCCGGTGTGCCAAATCGTCCCCTCAGGCCAGTGTCCCCATTCCCGGGGCTCGAGCCGCCAGCCGATCCCCCGTATGTCAGCACCGTTGCCGGCCTGACGATCGGCCATCAGGGCTATCGACTCAGCGGAGAGCACCTTCGCGAGCTCGGGTGCCAGCAGGACCTGGGCAAAACGGGCCAGGTCGGCAAGGGGGGCGAACAGCCCGGCATGGCCTGCCACACCGCCCAAGGCGTAGGCATTGCCGTCGTGTACCTCCCCCCAGACCAGGCCGGATGTTGCGCGCTGGTCGCCGTCGAGTTCCGTGGCTGCGCATAGCCTTCGCTCAGCCTCGGGCGGCCGGAACCTGGTCTGCGAAAGCCTGAGCGGGAGGGCAACTTCTGACTCGAAGGCGGCATCGAGGCCTTGCTCGTAACAGGCTTCCAGCACCCAACCGAGGAGCATGTAATTGAGGTCCGAGTAGAGCACCTCGGTGCCCGGCACGGGCTCCCGCGCCTCGGCGAAGACGGCGGCTTGGACCTCGGCGCGCCCCGTGCACGTTTTGAAGAACGGCCGGTGGTCGACGAGCCCGGAAGTGTGAGTGAGCAGGTGCCATAGTGTCGTGCGGTCCTGGGGATATCCAGGGAGCCATTTCGCTACCAGGTCGTCCAGGTCTAACGTGCCTCGCTGGTGTGCGACCAGAGACAAGGTGACGGTGCACACCACCTTGGTGAGCGAGGCCAGGTCGTACAAAGTCTCTGCAGTGGTCGGCACCGTCTCCCCATAGGTGCAGGCGTAGCCGCCGAACGCCTTGAGAGCGGTACCGTCGCGGTCCACGATGGCCAGGGACACGCTGGGGGGGAAGCCGTCGGAGCCCAAGCCGCTCAGGTAGCCATGCAGGCTCTCGACCGCAGGCGGGCGGGCCAGCACGCTGTCGCTGCGGTGAACTTCGAAAGAGAGCCGGCCGGCCAACGAGCCGCTCACGCAGTGCCGGAGGGCCCGGCTGGGACGGGAGCGCGTCGAAGGCGGATCTCCTGGGCTCCGTATTCCGGCTCGACTCGACGGGCGCCGTCAGGAAGGAAGCCGAAAGAGGCATAAAGGCTTTGGGCAATGTGGTTCTGCTCGAACACCCATAACGTGACCGTATTGAGGCCCCGCTCGGACAGGAGCTGGAGGTCGTGGTCGATCAGCGCTTTACCGATCCCATGGCCGCTCATGGCTGGTGCCACGTATAGCGAGTAGATGTGGCCCCGCCGGCTGTCGAGGGGGTCTTCGCCATGGCGGGAGAACGCCAGGATGTCGCCGTCAATGGATTCCACAAGCCACGTTGTCGGGCCCTTGGAAGAGCTGAAGGTCCGGAGCCAGTCGGCTATTTCCTCCTCGTCGAGCGCGTCGAGGACGGCTTTGTCCACGATCCCCGGGTAGCCGGCCCGCCACGCGGTGACAAAGACGCGGGCGAGACCGGCAGCGTCAGCCGTTGTCGCAAGGCGGAGGCGTGTTTGCGCGGGTAGCCGGGCTTCCGTCGGTGCCGGCGGCTGCAGGCGGGTCCGGAACCGGAAACGGTCCGCGCGGTAATGAGAACGGACGAACTCGATCGGTCGCCCGATGGGGTCGAAGCTCTGCCGGCAGAGCAGCAGCACCGGCCCGCCACTGGCGATCCCGAGCAGGGAGGCCTCGCGTTCAGGGGCAACGACCGCCTCAATCGTTTCCTCCGCCCATGCCAGTTCGACCCCGTAGCGGGCGCGCAGCAACTGGTAAAGCGATTGGGACTCGCCGAGCAGAGCGGCGACATCGTCGAAGCGCCGGGCATCGAGGTACAGCACCTCGACTGCCACCGGCTCGCCGTCGGCCAGGCGTACTCGCTCGATCTGGAGGGTCTCGTCTCCCACGGCCACCGCCAACATGCCGGCTATTTCCGGCCCCGCCGGCGCCCGGCTAACGCCGATCAGGCGGGAGGCCGGTTCCATGCCTCGGGACCGTATGTGCTCGCTGTGGCTAGTGAGCTCGAGCAGATGGTCCATTTTCGGCTTGGCGACGAAGGTGCCCCGGCCCTGGTGACGGTGGACCCGTTGTTCGGCTTCGAGCCGGTCAAGAGCTTGGCGCACTGTCCCCCGCGACACACCGAAACGCTCGCTCAGCTCGCGCTCGGTTGGCATGCCTGCGCCGGCCGGCAGCTCGCGGATGAGCGTGACGAGCGCGTCGCGAACGGCCTGGTGCTTAGCCTGCCCCGGCTCGTCCGGCAGCTCTAGCACCGCTCGGTGCGTTCTATCGGTGCTCACCCTCTACCGGTTCCTTTCCGCCACCGTCGGCGCCACGCAACACGAGCCCTCTCACTCGCGAGCGGCCCGTAAAACTGGCGCCCAACCTGTATTGGATCATACCAATCACCAAAGGTCCTAATCGACGCTTTCCGAAAGTTGCCGACAATGGGCTGTCTTGACCATTTGACTACCCCATGACAACTATGAGGGCATGGCTGCCTAGTTAGATACAGCATATTTGACCGGACCAATGCGCAGTGGTATAAAATCGCCCGAGTTCGCGCCGTTGGTGGTGCGACTCGGATCGGAGGTGTCCAATGGTCGCTGACAGAGGTCCCGTCCGGGCAAGACGGCGCAGCAGCAGAGCTTGTCGCAGCGCCGCAGCACTAGCTATGAGTGCCAGCCTGATCGTCGGGGTCGGGACGTTGGTCCCCAGTCAAATCGCCGGAGCACAGTCGTCGTCCGGCTCGACCGTGGTCGTCGCCGACACGTCGAGCGTCCAGAAGCTCGACCCAGACATCGTCACCAACTTCTTGGACTACCAGGCCCTGGGGCTGATCTACGACCAGCTCGTCCAGTACAACAGCAGACTCCAGCTGGTGCCCGACCTGGCCACCAGCTGGGCTTACAGCGACGGCAACAAGCTCCTCACCTTCCAGCTCCGCCATGGGGTGACCTTTGACGATGGCACCCCCTTTACGTCCGCCAACGTCGTGGCGTCACTCGACCGTGCGTTGGCGCCAAAAACCGGTGACGCATCGGCCTCGTTCCTGGCCAACGTGAAAAAAATCCTGCCGACTGGCACTTATAGCGTGAAGTTCGAGCTGAGCCAGCCGGACACCTCGATCCTGGACGGGCTTACATATGTCAACCTGTCGATCCTGTCGACCAAGGCGATCGCGGCCGGGACTGTGGCCAAGACGCCCGACGGCACTGGCCCCTTCGAGTTCTCCAGCTGGAGCCCGGGCAACACGTTCGTCATGAAGGCCAACCCCAACTACTGGGGCGGCAAGGTAAAGATCGGCTCGGTGAAGATCGAGACGATCTCGTCTGAGCAGTCGATCGCTTCGGCAGTCGAGGCCCATACCGTCCAGATCGGGCTACTCACCGAGCCTCAGGTGGCCAAGAGCCTGCCCTCCTCCGTCACAAAGCAAAAGGTGCTCGACCTCACCTACCGGGCCCTCCAGCTCCAGGACAAGACGGGGCCGCTGGCAAATGTCGACAACCGTCTAGCAATTGCCTGCGCCGTCAACCGCCAGGAGGTATTGCAGGGTTCGGTGTTCGGGGCCGGCCAGGTCGTCGGGCCGGTGCCGCTGGGCGAGTTTGCCTCCAACCCGGTTTCGGCTGTCTGCCCGACGCCCAAGATCGCCACGGCCAAGAGCTACCTCCAGAAAGCAGGCGACGCCAACGGCTTCTCCTTCACAGCCATCACCTCGACAGACCTCGACCCGACGAGCGCGGCGCAGGCCACGGTAGTGCAAGAGGACCTCGCTCAAGCCGGCATCAAGATGAATATCGAGAACCTGGCCAGCGACGCCTACATCCAGGATTGGCTGAAAGGCGATTTCCAGGGGGCTTTCGCCTGGAACAGTGCCGACCCTGACCCCTACACCATGTATGGGCGTTACTTCGGTACGGGCGCCAACCTGGGCGTGCCGGCCGGCTACAGCTCGCCACAGCTCCAAAAACTCTTGACCGAGGGCGATGTGGCGACGAGCCTCGCCAGCCGCAAGATGCTCTGGACGGAGTTCTCCAACACTTTGACCTCGAACGCAGTCTGGATCTGGCTGTTTACCGCATACGACTACGCAGCGGTGGCATCGTCGGTGCACGGGTTCTCATTGCGCCCCACCAACTCGACCTCCCTCGACAGCCTGAGCACAGCCACTTTCTCCTAGGCCTAGGAGCCAACGCCACGTGCCCGCAAGGGGCCTCGCCGATGGTTAGCCTGTCGGTGAGGCCCCTTGGGCCGGTACCCGGGATGGTGTTGAGGCCCGCATGAAGTTTAGGACTGCCTCGTGCTGAGGACCGTCTTGTGCTGACCAACGTGGCCCGGCGGCTGCTCAACATGGTGGTGACCCTGTTCGGGGTTTCCGTCATCGTGTTCTTGGTACTCCGTCTTCTTCCGGGCAATGCCGTGACGGCGCAGATGGGGGTGAGCGCCGGCCTGCTCAGCCACGCTCAGACGCTCGCCCTGGACAACTATTACGGGGTAGGCAAGCCGTTCTTCGAGCAGTACGGGTCATGGTTGGGGTCGTTGTTCACGGGCAACCTCGGAGTTTCGCTGTCGTCGCGGACCTCGGTGGCCTCCCTCATCGGCACGGCTTTGCCGGTCACTTTGGAGCTTGCTATTGCCTCGCTGCTTATCGGCGAGCTGATCGGGGTCCTGTTCGGCGTCTATGGCGCCCTCCGCCCCCGCCACGTGGTCGACGATATCGGTCAGGGTGTCGCGGTTATCGGTTTGGGTGTGCCCAGTTTCGTGATCGGGACTGCTCTTGTCACCGTTATGGCGTCGGTGTTCCAGTACTTCCCGTCTTCGGAGGGTTTCGCCAACCTTTTCCAGGATCCCTGGCTCAACGTGCAACAGATCTTCTTCCCCGCCCTGACCCTGGGCCTGAGCATCGGGGCGGCCATAATGCGCACGACACGCGCCGCGATGCTCGAAGTCATCGGTCTGAATTATGCCCGTACCGCAAGAGGAAAGGGGCTCCCCAAGCGCTCGGTGACCTGGAAGCACCTGTTCCTCGGGGCTCTCGTGCCGGTAACCACGATGTCGGGGATCCAGCTCGGCTACCTGCTCGGCGGTACGGTCGTCGTCGAACAGATCTTCGTGCTCCCCGGGCTGGGCCGGCTCCTCATCACGTCGATCAACAATAGGGATTTTCCTGTTGTCCAGAGCGTGATCCTCATATTCGCGGCAGGGTTCGTAGTGGTAAATATGCTCACCGACGTGCTTTACACTGTCATCGACCCCAGGACGCGTGCCTGATGGCCCTGGTCGACCCGAGCCTGGTTGGCCCGAGCCTGGTTGTCCCGGGCTCGGAAGGGCCCCGTCGCCGATCGCTATTGGCCAGCCTGTGGGCCAACCCGAGCGGGCGGGTCGGTTGCGTGCTGGCCGGCATCGTTATCCTGGCCGCCATTTCTGGCGCGGTGGGCCTGACGCCTTACCCAGCGCAATCGCAAAACCCGGTGGCCACTCTAAAAGCTCCGTCTTTCGCCCACCTGTTGGGGACCGACCAGTTCGGCCGGGACATGTTCTCGCTCGTGCTCCAGGGCCTCTACGTGTCCCTCAAAATCTCGTTCGTCGCCGTCGCGATCGCAGGCGTCCTAGGGACTTTGGCTGGCATAGTTGCAGGGTACTTAGGTCGCTGGGTCTCGGCGCTCATAATGCGGGCCACCGACATGCTTTTCGCTATACCCGCTATCCTGCTGGCCCTGGCGATCGTCACGGCGCTCGGCGCTGGCTGGCTCAACAGCGCCTTGGCCATAGGCGTGGGTTATATCCCGATATTCGTCCGGGTCGTGCGCGGGCCGGTGCTGGCGCTCCGCGAAGCGGGCTACGTCCGGGCGGGCCGGGTGCTCGGGTTCTCGCCTGCCCGCCTGCTTTTCCGGCACATCCTCCCCAACGTTGCCGGGATCGTGGCCGTGCAGACCAGTCTGGCCCTCGCTTGGGCGGTGCTTGCCGAGGCGACTCTCAGTTTCCTCGGTCTGGGACCACCGGCCCCGACCGCCTCACTGGGGGAAATGGTTTACAATTCGACCTCGCAGTCCCTTGCCGCTACGGCGTGGTGGACATTGGTAGGACCTTCGCTGGCGGTCGTTATTGCGGTTATCGGGTTCAATTTCCTAGGCGACGGTTTGCGCGACGCCATTGACCCGAGAGGGCGCACTCGTTGAGGAGGCCGAAGTGAAAGTTATCGGTATGATCTCGGGCACATCGTTCGACGCAGTCGAGGCTTTGCTCGTCGAGCTGGAGCTCGATGGTGAGCTACTCGTTTGCGACCTGGTGGAGCACCACTCGGTCCCCTACCCGGGCGCGACCCACGACGCGATCGCGGCCCTGCTGCCGCCGTCCCCCTCGACGATCGAGCAGGTATGCCGTTTAGACGTGGAAATAGGCCAGTTCTTCGCCGCTGTGGCGCAAGGCCTCGTTGACCGTCACGGCCCGGTCGACGTCGTGTGCTCGCACGGCCAGACCGTCTACCACTGGGTCGATAGCGACGTTGCCAAAGGGACTTTGCAGCTGGGAGAGCCCGCCTGGATCGCCGAGCTCACCGGTGCCGCTGTCGTCAGTGATGTCCGAAACCGCGACATAGCCTCCGGCGGCCACGGTGCTCCCCTCGCCAGCCTGCTGGACGTGCTTCTGCTGGGCTCCCACCCCTCCGCCCCTTCGGGGTCCCTCAACTTGGGCGGGATCGCCAACGTCACAGTCGTCGGGCGGGAGCGGCCGCCCATTGCCTTTGACATCGGGCCGGCCAACGCCTTGATGGACGTCGTCGTACAGGTGCTGAGCGAGGGACAAGAGAGCTTCGACCGTGACGGCGCGATCGCAGCACAAGGCCACCCGGACAAGTACCTCGTTGAGCGGCTGCTGGACGACCCATATTTTTCCTTATCGCCCCCCAAGTCGACGGGCAAGGAGTACTTCAATTACCGCTATGTGGCGGACCGGTTGCCCGAAGGCAGAGACCTCAGCGCCGCCGACGTGTTGGCCTCGGTCACGGCGGCGAGCGCGGAAATGGTCGCCATGGCCCTTCGCCCCTTCCACCTCCGTGAGCTCGTTGTCGCGGGCGGCGGCACGCGCAACCCCACGCTCATGGGCGAATTAGAGGCTCGTCTGCCTGGCGTGCCGACGCGCAAGATCGACGACCTCGGCGTGCCCGAAGCAGCCAAAGAGGCGCTCCTTTTCGCGGTGATCGGCTTCCTTACGCTGTGCGGGATCCCCGCCACCATCCCGTCCTGCACCGGCGCGTCGAAGCCCAGCGTGCTCGGCTCGATAACGCCCGGCGCTGGGCCACTCCTACTACCCCCGGTCCCGCCGGAGGGCGCCCGCGTCACCCCGACGCGACTGCTGGTCCGGACGCCTCTGCCCGCGAGATGAGCGAGGCGAGATGAACAAAGCCCAGGTGAACGAGCCCAGGTGAACGAGCCCAGGTGAACGAGCCCAGGTGAACGAGCCCAGGTGAACGAGCCCAGATGAGCCAGCAAGCCGCACCGAGCGAGCCGCTGCTAACCCTGCGCGGTGTGCGTGTTGGCACATCGGAGCACCGCCACGACCACGAGATCGTCCGCGGGGTGGACCTGGAAGTGTTCCCCGGCGAGAAGCTCGGCATCGTGGGCGAGAGCGGCTCAGGCAAGAGCCTTACGGTCCTTTCAGTGCTGCGGCTGCTCCCTGACCCGCCCGTGCGGTTGCTGGGCGGCACGATCACCTTCGCCGGCCAAGACCTCAGCCGGCTCGACGACAAAAGCCTCCAGAAGGTCCGGGGAGCCGAGATCGCCATGGTCTACCAGGACCCGATGACGTCGCTGAACCCGCTACTGCGGGTGCGCACCCAAATCGTGGAAACCCTGCGCGCCCACGGCGTGGACCGTCGCGCCGCTCTGGCCCGCTGCCGGGAGGTCCTAGGCCAGGTGGGCCTGCCCGACCCGGACCGGGTGGGCCGTGCTTTCCCGCACGAACTTTCGGGAGGCATGGTTCAGCGGGTGATGATAGCCATCGCACTGTCCGTTTCCCCCCGGTTGCTGATCGCCGACGAGCCAACCACCGCCTTGGACGTGACTATCCAGCAGCAGATCCTCGAGCTTGTCGAAGATGTGCAGTCGCGCACAGGTATGGCCGTGGTGTGGGTTACCCACGATCTTGGCGTCGTGGCTCGGATCGTCGACAACGTGGTGGTGATGTACGCGGGGCGGGTGGTCGAACGGGCACCGGCTCGCCGGCTTTTCGCCCGTCCGAGCCATCCTTACACTCTCGCTCTGCTCGGCTCGCTGCCCCATGCCGGGACCGGGCACCGCCAACCGCTCACGCAGATCGGCGGTACACCGCCGGACCCGAGCCGCCTCGAACGCGGCTGCCCGTTCCGGCCCCGCTGCCCGTTCAGCGTCGACCGTTGCGCCGAAGAGGAGCCCCCGTTGCTCGACCGGGGCCTCGGGTCGTTCGCCGCTTGCTGGAGGGCTCCGGACGAATGGCAGAGCTGATCATCAAGGCCACGGACGTGGTGAAGGAGTACCCCTCGAGGCGAGGGCCGCCGGTCCGCGCTCTGCGAGGGGTGAGCATCGTCCTGGAGGCGGCTTCCACGCTCGGGATAGTCGGCGAAAGTGGCTGCGGTAAGTCAACCCTTGGCCGGCTGCTGGTGGGCCTCGAGAACCCAACTTCGGGGCGCATCGAGCTCATGGGCCGTCCGGTCAACGGGACAACCGGCCGGGGCGTGCTCGCTCGCCAGGTTCAGCTCGTTTTCCAGGATCCCTTTTCGTCCCTGAACCCGCGCCTCACGGTCGCGGCGGCTCTGGGCGAGGTCCTGGCAGTCCACCATCTCGTCGCGGGCCGGGCGGAGAGGCGGGCCCGGGTCGACGAGCTGCTCGGCATGGTCGCCCTCGCCCCCCGTTTTGGGGCGCGGTACCCCCATGAGCTGTCCGGCGGCCAGGCCCAACGGGTTGCCATCGCCCGTGCCCTCGCCGTCCAGCCGCAGGCCCTCGTGTTGGACGAACCAACGTCGGCTCTCGACGTGTCGGTCCGGGCCGAAGTGATCAACCTGTTGACCCGGCTTCAGGACGAACTGGGCCTGTCGTACGTGTTCATCAGCCACGACCTGGCCATGGTGCGCCACATCAGCGACGTGATCTGCGTGATGTACCTGGGCAAGGTGGTGGAGTCAGGGCCCTACGAGGCCGTCCTGGGAGCTCCCCTCCACCCCTACACCCGCGCGCTTGCTGATGCCGTCCCCTTACCGGACCCCGAGGTCGAGGCGAGCCGGCGCAAGTCGACGGCAGGCGAGGCGCTCGTGCTCGATACCGAACCGCCGGGAGGGTGCCCCTACCATCCCCGGTGCCCACTGGCAGAGGAGGTGTGCCGCGCTCGGGTCCCAGCGTTGTTGGAACTCCGCGCGAGGCACTTTGCGGCGTGCCACGTCGCCGCCCGGGAGACCGCTTCGACGTCCGGGGCTTAGAGGATACGGGAGAGGAAAACTTGAGTCCGCTCCTGCCTTGGGCTCGACAGGACTTCCTTCGGCGGGCCGGCCTCGACTACAACCCCTTCGTCCATGAACACGAGGCTGTCGCCTACCTCCCTTGCGAAGCCGATCTCGTGGGTTACCACGACCATCGTCATGCCGTCGTCGGCGAGAGAGCGCATGACGTCCAGCACGTCACTGACCAGCTCGGGGTCGAGCGCCGAGGTGGGCTCGTCGAAAAGCATGAGCTTTGGCTGCATGCAAAGCGCCCGAGCAATCGCCACTCGCTGTTGCTGGCCCCCGGAAAGTTGCCGTGGGTACGCATCGAACTTCTCTGCCAGGCCAACACGGGTTAACAACTGCTCGGCGCGCCTTATTGCCGTCGGCTTAGCCTCGCCCTTTACACGAATTGGCCCGACGATGATGTTTTCCATTGCCGTCATGTGAGGGAACAAGTTGAAGTGCTGGAAGACCATGCCGACGTCGGCGCGCCGCTGGCAGACCTCCCGGTCGCGAAGCTCGTAGAGCTTCCCGCCTTGTTCGCGGTACCCCACCAATTCGCCGTCGACAGTAAGGCGGCCGGCATCGACCTTTTCGAGGTGGTTGATACAGCGCAAGAAAGTCGATTTGCCCGAGCCTGACGGGCCGATGATGCACATGACTTCGCCGGTGCGCACCTGGAGGGTGATACCCCGCAGGACCTCCTGGCGGCCGAAACGCTTGCGCACGCCTTGTGCATCGACCATCACCTCAGTCACGCGGTGTCCAGACGAAGGCGGTCCCGTCAACGTCGCCGAAGCGACCATATGTTTGCCCAGGCCGGATCAACAAGCCTCTGCGTAACCTCTGGAGGGGAGTGGGTGGGAGCTGGCGGACCGAGCCTTTTGCATAGTGCCGCTCCACGTAGTATTGGCCCACCATGAGCACCGAAGTGACCCAGAGGTACTGGAGGCTGGCGACCATGAAAAGAGGGACGGTCCTGTAGTCGGCTGCCATTATCTGCTCGACAGTGAAGGTGAGCTCGGAGACCGTCACCACCGACGCTAATGACGTCGTTTTTAGCATCGAAATTGTCTCGTTGCCGGTCGGCGGGATGATCACCCGCATAGCCTGTGGGACGACGATTAGGCGCAGCGTCATGAAGCGGGACATTCCGATAGATTGAGCTGCTTCGGTTTGGCCCTCGTCAACAGATATGAGCCCGGCGCGAACGACCTCGGACATATAAGCCCCTTCATTGAGGGCGAGCCCGACGCTTGCCACCAGAAAAGGGGTCAACCAGGTGTTGAGGTTGAAATGGACCAGGGCGGGCCCGAACGGGATACCGAGCGAGAAACTCGGGAATATGTACGACGCGTTGTACCAGAAAAGGAGTTGCACGAGCACTGGCGTCCCCCGGAAGAACCAGATGTAAACCCAGGCGCTCCCCGTGACGATCGGGTTGGGGGACAGGCGCATTATCGCCAGGACGATCCCGATCGCTATACCCCCGGCCATCGCGACGACGGTGAGGGCGATCGTGATACCGAGGGCTTTTACGACCTCGCTGCTCAGGAAATACTGGTTTATGATGTTCCACTCAAAGCGTTCCCGTGTGCGCCCGTTGATTACGACATGGGAAAAGAAGAGCGAATGGACCAGCATTACCGCCAGGAGGACGACAACGGCCGCCGCCACCCAGCGGCCGGGGTGGCGGACCGGTACCACCGGCATCGGGGCCGGAGCAGTCAGGTCACGGCCGGGACCGCTTGCCACTACCTCGAGCGCCTAGGAGCGGCGACGCCTAGTACGGCACTAGCTGGTGGCACCGTTGATCTGGGGGTTCGAGATGGCGCCCTGCTGCACGCCCCACTTGTCGAGGATCTTCTTGTACTGGCCGTTGGCCATGATGGTCTTGACGGCAGCGAGGAGCGGCTGCGCAAGGCCGCTGTTCTTGGCGACCACGAAGCCGTAGGGGGCGGTTTCGAACGGTGTGCCGGTCAGCTTGAACTGGCCGTCCGAGAGGTGGACGATGTAGGCCGCCACCTGAGAGTCGGCGAAGCCGAGGTCAGCGCGGCCATCGGATACCGCCAGGTTCGCTTCGTTCTGGTCCTCGTAACTAAGGACGGTCACGTGGCACAGCTTGGCCTGGCTCTCGGCATCGGACTGCTCGGTGGTCCCGGTCTCGACGGAAACGGAATGGCCGCAAAGCGACTTCAGGCCGTTGAAGGTCTTGGTGCTGGTGGCCTTTTCGTAAAAACCCTCGCCGGCTTTGAAGTAATCGACGAAGTCGACCACCTTTTCACGGGCCTTGGTGTCAGTGAACGAAGAGTTACCTACGTGGAACTTGCCGTCCTCGATCCCGGGGATAATGGTGTCGAAGGTCGCGTCTTCAAGGGTCACCTTGACACCTAAAGCCTTACCGAGCGCCACTGCCAAATCGGCGTCGAAACCAACGATCTTGCCACTCTCCATAAACTCGTCAGGTGGGTAGGTGGCGTCCATGGCCATCGTCAGACCCGAAGAATATTTGGCGGGGACCTGTAATGAGCTCGCCTGAGCATTGCCAGCGCCAATAGTGGTTGTCGCCACGAAAGCGACCGTCCCGAACGCCGCGATCACGGGACGCCAGGCCTTAAGACCACCTGCAATGCGCATTAGTACCTCCATAGGTCACGCTGAGCCGTATTCACATGGAGTGTAGCGGCCCTTCGCCTGGGCCGCCGCCCGCGGCCCGTGCTAATGGGGGCGAGCCCCGTTACGGTTGGGTTAAAACTGGTTGCGCTAACCTACGGCTTCATGAGATGGGGGCATGATGACCCAGTCAGCCACTGAGGTCCGGGCGCCGGAAGGGGCTGGGCAGGCTCGTCCGGCAGTGCGCCTCGTCGCAGTGCGCAAGAGCTACGGCCGGGTCGTTGCCGCCGACGGCATCGACCTCGAGATCGCTGAGGGTGAGTTCTTCACGATGCTCGGTCCTTCGGGTTCTGGCAAGACAACCCTGCTGCGGGTGATCGCCGGGTTCGAACGTCCAGACAGCGGCACGGTCGAGCTTGCAGGGACCGATGTGACCAGGCAGCCACCCTACGCCCGCAATGTGAACACCGTTTTCCAGGACTACGCGCTGTTCCCGCACATGACCGTGATCGAGAACGTGGAGTATGGGTTGAAGATCCAAAAGGTGCCGAGGGCCGAGCGGCGTCGTAAGGCCGAGCAGATGCTCGACTTGGTGCGGCTCTCGGGCTTGGGCGATCGGAAACCAGTTCAGCTGTCCGGGGGGCAGCGCCAACGCGTTGCCCTGGCGCGGGCCATCGTCAACGAACCCGAAGTGCTCCTGCTCGACGAGCCACTTGGTGCGCTGGACCTGAAGTTGCGACAAGAGATGCAGAGCGAGCTGAAGCGCATCCAGCAGGAGGTCGGGATCACCTTTGTGTACGTGACGCACGACCAAGAAGAGGCGCTGACGATGAGCGACCGCCTTGCGGTCATGAACGCCGGCCAGATCGAACAGATCGGCACGCCGATAGAGGTGTACGAACGGCCTGCTAGCGAGTTCGTGGCAGGTTTCATCGGCGTTTCGAACCTGATCGACCGCGACGGGGACCGCTTCACTGTAAGACCGGAGAAGGTGTACCTGTTGTTCGACGATGCGGAACCGGCGCCACCGGGCGCCCATGTCGAGCGCGGGACGGTCGACGAGGTGGTCTACCTCGGTGTCATCACGCGCTTTCGCGTCCAACTGGATGGGGGCGGCCAGCTCGTCGCAGTGCGCCAGAACCTCGAGACGGCCGCAGCCGAGGTGCTCGAAGCCCGAGGCCAACGGGCGCGTGTGGCGTGGCGCCCCGACCAGACGTTCCGGGTTTCGACCGCAAGCCGCGGCCACCAAGTTAGTGAGTGAAATCTCTAAGAGAAAGGATAAGACATGAAGAACCGGACGTTTTTTCGAGGAAGGGCTCAGCGCGCGGTGGTGGCAATTGCACTTGCCCTACCGATTTTGGCAGCGTTCGATAGCGGTACAGTCGCCGCGTCGGGCACGACCGTCAGGACCGCCGCCGGGGCTTTGACGCCGCCGACTCAGGGCATGAAGCCGCAGCAGTCGGTTGGCAAGGGTGAGGGTGAGCTCAACCTGATCGCGTGGGAGGGCTATGCCCAGCCGGAGTGGGTCAAGCCCTTTGAACGGGAGACCGGCTGCACGGTCAACGCAAAGTACGCCGGTTCCTCGAGCGAGATGGTCTCGCTCATGGCCGACGGCGGCGGTGGGCAATACGACCTGGTGTCGGCCTCCGGCGACGCGGACCTCCGCCTGATCTATGGTGGCGACGTCAAGCCGGTCAATGTCAAATTGGTCCCAGCCTGGAAACAGTTGCGGCCCTTCTTGCAGAGCCCAGACTTCAACACCATCAACGGCGTCCATTACGGCATCTCGTTGCAGTTCGGGCCGAACGACCTACTGTACTCGACCAAGGTGTTCCCCACGGCACCGCCGTCGTGGTCGGTCATCTACTCCAAGCAGTACGCCGGCAAGATCACGATCCCGAACAACCCGATCCAGATCGCCGACGCCGCTCTTTACCTGTCCGTGCACCAGCCCAAGCTTGGGATCACCGACCCCTACGAGCTCACCCAAAGCCAGTTCAATGCGGCAGTGAGCCTGCTCAAGCAGCAGAGGCCCCTTATCAAGGCATATTGGAACCTCGCCTCCGATGAGATCTCGTTGTTCGCAAACGGCGAAGCCGTAGTCGGAGCCGCCTGGCCGTACCAGACGGGACAGCTGCAGGCGGCCAAGGTCAAAGTCGCGGACACCATCCCGAGCGAGGGCGCGACCGGATGGGCCGATTCGTGGTTGCTCGCCGCCAAGGCACCGCACCCCAATTGCGCGTACAAGTGGCTGGCTTATATTTCCACTGCGAAGGTGCAAGCCGAGCAAGCCGTTAACTACGGGGAGACGCCGGACAACTCCCTGGCCTGCCCACTCATGAACCAGTTGCAGAAGGGGTCGTGCGACTCACTGCACGCGAACGAACCGGACGCCTACTTCAAGTCCATCAAGTTTTGGAAGACGCCCTTGGCGCAGTGCGACAACGGTCAGGACAATTGTGTCCCGTTCCAACAATGGGCCACGGCCTGGACACAGATCACGGGCTAATAGGGCCTTGTGATTATGAGGACATTGCGGTGCTGACGAAAGGGGCCCGGCAGGGCCGAGAGCTTACGGGGGTGGCCCGGGTTTCCGCTGCGCTATGGCGCAGGGCGTGGCTCCGGGCCGCCCTCACGCTCTCCCCCCCGTTGGCGTGGTTCCTCATCATCTATCTTGCGTCGCTGGTCGTGATGCTTGTGACGGCCTTTTGGACCGTCAACTCATTTACCAACAACCTCCAGCACCAACTTTCGCTCACCAATTTCGGAGCGCTGTTCGACGCGCCGATCCCAGCCATCATCGGCAGGACCATCCTGATTGCAGCCCTTGTTACGGTGACCGATGCCGTACTGGCACTCCCGTTTGCGTACTTCATGGCCAGAGTGGCGACCCGCAGGGTGCGCAATGCGCTCTTCGTGGCGGTGCTGCTGCCCTTATGGGCGAGTTATCTAGCCCGTGTCTACGCGTGGATAGTCATACTCACTAAGGACGGCACGCTCGACTGGGCCACTCAACGTCTCGGCCTCGGCGCGCCGAACATCGCTTACACGAACCTCGCAATGGGGATCGTGTTCTGTTACATCTGGCTCCCGTTCATGATCCTGCCCGTCTATGCCGCGCTCGAACGCATACCGGATTCTTTCATAGAAGCTTCAGCGGACCTCGGGGCCCGCAACGCGAGGACGTTGCGAAGCGTCGTGCTCCCCCTCGCGCTGCCGGGCGTCGTCGCGGGGTCGATCTTCACGTTCTCTCTGACCCTCGGCGATTACATCACTCCGCTGCTCATAGGTTCGGGGTCCGGGACCAACCTCATAGGCAACATCATCTACGACAACATCGGCCTCGCGAACAACCTCCCCTTTGCCGCCGCTCTCGCCATGGTCCCAATAGCGATCATGATCGCGTACCTCCTGGGCGCTCGAGCGCTCGGAGCGTTCGAGGCGATGTAAATGGAGGGACGGGCCACCCGCGTCGCACTGGTCGTCTGGGTGGTCGGGGTTTTGTTGTTCCTTTTCATCCCGATCGCGACGATCATACTTTTCGCCTTCGACCGCTCGACGGTCCAGAGCTGGCCGATCCAGCACTACACGACGCGTTGGTTTTCCGTAGCATGGGACGACCCGGCTGTCAGGTCCGCCCTCTGGCTTTCAGTCAAGGCGGGGGTTGCCGCAACCTTTCTGGCTCTCGTACTTGGTTCCTTGGCGGCCTTCGGCGTACACCGCTACCGCTTCTTCGGGAGAGAAGCGGTTTCCCTCTTCATCGTGTTGCCCATTGCCCTTCCAGGCATAATCACGGGCCTTGCGCTCCGGTCGTTCTTCACCTTTGCAGGCATAAATCTTTCGCTGATGACCATCGTCATCGGTCATACGACCTTCTGCATCGTGGTGATCTATAACAACGTCATCGCGCGTATCCGGCGGACCTCCGGCTCCCTGGGTGAAGCTTCAATGGATCTCGGGGCAAACGGTCTGCAGACGTTCCGCTACGTCACACTGCCGACAATCGCGACCGCACTCGTCTCGGGCGGCCTCTTAGCCTTCGCTCTTTCCTTCGACGAGGTAATCGTTACTACCTTTACCGCCGGGGCACAGACGACGCTCCCGATCTGGATCTTCGGCGCCATCCGTCTCGGTCAGCAGCTGCCGGAGGTAAACGTGGTGGTGACGGCCGTGCTCGCACTTACCGTAATCCCTGTCGCGCTGGCCGCGAAGCTAACCGGCGGCGGGGGCATGACGAGATCGTCGGTCCGTTAGAGTCAAGCACTATGGCGCCGGTCAGTCACCACCAATACGACGGCCGTGACCACTAGAGCGCCCCCAATAACCGTGAACACTGAGACCTTTTCGCCCAGTACGAGCCATCCGAGTACGACTGCGATAATCGGGTTCACGTAGGCGTACGTCGAAACTATGGGGGTTGGGAGCAGGCGAAGAGCTGTTGTGTAACAGGTGAGAGCGAGGACTGACCCGGGCCCGATCAGGTAGGCGAGCGCCAACAAGGAACGCAGGCTCACCGCTCCAGCGTCAAAGCTGGCGGCTTCACCACTTATCGCAGCAGCCAGTGCGAGCGCCAGCCCTCCTGCGAGCATCTGGAAAGCGGTTGCCACGAGCGGGCTGGCCGGTTGCGGGACTTTGCGCCCGGTGACCGACCCCACCGCCCAACACATGGCCGCCACCAAGATCACTGCGATGCCCGTGTAGGGGACGTGGCTGCCGCCGGGGTGCGAAAGCACCAGGATCCCGGCGAAACCCACGACAAGCGCCACGATGGCCAAGCGGGACGGCACGGCTTTCGTCAGGGCCCGGTCGGCTATGACCATCCATAGGGGCACGCTCGCCAGTAGCAGAGCGGCCAGCCCGGACGGCACGGTGCGCTCTGCCCAG
>Ga0302326_10010702_pt1 | contig 19859 bp, 13 predicted proteins | sample Palsa_T0_3_FD_202264 | JGI IMG/M metagenome (GOLD analysis project Ga0302326, IMG submission 202264) | Peat permafrost microbial communities from Stordalen Mire near Abisko, Sweden - Palsa_T0_3 | ecosystem: Environmental > Terrestrial > Soil > Palsa > Peat permafrost | place: Sweden: Abisko...
ACACTGTCGGTATGCAGGCTATCCGTATGCAGGCTATCGGTATGCGGGCTATCCATATGTACGCTGTCAGCATGCCCTTCGACCATGAATTCCAGAGCGGGCTGATCGCGGAATACCCTGGCGAGCCTGCCTATTACCGTTTTTGCCTTACCGGTCAGTACATAACTGCTATCGTTGCCGAAGAGCAGCGAATCCGACAGACCGACGGAGAGGGTGCCTTTTTCCAGTGTAATATTGACATCCTGGTCGCTGAAGCTACCCAGGGCCATCTTCAGTTCCATCAGTGCGGCCAGGTTGACCGAATCACGGTGGGACAGGGCCGATCTAAGATCTATGAGGTAGATATCTTTAGCGCTCATGTTGTCCAGGGAGTTCTTTATACTCTCTGCCTGGGCGTTGCTGAGGGCCGACAGGTCCTGCAATTGCCTTCTCAATTGGGTATTGTTTTCGTTGGAGGCGGTCAATAGCGTGTTTGCGCTGTTCAACTGGTTTTGCAGGGATGAATTTTGCTTATTTAGCTTATCGTTATCGTCCTGGGAGGTTTTCAGGGTATGCATGGCCCAGGTGTAGAGCGAGTCGTTTTTTTGCGCCTGTTGCTGCATGTCTTTGAATTTCCCGGTGCTGACACAACTGACCAGGGATAGGGTTGTCGATAACAAGATACACGGATAGATAAAAAAGGGTCGCATATAAGGGGTTTGAAATCGGGCTAAAAATACGATATTTTTGATCTGTTATGATCACAAAGCAGATATTCGCCATTATCATCGGTGTATTTCATTTGGCAACTGTCCTGGCGCAGGAGCCTCCCGGCGCAGCGGTCCCCTGGACCACCTATGAGGCGGAGCAGATGCGGACCACAGGAGCCATCCTGGGCCCTGCCTATGGGCCTTACCGGGTCGAAACGGAATCATCCGGGCAGCGATGTGTAAAGCTCAGCGCAAAAAGCCAATATGTCGAATTCGCCGCGACGGCGGAGGCCAACAGTATGGTGATCCGGTTCAGCCTTCCTGACGATCAGAGGGGTAACGGGACCAACTCAACGCTGGGGATCTATCAAAACGGAAAGTTGATACAGGACAAGAAGATCAGCTCGCACTATGCCTGGCTGTATGGGAAATACCCTTTCAGCAATGACCCGGATTCCGGTAAACCGCGGCACTTTTACGATGAAGTACGATTAAAAGACCTGCCCATCCAAAAAGGGGATGTGATCCGGATACAACGGGATGATGGCCCTGAGGATCATGCCGGTTATTGTATCATCGACCTGGTTGATTTGGAAAAGGTGGGGCCGCCGGGTGTCGCGCCGGCGGGGTCAGTGTCTGTGGCAGAAGTACGCTTTGGCGGAGCCGGTTCAATGGGAGACTATACTATGGCGTTCAGGAATTGTATCGATGCCGCCGCGAAGACCGGCCAGACGGTCTGGATCCCCGCAGGGACTTTTATCATTACCGGGGATATCGTCATTCCGGCCCATGTCAGCATACAGGGGGCAGGCATGTGGTATTCAGAACTGACAGGAGATGAGAAGTCGTACACCGCTGTCGACAAAAGGATAAGACTGATAGGGACGGGCAGCGATATTCATTTATCGGATTTTGCGATCACCGGCCGGCTGAATTACAGGAGCGACAAGGAAAGCAATGACGGCATTACCGGCTCCTACGGGGAAAGCTCCACCATTTCACGTCTCTGGATCGAACACACTAAAGTGGGCATGTGGATCGAAAACTCCAGCCACCTGACCGTTACCGGTTGCCGGATGAGGAATACCCTGGCCGATGGCATCAATTTTTGTGTCGGCATGGCCCATTCTACTATCAGGGATTGCACGGCACGGGGTACGGGCGATGATTGTTTTGCCATGTGGCCGACCGTTTATAAAAAGCAGGAATTTTCGCCAGGGTATAACCTGGTTATCCATTCTACGGCGCAACTGCCTTACCTCGCCAACGGCGCGGCCATCTATGGCGGAGATAGTAATGCCATCAAGGATTGTTTGTTTACCGATATCTCAGCGGGTTCGGCGATCCTGATCAGCACTACTTTCCCTACGGCGAGCCGGGATAAAAGCATCAATAATAACTTCAGCGGCACCACGGTGATCCGGGACTGCTATATTACAAATAGCGGTGGTTTCGATCACGAGTGGGACTGGCGCGCCGCTGTGGAAATATGCCTGGACAAGCGCAGCATTTCCGGGATCGAACTGGATAACTTAACCATCGAGAACAGTTTGTCCAATGGCCTGAGCGTGGTCGCTAAAAATACAGACGGGAACGTGGGGGCGCTGACAAATGCCACCTTGCAAAACATTAGGATCACTACCTATGGCATTGCGGTAAAAGGTAAATACGGATTGTTTATCTCTCGTGAGGCGCATGGTGCTTTAGCGATCAGTCAATCGAAGGTCGATGACATCCGGAATGAATCGGCAAACTTTACGATCAGCCGATAAACAGTGATGGCGTGAGGTGTCGCCACGGGGCCGACTTTCAGGGGCATGTCGACCTACAGGAGCATAACCTATCTTCCAAGGGCATACGCTGCAGACTGGTTGACCTTTTATTGATTTTTTTTCTACTTTTTATACAAAAAGCCAAAAAATATCGTTTTTGTAGTTACATTACTACCTGGTGGTCATACTAATTACTATGTAAGGCGCTGGTAAAAGACGAAGAGCGGTGATGAAGGGCGCGACAATAGGCAAAGAAAAAATATAGCAGCACTAGAAATATAGTCGTTGTTTCATCGTACTTAATGATTGCGACAGGTTGTTTTAAGGGTCAAGGCCACGCCATTTTTGGGGTGGCCTTATTTTATTCTTTATATTGGGCACTAATATCAGATATGACTACAACAACTACTGCCCCCCGCCGCGGAAATGCCCTCTTTATCATCGGTATGCTGTTCTTTATCTTTGGCTTTGTGACCTGGCTGAACGGGACACTGATCCCCTTCCTGAAGCTGGCATGTGAGCTGCACACGGACCTACAGGCTTTCTTTGTGACCTTTGCGTTTTACATCGCCTATTTTTTCCTCGCCATTCCCAGCGCGATGATCCTGCAAAAGACCGGCTATAAGAATGGGATGGCCCTGGGCCTGTTTGTGATGGCGCTGGGTTCCCTGGTCTTCATTCCTGCCGCCTCCACCCGCAATTTTGCGCTTTTCCTGGTCGGGTTGTTTGTGCAGGGCATGGGCCTTTCCCTCCTGCAGACGGCTTCCAATCCTTATATTACTATCCTGGGGCCCCTGAACAGTGCCGCCAAGCGGATCAGCATCATGGGCATCTGTAATAAGGTGGCCGGGGTGTTAAGCCCGATCATTATAGGTTCAATTGTGCTCAAGAATGCCAGTTCCCTCGAAACCCAGGTCCATACCAGCACCGATCCCGTTCAGCGCGAAGCTATTCTGAACGCGTTGGCCGGCAGGGTCATTGTCCCTTATCTCGTCATGGCGGGAGTCCTCGTGATCCTTTCCATAGCTATCAAGATGTCGTCACTGCCGGAGATCAAAGAGGAGGCGGCTGCAGGAAGTGGGGGTGATGCGATCGCTGGCAGCGTTGAAAAGAGCAGTGTCTTCCAATATCCCCATCTCCTATTGGGTGTACTGTGTATCTTTCTGTACGTGGGAGTGGAAGTGCTGGCGGGAGATGGAATAGGTACTTTTGGAAAGGCTATGGGCCTCCCGCTGGATCAAACCAAATATTTTACTGCTTTTACGCTGGTGGCTATGCTGGTGGGATATGTTGTCGGGATTATCGCTATCCCCCGATGGCTGAGCCAGTCTACCGCGCTAAGGATATGCGCTATTCTGGGCCTTGTCTTCGGCGTGGGCATCCTCTTCTCGACCGGATATGTCGCCATCCTCTTCATTGCCTTGCTGGGCCTGGCGAACTCCCTGATGTGGCCTGCCATTTGGCCGCTGGCCCTGGAAGGGTTGGGTAAGTTCACCAAAATCGCTTCGGCCCTGCTGGTCATGGGGATAGCGGGGGGTGCGTTGCTGCCGCTGTTGTACGGGGGATTGAAGGACGATGTTCATCTGCCGAACAAGGTTGCTTACTGCGTTTGTATCCTTCCCTGTTATGTCTACATTCTCTATTATGCAGTGTCCGGGCATACGGCCGGAGGGCGTGCACGGTTAAAGGCGAAGTGGGCTTAGGGCGGGAAGGCTGAGGCGGGGGGTGAGGAAAGGGAATAAGCCGATGGGGTCGAATAGGAAAGGGAACTATCTGCGGTCAAAGTATGCAAAATGCATACTTTCGGCTAGTGACAAGGAAGCGGCAAAACGGACAGGCCTGGTATGGCATGCATCGGTGGCTGGCGGATTTCGCGTATCATGTGCCGGTACATGCCCGGGTCTTTGGGCTGGCGGGCCTGACTGCGCTGGGAATTGCGGTGGCGACGGTGAGTATCCAGGCTATCCGGGCGGCCCGGGCGAACCCGGTAAAGAGCCTCAGGACGGAGTAACCGTATCCGGTATACTGCACTCGAATGTTATTAAGGAAGCCCTGGTCATGTGGATGTTGATCTTTTTATCCAGCATAAACTTTCTGACGATTGGATCGCCATTCAATACGCTGAAGAGGTCTTTGCCCATTTGCGGGACCATCATACTGTTCTCTACTTTTCCGTTGAAGATCTCCAGGTCGAAGGAGAAATTGACATTCTTCCGGTTATCTATGGATTGCAGTTCCATTTTGCTAAGGGTGATCTGCTGTTTTTCAGTCACTGCCTTTTTCAGCAGTATCCTGATAGCGGGCAAATATTTCGTCCAAAGCATCAAAAACTTTCCTTCACTCATAATTTATCACATTTGTGCGTACTTAATCGATCCGATGGGTAATCCCCAATGCGTTATTACACACAATGGTACGCTATATTCACTTGCCGCGCGCCATTTTGACGGATAAATTGGAATTATAATGCTAATCGTACTGGTTATAGACCTGGTTCGGGAAGAATTCTTCGCAATCCGAGAAGGCGGCGGTAGAACCCTGGTTGAGCCCGGTGGCTACGAAGCCCCTTGTCGAGGCTACGCCTGCGGTTGACGGGACGCTGCCGGTAAGGGTCCAGCTGCAGGCGCCGGTCCTGGCAGTGCCTTCATAAGGCGTCTTTTCATTCCAGAGGTCCGTGGAAAAAGTGTATTCCCAGGTAAAGGTGCCGTCGACGCCGTTGGCGGAGCCGAGGGTGATATAAGCCTTGTCCCCGCTGGCTTGTCCCAGGATGAGGAAGCCGTTGCCCCCGGTACGTTCGATGTCCGTATAGCTGTCATCATATGATTCGCCGCTGGTATTATAGATATCCCGCAGCCTGTACCAGCCTTGGGTCGACGTATCGCTGCCGGGGGTAAAACGCCAGAAGTCATAACAAAGGTTTCCAGTGGCCGTTGAGGAACCAGGGGTATAACCGGTGACGATATAGCCTTGGTTCTTGTAGACCCAGCTGACGGCGCCGGAGCGGGGAGAGAACGGGCTGGGAGGATTAACCTGCTGTATCCAGGTATTGGTGCTGGGGCTATACCTCCAGATATCGGAAAAGTAATAAAGATTATTTGTGCCGGTCAGCACGTAGGCTGTCGTATCGAAGCCGAAAGCCACGGCGTCATAACGGGGATAGGATGAGTCGGCATTATGGATGGAATCGATCTCCGTCCAGGTATTGGCGGCTGCATTATAGGAATAAAAGTCGGCCAGGGCGGTAGCGCCGTCGTTGGCCAGGCCAGAGCCGAGATAACCGGTACTCCCGATGGTGAACCCGACAGCATCGCTGCGGCCCTGACCGGGGAAGGCTCCCACCTGTGCCCATGAACCATAGGCGCTGTCATAGCCGGAAGCTTTATTGGGGATGGTAGCAGCCGTATAGCTAAACATGGTTTGCAACTTGGTATGGGGTATCAGCGGGTTGATCCCGGTCCCTACATATGCAATATTATTGATGACGAAGGAGGCGCCTGCCCCCATGGCGATACCCGAGAATGTCGCACGACCCACCCAGTTGCCGTTTTCTGAATAGTTCAAAGAAGCTTTGGTGCATGAAAACAAGACAGCCAATAACATAAGAGTAAAAAGAGAACGGTGGATTTGCTTCATGTTTTGGAATTTACCGCGAATTTAGCGCGAACTTACGGCGAAACTATTCGTTGTTTCTATAGGGATTTCGTTAAAATGTATGTTCTGGTCATATTAATCGATAAAACGGCCGATTTTATAGATAAATGTACTAAAACCGGTGCCATTTTTTATCATTTTTAATCATACGCGTTATAGCCCTGGTTCGGGAAGAATTCCTGGCAATTGGTAAAAGCGGCGGTAGTGTCCTGGTTGAGACCAGTGGCAATGAAGCCCCTTGTAGCTGCCACACCCGCGGTCGACGGAACGCTGCCTGCAAGGCTGAAACCCACGGCCCCGCTCTTGGGGGTTCCTTCAAAAGGCGTTTTAGCCGTCCAGCGATCCGAGGTAAAATCATATTCCCAGGTAGAAGAGATGTCCGTGCCGTTGTTTGAGCCGGTCGTCACATATCCTTTGTCGCCGTCGGGCTGGCCCAGGATCGTGAAACTGGTGGCATGATAGCGGATGATATCGGTATAGGCGGCGTCGAAGGAACCCGCACTGGTAGTATAGATGTCATTCAATCGGGCCCAGGTGTTGGTGGAACTGTCGGACTCGGGCGTGAAGCGCCAGAAATCATAGCATAAATGGCCTTCGGCCCATGTGTCGCCCGGGGTATAACCGGTGACGAGATAACCCTGGCCATGGTAGACGAGGCTGACCGCACCTGAACGGCGAGAGCCGGGGTAGTAAGCCTGCTGGATCCAGGTGTTGGTGGTAGGGCTATACCTCCAGACATCCCCGAAACAATAGGGGCCGTTTGCGCCGGTCAGCACATAGGCTGTCGTATCAAAGCTAAAGGATACTGCATCATAACGGGGAAACGATGCTGTGTCATTTTGCAGCGAATCGATCGGCGACCAGGTATTGGCGGCGGGGTTATAGGCATAAAAGTCGGCGAGTGCGGTCGCGTTGTCGTTGGCAAGACCCGATCCGATATAGCCGATATTGCCGATGGCAAACCCTACTGCCCTGCTCCGGGGCTGACCGGGGAAGGACTGAACCTGTGTCCAGACGCCATAGGCGCTATCATAACCTGTAGGCACGTCGGGGATGTTGGCAGCGGCATACTTAAACATTGCCGTTAGTTTCTGCTTCGGTGTCAAGGGGTTCATGCCGGTCCCTACGTAAGCCTCATTGTTGACGGTGAAAGTGGCCCCTTCTCCCAAAGCGACGCCGGGAAAGGTGGCGCGTGACACCCAGTTGCCGGCTTGCACTGTGCCGGCGGAAATCTTTGTTCTTTTGCAGGAGATGGTTATTGACAGTACTGACAGGAATAAGCAGGTAAGGTTGAGTTGTTTCATTGCTTAAAATTTCCTGCTAAGCTACCGGACAATATTCCTTGCAATTCGTTAAAACGGATTTGCAAATCTTTTTAATCGATGAGGCGGCTAATTTTATACACCAATGCGCCAAGATCCGCGGTGAAAAAATGCACGCTTAACAAATGATAAGTTTATTCGCACTTAACGAAAGATAAGGCCGGTTTTTATTCCGATCTCAGGCTTTTGATGGGATTTGCGATGGCTGCGCGGATCGTCTGCACGCTGACCGTCAGCAAAGCGATCAGGATAGCGGTGCCGCCTGCCAGGACGAATATCCACCAACTGATGCTGATCCGATACGCAAAACTTTGCAACCACTGGTGCATGCCCCACCAGGCGATGGGGAAGGCGATCAGCGAGGCGATGAGCACCAGCTTTATAAAATCCCTGCTGAGCAGGCCGACGATGCCACCCACTTTGGCGCCGAGCACCTTGCGGATACCGATCTCTTTCATGCGTTGTTCCGCGGCATAGGTGACCAGGCCGAAGAGGCCGAGACAAGCGATAAAAATGGCGAACACGGCAAAGGATATAAAGAGCTGTCCCGTCTGCTTTTCGGATTGATACAGCTTATTAAAGTCATCATCCATAAAGGTATAGGTGAAGGGAACTCCATTGGCCATCGCTTTCCATTTGGATTCGATCTGATTGACGGGAGCGATAATATTGCCGCCGCGAAGACGGACGGCCAGGCTACCGCGATTATCACCCATATTCATCACCAGCGGCCCTACTTTGTCATGCATCGAACTGAAATTAAAATCCTTTACCACTCCTATCACATGATAGGCGACGGACTTCATGCTATCGCCCGGCCGGTAGAACAACTGATGGATGGGATCTTTCCAGCCGAGCAATTGTACGGCGGATTCGTTGAGGATGATACCTGTCGAGTCAGAAGGAAAGTCGATCGAGAAATTCCTTCCCTGAACCATTTTCATGCCCAGCGTGGGGACATAATGTTCGTCTACAAAGAGATTGGTCAGGACTACGGCTCCCTTGGTATCCATCGAAGGAGTACGGAACCAGCCTTCCTGGTCATAACCGCTGCCCACAGTGGGCAGGTCACCCGACAGCGTGGCGTCGGCTACACCGGAGAGTTGTGTCAGTTCCTTACGGAAAGTTTTCACCGGGTCGCCGGCCAGATAAGCATTGTGGATGACCAGTACCTGGTCGCGGTCAAAGCCGGTTTCCCGGCTGCGGATATAGTTGAGTTGATTATAGATGACGATGGTGCTGATGATGAGCCCGATGGAGATCACGAACTGGCCGACGACGAGGACGCTGCGAAGCATGCTGCCTTTAAGGCCGGAGGCGATCTTTCCCTTTAGCACGAGGATAGGCTGGAAGGAGGAGAGATAAAAAGCAGGATAGCTGCCGGCCAAACAACCGACGAGGAAGACGAGGAGTATCAGCAGGGACAGGAAGCGGAATGTAAACAGGCTTCCGGCATGGAGTTCCTTGCCCGCCAACTGGTTGAACATGGGCAGCAGGACTAAGGCGATCCCCAGGGCCAGCAGCAGGGAAAAGAAGCTGAGCAGGACCGACTCGGTCAAAAATTGGGTGATGAGATTGCCCTTTGTGGAGCCGGCCACTTTGCGGATACCCACTTCCTTGGCGCGGTTGGCCGAACGGGCCGTACTGAGGTTCATGAAGTTGACGCAGGCGATGATCAGGATCAGGATGGCGACAAAAGAGAAAATGTAGATATAAGTGATGTTGCCATTGGGTTCCATTTCGTAGCCTTTATTGGAATACAGGTGGATGTCTTCCAGCGGCATCAGGTGATAGATGAAATGAGCACCTTGATGGTTCATTTCCTGGATGGAGGTATGCAGCATGCTCTGCAGCTGCAGGCCCAGGTACTTGTCGACTGTGGCGTTGACACGGCTTTGCAGGACTGCCCGGTCCACACCCGGCCGGACGAGGATATAGCTATGCCAGTTGTTGCTGAGCCACTGATCGTTATCCCCCTGGTAACCGTCACGTAAGGGCCGGATGAAACTGAGGTGGAAATGGGATTGCCGGGGAAAGTCCTTCATGACGCCGGTGACCTTGCAAATGGTCTTGTTCTCCAGTTCGAGGGTCTTGCCTATGGCATCCGTGCTGTTGAAATACCTTTTTGCCGCTGATTCATCGATGACGATGGAATGCGGTTCGTTTAACGCCGTAGCGGGGTCGCCTGCCAGCAAAGGAATGGTAAAGACCTTGAAAAAGGTGGAGTCGGCGAGAGCCAGGTGGTGGTCACGGATCCAATCGCCGCCTTTTTTTACCAGGATGTCATTTTGGTAATTGATGCGCACCATCTGCTCGACCTGGGGGCATTCTTTTGCGAGGGTGAGGGCCAGGGGTTTGGGCGAGATCGAAGATGTGAACTGGGTACTATTAAAGTAGATGTCTGCGTCGAGGCGGTAGATGCGGGCGGCCTTGTCATTGTACCGGTCATAGCTCCATTCATCGGCGACATACAGGACGATCAGCAGGCAGACGCCAAGGCCAGATGCCAGTCCGATGATATTAATGGCCGAGAAGCCTTTGCTTTTCCAAAGATTGCGCAGGGCGACTTTGAGATAGTTTTTGAACATGGGAGGAGCGGCTTTAGGACCGGCTTTTCCCTAGACGATAAAAAGGGGGAAAATGTTACAGGTTCACCTCAACATTTTGGGGATTGCCCGCAATGGCCCCTATGGGGGACGAGTGAGGAGGTAGTTTTGGGGCATGAAAAAGATATTCTATACCGGGTGTTTACTGTTGTGGAGTTGTGCTCTTGTTGCCCAGGGACCTCCCGGTGGTCCCGGGGGCCCGCCACCGTCGGGCGGAAAAGATGGTGGTGGTGTGGTGGGTACCGGGCATTTGTATGGGAAACTGATCGATTCCAGCGGGAAAGGCATCGGGAAGGTATCGGTATTGGTCCTGCAGCCGAAGAAGGACCCGCAATCGGGTACGACGAAGAACGTGCTGGTCAAGGGCGGCAGCAGCAAAAATAACGGGGATTTTTCGATCGAGGACCTGCCGGTAGGCAAGCCTTTGACGGTGAGCATCACCGCGGTAGGGTATGCTTCGCAAACGCAGGACATTATGCTGACGCCGGCGGCTTCGGATAAGGACTTGGGGAACCTGACTTTGATGACTGCGTCCAAGGACCTGCAGGAGGTGACGGTGACGGCGAGCAAGCCGTTTATGACCCTGGATATGGACAAGAAGGTGTTCAATGTCTCTAAGGATATTGTGAGTTCCGGCGGAACGGGGGTTGACGTCATGAAGAATGTGCCTAGTGTCAACGTCGATATCGACGGTAATATAACGATGCGGGGTGCCGCTCCGCAGTTAATGGTAGACGGCCTGCCGACGACGCTGACATTGGATGAGATACCTTCGGATGCCATCGAGAGCGTGGAGGTGATCACCAATCCTTCTGCAAAGTACGATGCCTCCGGCGGCGGGGCGGGGATATTGAATATCGTGCTGAAGAAGAACAAGAAACAGGGATATAATGGAAGTGTGCGCGCTAGTGTGGACAGTCATGGGGGCCTCGGGGCCGGGGGCAGCCTGAATGCCAGGGAAAACAAGTTCAACCTTTCCGCGGACATCAATGCCCGGATGATGCGGGATTGGGCGACGGGCTCTACCGAGCGGACCACGTTGAATTCCACTCCCAATACCTATATCAATCAGCAGGAGTTGGATACGACCAAGGGTGGAATGGTCTTTGGCCGGCTGGGGCTGGATTATTTCATCACTAACCGCACAACGCTGTCGCTGACGGGATTCGCGATGTACCACAGCAGTCATGCCACTTCCGCGATCACGATGAATACCGATAGTTTTTACACCGCCGGGACCGTGGCGCAATACAGTACTGAGCATATCAATGCGCCACAGACCTTCAGCGGAAGGGGGGCGACGCTGGCGATGAAGCATCTTTTTACGCAGGATAAGCAGGAATGGACGGCTAATGCCAACTATTTTTCCGGCAATGCTACCAATAACTCGTTGTATGTGACCGATAGCTATGGTGCGGAAGCGGGCTCTGACCTGACGGGTTCGCAGCTGCAGAAGATCGTGGGCAGCGGCAACGATCAGAATTATATTTTCCAGACCGACTATACGGGGCCGATATGGTCGAAGGTGACGTTAGAAACCGGTCTCCGGGCGGCGATCCAGGACAGGCTGAACCTGTATAGCAATTATGATTATTATACGGACTCTGGATATGTGCTGGTGCCTTCTGCGGCGAGCAATTATAAGAGCAGCAGCGATGTCTATGCGGCCTATGCGACGGTGAGCAGCAGCATCAAAGACTTCACCTATAAGGTGGGGCTGCGGGCGGAGAGCTCCAAATATCATGGTACGCTGTTGAATGTGGGGGAGAGTTTCGGGAATAAATATCCGATCAGCCTTTTCCCGTCGCTGTTCTTCAGCGAGAAGCTGGGGGGCGACCAGGAATTGCAGCTGAGCTATACGCGGCGGGTGAACCGGCCCAACTTTAACCAGCTGGTGCCGTATACGGACTCTTCCAACAAGCTGAATATTACGCAAGGCAATCCCAACCTGGTGCCGGAGTTCACGCAGTCGGTGGAGCTGTCTTATATGAAGACCTTCGATCGCAGCAACACTTTACTGGGGTCCGTCTATTACAAGCACACGGACCATCTCATTACGAATTATATCATCGAGGATACGAATGCCACGACGGGCGCGACCACGCTGATCAATACTTATATCAATGCCAATTACAGCAGCACCGTCGGTGCAGAGCTGACTTCGCAGAATGCGTTGACGAAGTGGTGGGACCTTTCGATGAATATCAATCTTTATCATTCCGTCATCCATACCGATTCTGTGGGGGTGGCCCAGCTGGCGTTGTGGAGCTGGTTCGGGAAGCTGAATTCCAATATGCGGTTGGGCAATGGGTTCACGTTGCAGGTGTCCGGGATGTATCAGTCGAAGACCAATTTGCCGGTCAGCAACAGCAACGGCAATCAGCCGGGGCCGCCGAATATGCAGTCGCAGAACGCTTCGCAGGGGTATATCAAACCTTTCTATGCGGTGGACCTGGGATTGAAGAAGACTTTCATGCAGAATAAGATAGCGCTGACGTTGTCTTTCAACGACATTTTCCGCAGCAGGATCCAGGACGAGTATTCGTACAGCGAGTACTTCGTGCAGGACAACCGGCGTATCAGGGACCCGCAGTTGTTGAGGCTGAACTTCACCTATAACTTCGGAAAGGTCGATGCCAGTTTGTTCAAGCGGAAGAACAACAATACGGAAGGCGAAACAGAATAATAGCTTACATTTATCCTGATCATCATGGAGAACTTATCATCGGAATGGTATAACCGGCGGCCGGTCAAGATCCTGACGCATGTCGCCGCATGGGCGATCGTGCTGGCACTGCCCTACCTGCTGAACGGCGATCACAATGAAGGGCATCCCCATGAGCATATGGAGGAGCGCATCCCGCAGCTGATGTACGTAAATTTTCTGACCAATTTCTTATGGATCGGCGCTTTCTATCTGAATGCCTACTGGCTGACGCCGAAGCTGTTTTCGCATAAGAAATATGTGTTGTTTATCGGGTCGCTGGTCCTGTTGTTCGGGTTGATCCTGGCGGGCCATGCCTTTTTGTTCGTGGACGTGTTTTCGATCCATCCTTTCAGTGTCAGACGGGCATCGGGGTTCCTGCTGTGGACTTTTTTGCTGGTCATTCCGATCAGCACTACTTTCCGGTTGGTGAGGGATAGGATCGATGCCGACAAGATGGCGCAGGAGCGGCAGGCGGAGAACCTGAAGACGGAGTTGTCTTTTTTGCGCAGCCAGATCAATCCTCATTTCATTTTCAATATCCTGAATAACCTCGTGGCGTTGGAGCGGATGAAGTCAGAGGAGCTGGGGCCGACGATATTGAAATTATCGGCGCTGATGCAGTACATGTTGTATGAGACGGGGGAGGATAAAGTGCCGTTGTCGATGGAGATTGAGTACCTGCAGAGTTATATCGACCTGCAACGGCAGCGTTTTGGGAAGAACATGCCCATTTTTGTTTCGATGGACGAGCCGGAGGCGGCTTATGAAATAGAGCCGATGCTGCTGATCCCATTTGTAGAGAATGCTTTCAAACATGGGGCTGGGATGATAGATCAGCGGGCGATACATGTCGATCTGCATGTGGAAGATGGCGTCCTGTATTTTGGGGTGAAGAACAAGTATAATGTTGATTCCACGGAGGTAAAGGACAAGGGATCGGGGATTGGGCTGACGAATGTGAAAAGGAGGCTGAACTTGTTGTATCCTTCGGGGCACAGCCTGCAGATCATGCAGGACCAGGGTTGGTTCAGGGTATTGTTGAAATTAAACTTGCACTGATGCTACATTGTATTGCTGTTGACGACGAGCCGCTGGCGTTGGGCCTGCTGGCGGATTACATCAGTAAGATACCTTTCCTGCGGCTGGAAGCCAGTTGCGAGAATGCTTTCGAGGCGGCGAAGGCCTTACAGGACAACGAGATCGATTTGATCTTCATCGACATTCAAATGCCGGGCCTGACGGGTTTGCAATTTATTCAAAGCCTGGCCAGGCGGCCGATGGTGATCATCGTGACTGCGTATAAGAAATTTGCGCCGGAGGGGTTTGACCTGGATGTAGTGGATTACCTGGTGAAGCCGGTGGGGCTGGACCGGTTTATGAAGGCGTGTAACAAGGCGCAGGAGTTGCAGCAGTTGCGGATGAGCGCCGACGCTAAAGCTTTGGCGCCCGAGGGCGGGGGTACGGGAAGCGGGGGCGGTGCGGGGAGCGGCAGCGGTGCGGACTTTTTTTTCCTGCCTGTCGACTACAGCCTGGTCAAGGTGCTTTTTGACGATATCATCTGGGTCGAGGGATCGGGGGACTATGTGAAGATCCATCTCAAGAGTGCGGCAAAGCCTATGCTGGTGCGGGTGAGCATCCGGGCGATGGAGGCGGAACTGCCGGCGGATCGTTTTATCCGGGTGCACAAGTCGTATATCCTGGCGATCGGCAGTATTACGGCGGTACGGAAGAACAGTGTGTTCATCAAAGAGCTTGAGTTGCCGGTAGGGGAGACGTACCGGGAGGTGATGCGGAAGCTGACGGGGAAGAATTTGTAAGCATGCGTGCGAGGGCGCGCGTGCGATCACTCCGACCTCAGTCCGTTGATGGGGTTGGCGCGTGCTGCCCGGATGGATTGGTAGCTGACGGTGGCTAGGGCGATGAACAGGGCGCCGGCGCCTGCCAGTATAAAGACCGCCCAGGATATCTGATACCGGTATTCGTATTGCTGCAGCCAGCTATGCATGAAGTAGTAAGTCAGGGGTGTAGCGATGACCAGGGAAACGATCACCAGCCTGACATAGTCTTTAGACATCATCCGCCACAGGTTGAATTCCGATGCGCCCAATACCTTGCGTACGCTGATCTCCCGCCTGCGTTGTTCCACCATAAAGGAAACCATACCGAAAAGGCCGAGGCAACAGATAAAGATGGCCAATACGGTGAAAAAGCCTGATATTTTGCCGATCTGTTGTTCTTCACTGAATTTTTTGGCATATTCCTGGTCGACGAACCGGTAATCGAAAGGGTAGGTCGGGTTGTAGCGGGTAAAAACCGACTGCACCTTTGCCAATGAAGCTGCGGCGCCGAGGCGGGGATTGAGTTTCAGGGTAACGACATAGTTATCATCGCCGGAGATGTGAAATATAGAAGGACTGCTGGCGAGGGTATAGGGGGATTCGAAAATGATATTCTTTATAACGCCGATGATATGAAAGGGCTTGTCCCTCCATTGAATCGTCTGGCCCAGCGGATGTTTAAAGCCCATTTGTTGTACGGCAGCTTCATTGACGATGAATGCCGTTGAGTCGGTCGGGAAGGCGGGGGAGAAATCGCGGCCTTCTATGATTGTCCAGCCGATCAGGTTTCCATAGCCAATAGTAGTGTTACTGACGGCCCAGTCAGCCTGCAGGTTTGGGTCTTTCCCCTGCCAGTTCAGCCTGTTGTCGTCGACGTTGTAATCGATCGTGGTATTTTGCGATGCTGCCAGGCCTACTATGGCCTGTGATCTCATTAACTCATCGCCGATTGCATTATAATTTTTCTTGATATCCGGTGTCATGTTGATCATAACAAGACCATTCCGGTCGTAGCCGATAGGCCGGTTGAAGGCAAAATGGATCTGGCGCTCAATGACCGTGGTGCAGATGATCAGCGCGATCGATACGGTGAATTGAAGCACTACCAGGGCTTTCCGCGGGATGGAGGCCATTGGGCCTGCCTTGAATGAGCCTTTCAGTACTTTGACAGGCTGGAAGGATGACAGATAGAGTGCGGGGTAAAGGCCTGCGATCAACCCTGTCAGGGCGATGAAGCCGATGCTGCTGATCCAGAATAAGGCAGCACTCCATGGAATGGTCAATTGTTTGACGACAATGCCATTAAAGGAAGGGAGGGCGAGGGAGACCCAGGCCAGGGACAGGAAAAAAGCAAGGGATACGGCCAGCATGGATTCCAGCAGGAACTGGCTGATCAATTGGATGCGGAGAGACCCGATGGTTTTCCGGATGCCTACTTCCTTAGCGCGTTTTTCCGACCGGGCAGTATTGAGGTTGATAAAATTGATGCAGGCGAGCAATAATACAAAAATCCCGATGATGCTCAACTGGCGGACGTATTCGATTTTTTCGCGGACTTTATAGCCGGTATAATATTCGAAGTCGGTATACAGGTGCCATTTGTACATCGGATGGAGAAAATCGACCGGCTGGATGGTTTTGTAGATGGCATCGGGCATTTTAGCCCGGCGGATATCTCTTATTTTCGAAGATGCTTTATCCATATCTGCCTGATCGGTGAGCAGTGCATAGGCGACGAAGCGGTCTTCATAGTACCACGGGTGGGAAGCCGTCTTTATGTCGGGGTTGGCTGCCAGGAATAAATCCATCGATACGATATAAGACTGGTCTCTGAAGTCGGTATTATAAGGAATGTCTTCGTATACTCCCGTCACCCGGGCGTTCGTTTGCCCGTCTATTTTTATCGTTTTGCCGATGGGGTCCGTGTTGCCGAAAATGGTTGCGGCAAGCGATGCAGAAAGCAGCATGCCGGCCGGCTGTTTCAATCCTGAACGGCTTCCTTTCAACATATTCAGGCTGAGCAGGCCGGTAGCTTCCGGGTCCATGAAGCCGCCTTTTTTCAGGTAGTTTTTGTTGTCGTACACCAGCATGTGGTCGTTGATACCGGTGGACAGGACGACCGACCGGAAGTCGTCCGGGTATTTTTTCAGCAATTCGTCTTTCATTGCATAAGGCGTGCCGGGGAGGGAAATCCGGATGGAATTGTAATTGAACTGTCGGGTGATCATGGCGATGCGATCGTAATTCCGGAAAGATCGGTTGAAAGACAATTCGTCGTGTACCCAGAGGCCAATCAGGAGGAAGACGGCCATGCCGATCGATAGGCCTACTATGTTGATAAAAGAATAGGCTTTGTTGCGGGACAGGTAGCGGAATGCAATGCTGAGGTAGTTTTTGAACATAAGACAGTGTTAATGCCCGGATGGGGCTAAAAGAGTGCCATACGCCGAAAGGGTTGAAAATAAATGCGTAGCACAGTTGGGCAGGGGTTGGACTGTCCGGTTACGATACAAGGGGCGTACGGTTTATTAGTGCCGTCGTGGCGGACATCACCTAGAAAGTCACAGGATCATGTTTAGGAATGTTAAGAAGTGGTAGGGGACGCGGTTTTCGTGGCGTTCCGCACTCGATTGCGCTGAATCGTCGGGAGGTTATTGTCGGCCCAGGACACCATGTCCTTTATCAATGGGAGCAGGCTGGTGCCTAGAGCAGTCAGGCGGTATTCCACTTTGGGTGGGATCTCAGCATACATTTTACGGGATATCAATCCATCGGCCTCGAGGTTGCGGACGGTAGTCGTCAGCATCTTTTGCGATATGTCCCCGATGGCCTGGCTCAGTTCGTTAAATCGCATCACTTCATTTTCGCCGAGTTGGAGAATGACCAGCGTTGACCACTTGTCGCCGATCCGGTCCAGCACCTGACGGACGGGGCAGTTTTTCGAATCGACTATTTTTCCCAACTTATTTTGCATATTATCTTATTGACTATCAGTAATAGTTTCTTCGGCGTAACCGGGTTACCCGAGTGTGCCTTCTTGGTCACGTTAGACCGGCTCGATACCTTTGACTCTCCAAAAGTAACTTAATTACCAAAAATATGAAAATAGCATTGATCGGAGCTACAGGATTTGTCGGAACGGCCATTTTGAAAGAATTGACTGACCGCGGGCATGAGGTGACGGCTATATCGCGTCATCCGGAAAAAATAAGCATTCAAAGTCCATTGGTTCATGCGGTAAAGGGAGATGTGCTAGATGCGGCGGCGGTGGCGAAGTTGGTGAAGGGGCATGATGTGGTCATCAGCGCTTATAACCCGGGCTGGACAAATCCGCGGATTGGGGAAGAGATCATGAAAGGATCGGGGGCGATCCAGGCAGGGGTGAAGGCAGCGGGGATAAAAAGATTTATCGTGATCGGCGGGGCGGGCAGTCTGGAGATTGCTCCCGGTCTTCAGTTGGTGGATTCGCCTTCTTTTCCGGCTGAGTATAAGGTTGCTGCATCCGCTGTCCGGGACTACCTGCGGGAGATCAGCCAGGAGAAGGACCTCGACTGGACGTTCTTCAGCCCGGCTATCCTGATGAGCCATGATACCTCGGGTACCCGGCGAGGCCATTACCGGTTGGGGCTGAACAACCCTGTCTTTGACGACCAGGGGAAGAGCGTGCTGTCGGTAGAGGACCTGGCGTTGGTCATTGTGGATGAACTGGAGCATCCGAAGCATATCCGGCAGCGGTTTACGGCGGCGTATTGAGCTAATGGATTTAATCCTTATATTCACTTGAAAAGCATTTCAGGTGAAAAAATTATATCTTCTCTTCGCAATCTGTTGTTCAATCATCGGGCTGGGAACGGGTTGTCATCCCGTTCAAAAGGGGTTGCCCCGTATTGCCATAGCCGGCCTTGGTATCGAATCGAGTACGTTCTCGCCGGCGCTGACCGATGAGGCGGCCTTTCATGCCAAATATGATAGTGCAGTTTTTTCCACCTATCCTTTTATGGCAGCGGATTCGCCTTTGCGGCATGCGGCTGTCTGGATACCGACGATTGTGGGGCACTCTTTGCCGGGAGGGGCTGTGACGAGAGCAGCATACGAGTCGCTGGTGAATAAGACGCTGGATTCGTTGAAGAAATACGCTCCGTATGACGGGCTGTACTTCGACATCCATGGCGCGATGAGCGTGGTAGGCCTGGATGATCCCGAGGGGGATTTTATTTCGCGGATCCGGCAGGTGGTCGGGAAGGAAACGATCATTTCGACGTCTATGGATCTGCATGGCAATGTCAGCATGCGGCTGGCGGAAAATACCGATCTGATCACTGTTTACCGGCTGGCACCCCATGAGGATGCTATGCTGACAAAAGAGCGGGCGGTGCGGGAACTGGTCGACAGGATCACCAGCGGCAAGGGCAAGCCTGCGTATAAGGTCTGGATCCCCATCCCTGTGTTACTACCCGGGGAAAAGACGAGTACGAGGATAGAGCCGGCGAAGAGCGTATTTGGAGCGATTGCCGGAACGCTGGGACAGGAGGGGATTATCGACGGGGGCATATGGGTAGGATATCCCTGGGCCGATGAACCGCGTAATCATGCCGTCGTGATGGTGACAGGGGACGATAAAGACAAGGTCACACAGGCGGCGGAGCAACTGGCGCGCAGCTTTTGGGCAGCCAGGAAAGGATATGCCTTTGTTGCGACCACTAAGTCCTGGAATGAAACCCTTGACAGTGCGCTGGCCAGTCATCAACATCCTTTCTTTATCAGTGATATGGGGGATAATCCGACTGCGGGAGGTGCGGGGGATGTCACCTGGACGTTGAATCAATTATTAGCCCGGCCGGAATTCAAGGCGGCGAATGGACCATCGTTGATCTATGCATCCATTCCGGGGCCGGACCTGGTCAAACAGGCTGTTGCCGCCGGTGTGGGTGGCCACGTCGATGGTTATGCGGGAGCGAAGGTAGATGCCCGGTATTCGCCGCCGGCGCATCTTGTCGGGACCGTGGAGTCTATTGTGTCCGGAGATGTGGATGCGGAGGTCGAGACGGTTATCCGCGTGGGAAGTATCCATGTGATCGTTACGCAAAAACGGAAACCCTATCATAAAGAAATCGATTTTACGCGGTTAGGGCTTGCGCCGCGCAAGACAAATATCGTAGTGGTCAAGATCGGGTACCTGGAACCCGAGTTGTATGCGATGCGGGCGGCTTGGATCATGGCGCTGACACCGGGGGGCGTTGACCAGGATATCGAGCATCTTCCTTATAAGCGGAT
>Ga0302326_10010705_pt1 | contig 19855 bp, 21 predicted proteins | sample Palsa_T0_3_FD_202264 | JGI IMG/M metagenome (GOLD analysis project Ga0302326, IMG submission 202264) | Peat permafrost microbial communities from Stordalen Mire near Abisko, Sweden - Palsa_T0_3 | ecosystem: Environmental > Terrestrial > Soil > Palsa > Peat permafrost | place: Sweden: Abisko...
AGCTCGTGCGCGAGATCGCCGCGCGCACCACTCGCATCCGCGAACTCGAGGCAGAGCTCGCCGCCCTCGTCGAGAGCTACGCGCCACGGCTGCTCGCCGAGCGGGGCTGTGGGCCGCTGACCGCGGCCAAGCTGATCGGAGAGATCGCCGGCGCTGATCGGTTCGCTACCGACGCGAAGCTCGCCCGAACCAGCGGCACCGCCCCGATCCCCGCCTCCTCGGGCAACACCCAACGGCACCGCCTGGACCGCGGCGGGAACCGCCAGCTCAACTGCGCGCTGCACCGCCTCGCCGTCAACAAAGGAACCTGGGACCCCGACGCCGCTGCCTACCTCGCCCGCAAACAAGCCGAAGGACAATCACGCAAAGAAGCGCTCCGCTGCCTCAAACGCCACCTCGCCCGTCGCGTCTGGCGGATCCTCAAGGCCAGTCCACCGATCGCGATCCCGCCCGGCACAATCCCTGCCGTCGACGCGCTCCCGACTCGCGAACCGGTCACCGGCAGCGCCCCGTACTTCATGCCGTGCACGAGATAGCCGAGCCCTCCGATCTCCGCAAATAGCGACAAGCCATTGACATAGGAGCGACATTGGTCGTCCAAAGCGGCAGCTCCCCATCGGTAGAGGCGACCAACCCGTTCGACGTGACCACCCAAGCGCTGGCGTCGGAATCCAATCGAATGAGCCATTAGCTTGGCTCCGTTTCGTAAGATCCAACTCTAGTTGGCTGGTAGGGGCTGGGTCCAAGTTTAGAGGAGCTAGACTTGGATTGTGGACTTAGAAGCCCTGCGCGACTCGCCCATAGGCCGACTCGTCCCGATCAGCGGGACCGATGGCCGTACCGGGCAGCACTACGACTACTTCGCCTATCTGGCCGAGCCTCTACCCGAGTCGGTCGAACTCACTGCCGCGACGTGGACCATCGTCGCCGAAGCCGAAGCAGCGCTGGCAAGGCTCGATCAAGCTGCACGCCAGGTCCCGGACCCTGCGCTGTTCCGACGTCCCGCGTTACGCCGAGAGGCTCAAAGCACGAGCGCGCTAGAGGGAACCTACGCCCCATTCGTCGATGTGCTCGACCCCGACATCGAAGCTCGAGCGCGCCTCTCGCCCGAGATGCGCGAAATCCTAAACTACGTTGTCGCGGCAGAGACAGCGTTCGCGTGGATCGTAGACAGACCACTGACCAGCGGCTTCATGGGCAGTCTCCAGAAGCTCCTCGTCGAAGGGACAGCAGGCGAGTACAGCGATGTGGGTGGCGTCCGCGATCGGCTCGTTCTGATAGGCCCGCGAGACGTTCCCATCGAAGATGCACGCTTTATTCCCACGCCGTTTGGAGACCAGTTGCAAGCCGGATTCGAACATTGGGTGGAGTGGGTGAACGTTTCTGACCGGCCGCTCCCCCCGGTCGTCCAGGCGGGGCTGGCTCACTACCAGTTCGAAACGTTGCACCCCTTCTCGGACGGAAACGGGCGGATCGGGCGTCTTTCAATTGTTCTGCAGCTCATGCGACTCGGGATTCTGCAGCATCCCATCCTCGTCGTGTCCCCCTGGTTTGAGGCTCGCCGGGAGGAATACCAGGACCGCCTCCTGACCCTCAGTCGAACGGGAGAATGGGACGACTGGATCCGATTCTTCGCCACAGGTGTTCGGGCCGCCGCATCGACGACTCGTCGACGCATTGAGCAGCTGCTGTCCTGGCAGGAAGTTGCCCTGCAAAGGGTACGAGCGGCCCGGATTTCCGGCGTAGCCGAGCGATTGGCCGGAGAGCTCGCAGGCTCGCCTATCCTGCGTGCGCGCCAAGTTGTCGCGCTCCACGGCGTGTCGCACCAAGGAGCCATGAACGCTCTCCGCCGACTTGCAGAGATTGCCCTCGTCGTGGAACGACGCAGTCACGGCCAAATTGCATTCTACGCCGACGACGTCGTGCGGCTACTAGCTCAGTAATCCGCCGTTTCGGTGTCCGTGACTCGTTGCCGCGCTACCGCTTTCCATGCGTTGGAGCAGAGAGACCGCAGCGCCGGACGCCTCCTATCGCCCCGAATCTGACCGCGGTCGTCGCCGATTGCGAGACTCTCAAGCGAGCCGGCCCAGCGCTCGCGATACCTAGGCATCTGAGCAATTCTCCACGCTCCGCTGATGCGTCATCGTCGACTGCCCCCGCGCATATGGTCCGCGCCAGGACGATTCAGATGTCGCCAAGGCGATCGCGCGGTAGTGCACGCATGCGATGACGAATGCGATCGTCCGGTACTTCCAGGGCGCCCAGCACAACCGCCTGCGGCAAACGCGTGCGGCGAACCGATTGTGTGACGCGGTGTTCCGCCCGTCGGCCTAAAGCCGATCCCACTAGGTGCACACCGGAACGGCTGGTACCCAGACGCGATTGCCGCGCTAGGGGCTTTCGTCGGACGGAATGACGATCGAATGCGACGCCCGGGTGGCAGATGTTGGGGGTTCCAGCGCCTTCGCCGCCGCCGCGAAGAACGTGCGTTCGGCCGCTTCAACCGCGTTCCAGGCCGCTTCGTATCCTGGCTTGTCCAACCCTGTTTCAAGTTGCTCGCTGACGACCTCACTGAGGGCAACAAGCTTGGCGTGGACACCGAGGAGAGCGATCGGGATCGCGTTCCTTGCTCCCAACCGCACGCTCAGCCGATTGCAGGTGGTGCGAAGCGACCCACGGGGGACCAGCGATCGCTGCGCCGCGCCCCTGCCTTGCGCCAGCAGGTCGTCTCGCCGAGCAGGATCGGATTTGAACTGCCCAAAAGCCTGCTCGGCCGTCCAGTTCGCTTCGCCTAATGCCATGACCGTTTGGGCGATGTCGGCGCCGGCGGCGTCGAGGACCTGCCGAAGGTCGGCTACGCGCTCTTCGTGGCTCTGCCATCGACGTTGCGCTCGAGCGATGTAAACCGTCGAGGACAACCCAGCTACGCCGACGACGCCGGAGGTCACAACGGAGACGATGGCGACCGCATCAGCCATCTGGTGCAAGATACGCTCCGGGTCGGCCGGGACGACCACGGGGCACGCCTAGCGGTTCGGGCCGCAGGGCGAGATCCGCGAGCAGGATGCGACGCCGTCGGCGTTGTCATTCCTGAGGCCCAACATGGTCGCCAAGGCTGATCGCCCGGTCCAAGCGCGCTCGGATGACGAAAGCGCTCGCGCGGTCGACCCCGCCACCAGGCGTACGGTCGCTTGTCGCGACGGCGGGCGAATCCGTCGCTCTATCCGAGCTTCGGGTGCGGCCGGCGAGAGCGACACGGTCGAGGCGTACGCTCATGCTGATGAGTGCGACTCCTCCTGCGGCGCGCCGAACTGTCGCGGCGTCCGTCCGGGCCGGGTCCGACCTGGCCGCCGCGGGCGACGTGTTGACGGTCGAGAACACTCGAGGCGGGGCTCGGGGTCGCCCGATCCAAACGGGATCAGAATGGACCAATCCGTAACGTCAGGGATGCCACGTCCACTGCGCCTATCGATCCACGTCGACGGGCGCGGCTGGCGCGTCATTGCTCGCCGCCCAGACTTCTGCGCGCGGTTCTGCCGGACCGGCTTCGACACCAAGGAGGCTGCACTGAGATGGTGCCAGGAGCTGGGACAGCAGGAGCAGCGCCCTGTCTCGGTCCACGTCACGGATGCCGAGGAGGAGCACGAGTACCACGCGTTTTCGCGCTAGGCAACCCCAATCCGCCGGCTGATGTGAAGGCTCATCGTCCACGGGGGCGCCGGCGCAGTCCAATCACGCGACCCGCAGGCCCGTGCTTGGCGAAAGTTGGGCGCTAGCCTCGCGGACACCTGATGCCCGAATCGACAGAATACGAGTCCGAAACACCGCCATTGGACCTCCTGACGGGCGCTCTATGTCACTACACCAGCGCTCAAACGGCGTTCGACCACATCCTCCCATCTCAGTCGCTGCGGATGAGCCCGTACGTACGGATGCGCGACCCTTTAGAGAACCGCGAGCTTGGGTTCGTCTCGGCGCGCCCAACAGGCGGTGATAACGATGAGGGCCGGCTGTTGCAGATGGCCGACCTGATTCAGCAGGTACGCAGAGGGATGCTCCTCCTCAGCTTCAGCACCGACGCGTCCCGGGGCTACCGCAGGAACGACGAGCCGTTTATGCGGGGCTGGGCGAGAGCGCGGATGTGGGAGCAATACGCTGAGAACCATGCAGGGGTTTGCATCGTCTTCAAGCGGGAGCCACTGCTCGAAGCGGTGCGCGCGGGTGCAACTGACGCCGGCAAAGTCGCAGCCCGAGAAGTCAGCTATCTGCCGCGCGGCTTTGCTGACACGGACACGCACACCGTGGATCTGTCCCGTTTCAACCCTTTCGATCTGCCAGGGCTCGCTAGATTCGTCATCGAGCACCAAGATGACCTGTTCTTCGTAAAGGCGCTCGACTGGGAGGGCGAGCACGAGTTCAGGATTGTCGAACTGCCGCCAGAGGCCCGCAGCGAGCAATACAAAGTTGTTCCATTCGGAGGCCCTTCGTCGATCGCCGCTGTCATCGTCGGTGAGCGTTTCCCGGCCTGGCAACTTCCCGGTGCGCGCGCTGTGTGCGACCGACTGGACGTTCGACTCTTGCAATTGGACTGGCGAGCGGGCATTCCCCACGCGCTCGATGTGCGCTGACACGGCGCACGGCGCCAGCTTGGTGCCACCTCGGATCACGAGACGACGTCGCCGAAGCGCTCGCGTTGGCCGCCCAAGGTTCGACGATCGGTTTGGCAGTTAGCGATCGTCGGGCCGGTTCGAGAAGCACCCAAGCGTGCCTACCTCGTTTGGGGGTGCCGCTTCGTCAATGTGGCAGGCGGTTCGACCTGCGGGGGCTGGCAGCCCCAGTGCCCCCGCTCCGTGGGCCAGGATTGCGAGCTGGCATGGGTGTCGTCCCCGTCACGCTGTACAAGTTCCAGCGTCGCAACTCTTGCGCGCCGGGCGGGGTCTCATCAACTCCGACCCGGCGCGCCTAAGACCGTCTGACCTGCCTGCTTTGATGACTGGGCGTCGATCCGGGCCTGATGAACCCGACCAACGACCGGCGCACCGAGTTGCGACATGGTCAGGAGATCTGATGGGGCCGGAACCGGCCGAAAGTGAATGGCTGAGCCTCGTCGGCGACCTCCGTCGCCGCGTCGCGCTCCAATGTCTCCTCGGCGAGAGCGAGGGGCACTCGGAGCTCGTCGTCTTTGCGCCGCAAGTGGAGCGCGTCGACGCGGTCGCTGGCGCAGCACTACGGGTACGCATCGATCGCCATCTCCGTCAGTTCCCCGACGGTCGGGTCATGATCGAGCCGCCGACCCGCTCGCTGCCCGCTGAACACCTCCGTGAACTGATCACCCCGCTTCCCGAAGGTGTGACGTTCGGCGAGCACGACCGAGAAGACGAGATTGCCCGCTTCGCCCTCGTACCGGCGACGATCGTCCAGGACCACGAGGCCGCAGTGGCAGCTGCCGGCTATGCGCTCGAGGCCTGCGAGCACGCGCGAATCGCGGACAGGCGCGCCAACCTCGCCGCGGCCGCCGTCGCAGAACTCTCCAACAACGCACTCCAACATGCGGCGGGGTCGGACCAGGCGCCAGCGGTCGCCGTGACGGTCAGCGGACGGGAGCGCGTCATCGAAGTCGCGGTCGTGGACCTTGGGACCGGTATCAGCAGCTCGGAGCGACCAGCGGATGCGCTCACGCACATCGCCAGTCCCGAGCACGGGAACGGCTTCCTCGCTGACTTCCTCCGTCGCGGATCCAAGAGAGACTTAGACGTGTCGATCGAGATCTTGTCTGGGACCGCGACTCTCCGACGGACATGGGCCGCACATCGAACTGAAAACGGGTCTTTCGTGCCCGGCACGACGGTTGTCGCGCGGATCGCGGCGTAGATCGTGTGTCGAGCTGCCTTTTGCACGACATCCTTTGCTGTTAGGTTTCAGCAATGTCAATGACGCCAGTAACGTATCCGCTCCGGAACTACGGCTTGGTTCTCGCTACACGCGAGCTCGGCGCCGATGTCGCGGAACATCTACGCGCGAACACGCTCAAGAGCGGCGGCGTCATCGTCGACTTCTGCGACATCCGGGTGGCGTCCTCGCCGTTCCTGGATGAGCTCGCGTGCGTGCTCCGCGCCATGATCGCTGATACGCCCAGGCGCTTCGTGCTCCTGGCGAACCTCAACGAAGACCTGGCCGACACGCTCGAGCTCGTGCTCCAGCGGCGGGACATCGTCCTCACGGTAGTCCGCGACGGCAAGCTCGAGACCGTCGGCGGCACGCGGCAGCTCGACGAGACCCTTGCTGAAGCAGACGTACTCGGCACCTTCACCGCCGCGGACCTCGCCGAGCGACTCGAGCTGAAGCTCCCAAACCTGCACCAGCGACTGGCTCAACTGACGGCAGCCGGCGCCCTCGTCCGCAGCGAAGATCCGTCCGCCAAGCGCGGTCGACGGCTGCTCTTCCAGACGCCCGGACTCGACTACCGGGTCCCCGCTGGGTCCTGCTAACCCGGGGGTGTTGGCGAGCTGTGCCGGCCCGGTCGGTACCCGTGCTACGATACTTCAATAACTTCATTGAACTATCGGAGGTACCGTGTCTGCGGCATCCGAACACACTCACGAAGAGCACCATCATGCGGTCTTGATCTTCGTCAATCGGCGCGAGGTCGAGTTCCGTGAGCATCATGCGACGGGTCTTGAGATCAAGGAGAAGGCCGAGGTTCCCACGACCTTCAAGCTCTTCACTCCCGGCGGGGAAGAGGTGGCCGACGACGAGCGAGTCCATCTCCGAGAGCACGAACGCTTCACCGCGATATCGGGACAGGACGTCTCGTGAGGATCGGCACCCTCTCACCGGAGTTGTCCCGGGCGGTTGACGATCTCGAGGACGCATTCCCAGGGCGCCTCGCGATCGAGTCCCAGGACGCGACCGGCCTTGTCGTTCGGCTGCACTCCGTCGCGCTCGCGGAGCGCTGGAGTGCGCGGGTCGGCGAGCTGTGGTTCGTCGTCCCGTACAACTACCCCGACGCGCCGGTGTACCCGTACTACGTCGTCGGCGTCGTGCTTAGCGGGGGCGCCGTCCCGGCACTGCAGACGGTCGTCTGGCGAGGGATGACTGCCGTCCAGGTCTCGCTCCGTCAGACCGCTTGGGACCCCTCTCGGGACACCGTCGTGGGTTGCGTCATGCAGACCACGTCCTGGCTCCGACGCACATGAACGAGCTGCGGATCGGAGGCGAGCAGTACAGAGAGCTCCACGACCATCTGTTCCAGCTCGACCGTGACGAACACGGTGCCCTCCTGCTCGCCGGGCAGCACGCGCGAGCCGACGGCGGTTTCACGCTGACGGTGCGTGAAGTGCATCTGCTTTCCGCTAAGGACTTCCCGCCCGGGGTGCACGGCTACCGCCAGCTGTCTGCAGCAGCCCTCGCCAGGCTAGGCAACCGTGCTGCGGACCAGAATCTGGCGCTCGTCACCGCTCACAGCCATCCCGGATCCGGAGCCCGAACTGGCCTCTCCGGTGACGACCTCTCTGCACACGAACGTATCTTCCCCCACTTGCTCGACATCACCGGAGCCAAAGCGGTCGGCGGCGTAGCGTTCGGGGAACACAGCGCCGCAGGTGAGGTGTGGAGCCCCAACGCCGGCCGCAAGCCACTCGACTCGGTACGCATTGTCGGACCGAACGTCGAGATCCTTACGGACGGTGCGGCTACGACGGATCCCAGCACCGAGCAGCGCTTCGATCGACAGGTCAGGCTCTTTGGCGCGGCCGGCCAGGCGAGGCTGCGCAGGCAGCATGTCGGAGTAATCGGCGCTGGCGGGGGCGGATCCATCCTGGTCGAACAGCTCGCGCATCTCGGCGTTGGACAGATCACCGTCATTGATTACGACGTCGTTCGCACGCACAACCTCTCGCGGATCATCGGCGCTACGGACCGCGACGCTCGCAGACGCACCAAGAAGATTGTCGTGGCGGCCCGGGCCATCCGACGAGTCGATCCATCGATCACAGTCAATGCTGTCGATGGCGACATCGCCGACGCCGCTTGTGCAGCCCGATTGCTCGAGTGCGATCACCTTTTCCTCGCTACCGACACGGCCACCGCTCGACTTGTTGCCAACGCGATCGCACAGACCTTCCTCATCCCGCTCACCCAAATCGGGGCCAAGGTCGACACTCGATTGTCAGGTGAGATCGAGCAGATCTACACGGCCGTCCGGCCTGTCCTGCCGCGGCGAGGCTGCCTCGCATGCGCCGGCTTGATCGATCCGCAACAGCTCCAGCGGGAATCGGCGACGCCAGAGGAGCGGCAGAACCAGAACTACCTCGGCACACCCGACGTCATCGATCCATCGGTCACAACACTGAACGCCGCCGCTGCCTCCGGCGCGCTCAACGTCTACCTAATGGGGCTAATCGGCCAGGCCGACGACAACCTCGCCGACCACCGACTCACTCTGACGAGAGAAGGAACCTCTCTCGCCACTCGCGTGCCGACGAAGTCCGACTGTCGCTGGTGCGGTACCCACGAGCTTTCGCGATTTGGTCGCGCGGAACTCGCACTCCTGCCATGCCGGCCGGCTACCGCCCCGGTGCGACGGGACAGCCGGTTTCGGCGGTTGCTGGGACGCCAGTGATGAGCAAGCCGCGCCGGCGCCGCGGCCGTGTCGGCCTCGCGTGCGGTCGGACGAGCCCTGTCTGACGAAACGAATCGCCCCGAGCGGACCGGCCCGGGCGATTGCCATGGCGACAACTGGCGGGCCCGCCGGGTCTACTCCGCACCACCGGACGCTTACCGTGCGTTCGGCGAGTGAGAGAGGCTACGAGACCGCCGTACTACGCACGATCGCTTTGAGCATCGTCGCCAGCGCTGATCCGACGATCGCTTCGGCGACGAAGCGATGACCGGCCACCGAGCTCCCGAGCGGCCCAGGTAGACCTCAGCGCCAGAGCAGCCGGACCGGCGCTACATATGCAACCCGTCGAATCTGCACCAGGCCCGTCGGCGCCCTGCTCTCGGCGAGGCTTGCCACGGGGCGACACCGAGCACCGTCCCTCTGTCACGGCGCGGTTGGGCCCCATTGCCCTCGGGAGTCGCGTCTGCATGCGGAGATGGCGCCCGGCCGTCGTAGCCGTCGACGCTCAGATAGAGCACGTCGCCACGAGCGTCGTAGTGGTGCTGGGCGAATTCGGTGCCTGCGAGTGTGATGGTCACCGTCGTCGCAGCCGTGGGTCGCTTTGCTGGTCGAGTGCGGTCACGACCCAGGCTGGCTCGCTGTTGAAGTCTACGACCACCCGGAGCCACCGGCCGGACTCGGGGAAGTCCTCGCGGTAGAAGCGCTCCCGGCCGAGCAGCGGATCGTCCTCGCGGTAATCGGGCCGTTCGACCGCATCGAGGATCGCCCCAACGTGCTCGAGCAGCCAGGCGCGTCGCCCTTCTGCGAGATGTTCGGGACGGCCGCTAGTTGCGGTCCGGCGCCGGCTGACCGGAGTCCTGAGCGGCGATCCACTGAGCAAGCTGGACGCGAGAGTCCAGGCCGAGCTTGCCGAGGATATGGGACACGTGCGTCTTGACGGTCGCGACAGACACGAACAGCTCGGCAGCGACAGCCGGGTTGGACATTCCGCCCGCCACCAGCCGTGCCACCTCGAGCTCGCGAGCGCTCAGGCCGTCCTCGCCGTTCCGCGGGGCGGCCGCTGTCGACGGCCGTCCATCGCCAGCGGGTGTCTCCTCGAGCGCGAGAGCGACCACCTGCTCACGGCCGAGCGCGTAACCTCGCTCCCAAGACGTGGTGAAGCCGGCGTCGCCCAGCGCCGCACGCGCCGCCTTCTCGACCGCGTCGTGCCATGCCTGAACGTAGGCAAGAAGGGTGATCCCGTCCTCGTGCGCCATCGCGGCCCCGGCGCCAAGCAGCAGCGAAGCTCTTTCGGGCTGGGCCGATGATCCCGCGACCCAGGCCAAGCCCTGCAGACTCATCAGCGTTCCCCATCGGTGACTGATCCCGTCTTCGAGTCGGAGTGCTTCCTTGAGTCTCGCTTCGGCCTGCGCGTCTCCTAGTTGCCACTCGATGGTTCCGAGCAGCGCGTTCAGGAGGCCGCGGGTCATCACGTCGCCCGCTCGCTCGCTGGCCTGCAGCGCGTCTTCGAGCAGGCGCCGCGCGTCGGGCAGCTGACCCGCGGTGGCGACCGCGGTCGCCAAGAAGTAGAGACACATTGCGAGCCCGTACGGGTCGTCCACCCGCAGCATCTGCTCATGCGACTGGGCCGCCCAGTCGCGAGCCAGCTCGATATTCCCCAAGCGCACGTGCGCCAGCCCGAGTCCGACCAGCGCATACGCCAGCTCTCGGTCCCCGCCCGTCTGATCGCACACCGCCCGCGCCTCCTCGAACGTCGACAGCGCGCCGGCAAAATCGCCGGTCGCCTGCGAGAGCATCCCCAAAGCCCACAGCGCCATCGCGCCAGTCGGATTCGGCGTCGGCACGATCTCGAGCAACGCCGCCAAGCGCCGGCTGCCGGCACGGTAAAGACCGCGCACCATCCAGTACATCCACAGGTCGGCCGCCGTCCGGAGCCCCATCTCCGCATCGGGAGCCGATCCCGCGCAGAAGTCGAGCGCGGCCTCGACGTTCGCCCACTCGACGTCCAGCTCGTCGAACATCCCCGCCTGCCTGCCGGTTCCCCACCACGGAAGCTCCCCGCCCGAGATCAGCTCGGCGTACCACGCGGCGTGCCTGCGCGCAAGCTCGGCGTCCTCGCCCGCCTGCGCCAATCTCTGCTGGCCGTACAGCCGCAACGTCTCCAGCAGCCTGTATCGCCCACGTCGGTGTTTGTGACCCATCACCAGAATCGACTTCGCGACCAGACCCGCGATCAGATCGACGATCCGCTCACGCTCCAACCCCGCGCCCGAGCACGCTTCCTCGGCCGCCTCCAGGCCGAAGCTGCCGGCGAACACACTCAGCCGCCGCCACAGAATCCGCTCCTCCTCGGAGAGCAGCTCATAGCTCCAGTCCACCGTCGCCCGCAGCGTCTGGCTGCGCGAAGGCCCGATTCCCGGAGCCGCCGCCAGCAGCCGAAGCCGATCATCGAGGCGCTCGCGCAGATCATCCGCAGTCATCGACGCCAGCCGCACCGCGGCCAGCTCGATCGCCAACGGCAGCCCGTCCAGACGCCGGCAGATCTCGCTCGCCGCCCCACAGTTCTCGTCCGTCAGCATGAAATCCGGCGCCACCGCGACCGCCCGGTCGACTAGCAGCCGCAGCGCCTCGACCTCACCCAACCCCGCAACCGACAGCTGCTCGTCTGCGGGCACCTCGAGCGCCGACAGGACCACGACCGCCTCGCCGTGAGCGCCGAGCCGCTCACGGCTGGTGCACACCACCCGCACCCGCCCACACCCGGACACGATCCTCATCACCAACCGCCGACACGCGTCCAGCAGGTGCTCGCAGTTATCAAGCACGAGCAGCAGCCGCCGCTCCTGCAAGCGTGCCAGCAACGCCTCCTCAATCCCGTCATCGAGGCGCTCTTGCACCCCCAGCGCCTGCGCGAGCGCGTATGCCAGCAGATCAGGATCCTCCAACTCGGCCAGCTCGACCCACCACACGCCATCCGGGAAATGCCGACCAAGCCCGTGAGCCGCGCGCAGCGCGAGCCGGGTCTTTCCGATCCCGCCCGGACCAGTTAGCGTGATCACGTGCGCGGTCGCCAACAGGCGTTTGACCTCGGATAGCTCGCGACCACGCCCGACGAAGCTGCTCAGCTCAACCGGAAGGTTGCCCGCCGCTGGCGCCTTCAGCCCGCCTGCCATTGCCCCACGCACTCTAGTAGATGACCTGGCGCTCAGCCGACAATCATCCCGCGGATTCGGCGACCTGGCCGATGACGCCGCGCCTGACCGCGCACATGATCTCCTCAGCAGCACACACGATGCCCAGGAGCCACGATGACAGGCGATGCCACTCCCAAACAACATCCCGGCCCGACCACGACCGCGCCCCTGCCCGTCGGTCGCGGCGCGGCTTGGAACGGCTGACCACTCCGACGGTGTGGTGAACGCTGAAGCTGCCGCAAGGCGCCTGCCGCGGCAAGACGGGCTCGTTCACAGCTAAGCCGAATCGCCCCGGAATCGGCGCCTCAACCGATGACAGCGCGGTTGGCGGGGTCTCAAGGCGGCTGCCGTCCGGATGGGGCTGGCGCCGTTCTCAGCTGGGTCGATGGCGCGGTGACTGTGGTCGAGTTGCAGCCGCCGTGGCGGGAAGATTTCGGGCCCGAGTGGACATGTCGTGGACACCACCCTGACGGTAGACCGAGTCGAACAGCTCGTCATCGCTGCTCAACGATCGTTCGGGTCCAGCGGGCGCGGCCTTGGATCGCCCGTCATTCGCAGCCCTTCTGTGCCCCGCTCCGCCGCGGGGCCGCCAAGCGGACGGTCGTTATCGTCGCCGAAAGCGCGCTCTTGGGGCTGCTGGTGCGGGCCCGGGATCGCCTAAGCGATCGGCTAGATCTGCACGCCGCGGATGCGGCCCCTGCGGGAATAGCGGAGGCGCTCCGCTGGCGAAGGGCCACGATGCGGCTACGACGACCAACCGACTCGCCCACCGCCCGCTTGAGCGGCGTCGAGGTCACTGCCACGAACGGGATAAGGCGGGTTTGAGACCCTCGGTCGCCTCGATGACAACGGGGGGCGCTACTGATGGGCAGGCGCGGTCAGTCGCCGGTGATCTCAGCAAACGCAGCGTGCTCGCGGAGTGCCGCCAGATCCTCGTCATCGCGGGCGAGCTTCTTCAGCGGCGGAGAGAGCTCGACCGCGCGTTGTAGATGCGCGATCGCCGCGTCGGTACGCCCCGCTCGGCTCTCGAAGCACGCCGTGTTGTAGTAAACGTAGGCGTACGGAGGATCATCGGCGATCAGCGCCTGCGCCCTGTCGGCACCCTCCTCGTAGTCGCCCGACTCGAACAGCGGAAACAGCGGCACGAAGAGCTCCCAGCCACTCACCTCGTACGGCTTGCCAGGTGCCGCACCGCCGATGCAGAGCACCGTCGTGCCGGCCGTCTTGGCGAACGCGGTCCGCTTGATCCCGGCGTCGACGCGCACCAACGTTCCCGTGGGAGCGTCAACGGACTCTCCACCTACCTCGAAGGTGGCGTGCCCGGCCGTGACGACATACAGCTCCTCGCTGGACTCGGGCTCGGCCTCGCCGTGTTCGTGTTCGGTGATGAGCCGGTCGCCGTCGGCGCGAGCGCTCATCGCGTTCACGCCGAAGGTCGTGATCCCGAGGTGATGACGCACGGGGCGAAAGCGACAGCGGGCGTCGTCGATCTCATCGATCTCGTCAAGCCTGGCAACCTGGAACCCTGCCATCTCACCTCCCGTGACCGGACGCGTGTGGGTCTCAGACTATCGGCGCGGGTGCGCTGAGGGCGATGCTTCATGATGGTCGAGCAGCGAGCGGGTCCCGGCGGGCCGTCCCGGTCGCCGCAAGGAGGGCCCCTACCGGAGTGTGCGTGATCGATGCGATTCCAATGCGCCGGCATCTACCGTCGGAGGACGGTCGGGCGCCCCCGCGGGGGCCCGCGGCCGCGCTCGCAGGCTCGGTCATCACCTGATCGAAGTGCTCAGCGGATGGGGTCTGACAGCGCGAGCGACCATACGGCAAGCCCGTGCAAGCCAAGCCGCGCCGCAAGGCGCTCGCGGAGAGCGAGCGTCCGCTCGTCCGACCACCAGACTGTCGAACCATCACGCAGCGTCGCGGTCCACTCACCGACCGTGGAGACCCAGCGCGCCCGCCCGCCCTCGCGACGCACCAGCCGCCGGGCGCCGGCATCGCTGAGCATCACGTTCGCGTGCGGCCGCCATGCGTAGCCGTAGCCGGCGACACCGAGATCTATCTGGCGTCCTGGCACGACGCGCATCACGGCGTGTAGCCCTGCCTGGACCCAGGTCTCGGCACCGACCGGGCCGGGCGTGTTCTCCCACGGCCCGTGCTCGTCGTAGGCCATCAGTACGAGCTGATTGGCGGCGGCAGCGAGGCCGCGAAGGTCATAGCCGTTCGAGCCATAGTCGGCGAGTGACGGAAAGCTCGTCACGCACACCGTCAATGACGCGGCCTCCGGCAGGTCGGCGCGCAGCGCGTCGACGAATGCGGTGAGGCCGGCGCGATCGCGAGGCGCGAGCGACTCTAGATCGACCGACACTCCATTCCACCCCTCGGTGTTGACGTCGGCTGCCAGCGTCGCGGCGGCCCTGGCGATCATCGCCTGATGCCCGAGGGTGCGCCACGCGAGCGGTTCGGAGAAGTCCTCGATCGTGTCCGACCAGTTCCCGACGAGCAGCATTGCCGTGAGGCCCGCGCGGTGCGCAGCGGCGAGCTGAGCACGGTCGGCCACGGCCGGCGTTGAGACACTGCCTGGACCGGTCAGATTGACGCCGTCGACCCCGACCGCTGCGAGACCGGGAGCATCAGCAGCGATCAGCGCCGGCGTCGAACCGTCGGACTGAAAACCGAGCACCGGAAGCCGGGACGTGCCCGCCGCCTCCACAGAAGCGGCAGCCGGCGACACCAGAAGGCTCACGGCCAGCACGAGTGGCGTGACTCGCGTGAGCACACGCACGAGCGTACTGAGGCGATCGGGGCATGTCGGGGGCGTCACGCCAACGTGCATATGCAATCCCCCTCTCGACCTGCCGTCCCCGCCGGCCTCCGCAACCGGCGAGAAGGAGCCGCCGCCAGACCGTCTCGTGGTCGCCAACGGGATCACGAGCCCAGGCGGTCGCGGGCGGATGAAAGGTCACGTCCGCGACGGCGCCGCAGGTCTGGTGGCCCGGGTATCTGAAGCCGAGATCTCGACCGTGTTGCGCTGTACCGCGCGCCAGCTCGTCGCCTACGCGGCGCCGTGGGAGCGGAGCCCGACGACTCCGGGCTTAGCGCCTTTATGGCTGCCGGTAGCGGAGACCGTCAAGCGCGACGCGCAGGATGTGCTCGATCTGAGCGGGGTCGCTCGCCGGCACCTTCGTGATACCGGCGACCATGTGCAGCACATCCGAGAAGCTGACGTCCGGCCTCACTGCTCCGGCGTCCTGGGCTCGCTTGAGCAAGGGCTCGCCGGCGGCGAACAGCGACGCGCGACACTCGCGGAACAGCGGGGCGTCCTGGTCGAGGTAGTTGAGAAGCTCGTCGGCAAGCGCGCGCTTCGTGGCGAGGTAGCCAGTGAGACGCAGAAACCAGGTGTTGAGCGCTTCCCAGGGTTCGGCGTCGTCTAGCTCGGCTGCGGAGCGAGAGACCTCCGCGACCTCGTTGAGGTACAGGGCCTCGAGCAGCGCCTGCCTGGTGGGAAAGTGGCGGTAGAGCGTGCCGATGCCAACGCCGGCGCGGCGTGCGATCTGCTCAAGCGACGTCGGCTCGCCGCCTTCGGCGAAGGCTTCGCGCGCGGCGGTGAGCACGCGTTCGTAGTTGCGTCGGGCGTCTGCCCGCTTGGGTCCGCCAGGCGGATGCGCATTGGTTTCGGTGGCGCTCATGTCGTTTCCTTGACAAACGGAGGTCACCTCCGTATTGTTTCGGAGGGCTCCTCCACATAGTACGGAGGATGCCTCCATTTTAGCTGTAACAGGCAACACTGACAACCGGAGTCGTCATGACACGGCCATTCGCCACTACTGGATCATCCGCTCACCAGACCGCCATCCGCCTGGGGGTGAGCTGATGCGACAAGGTGTGTTGGCCGGCCGCTACCCCGCCGCCGCCGCGATGGTCATCTTCGCGCTCGTCCCGTATCTCGGACTGTCGGCGGCGCTCCAGCCCCTCGTGCCGATCATCGGCCACCAGCTGCACATGAGCATGCAGACTATGAGCTTGGGGTTGGGCATGGCCAACGCCGGCTACGCGGTGGGCACCGTCCTGGCAGTGCAGTTTGCCCAGCTCCTGCCGCAGCGGCGAATGATGGTGCTCTACGCGACCTTGCTCGTGATCGGATCGGTTGTGGTGGCGGCGGCGCAGAACCCCGCGATGTTCATCGGCGGCCACATTCTGCAGGGCCTATGCACGAGTCTGCTCCTGATCGCGGCGGTTCCACCGCTAGCGCTCGGGTTCGGGCTGGAGAAGTTTCGTTGGACGGCGATGATCATGAACGTCTGTATCTTCGGTGCGGTCGCGCTCGGGCCGCTCGTTGGCGGCGTCCAGGCAGGCGCGCACGCGTGGCGGCCGCTGTTCTGGGTAGTCGCCGCTATCTCGCTCGCTGCGCTCGCGCTGTCGATCTTGACGTTCGAGGACGCACCGCCGGCCGACCGTGACGCCCCACGCGACCCGGTCGCGATCGGCCTTGCCGCGGCCGGATGTGTGGCCGCGTTCTACGGCGCTTCGGAGCTGCTCACTCACCGCTTCCTGGCTCCTCAGACGCTGTGGCCGCTGATCGGTGGCCTCGCGCTGATCGTCGTCCTGATCGTTAACCAGTACCGCAGCCGGCGGCCGCTGCTGACGATCAGGAGCATGCTGACCAGCACGGTGCCCGTCGCCGGGATCATCGTCGCCCTGGCCGCAGCAGCAGCATCGGTGTCGGCGACCGTCTTGACGGCAACCCTGCTGGCACAGCGGTACTCGCCCTTACACGTTGGGCTGCTATATCTCCCTGAGCTCGGCGGCGCCCTCGTTACCGCCGTGCTCCTCGGAGTCGTGCTCCGCAAGCGCGCGCTGCACTATCTGCCGCTCGCCGGCATGGCATTTCTTGCGGCCGGGATCGCGGTCTTCGCGGTCCAGCTCCCGCCGACCGAGGCGACCACTCTGATTGGCTCCGGGCTGACCGGAATCGGTCTCGGCGCGGCGGTCGCCCCTGCCCTGTTCGTCGCCGGTTTCTCGCTGCAAGCATCCAGCCTTCAGCGGGTGTTCGCGATCGTCGAGCTGCTCCGCGCGGTCGCGGCGTTCATGATCGCTCCGGTGTTCGTGCACATCGCCGCCACCGTCGGCGGCAACTCCGAGACCGGTACCCGGATCGCGCTTTGGATCGGTTTCGGGCTGGCTGTTGGCGGCGGCGTCATCGCTGTCCTGCTGTACGCGCTCGGCCGCGCGCGCCCGCAGGTGCCCGATCTCGAGCGCTTCATGAACGGAGAGGGGCCGGCTTGGTACTCGCCGCCGCTACTCGCCGGTATCCGCCACCGAGAAGGCCATCGACAGTTGGCCGAGGAGCCCGCACAGTCATGACCAACGACCACGACAACCCACCGTCCGGCCCCGTCGTCTTCGCCTACGACGGCTCGGACCTCGCCAAACTCGCGATCGTCGAGGCCGGGCGACAGCTCGCCCCGCATGGTGACGCGCTCGTCCTCACCGTCTGGCAAACGTTCGACGTCGGCTTCCTCCCGGCTGTCGATCTCAGGATCGACGCCGCCAACGTCGCCGACGTCAGGGAGGCAGCCGAGCAGACGGCCGACGCCGGAGCCTCGCTCGCCGAGGCGTCGGGCTTCACCGCGCGGACTGCGGTTGCCGAGGGCGCGCCGATCTGGAAGGGAATCGTCGAAGTCGCCGACAAGCACGACGCGCGCCTGATCGTGCTCGGCTCGCACGGCCGCACAGGGCTCGCCGGCGTCCTGATCGGAAGCGTCGCCGAGGCCGTCGCAGCCCACTCGCGACGGTCCGTGCTGATCGTCCACCACCGCAATCAGTCCTGACGGCACACCAACGGCAGTCCGCGCACCTCGTGCGCCTCTCACTCTGACAAAGATCGAAGGAAGCCCGCATGTCTCCGACCCCCTCGCAGCCCCACACCACGAACACCGACAGCCGTGGCTCACGCAGGACCCGGGCCGACAGTAATCGACGCCGTAGCACGCGCCGGCTGTACGACGGAGTCGTAGCAAGCTACCTACACGACATCTCCGGACACCGAGGCAGCGTTCACGCATCCCAGGACGACCATTCTCGGACCGCCAGCGAGACAGCCGCTTCCCGGGTTGGGACGCGGTCCATTCCCCGCGGATAGCCCGCATCTCGCGAACGATCACTTCGACGTTCAGGACTCCGACCACCCCGCGACCCGGCGACGCACGGCTGGTTGGGCGGCGACGCCTCCGAGCGAGCGTCGGCCGCGAGCCGGATTCGCGGCCCGTGCCGGCGTCTCTGGAACAGCGACAGGAGCTGAGGTGACTCAGCGGCTCTCGCGGAGGTTGGCGGCGAACTGTGCTGGTGTGAGGATCGGGAGGTCGTTGCTCAGGACGAGCAGGTCCTGATCGCCGGTGACGAGGTACGCGCGACGGTCGCTTGCGAGGGCGAGGAGGTAGTCGTCGTCAGGGTCTCGGGAGCTGACTGGCGGTGGGCCTGCGGGATCCTCGGCGATGGTTCCGTGGTCGCGGACCCAGTTGACGAAGGCGTCGGCTTTCTCCGGAGCGATCCGCTGGCGGAGCTTGGGGTAGGCGAGCGTGCGCTTGAGTTCGGCGAGCAGTAGTTCGGAGACGATGAGCTCGAACTGGCCGTCGCGGCTGGCACGCAGGACCTCGGCCGGTGACCCTTTGGCGGACAGCACTCCTGAGATCAGGACGTTGGCGTCAACGACCGCGCGCACGGGAAGCCCGCCGGCGCGGCCTTGTCGCGTGTTGCGCCTCGACGGCGAGTTCGGACGCCTTGGCCTCGGACATTGTCGCGTTTGCCCAGAGCTCGTCGAGGAGGTCGAGTTTGAGGTCGCGGCGGAGGGATTCTTCGATCACGGCGCTGTCCGAGGCGCCGGTACGCGCGGCGCGGATCTTCACCCACTTCAGAACGTCTTCGTCGATCGTGAGCGTTGTCCGAACCTTCGCCACGACTGCATCTTATCATCACGATGCGGTGATGCGACGATGGACGACATCAATCGTCGTCCAAGGGGCTGGCGGAGGTCAAAAGCAGTCGCGGGCAACACCGGGCCTGTGGGCGCTGAAGAACGCCTGACGCGGAGTGAAGGATGGCGCGGGCTCACGCTTGCCACGAAGTGAGTGTTCAGATAGCTTGGCTGTCGGAAACGGGCGCGTTGGTGGATATTGCTCCGCCTCTGGTGACGCGATGCAGAGTTCCCGGTTGGCAGTGGATCCGATCAAGGGGTGTTGTGATGACCGGCAGCGCGATCAGCATCTGGATGTCCGGGTGGGGGCTGCGAGCGGCGCGTACCCGCCGCGCAGCGGTGCTGATCACGTGCGCGTTCTCCCTGGGTGTCATGGCGCCAGCGGCCAGCGCCGGGAGCGGCCCGTTTCAGATCGGAACCGTCCCGGTTCCCAGTGATGGATACGACGCAGGTTCCCTAGACGTCGATGCCAACGGCACCGCGTATGTCGCGTGGCCTGACTACACCAAGAACGTCGTCGACTACTGCGTCCTGCCCGACGGAGCGAGTGCTTGTGCGGAGTCAGGGGCGCTGTCGCCGGTCGCGGGATCGCTGACCCAGACCGGGAACGGGGTTGAAGTTCTGGTCAACAGTGGATCGGTGTCGATCATCGCCGCATTCGCCGCGGATGGGAACGCCGCAACCGAGTGGACCGAGATGTGGCAGGCACCCGACGGTACGGGCAACTTCACGCTGGTCAACGGCGGCAACTCGGTCGCGTACCCGGATCCGAAGTCCAACTCCCCCGCCGACCTTCAGGACGGCGTCGTTGTTCCGGGGTCCGGTCAGTTGGGCGTGTTCGACTTTACGCCCGGGGGACCGACTAGCTTTGAGGCGTTCCCGCAATCGAGCCCTCCGGTGTGTTCGGAGTCGAGCTCACCGGCGTGTGCGTTCGCTACGCTCGAGCCGTCGAGCAATCCGGATCCGGTGAGCAATTTTGGGGCCGCGATTGTAGGTCGCGAAGTTGCGTCGGAGTCCGGCCCGAACCCGGGGATCCTCGCCATCAAGGCCACCGCATACTCGACTGGGCCG
>Ga0302326_10010707_pt1 | contig 19849 bp, 19 predicted proteins | sample Palsa_T0_3_FD_202264 | JGI IMG/M metagenome (GOLD analysis project Ga0302326, IMG submission 202264) | Peat permafrost microbial communities from Stordalen Mire near Abisko, Sweden - Palsa_T0_3 | ecosystem: Environmental > Terrestrial > Soil > Palsa > Peat permafrost | place: Sweden: Abisko...
ACGTGCTGTCCGGATTTCAGCCGCGCGCGCGCGCCAAGCTGGCGGATGTGGCGGCATTACTGGGCTTTCCGGGCAAGCTCGGGTTTTCGGGAGACCAGGTTTGGGACGCCTATCTGGCCGGCGAACTGCAGGCCGTGCGGCGCTATTGCGAGACCGATGCGCTCAACACCTACCTGATCTATCTGCGTTTTCAGTTTCTGCGCGCGCGCCTGGACCGCAACGCGCTCGAGGCGGAGTTCGAGCGCCTGCGCGCGCTTCTGCGCGCTTCCCCCGAGCCGCACCACGGTGAATTTCTGCGTGCCTGGGAGTCGGCGGTTTGAGCCGGCGCAGAGCCATCGTCCAAGGGGAGAGCGAGACCGGCATGGTCGCGGCGCTCAGTCAGGAGGGCGAGGGTATCGTGCGAGAGGGCAAGGCCGCCTTCGTCAGCGGGGCGCTGCCGGGGGAGACGATCCGCTTCCGCCGCGCGCGCCGTCATCGGCAATACGATGAGGCGAAGCTCGAGGAAGTCCTCGCCCCGGCCGCCGCCCGCGTGGCGCCGCGCTGTGCGCATTTCGACATCTGCGGCGGCTGCGCGCTGCAGCACCTGGACCACGCAGCGCAATTGCAGCTCAAACAGCAGCAACTGGCCGAGAGTCTCGAGCGCCTGGGCCGGCTCACGCCAGGGCGCTGGCTCGAGCCGATCAGGAGCCGGCCCTGGGGCTATCGGCGACGCGCCCGCCTGGGCGTCAAGTACGTCACGCGCAAAGGCCGCGTGCTGGTGGGTTTTCGCGAGCGGGGCAGCAACCTGGTCGCGAGCCTCGAGCGCTGCGAGGTGCTTGCGGCGCCGATCGACAGCCTGATCACACCGTTGTCGGGACTGATCCAGCAGCTCTCGATCCGCGAGCAGCTGCCGCAGATCGAGGTGGCGGTCGCAGATCACACCACGGCCCTGGTGCTGCGTGTGCTGCAGAGCCCGTCCGAGCAGGATTGCCGTCGACTGCGCGAGTTCGAGGCGCAGCATGGCGTTCGGATTTTCCTGCAGAGCGGCGGCCTGGACAGCGTGCGCACGCTCAGCGAGCCGGCGCCGCGCCTTTCCTATGCGCTGCCCGAGGCCGATCTGGAGCTGGAGTTCGGGCCCACCGATTTCATCCAGGTCAACGCCGAGGCGAATCGCGCGCTGGTCGCGGCCGCCGGGGAGCTGCTGCAGTTGACGTCCGAGTCTCGCCTGCTCGATCTGTACTGCGGCCTGGGCAACTTCTCGCTGGCGTTGGCGCGGCGAGCGCACAGCGTAGTCGGAATCGAGGGCGAGGCGGCGCTGATCGAGCGGGCACGCGCCAATGCCGAGCGCAACGGCATCGGCAACGCACAGTTCTTCAAGGCCAATCTGTCCGCTGCCGATCTGTCCGCCGCCGGCTGGCTGCGACAGGCCTATACGCACATTCTGCTCGATCCGCCACGGGCCGGGGCGCGCGAAATGCTGGCGCGGATCGCGCAGCTCGCCCCGGAGCGAGTGCTGTACGTTTCCTGCCATCCAGGCACTCTGGCGCGAGACCTGGGCGTGCTGGTGCACGAGCACGGCCTGCAATTGCTCGCCGCCGGCGTGGTCGATATGTTTGCGCACACGGCGCATGTGGAGTCGCTGGCGCTGTTGGGCCCGCCGCACTAAGGCTGGGGAGGCGGATATGGCGGTGGAGATCGAGCGCAAGTTCCGGGTCATCAACGATGACTGGCGCAGCGCCGTGCGCACCAGCACGCTGCTGCGCCAGGGTTATCTCGCCAACACGGCGCGTGCCTCGATACGGGTACGACTGGCCGGTGAGCAGGGCTGGTTATCGGTCAAAGCCATGACCCCCGGCCGCTCGCGCGCCGAATACGAGGCGGCGATTGCAGCGGCCGATGCCAATGAAATGCTCAGCCGGCTGTGCGAGGGCCCGCTGATCGAGAAATGGCGCCATATCGTCGCCCACGCCGGCGATGACTGGGAGATCGATGAGTTCCTGGGCGCGAATTCCGGCCTGGTGATCGCCGAGCTGGAGCTGGACTCGGAGCAGCAGCAGTTTGCGCGACCTGAATGGCTGGGCGCCGAGGTCACGGAGGATCAGCGCTATTACAATTTCCGGCTGTCGCAGAAACCCTATCGCCACTGGCCCGAGAATCTGCAGGCCGGCCCATGACGCTCGGTCCGCTGATGGTCGATATCGCCGGCACCGAGCTGACCGCGGCTGATCGCGAAGTGATGGCGCATCCGCTCATCGGCAGCGTGATCCTGTTCAGCCGCAACTATCTTGACCGGGCGCAGCTGCATCGACTGATCGGCCAGATTCATTCGGTGCGCACCCCGGCACTGCTCATCGCGGTCGATCAAGAGGGTGGCCGCGTGCAGCGATTTCGCTCCGGGTTCTCGGCGCTGCCGCCGCTGCGCCGTATCGGCCAGACCTATGACGGCGATCCGCAGCAGGGCCTGGCGATGGCACGCGCATTGGGCTGGCTCATGGCCGCGGAACTGCTCGCCGGTGGCCTGGATTTTTCCTTCGCGCCCTGCGTCGATCTGGATTACGGTCTGTCGGAGATCATCGGCGATCGCGCCTTTCACGCCCGCGCCAGCGTCGTGGCGACGCTGGCCGTCGCCTACATGCATGGCATGCGCGATGCCGGCATGGCCGCCACGGCCAAGCATTTCCCCGGCCACGGCGCCGTGGTCGCCGACTCGCATATGGCGCTGCCCGTGGATCGGCGCGAGCTGATCGACATGGATGAGGAACTGCTGCCCTATCGGCGCCTGATCGCCAACGGCCTACCGGCGATCATGGTGGCGCACGTGCTGTTCCCGGCGGTCGATGCCGTGCCGGCCAGCTTCTCGCAGCGCTGGATTACCCAGGAGCTGCGTCACGGCCTGCAGTTCGGTGGCCTGGTGTTCGCCGACGATCTGACCATGGCAGGGGCTGCCAGCGTCGGGGATCTGCCGACGCGCGCCCAGCGTGCGCTGGCGGCCGGGTGTGACGTAGTGCCGATTTGCAACGATCGCGCCGGCCTCGAGCGGCTGCTCGATGAGCTCGAGCCGCACAGCGATCCCGCCTCGCAGCTGCGTCTGATACGCATGCGCGGGCGCAAACAGCCTGGTTTTGAGACCCTGGAGGCTTCCGCGGCCTGGCGAAGCGCGCGAGAATGGTTGGCACGCAGTGCGGCGAAACCGGAACTCAAATTCGAACCCGGTGACGGCGAGACGGGAGGCGTTTGACAGCGATCGGGCAGTGGTCGGCCGATTTCCTGCGCGGGGTGTTGGATGCCTCCCCCGAAGGCATCGTCGTGTGCGAATCAAGTCCCGAGCACCAGCCGGTGGTCTACGTCAATACCGCTTTCGAGCGCATGACCGGCTTCAGCGCGCAGGAACTCATCGGCCATGATCTGCGCCGTCTGCAGGCCTGGGACCGCGATCAGGAGGGGCGCAATCAGTTGCGCGCAGCCATCGGCCAGGGCGAGACCTGCCGCGTGCTGCTGCGCAATTATCGCAAGGACGGCAGCCAGTTCTGGAATGAGATCCTGGTGCAGCCGCTGCGTGGCGCGGACGGCGCCGTGACGCATTTTGTCGGATTTCATCGCGACGTCAGCGAACGCGAGCGACTGGGCCTGCGCCGCGCCACCGGCCTGCCCAGCTGGCTGCGCGAGGATCGCCTCTCCGGTTTGTGCTCGCGGGCTTATTTCGAGGAGCTGCTGCAGCATGATTGGCATATCGGCGCGCGCGAGTCGCGCCTGGTGACCCTGATCGTGTTCGATATCGATGATCTGGCCAGCTACAACGACACCTTCGGTCGCGCCGCCGGAGATGCCTGCATCCGCCGCGTCTCCGGAGTGATCGGCGCGGCCTTCAAGCGCGGCGCCGACGTGGTAGCGCGCTGGGAAGGCGGTCGCATCGTCGCGCTGGTGCGCAATCCGGATCTGGCGGGAGTGCCGTCGTTTGCGGCCACGGTCGCACAGAAAGTGCTCGGTCAGCATATTCATCATCCGCGCGCCGCGCGGCGACAGAAATTCGTCTCGGTCAGCGTCGGCGCCGCCAGTCTCAAGCCCGTGGGCGAGCAGAATGCCGATCTGCTGGTTCAGGCGGCCATGAAGGCACTCGGGCGCGCCAAGGAAGACCACGAGGCGCCGGTCGCGGTCATGTGGCCCGAGGATGCGCAGTGAGGGCAGGATCGAGGGCGCTGCGCACGTGCCTGGTCGCGCTGGTACTGGCCGGCTCAGGCGCACTGGCCCGCTCGGATGCACTGGCCGGCGCGGCGCCGGATGCGCCAGCCCCGACGATCCTGGGTCGCTGGCTGACTGAGCCTCGCGACGGCATCATTGAAATTACGCGCATCGCCGACAACACCTATCAGGGCCGCATCATCGGCGGCAATGACCCGCATCGGCTCGATCTGAACAATCCCGACCCGGCGCGCAGGCAGCAGCTGTTGCTCGGACAGACCATCCTGCAGGGCATGCACGATGACGGCGAAGGCCAGTGGGCCGGTGGCACGATCTACGATCCGAACAGTGGCCGCACCTACAAGTGCCATATCGAGCTGCTCGATCACGACCGCCTCAAAGTGCGCGGCTTCATCGGTGTATCGCTGCTCGGGCGCACGCAGACCTGGACGCGCTATCTGGGCACATCCCTGGATCTGTCGCCCGGCCGCAGCGGCTTCTCGAGATAGATCGCATCGGCCAGGGGATTGTCGTAGTAGCGCGGCACTTCGCGAAAGCCCAGGGCCGCGTACAGCTGCCAGGCGCGATCCATGCGCGCGAGCGTGTCGAGTCGCATGAGGTCATAGCCGTTCCGCAGCGCGCGCTGCAGCGCCGCCTGCGCCAGCTGTCTGCCCAGGCCACTGCCGCGAAAGCGCTCGCGCACCCACAGACGCTTCATCTCGCAAATCCCGGGTTCCAGTGCCCGCAGCGCGACACAACCGGCCGCCTCGTCGGCGCAGCGGGCCAGCAGCAGCGCGCCGCCGCGCGCCGGCGCGTATGCACCGGGCAGGCCGGCGAGTTCGGCCTCGAAGCCCTGAAAGCACAGATCCACATCGAGCCACTGCGCGTATTCGCGAAACAGCCCCCGCACGGTCGCCGTCCAGGCCGGCGCATCGGCCTCCAGCAGCTCAAACGGGCAGGAAATGCCGGCCATGCGCCGCGCTGTTACTGCGTCGAAGGCCCGGCCGCGGCCGCGGCGCCCGCGGCGATCGGCGAGACCACGGCGATGACGCCGAAGGCGGGGTGATCGAAGTACTGTCGCTCGTTGTACTTGACGCTGCGCATCTCATTGATGCTGTAGGTCGCGGCCCCTGTGCTCAGGCTCAGGTTCAAGCCCAGATGCAGATAGGTTGCGCGTTCGAGATAGACCATGCCGGAAAGCCCTGGCGTGCTGACACCGAGGTCGGCCAGCGCTATGCCGATGTGCGTACCCCAATTGGCCGCGGTTTGGATCCAGGCGGCGTGTGCAATCGGGCGCCAGGCACCGCTGCTGCGCAGGGTCGCTTCCGTGGTGGTGAGCCGGTAGTCGCTGGGCGGCAGCACGCGCATCACCTGCGGCGTGCCGCCGCGCGTGCTTTCATTGCCGAAGCCGCGGCCGGGCGGCGCGGCGCTCCAGTCCTCCGCCGCCCCGACGCTGGCGTCGCGAAACACGATGATCTCCACCGCGTACAGGTTGGCGCCGGATTGTTCAGCCGGCGCCGCATGCGGGCTCAACAGCCCCACCAGGCCCAGCACACACGCCGCTCGGCAGATCGCGTTCATGCAGCTATCGTAGCAGGGCGCACTGCTCATGCCCCGGCCAGGTGGCTCAGCAGCGCATCGGCGCGCACGAAGCGCTGTTCGGACTGCGGCAGCGCGCGCGTGATGCGCAGCTTCAGCGGGCCCTCGAGCCGATACTCCTGTGCCTGGCGTTGGATCAGGCCGATGATGCGCGTGGCATCGACCCGGTTGTGTTCCTCGAATTGAATGCTGCCCCCGGCCGGCCCGAGTTCCAGTCGCCGAATCCCGAGCTCGCGCGCGCGCAGGCGCAGGCGCGCGAGCTGCAGCAAGTGACTGGCCGGCTCGGGTAATGCGCCGAAGCGATCGATGAGCTCCGCGGTCATGTCCTGCAGCGCCACGGCATCGGCGCCGGCGATTCGCTGATACAGCGCCAGGCGCAGATGTACATCGCTGACGTAGTCGTCGGGCAGCAGCGCCGCCACGTGCAGCTCGATCTCGCTGACCGCTGCCAGCGGACGCTCCAGCATCGGTTCGCGCCCTTCGCGCATCGCCCGCACGGCGTGCTCGAGCATGTCCAGATACATGGTCAGACCGACTTCGCTGAGCTCGCCGGTTTGCGCCTCGCCCAGGAACTCCCCGGCGCCGCGGATCTCCAGATCGTGGGTCGCGAGCACGAAGCCGGCGCCCAGTTCCTCGAGCGATTCAATCGCCTCCAGGCGTTTGGCCGCGTTGCCGGCCAGATGCTTGCGCGACGGCACGATCAGATAGGCGTAGGCGCGATGGTGCGAACGGCCGACCCGGCCGCGCAGCTGGTGCAGTTGCGCCAGCCCCAAACGGTCGGCGCGGTCGATCAATATGGTGTTGGCACTGGGCACGTCGATGCCGCTCTCGATGATGGTGGTGCAGGCCAGAAGATTGAAGCGTCGATGATAGAAGTCGACCATGAGCTGCTCGAGCTCGCGCTCGCGCATCTGCCCGTGGCCGATGCGCACGTCCGCTTCCGGCACCAGCTTGGCGATCTCGCCGGCGGCCTTTTCGATGCTCTGGATCTCGTTGTGCACGAAGTACACCTGCCCGCCGCGCCGCAGCTCGCGCAGCACCGCCTCGCGCAGCGTCGGCGCGTGCCATTCGATGACGAAGGTCTTGATCGCCAGACGCGCCGCCGGCGGCGTGGTGATCAGCGACAGGTCGCGCAGGCCGCCCAGGGCCATGTTCAGCGTGCGCGGTATGGGCGTCGCGGTCAGCGTCAACACGTGCACCTCGGCCCGCAACGCCTTGAGCCGCTCCTTGTCACGGACGCCGAAGCGATGCTCCTCGTCGACCACGATGAGGCCGAGGTTGCTGAAGCGGGCGTCGGCGTGCAGCAGCCGGTGGGTCGCGATCACGATGTCGACCGTGCCGCGCTCGAGCCCCTGCAGCACCGCCGCGGTCTCGCCGCTGGAGCGAAAGCGCGACAGCGCCTCGATGCGCACCGGCCAGTCGGCGAAGCGGTCGCGAAAGCTCTGCAGGTGCTGCTGCGCGAGCAATGTGGTCGGCACCAGTACCGCGACCTGGCGCCCAGCCTGCACGGCGACGAAGGCCGCGCGCATCGCGACCTCGGTCTTGCCGAAGCCGACATCGCCGCACACCACGCGATCCATGGGCTTGACCGACTGCATGTCCTTGAGCACCTGGCGGATCGCCTCGGTCTGATCGGCGGTCTCCTCGAACGGAAAGCCGTTGGCGAAGGTCTGGTACTCCAGCTCGCGTGCGATCAACGGTGTGGCTTGATGGGCGGCTCGGCGCGCGTGCAGATCGAGCAGCTCGGCGGCCACGTCGCGCACCGCCTCGGCGGCGCGGCGGCGCGCGCGCGCCCACTGATCGGTGCCGAGCTTGTGCAAAGGCGCGGCCTCGGGCGCACCGCCGGTATAGCGGTTGACCAGATGCAGCGCGTGCACCGGCACGTACACGCGGTCGCCGTCGCGGTATTCGAGCGCCAGGAATTCATTGCTCTGATCGCCAATCTCCATGCGCTGCAGGCCGATATAGCGGCCGACGCCGTAAGTCTCGTGCACCACCGGCGAGCCGGGCTCGAGGCTTTGCAGGTCGCGCAGGATGGCCGCCGGGTCGGAGGCGGCGGTGCGCCGGCGGCGGCGCTCCTGCCGCGCCCGCGCGCCGAACAGTTGCGATTCACTCAACAGCAGCAGCGGCGGCTCGCTCAGTGCGAGCCCGGCGATATCCTCGGCGACGTTGATCGCCAGCGGCGCATCGCCGCCGGCGAACTGCTGCCAGGTGGGCACCGCGCGCGGCCGCCGGCCGTGCGCGGCCAGCATCTCGGCGATGACTTCGCGCCGACCCGGGGAGTCGGCGGCAATCAGCACGCGGCCGGCAAAGCTCGCCAGGAAGCTGGTCAGGGGCGCCAGCGGCTGTGCTGCGCGCGCATCGAGACGGAAATCCGGCGGCGCGGTCGTGGCGAAGTCGTGCGCATCGCCGCTGCGCTCGAATTCGTTGCCGGCAAAGCGCTCGATGCGCACACTGGGCCGGGATTCGAGCGCAGCGTGCAGCCCCGAGGGTTCGACGAAGGCTTCCGAGGGCGGCAGCAGTGGCCGCTCGATGTCGTGACGTCGATCCTCGTAGCGCGTGCCGATGGCCTCCCAGGCGCGCTGCAGCGCCGCCTGCAGACCCACATCGCTGGCAATGACCGCATCGGCCGGCACGTAGTCGCTGATCTGCGCCGTGGCTTCGAAGAATAGCGGCAGATAAAATTCGATTCCCGGCGGCGCGATGCCTTCGCTGACGCCGCGATAGACGCTCATGCGTGTGATGTCGCCCTCGAAGCGCGCGCGATAGCGGCGCCGGAACGCGCGCACCGATTCGGCATCGAGCGGCAGCTCGCGCGCGGGCAGCAGCCGCAGCTGCTGGATGGCCTGGAGCGAGCGCTGCGACTCGGGATCGAAGTGGCGAATGGTGTCGATGTGCTCATCGAGCAGATCCACCCGCACCGGAGCCGGCGCACCCATGGGGAAGACATCGAACAGCGAACCGCGCAGCGCGAATTCACCGGGGCTGCTGACCTGGCTGACGCTGGCGTAACCGGATTGTGCCAGCCGTAGGCGCAGCGGCTCGATCGCCAGCGGCTCCCCGCGCCGCAGCTCGAAGCTGCGCGCCTGCACGTACGGCACTGGCGGCAGGCGGGTAAGCAGGCTGTCGACCGCCAGCAGCAGCACACCACGGCGCAGCCCGGGCAGTCGCGATAGCGTGCGCAGGCGCTCGGAGACGATATCCGGATGCGGCGAGAAGATGTCGTACGGCAGCACCTCCCAGTCCGGCAGCGTCAGGATCTCGAGCGCGTCACCGGCGAAGAAGTGCAGTTCCGCGGCGAGCTGCTCGGCTTCGCGCGTGTCCGCGGCGATGAAAACCCAGGGGCGGGTGTCGGCAGCCACCGCTTCGGCCAGTGCCAGGGCCCGGGCGCTGCCATGCAGGCCGCGCCAGCGCCAGTGGCGAACGGCGGCGTCGGGCAGCGGTGGGTGCAGCAGAGTGAGCATGGAGGCGCGCGAGCTTAAACTGCCGCAGCGCGAATTCAAGCTCAATGCAGATCCTGCGCGCGTTCGCGCGCCGGCCGCTCAGCGCTGGATCAGATTCGCTCGGGCGTGCTCAGGCGCCGGCGTTGACCACGGCGTGGATCACGTACTCGTTCTCGAAAAACACCGAGAAAGCAGGGTAATCCCAGCGCGTGATCGCCGGTTTGCCTACCGCCGGGTGCCGCTCCTGCGGCGCGCCGAACTTGGCCTCGACCGTCTTCATGGTCATGCCGCGTCCCGGGCGGGCCACGTCGGACTCACGCACGCTGACCTGATCGTCCTGGGCGATGGTCTCGGCGCGTACGGCGCCGCTGATCAGCACTGCGAGCGCCACGGCCATTGCCGCGATCCATGCGGGGCTCAGCGCCGGGGTCTGGGATCTGCATGTGCCTGTCATGGCGCACCTTTTCGCGTAGGGATCCACGGAGGCCAACTATAGCACCGGGCGCGGATGCCGCCGCATCGAGCTGCCCACGGCCGGAGCGTTTCTGTGATCCAGGTCCAGTTTCCAGGTCGCGTGTGCTTTAATGCTGACCGATGTTTCAGCCGCTGCCAGTGTTCATCGGCCTGCGCTACGTGCGCTCGCGGCAACACAAATTCTTCGTCTCCCTGATCACCTGGGTGTCCCTGGGCGGCGTGTCGCTCGGCGTCGCCGCACTGATCGTGATCCTGTCGGTCATGAACGGCTTCGAAGGCGAGCTGCGTGACCGCCTGCTGGCCTTGGGCGCCCAGGCGCACGTGGTCAATGAGGGCGTACCGGCCGGCGACGGGGAGCAGGCGCTGCAGCAGCGGCTGCAGGGGCTGCCCGGCGTGGTCGGGGTCTCGCCCTATATCGAGTTGACCGCGCTCGCGGTGCATTGGCCGGAGATGCTGCCGGTGCAGTTGCGCGGCATCGACCCGGCGCAGGAGCGCCGCGTCGCCGACGTGGCGCCGCTGCTGGTCGAGGGCGCGTTGCAGGCCCTGCAGCCGGGCAGCAATGCGGTGATCGTCGGCCGCGACATCGCCGATCAGCTCGGCCTTCGGGTCGGCGATGAGCTCACGCTGCTGGTGCCGATGGCATCGGCGTCCGGCCTGCCGGAACCGCGTCTGCGGGAATTCAAGGTCGGCGGCGTGTTTCAGGCCGGGCTCGAGGATCTGGACAATTCGCTGGTGCTGGCGCAGATCGCCGACGTGCGCGCGTTCGCGCCGCGCTCGCTGGGCACCAGCGGGCTGCGCCTGCGTTTCACCGATGCGCTGCAGGTGTCGCGGTTCATGCCGGCGGTGCGCGCCGCGCTGGGCCGCGGCTATCGCAGCAGCGACTGGACCGAGGACAATGCCAGCTATTTCCGGGCCATCCGCATCGAGAAGACCATGATGGCGCTGATCCTGCTGCTGATCGTCGCGGTGGCGGCCTTCAACACCGTGGCGATGCTGGTCATGGTGGTCAACGACAAACGCACCGACATCGCCATCCTGCGCACCTTCGGCGCCTCGCCCGGCAGCGTGCTGAAGATCTTCATGACCCAGGGCATTGCGATCGGCTGGTTCGGTGTCGCCGGTGGACTGGCGCTGGGCGTGCTGGTCGCCCGTCACGTCGACACCATTGTGCCGGTGCTGGAGCGACTGCTGGGTTTCCACTTCCTGGACGCGCAGGTGTACTACGTCACGACCATCCCGTCCGAGCTGCACCTGCACGATGTGCTGTGGATCGCCGCCGCCGCCTTCGCGCTCACGCTGCTGTCCACCATCTACCCGGCGCTGCGCGCGGCCCGCACGCCGCCCGCCGACGCCCTGCGCTACGAATGACATGATCTGGCCGTACGAATGGATGCTCGGTACACGCTATCTGCGCGCCACGCAGGGCCGCGGCTTTCTGTCTTTCATCTCGGTGGTGTCGGTGCTCGGGCTGGCCATCGGCGTGGCGGTGCTGATCGTCGTGCTCTCGGTCATGAACGGATTCGAGCGCGAGCTCAAGACCCGCATCCTGAGCGTCACCTCGCATGCCACGCTCATGGGTCTGGATGGCACGCTGCACGACTGGCGGGCCGATCAGGCGCAGGCATTGAAGATGCCGGAAGTGCTGGCCGCGGCGCCGTACATCGAAGCGCAGGCGCTGCTGATGCACGGTGAGAGCACCGCCGGCACGACCGTGCGCGGCGTCGAGCCCGAGCAGGAGCGCCGCGCGGTAGGGCTCGCGCAGCACATCGAGGCTGGGCGCATCGAGGACCTGGCCGATGGCGCCTATCGCATCATCCTCGGCGATGCGCTCGCCACGGCGCTGGCGGCGCACGTCGGCGATGACCTGGTGCTGATTGCACCCAAGGGCGATGTCACTCCGGCCGGAATCGAGCCGCGTATGCGCCGCTTTCGCGTCGCCGGGATTTTTCACTCCGGCATGTATGAATTCGACCGGGCGCTGGCGCTGGTGAACCTGCACGATGCCGCGCGTGTCTATCAGCTGGGCGATCGCGTCAGCGGTTTGCGGTTGGCGCTGCGCGATCCATTCATGGCCCCGCGCGTGGTGCGCAATCTGGCCGTGAGCCTGGGGGGCGGCTACTTCGTCAGCGATTGGACGCGCAACCACGCCAATTTTTTCCGCTCCATAGAGATCACCAAATCCATGCTGTTCGTGATCCTGCTGCTGGTGGTCGCCGTGGCCGCGTTCAACATCGTCGCGACGCTGGTGATGGTGGTCAAGGACAAGCGCGCCGACATCGCCATCCTGCGCACGCTCGGCGCCGGGCCGCGCAACGTGCTGGCCATCTTTACCATTCAAGGCACCTTCATCGGTCTGGCTGGAACCGCCGCCGGTGCGGTACTCGGGCTGGCGCTGGCGGCGAATCTGGAAGCTCTGGTGCACGGGCTCGAGCGCCTGCTGGGAACGCATTTTCTCGATGCCAAGGTGTATTTCATGAGCGATCTGCCGGCCTACGCGCAATCGGGTGATGTGCTGCGCATCTGCGGTGTCGCGTTCGCGCTGTGCGCGCTGGCGACGCTGTATCCCGCCTGGCGCGCCGCCGGCACCCAGCCGGCGCAGGCCCTGCGGCATGACTGAGGACAGCGTCACGGTGCTCGCGGCCCGCGCCGTGCGGCGCAGCTTCCGCGAGGGCTCGAGCACGCTCGAGGTGCTCGCGGGTGTGGAGCTCGAGGTCAAGCGCGGCGAGCGCCTGGCGATCATCGGTGCCTCGGGCTCGGGCAAGACCACGCTGTTGCAGATACTTGGCGGCCTCGACCGGCCCGACGCCGGTCAGGTCGAAGTCGGCGGCCGCGATATCCACGCGCTCACGGAACGCGAGCGTGGCGCGCTGCGCAATCGCAGCATCGGCTTCGTCTACCAGTTCCATCACCTGCTGCCGGAATTCTCGGCGCTGGAGAACGTTGCCATGCCGCTGCTGGTGCGGCGCGATGCGGCCAGCGCCGCCGCGGCTCGCGCCCGCGCGCTGCTCTCGCGCGTGGGGCTCGCGCAGCGTCTCAATCACAGACCGCATCAGCTCTCGGGCGGGGAGCGCCAGCGCACGGCCGTGGCGCGTGCGCTGGTGACTGCACCGCATCTGGTGCTGGCCGATGAGCCCACGGGTAATCTCGACGGCCGCAACGCCGAGCAGGTGTTCGCATTGATGCTCGAGCTCAACCGCGAACTCGGGACCAGCCTGGTGGTCGTGACCCATGACCCGCGGCTTGCCGCGCGCATGGACCGGGTCCTCGAGCTCGACGGCGGCGTGCTGCGTCAGCCTGCCAGCTTGTAATTGCGACGCCGCTCGCGCCGGTTATGGTAGCGGTGCATGGTCGCGGCCCGCCAGAAGTACTCGAGCGCGAAGCGGCCGGCAAAACCGAAGACGATGCTGCACACCAGGCAACCGAGCAGGAACGGCTGCCACGCCGGCCCGAGCCCGTGCTCGAGCCAGTTCCAGGTCAGCTGGAATTCGAAATGCCGCGGCCGGTGGCGCAGCAGCGCCACGCCGACGCGGTAGGCGGCATAGTAGATCGGAACCATGGTGAAGGGATTGACGATATACGTGGCGGCGATGGCCACCGCCAGATTGAGCCGCCACCAGATCGCCACCAGTACCACGAGCGGCAGATGTATCGGCAGCGGGATGAAGCTCACGGCGATGCCGGCGCCGAAGGCGGCGGTGATCGCATGGCGATTGAGCGACCACAGATGCGAATCGGTCAGCCGTTCGCCGAACACGCTCAGGTACCACTTGTGGCGCCGCGCATGGATCAGTTGCGCCAGTTTTTTGACGATTCTTCGGGGCATTGCACCGCGACTCTAACAGTTGCCTGATCTTGGCCATACGCGCGCCGTCTCGAATTTGCGCTGTCGGCGGCGCGCTTTAGGTATCATGCGCCCGCCGCGGCTGAAACGAAGCAGGAGTCGACGCCAGAAATGTGGGAAATCGTGCAGGCGGGCGGGGCACTGATGTGGCCCATCATGCTGTGCTCCATCGTTGCCGCGGCGATCATACTGGAACGGCTCTGGACGCTTCAGGATCGGCGCGTATTGCCGCCCGATCTGATGCAGAAGGTCTGGAAACTGGTCGAGTCCCACCAGATCAACGACAAAGTCATTCTCGCGCTGGAGCACAATTCGCCCCTCGGCAGGCTGCTGGCCGCAGGCCTGCAGAACCGCCATCGTCCGCGCGATGTGCTCATGGAACGGCTCGAGGACACGGGCCGGCACGTGGTCTACGAGCTCGAGCGCTTCCTCAACACCCTGGGCACCATAGCCGGGGTCTCGCCGCTGCTGGGACTGCTGGGAACGGTGACCGGAATCATCAAGGCCTTCAACGCCATCAATGCCGGCGGCGCCGGTGATCCGCGCATGCTGTCCGGCGGCATTGCCGAGGCGCTGGTCGCAACCGCCGCGGGCCTGTGCGTGGCGATTCCGTCGCTGATCGCCTACCGCTACCTGCGCGGCCGCGTCGAACGTATCGTCGTCGAGATGGAGAAGAACGCCCTGCGACTGGTCGATGCCGTCGAGGCCGCGGCGCACCGTCCGGCAGACAAGCCCGCGGCCACAGCGCCTGCGGCCACAGCGCCCGTGGCCACAGCGCCTGGGGCTGCAGCGCCTGGGGCTGCAGCGTCCGCGCCGCCAGCTTCCGAGGCGGCAGCACCCGCGGCGCCGGCGCCGGCCGCGGCGCGCGCCGCCAAGGCCTAGGCCCATGAACCTCAAGCCGCGCCGTACCGAAGAGCCGGAGATCAACGTCACCTCGCTGATCGACGTGGTGCTGCTGCTGGTGGTGTTCTTCATGCTGTCCTCGAACTTCTCGGCCGAAGGCCGGCTGCGCGTCCGCCTGCCGCAGGCGAACGCGCAAGCGGCGGAGCGCGCCGCCGGGGATGCGCTGGTGGTGACGGTCAGCGCCAGCGGTGCCTATCTGGTCAACGGCCGCGAACTGATCAACTCCGGTCCGGATACGCTGCGCGCGGCCATTCTCAAGAGTGCCGCCGGCGCCTCGCGCACCGCGCCGGTCACGATTCGCGCCGATGGCCGCGCCAGCCACCAGTCGGTCGTGACCGCGATGGATGTGCTGGGCCGTCTGGGATTTACGCAAATGAACGTCGCCACGCTCAACGAGACCGGAGCGGGTTCGCCTTGAGCAGTGCTGCGCCGGGCAGCTCTGCCAGCGCCGCAGATCTTCAACGGGCGCGCAGCGTGTACGGACGGCTGCTGCGTTATGCCAAGCCCTACATGGGCATGTACCTGCTGGGCGTGGTGGGCATGATCATGTATGCCGGCACCGACTGGATCACGGTCTACTTCGTCAAGACCTATCTGCAGAACACGCTGGCGCTGCAGCAAAATCCGCGCGTGCTGGAGTTGCTGCCGCTCGGCGTCATCGTGATCTTCCTGGTGCGTGGCGGCGGCGATTACCTGGCCAGCTATTTTCCCTCCTGGGTGGGCCGGCAGGTCATCAAGGGCATCCGCAACGAACTGTTCGCGCAGTACCTGCGGCTGCCGACCGCGCAGTACGACCAGGAGTCATCGGCGACGATGCTCACGCGGCTGACCTACAACGCCGAGATGGTCGCTTCGGCCACCACCGATTCCCTGACCGTGATCATTCGCGATTCGCTGCAGATCGTGATCGATATCTGCCTGCTGTTCTGGCTCAACTGGAAGCTGGCGATCTACGGGCTGACGGTGGCGCCGCTGATCGCCTGGCTGGTGCGCAACGTCAACATCCGCTTCCGGCGCTACAGCACGCGCATCCAGAACTCCATGGGCGATGTCACGCGCGTGGCCAAGGAGGCGCTGGACGCGCACCGCGTGGTCAAGGTGTTCAATGCGCAGGGACATATCCGCCAGCTGTTCGAGAACGCCAACGAGCTCAATCGCCGTAACAACGTGCGGCTGATTTCCGCGCGCTCGAGCAGCAACCCGACCGTGCAGATGTTCTATGCCTTGGGGCTTGCGGGCGTGCTGTTCATCGCCAACCGGGAAATGGCGGCCGGCGTGCTCACGATCCCGACCTTCGTGCCATTCCTGATTGCATTGATGCAGCTTACGCAGCCGTTGCGCCGCGTGCTCAATGTCTCCGGGCCCATGCAGCAGGGCATTGCCGCCGGCGCCAGTGTGTTCGAGGTGCTGGATTCCCCGACCGAACCCGAGGGCGGTACGCACCCGCTGGATCGGGCACGCGGTGAGGTGGAGTTTCGCCACGTCAGCTTTGAATACGCAGCGGACAAAGGCGCGGTGCTGCGCGACATCTCGCTGTCGGTACCGGCCGGCGCGACGGTCGCGATCGTCGGGCGCTCCGGCAGCGGCAAGTCGACCCTGGTCTCGCTGCTGCCGCGCTTCTACGACCCCACTGCCGGCAGCGTGCTGATCGACGGTGTCGACAGTCGCGAATATCGCCTGCGCGACCTGCGTCGCCAGATCAGCCTGGTCAGTCAGGAAGTGGTGCTGTTCAACGATACCATCCGCAGCAACATCATTTTCGGCGCCAGCGACATCAGCGACGCGCAACTGCAGGAGGCGGCGCGCGCCGCCTATGTGCTGGAGTTCGTCGAGCAGTTGCCGCAGGGGCTCGACACCGTCGTCGGCGATCGCGGCGTGCTGCTCTCCGGCGGCCAGCGCCAGCGTATCGCCATTGCGCGCGCGCTGCTGCGCGATACCCCGATCCTTATCCTCGACGAGGCCACCTCCGCACTCGACACTGCCGCGGAACGTCACATCCAGGCGGCCCTCGACCAGCTGGTACGCAATCGCACCACCTTCGTGATCGCGCACCGTCTGTCAACCGTCGAACGCGCCGATCGCATCCTGGTGCTGCGCGATGGCGCGATCGTCGAGTATGGCGCGCATGCCGAGCTGCTCGCGCGCCACGGCGTCTATGCGGAGCTGCACCAGCTGCAGTTCAGCGCCTAGCGCTGTCCTTGGCCGCGCGACTGCAAGCCATCTGGTATCGCGCCTCGCGGCCGCCCTGGCCGTTGCGGCTGCTGTCGCGGCTGTTTGCGCTGATCGTGCGTGCGCGATACGCGGCCTATGCGCGCGGCTGGCGCTCCTCGCAGCGCATCGCCTGTCCGGTCGTCGTGGTCGGCAATCTGAACGTGGGCGGCAGCGGCAAGACTCCGCTGGTAATCTGGCTGATGGCACAGCTGCGCGCCGCGGGGCTCGCGCCCGGGGTGGTGCTGCGCGGCTACGGCGGCTCCGCGGCGCGTGCCAACGAGCCGCAACGCGTGCAGAGCGACAGCGATCCGAGCCTCGTGGGCGATGAGGCGCTGCTGCTGCGCCGGCGCACGGGCGAACCCGTGGTTGTTTGTCGCGATCGCGTGCGCGCAGCGCGCCTGCTGAGCGCTGAAGGGGTCAATGTGATCGTCTCGGACGACGGCCTGCAGCATCTCGCGCTGGCGCGAGATTTTGAAATCGCCGTCATCGACGGCGTGCGCGGCCTTGGCAACGGCTACATGCTGCCCGCCGGGCCCTTGCGCGAGCCGCGCGAACGTCTCGGGCATGTGGATGCGCTGGTGATCAACGGCGAGGGCAGCTTCTGGGCGGGGATGGCCGCCGAGCGTACACGCGGTCAGCGGCGCGAGGCAGCGGCGCGGGATCTGCCGGGTCCGGGCCGCCCCTTCACCATGCGCCTGAAGGGCGAGCGGCTGCTGGCGCTTGCCGGCGGCGCCGAAGTCATGGCGCTGTCGAGTCTTGCCGGTCGCCGGGTGCACGCGCTAGCCGGCATCGGCCATCCAGAGCGCTTCTTCGCGCTGCTGCGATCTGCCGGCCTCGAGGTCATCGCCCATGCCTTTCCCGACCATCATCGCTATCGCGCCGCAGAGCTCGAGTTTCAGGACGCTCTGCCGGTGCTGATGACCGAGAAGGATGCAGTAAAATGCCAGGCACTGGGCGGCCCGAACCATTGGTATCTGCCGGTCGCGGCCAGCTTTGCCGAGGCCGAGGCCAGCGCGCTGCTCGGGCGCCTGCGCCGCGCCATAGGAGATTGATTTGGATGCACGATTGCTCGATATCCTGGCCTGCCCCGTCTGCAAAGGGCCGTTGCGCCACGAGCGCAAGGAGGAGCTCCTGATCTGCCGCGGCGACCGCCTGGCGTTTCCGATTCGTGACGGCATACCGGTCATGCTCGAGGACGAAGCACGGGTGCTCGCGCCGGGCGATCCCCTGCTCGAGCGTTAGCCGAGTCGCCGGTCATGTTTCGCGTCGTCATTCCGGCGCGCTTTGGCTCGACGCGGCTGCCGGGCAAGCCGCTGCTGCGCCTGGCCGGCAAGGCCATGATCCAGTGGGTGTACGAGCGCGCTCGCCGCTCCGGCGCGCAGCAGGTCATCGTTGCCACCGATGACGAGCGCATTGCCCAGCTGGTGCGCGAGCTGGGCGGCGAGGCGCGGCTGACGGCATCGACGCATGCCTCCGGCACCGATCGCATTGCGGAGATTGCGCGCCGTGAACGCTGGCACGACAGTGATATCGTCGTGAACCTGCAGGGTGATGAACCGCTGATGCCCGAAGCGCTGCTGGATCAGGTCGCCGGCATGCTGGCCGGACACGTCAGTGCCGATCTGACGACTTTATCCGTGCCGCTGGAGTCGGTGGCCGCGCTGCTCGATCCGCATGTGGTCAAGGTCGTCACCGACGCCAAGCAGCGCGCACTGTATTTCAGCCGCGCGCCGATTCCCTGGTCGCGTGACGGTGCCGCCGATGGCCGCTCGAGTCAGAGCAGCTACGCGGGCGCGCAACGGCACCTGGGGCTGTATGCCTACCGCGTGTCGGCGTTGCTGCGGCTGGCGGCGCTGCCGCCCAGCACGCTCGAGCAGATCGAAAAGCTCGAGCAGTTGCGCGCACTCGAGAACGGCATGGACATCCGGGTCGCCACGGCGGCGGCGGCGGCGGCGCCGGGACCGGACGTGAATACCGCGGACGATCTGGCCGCCGTGTCCGCGCTGCTGGAGGCCGGCCGCTGAAGGGCGCGCAGGCGACTTAAGTGCCGCGCGCCCGCGCGCTCAATCGTTCTGAGGCGTAGTGCCCGGACCTGGTTCGCCCGGCGGCGCCGAAGACCACACCACGGATGGCTTGTGCTCGCTGGGCGCCGGCGCGCTGCGTTCGCTGCCACCCGGCGCGGGGCCAACGACGTGGCTCGAGCCTTCCGGGGCCGGCGCATAGTCGCTGTGCGCGGAGCCACCGCCGTGACTGCCGTTGGATTGATCAGCGTGCGGGCCTTGATCGGCCTCGGGCGCGCCCCAGCTGTAACTGGGGCCCGAGGGCTGCGAACCGCCCTCGGCCTGTCCCATATCGCCCTGCTGCGCGGGGACGTTCGGGCCCTGCAGGGCATCTCGGTTGCCACCGCCGCCGCCACGGCGTCGACGCCGGCCTCCGCGACGTGAACGCCCGCTGCGCGGACGGTCCAAGGCGGCCTGCCCTGGGGGGCCCGCGTGCTGCGGCTCCGCAGGCCCGGCTCCCGCCTCGGCCTCGACGCGTTGCGGCTCGGCTTGCGGCTCCTCGCGACGGGGTTCGTCTCTGCGCGGCTCGTCTCGTCGTGGCGGCTCGTCTCGTCGTGGACGCTCGCTGCCACGGCCGCCCTCAGGGGGGCGTCGCGGCTCGTCGCGAAAGCCGGCCTCGCGTCGCGGCTGATCGCGTCGCGCCCCGTCGGGCGGTCGTCGCCCGGGCCGGCGCTCGCGCCCGCGGGCGCCGTCTCGCCGCGCCCCGCCTGAGCCAGCGCCACCGCCGCCGCGCGAATCGCGACGCGGCTCGCTCTGGGCCGTGGTGGGCGCTTCCGGCGGCTCGGCGCTGCCGTTGTGTTCAGTACCGAACCAACGCCTGACGCGACCCCAGAATCCTCCGCTCTGGGCGTCCGATGCGCTGGCAATGGCGCTCGCCACGGGCGCCGGGCTCGCCGTGATCGGTGCGGCGGTTTTGGGCAGCAGCGCCGCCACCGCCGGCTGCTCGGCCGGGCGCCGTTCGCGCTCGGCGATCGGATCGATGGTCGCCGGCGCCGCCGGAATCTGGTAGCTGATCTGGGCGTTCTCGGGCAGCGCAGTCTCATCATCACGCACACGCCGGATGGAATACTCCGGGGTCTGAATGTGCGGATTGGGCACCAGCACCAGCTGCGCGTGGCCCTTGTCCTCGAGCGCGCGCAGAGCCTCGCGTTTCTCGTTGA
>Ga0302326_10010708_pt1 | contig 19845 bp, 19 predicted proteins | sample Palsa_T0_3_FD_202264 | JGI IMG/M metagenome (GOLD analysis project Ga0302326, IMG submission 202264) | Peat permafrost microbial communities from Stordalen Mire near Abisko, Sweden - Palsa_T0_3 | ecosystem: Environmental > Terrestrial > Soil > Palsa > Peat permafrost | place: Sweden: Abisko...
GTAGGCGCCGGTGTAGCGGGAGCTATCGGAAGCGGCCCAGATAAGGCAGAGTATCCAGCCGATAAAGGTCCAGCCGAAAAAGAAGTTGACGACGAAAATCCCGCCAACGCTGGGATGGCTGCGCATCGCCGCTACGATGGTGGGCAGAAAATACGGTATCAGACAAAGGACAGCGATAGTCATACCAAATGCTCCGGTGAAAAAGTGGAAGAAATGGGGGTGAAACATAGCTAGCTAAATATACCATTTTTTGCTTTGAAAGATGAAGGATTTTTGCGTACTTTGTAATTCAAAGTGCTTTGTGTATGGAATCCAATTTTGTTTCTGTGGGATCGATCGTCAGGAAGATCTGGGGAAGCAGTGATATGGTGTTGTTGATTTTTGCCGGAGCGTCTGCGGAGTTTGCGCTGAACAAGGCGGTGGATTGGCTTTATTTTACGGGCCGGCTGCCGGCTGACCCTATTGGTCGCTTGTTTTCTACGGTCCGCTATGCGCAGGCGATCGTTTTTGCGGAAGAGGGTCGGGCGTTTGCTGCGATAGATCAGATCACGACGATCCATCGGGGGGTAGAGGCGGCCCGTGGCGCGAGGATACCGGATGAGGCCTACCTGGATGTACTATTTATGCTGATCGATTATTCTGTCAGGTCTTTTGAGCTGTTGGAGCGTCGATTATCTATGGCGGAGAAAGCGGAAGTCTTTGAGGTCTTTTATCGGTTGGGTTTGCGGATGGGGTTGAAGGGGTTGCCGGGCAATTATCCTGACTGGGAGGTGATGCGGGCGGAGTATCTGGTGGAGAACCTGGTGCGCAGCGGCTTCACCACGGATCTGTATAAGCGATACCGGGAGAGCCTGGGCATGGTTCGTTACCGGGTGTTGTTGTATGGGCAGGCGTTGCTGGCGCCCGGGCGGGTGCGGGGTTTGTTGGGTTTAAGGGGGCGGGGGATGGTCTATCCGATTGCTTGGGTTTACAAAGTGGTCCGGCTGCTGCGGATGGATGGGTTGATAAAGGCTATTCTTTTACCGCGTGCGTATAAGGCGGAGGTGGCTGGTTTGGAGAGGGATGGGGATTAGGTGGAGCGTCGGGGTCAGCCGGGAAGGGTGGGGTGTTTTTGGCGGGAGCGAGTGGAGCGTCGCCAACGGGGAAGGGTGGGGCGTCTTTGCTGGGGAAGGGCATGGTTTTGCCGGAGAAAAGGAAAAACAGGCAGGAGCTCATCCAGCTCAGCCAGAAAATATAAAATCCCAGGTGAAATCTTTCTTTTAGCAGGCGATGGGTATAGGTGTGCAGGAAATCCTGGAAGGTGACCAGCAATCCAAGCAGGCCTGCGACCAATAATACGGTGCTAACCAGATTGGTGATCTTTTTTGAAGATCTTTTTCCTAAAATATATAAGGTGATAATAACGGCGACCTGCAGGAGGGATAGCAGCAGGTAGGTTTTCCAGAAGGAGCGGAGGAGTGCATATTCATGGTGTACGGTGGCGATGCCGATCTTGCCGATAAGGGAGATCTTTGAAATTAACCAGGTCTCGAGCCAGCAAAGCAGCAGTTGGCAAAGCAGCAAGGTATAGATGCGGCGGGCTGGGGTCAGCATATGAACAATTTGGCTGGGGTCAGCATAAAAGCAATTTACGGAAAAGATAGATAAGATGTATTTTCGTTGGGTGTCAAACAATTACGATTCGATAGCCCGATATTATGATCGTCTGCATCACCTGTTCTACGGGCAATCGGAGATTAATGCGCAGATAGAATTGCTTGATTATATAAGACCCGGCGATCGGGTATTGATTGTCGGGGGAGGAACGGGTTGGATATTGGATAAGATGTCGGCGGTTTATTCATCGGGATTGCATATCACTTATATAGAAAGCAGTGTTAAGATGATGGAGCTGTCGAAGAAGCGCGATTGCCGCCAGAATAATGTTTCTTTTGTTCTGGGGCAGGTAGAGGAGTGGACAGGGGATGGGGCTTATGATTGTATCCTCACGGGTTTCTTTTTCGATAATTTTACGGCGGAGCATTCGGGGCAGATCGTTCGGTCATTGACACCATCTTTAAAAAAGGATGGTTATTGGCTGGATGCGGATTTCTATTATCCGAAGGGGCGGGGCAAGCTATGGCAAGCCATTCTGCTGAAATCCATGTATGTCTCGGCCCGGCTGATCTGCGGGGTGGAGGCGAAGCGGCTTCCGGACATGGAGTTGATTTTTACAACGGCGGGTTATCGATTGGTGAATAGCTTCCTTCATTATCAACGCTTCATTCGATCGGTGGTTTATCGCCGGAGGGCGGGGTGATCGTTCTGGTACAGTTGATCGTCCTGGTACAGCGAGTGTATCGTAATCGGGCAGTGGTTTGGAAAGCATTCTTGTATGGGATTGATTACCAGTTTATTTGTGATCCGGCATTCTTTTCGCGGTGTTTTGGGCGCCCAACATTGGCACTCAACACTTTTTTATGCTTAAAAACTACTTCCTGACTGCTTGGCGGATCCTTGTTCACAACAAGGTGTATTCCGTGATCAATATTGCGGGCCTGAGTCTTGGTCTGACCTGTGTCATGCTGATTGCTTTGTATGTAAAGGATGAGGTCAGCTATGACCGGTTTCACCGGCGGGTGGAAGATATCTACCGGGTTGTACTGGGGTCGAACGATCCGCGGGCGGCGGGAATGCGGAAATGGGGGATCACGGGATTCATGGATGGTCCGCGGTTTGCCGCAAAGATCCCGGGTATCGAATCGTTTGTGCGGGTAGGTGGCGGTCAGGTTGATGTGCAGGCTAAGGATGGGGTGGAGTCGGTTCCTTTTGTATATGCCGACAGCAATTTCTTTTCGGTGTTCAGTTTTCCTTTGTTAAGCGGTGATCCGAAGACGGCGCTGGCGTCGCCGGAGGGGATCGTGCTATCGGAAGATGCGGCGCGTCGGTATTTCGGGACAGCGGATGCGGTAGGGAACGTCTTGTATCTAAAATTCGATGACAGAGGGTTTATGCCGCATCCCGTGACGGCGGTGGCGAAGCGGGTGCCGCAGAATTCGTCTATCAGCTTCGATATGGTAAAGCCACTCATTCAGCCGAAGGGCGTCGAGACAGATCCGTTGAGCTGGTTCAGCTTCTTTCTCTCGACCTATGTCGTGCTGGAGCCGCACGCATACAGGAAGGCGGTCGAGGCGGGAATGGTAAGGGTCTATCGGCAGGAGGCGGGGGTGATCAGTATGATGAAGAAGGAGAAGACCGAGGACATGACCTATTTCGAGCTGCAGCCGTTTCGGGAGATGCACCTGGGAAAGGATGTATCCCAGGAGGAATTGAAGAAGGCGAGTAATCCCATCTATTCCTATATTCTTTCGGGGATTGCGATATTCATCTTGTTGATCGCTTCGATCAATTTCGTGAATCTGACGGTGGCGCGGTCATTGAAGCGGGCAAAGGAGATCGGGGTGCGAAAGGTTTTGGGAGGTGGGCGGAGGCAGCTCATGTTGCAATTCCTGGGGGAAGCGTTCCTGTTATGTCTGCTGGCGTTTGGTTCGGCTGTTTTGCTGGCGCAGGCGGTCCTACCGTTGTTCAATCAGCTTTCGAACAAGGCATTATCTTTTTCTTATCTATTGGATGCGCGGTTGATGGGGGTGTATATCGGGTTGTTCCTGGCGACGGGATTGCTGGCGGGATTCTATCCGGCGCTGGTTATCTCGGGGTTCAATCCGGTGCGGGCTTTGTACAGCCGCCAGACGCTGGGGGGCAGGAGCTGGTTGCAGAAGGGTTTGGTGGTGGTGCAGTTTGGGTTGGCGTCTTTCCTGATCATCGGGACTGTCGTGATCTTTTCGCAGTTCCGTTATCTTACCACAGAGAAACTGGGGTATGATGACAGCGGGTTGGTGCTGGTGAACAAGGGAGGGTTGACGCGACAGGAGGCGAAATTATTCAAGGATGAATTGATGAAGGACCCGGATATTGTCGGGGCGGCGCCGCGGGATTGGGAGCATTCGATCACGGGGGGAAAGGTGAATGGCGATTCGGGGATTGCGTTTTCGTATAGTACGATCGATGAATCGTATCTGCCCATGTTGAAGATCCCGCTGATGGCGGGGAGGAATTTCTCGCGACAGTATCCGACGGACTCGGTGCATTCGGTGATCGTGAACGAAACCTTTGTGAAGAAGGCGGGTTGGAAGGAAGGGATCGGGGAAAAGGTGGACATGGCGGATCGCGGGGTGTATACGGTAATCGGGGTGGTGAAGGATTATCATTATGAGAGTCTGAACCGGGCGATCGATCCGCAGTTGTTTACGGAGCGGGCGGGGAATGAACTGGGATTGGTCTATATCAAGCTGCGGCCGGGGCCGTCGGCTTCTGCCTTGCGGCATATTGAGAGGACGTATCGGGCGATGTTTCCGATGAGTCCGTATTCTTATGTTTTTAAGGATCAGGAGAATTATGCGAATTATGCGATGGAGGCGAAGTGGAAGCAGATCATCCTATTTGGCGCGGTGCTGACGATCTTTATTTCGTGTATCGGGTTGTTTGGGTTGTCGGTGCTGGCGGCGGAGCGGCGGACGAAGGAGATTGGTGTCAGGAAGGTACTGGGCGCTTCGGTGGGGGCGGTGGCGCGGAGCTTGTCGATAGATTTCGTGAAGCTGGTCGGGATTGCTTTGCTGTTGTCGGTTCCGCTGGCGTGGTATGCGGCGAGCAGGTGGCTGGAGAATTATCCGTACCGGATCGGGTTGAGCGGGTGGTTGTTTGCGGCGGGCGGGCTGGTGGTTGTTGGGATTGCAGTGTTGACGGTGAGTTTCCAGGCGGTGAGGGCCGCGAGGGCGAATCCGGTGAAAAGCCTGAGGGTGGACTAGGGGCGGGGGCCGGTCTTAAAAAGAGCGGCGGCCCGAAGGGCCGCCGCGGGGGGACTAGCGGGATACCAATGTCTTTTGAGTGATCATATCGCCTACTACGTTGACGGTCTCCTTCAAATAGATATCTGTTTCCAGGCTGTTGAGCCATAGGCGGTAGCGGTCGCCTTTGTCTTTGTCTGCGTTGTATTTGCTGCTGTCCGCGGCTAAAAAGGAAATATTCATGGGTTGGGACAGTTTGGTTAGGCGTTCAAGGTGTGCGACGGTGTCCTTGACTTCCTGTTGGCGTTGGCGATATTTGTCCAGGTTGAGCGGATATAATTGTTCCGACTCCTTATCGAGCCAGTCTGCGTCTTTTGCAATCCCGTTAAACGTGTCGTTATTTTTTATCCGGTTGTTGCTCAGCCCGGCGATGCTGTTGAGGTTGTATCCGGATTTGAAGGAGGTATAACTTGCCCGGGCGATGACGTCCCAGGGGAGTGCGTCGGGTTGGTCTTTTTCGCGGTATTTGGAATGTTCGTAGACATCCGGCAATACGATATCGGAGGCGACTCCGCGCAGTTGGGTGGATCCGCCGCTGATCCGGTAAAACTTCTCCATGGTCAGCTTGACGGTTCCGAGTCCGCTATCGACGCCGGAGGACTTATCCAGGAGATATGGTCGCTGGACGGTGCCTTTGCCATAGGTGGAGGTGCTGCCTATGATAACGCCTCTTTTGTAATCCTGGATGGCGGCGGCGAAAATCTCGGAAGCCGAGGCGCTGAATTCGTTGACCATGACGGTGAAGGGGCCGTTATAGAGGGCAGTCCGGGCGTGGTCTTCGAGGATCATGGGTCTGCTATCGCGTCCTTTTACCTGTACGACGGGGCCCTGATTGATAAAGAGGCCGACCATTTCGACTACATCGCCCAGTGAGCCGCCGGGGTTATTTCTCAGGTCGAGAACGATACCGTCTACATTCTCTTCTTTCAGCTTGACCAGTTCTTTTGCCACGTCGATATAGCAGCGGTTGCCGTTCTGATTTTCGAAGTCGGCGTAGAATTCGGGGAGATAGATATAGCCGATCCTGCCCTTGTCGGTGGATACGATGACGCTTCTGGCGAATTTTTCATCCTGGACGATCTCATCGCGGATGAGGGAGATGACCTTGATGGTGCCGTCTGATTTTTTGAGCGTGAGTCTTACTTCGGTGCCTTTGGCGCCGCGGATGATCTTTACCGCGTCGGGGATGAGGTAGCCGGTGAGATCTACGGGTTCCTGGCTGCCCTGGGCCACTTTGAGGATAGCGTCGCCGACGTTTACCTGTCCTGATTTCCAGGCGGGGCTGCCGGTGAGCAGGGTGCCGATGCGGATGGCGCCGTCGTCGTCTTTTAGTGAAGCGCCGATACCAAAGAAGCGTCCGCTCATGTCTTCGTCAAAAGATCTTTTTTCCACCGGGGGAAAATAATCCGTGTGCGGGTCCATGCATTGGACGATGGTCTCTACAAATTCGTTGAAGCGGTCGTTATCGTTGGCTTTTACTTTGAGCCGGGCGTAATAGAGGTCCATGGCTCTGAGCGCTTTTTGCCGGGCCAGCTGTTCCACGGTGTCTTTGGCTGGAGGGCCAGCGGGAGGGGTTTTCGATCCAAGCAGTTCCGTGTATTTTTCGAGTGTCAGAAATTTCAAGCGTTTGCGCAGGGCTTCTTTTCTATCGCCATCGGTCGCGGGAAAATCGAGCCGGTCGCCGTCGAGGTCGATGTATTCGTCTTTGGTGAAGTCGAAGGGATGGGATAGGATTTCCTTGTACAGGATCTCCGATTCGCCCAGCCTTTTGCGGTAGATATCGTTAACGGTCAGGGCAAACTCGATGGGTGCTTTGCCATTGATCTCGTCGTCGATCGTATTTTCAAACCGGCGTAAGGAATTGATATCGGATTGGAGAAAGATCTTTTTTTCCGGGTCGACGCCGGCGAGATATTTTTTAAACACTTCGCGGGAGAAGCTGTCGTCGATGCTTCTCGGGCTGTAGTGGATCTCGGCAAGAAGTTCTCCCACGTCGTGCAGGATCTTCTCGTATTTTGTCGGGTTGTGATGGGGAGGATGTTTGGGTAGGGCGGAGCTGCGAAAGGGCGCTACGATGCCGAAAGCCAAAACCAACAGGGTCAGGGACCATTTTCTTTTTATCAACATAGACATCAGTGCTTTTTTTGCGGATCAGGCTGAAAAATAGTTCTCCCTCAAAGATAGCTGAAAAAGATTGCACTATAGTGAACAGGAGAAGTATCAAAAACGGACAGTCTACGGATCAAATATTATATATAGTGTTGAAATTCATCCAATTGCAACACTGGCATTTTATTAGAGCTTTTTGACTGGCACGGATCGCCTTAATATATGATTAAAAACTATTTTAAGATCGCCTGGCGGAGTTTATCTACCAGCAGGCTGGTTTCCTTTATCAATATTGCGGGATTGGCGGTTGGCATGGCGGTAGCGATGCTGATCGGGCTTTGGGTCTGGGATGAAGCATCGTTTGACCGGCAGAGCGAAAACTATGGCCGTATTGCCCAGGTGATGGAAAACCAGTACATCAATGGAGTCTACGGAACGCAAAAGCAAATACCCATTCCTGTGGGAGAAGGGCTGCGCACGAAGTTCGGGAGTAATTTCAAGCGGGTGGTGTTATCTTCCCTGACGGGGGATCATATCCTGGCGGTTGGGGATAAGAAATTGACGACAACGGGTAACTTTATACAGCCGGAGGGGCCGGAGATGCTGACGCTTCCGATGCTTGCGGGTGGTCGTTTTGGCTTGCAGGATCCGCATTCCATTTTGTTGTCCGGGTCGCTGGCGAAGGCGCTGTTTGCGGGTGTCGATCCCGTGGGTCAGACGATCAGGATGGACGACAGCCTGTCGGTTAAGGTGACCGGGGTTTATCATGACTTTGCCTTTAACAGCAGCTTCAGGGATGTAAGCTTTTTGTCGCCCTGGGACCTTTATGTTTATGCGGATCATGAAACGAGGCATAACCAGCAGGAGTGGCAAGACAATAACTGGCAGGTTTTCGTCCAGTTGGCGGATGGGGCGGACTTTGGCAGCGTCTCTGAAAAGATCAAATATATCAAGGCGGACAATGACAAGACCATCAAGGCCAGTGATCCGTTCAAGCCAACGATGTTCCTTTTTCCGATGAGCCGCTGGCACTTGTATTCCGAGTTTACCAATGGGATCAGTACGGGTGGCAGGATCCAGTATGTCCGGCTATTTGGCCTGATCGGCATATTTGTGTTGTTGCTGGCCTGTATCAATTTTATGAACCTTAGTACGGCGCGATCGGAAAAGCGGGCGAGGGAGGTGGGCATCCGCAAAGCGATGGGTTCCCGGCGGGGTCAGTTGATCGTTCAGTTCTTTAGTGAATCTCTGGTGGTCACCATGCTGGCGTTCGGCTGTTCCCTGTTGCTGGTGCTGGTATCGCTGCCCCTTTTCAATTCGCTTGCCGAGAAGAAAATAGTCCTGCCTTGGGGGAATCCATTTTTCTGGCTTTGCGGGATTGGTTTCAGTTTGGTGACCGGGCTGATCGCGGGCAGTTATCCGGCCTTGTATTTGTCCTCCTTTCGGCCTGTCCGGGTGTTAAAGGGGGTATATAGGGCGGGGAGGCTGGCTGTTTTACCCAGGAAGGTGCTGGTGGTGACGCAATTCGCCGTATCGATCGCGCTGATCGCGGGAACGATGATCGTATTGGAGCAGGTGCGATTCGCCCGGAACCGGCCGGTGGGGTATAGCCGGGAGGGGTTGGTGACGATCCAAATGCATACCAAAGACATTTATACTCATTTTGATGCCTTCCGGAGTGACTTGCTGAAGACAGGGGCAGTTGTCGGGGCCGCGGAATCCACCAGTCCGACGACCGAGATGGGGGATGAGAATGGCGGTCTCTCCTGGACCGGTAAGGACCCGACTGCCACATCGGATAATTTTGCTATGAAGGGCGTCACGCAGGAATATGCAAAGACGGTAGGAATGCAGTTTAGCGAAGGCCGGGATTTCCAAACGGGCCCTACCGGGTTTGATGCGATGACCATGCTATTGAGCGAGTCAAGTGTGAAGAGGATGGGATTGAAACAGCCTATCGGAGCCACCGTTGTGTGGAGTGGATATAAATTTACCGTTCTCGGCGTGGTGAAGGATATGGTCATGGAATCACCTTATGAAGCGCCGATACCTACTATTTATTATATTACCCCCTTTCCACTCTATACCGTTAGTATCCGAATCAACCCCAAGGTCAGTGCTGCTGAAGCATTGAGGAAGATCGGCCCCGTATTTTCGACCTACAGCCCGGCCGAGCCGTTCGATTATAAATTCGTCGACCAGGAATATGATGCCAAATTCCGCGGCGAACAACGGGTGGGCGAGCTGGCGGCGTTTTTCGCCATCCTGGCCGTCTTTATTTCCTGTCTGGGGTTATTCGGTCTGGCTGCCTATGTTGCGGAGCAGCGTACCAGGGAGATCGGTGTCCGGAAGGTGCTGGGAGCGAGCGTCTTCAATCTGTGGAAGATGTTGTCCAAGGACTTTGTCGCGCTGGTGGTGGTGGCTTGTTTTATCGCTGTTCCGATAGCCCGATATTTTCTTCATCGGTGGCTGCAGCAATTCCCTTATCGCACGGAGATATCGTGGTGGATCTTTGCGGCTACGGTACTGGGGGCGGTGGTGATCACGGTGATGACGGTGAGCTACCAGGCGTTGATGGCGGCAAACAAGAACCCGGTGAAGAGTTTGAGGACTGAATAGGAAAGGTGCGCGCAGGCGGTTAGGCAGGTGCGTGCAGCAGGATAGGAGGATGGTTAGGCGAATTGGGTTTTTTGATCTATCTTTTCGGCGTTAATTTCGTATCGACCTTGTGAACCTGTTAACCTTTTAAATACCGAAAATGGATCTTCTAGACAAAATCGATCTTGTCCTTACTTGTCTATACCAGGAAAGTAAGAACCCACCCACCATAACCTTTCTTCAGGAAAAATTGAGGAACACGGAGATCACCCAGGAAGAATTAAAGGATTGTCTGCAAAAACTTCACAAAGATGGATTTATCCAGTACGAGTTCGAGGGTGGTTTTGTTGCCTTTTACCATGATTTTGCCCGTTTCAGGATAAGTTTTGAAGGGAAGTTTTTTTATGAGACTTCTCGTGGGTACAAGAAGACGGCTATAAGCAGTCCCGAAGACGGTCGGATGGAGGCGTTGGAGCTTTCGCAACGCAGGCAGGCGAGTGCGCTGCAATTATTAACTACCTGGATTGCGGTGGGGACGATACTTGGCGGGACAGCATCGCTTTGTGTTGCCGTATATTATTTGAGGCAGTTGTTTCAGTAGGGATGAATCGGCGAGGGGTCGCGGGGGCGGTGAGGGGGATGAAGTCGTTGAAGAAGCAGGGGCAGTGATTAAAAAAGGAGTGTTATCGATTGAAGCGATTTTTTTGAGCATCGGAACTATGGTAAGATTTGAGGAATCAAATGCCGATGCTTATGTCTTTTTCCCAAGCTTTCCGAGATATCATTGCTGCTTTTTTAGCTGGTTGTCTGACCATTGTGGCGAGTGGGCAGGGGCCGTCCGTTGCCGCTGTTGCAACGGCCAATATTATAGATGCGAATGCCCGGCCCCAGCCTTTTGCGCCGGGTATCGTCACTTCACGTTTTGACGAATGGGCGACTTCGTTTACTCCTGACGATAAGACGGTGTATTTTTCGCGGGGCGGTATTTTTTGGACGGTTTGTTTTGCTCAAAATAAGGGGGGTGTGTGGCAGCGGCCGCAGGTAGCTTCTTTTTCGGGGATATGGAAGGATACGGATCCTTTTGTCAGCCCTGCCGGGAAGAAACTGTTTTTTGTTAGCAACCGACCGCTTGAAGGGGCTCCGGCGGATAAGCCAAATTCGGCTTTTCATCTTTGGTGCGTGGAAAAGGCGGGGGGTGGCGTGGAAAAGGCGGGGGGTGGCGCCGGGACGATGGACGGTGATCTGTGGGGCAAGCCTTATCATGTGGGGGCGGTGTCAATATAGATTCCAGCAGTAACTACGGGCCGTCGGTGAGTGTCAGGGGGACGTTGTATTGGTGTGCGCGCGACCGGCAGCGGGATAAGGGGATGCAAGGATATTATTCCGTCTGGCTCGGGGATCATTTTGATCAGCCGAAGCTGTTGCAGATCGCGGGTGTCGATGCGATCCAGGATCCGTTTATTGCGCCGGATGAAAAATACCTTGTTTTTCTAAGTGGTAATGATCTGTATATCGCTTTTCGTCAGGGCGAGGGTTGGGCGGCGGCTCAAAAGCTGGGCGACCAGGTCAATAACGGTGATGGCAATTCGTCGCCCTGTGTCTCACATGACGGGAAGACGCTGTATTATTCCAGCGGGCGGATAAAGGGGATGTATGAAAGGGATAAGGTGCATGCGTTGAATTATGACCAGTTGGAAAAAGAGAATGATGGTTATTTCAATGGGTTTGACAATATTTTGATGATTCCGATACGGCTCCCGGAGGGGATGTGAGGGGACGGTGGATTGGCGCCGGGACCGGGTGGAGGTTTGGGTCGGGTTTTAATTCTTTGTATCCAGCATGACCGGGGTACCTCCTTTGCCCAGGATGATCACTTTGGCATTGGCCGATTTAGCAATCTCGAGTTGCGCCTTGATGCTCTCGTATTGGAGCTGGCGGTCGGTGAGGCTCTCGCTGATGATGCGTTGATAATCGGCGATACCCTGGGCTTCCACGCGTTTGCGCTGTGCTTCCTGCTGTTCTTTTTGCAACACGTATTCCATTTTCTGTGCATCCTGTTCTGCGGACATTTTTTGTTCGATGCTGGTCTTTACTGCCTGGGGGAGGCTGATGTTACGGATGAGCAATTGTTCGAGGAGCAGGCCGCGTTTTTGAAATTCCCCGGTGATGGATTCGAAGATCCGCCGCTGGAATTCGTCGCGTTTGCTGGAGTACAGGGATACGGCATCGTAATAGACGGCGTTGTCTCTTATCCTGGTGCGGGTCAGCGGCCGGACGACTTTGTCGGTATAGTCCAGTCCTGTCTCGCGGACGATCCGCGGGGCGTCAATGGGAAGTACCTTGTACAGGACGGTGAGATCGATGACTACTTCGAGCCCGTCGGACGTGAGCACGCGGATGGCATCGTCTCCTTCTTTGGCTCCTTCGTCTTTGATCGCGCTCATCGTATAATTCTGGGTTTTTACATCCATTTTTTGCACTTCCATCAGGGGGTTGATAAAATGAAGTCCGCTATTCAAAACATCGTTTTGGACCCTTCCATAGAGGATCTGTACACCGACTTCGCCGGCGCCGATCTGGACGATGGAAGCGGAGAACAGGCCGACGATCGCTAAAAAAAGTCCTACCAACCGAAGGAGGCTACTATAACGTTTAATGCTATCTGTTCTGCCGGCGATGACGAATCCACCGATCAGCAGAAGAAGACCTAGTATCAGGAGGAACATGGGGTTATTTTTTGTAAAGATAGTCGGAAAGGCGATCGGGCCTAATCTTAGAAGTGACGGACGGCAAACCTGCGGCAGGAATTCGTACATTCGGTCATTAATCAAACGGGTATGAAATACAAATGGATAGCAATTGCCGTTTTGTTCTTTTGGGGAGGTTCCTGTGCCCTGGCACAAAAGGATCAGGGGTATCAGTCCCTGCGATTTGTCTCTTCCTATACCTGTTTCCCGGATACCGGCAGGGGGAAGGGTTTCCTGGATGGCGACAGTATATTCCGGCCTGTTGCGGGGCATTATGACGATAGTTCTGTTTTGATGATTGTCCCGCCGCGGTTGAAGCGCGACCGGAAGACCGATCTGATCTTCTGGTGGCATGGCTGGCATAATAATATCGATACGGCGTTGCAATTTTATGGCTTGGCCAGGCAATTTGCAGCAGCGGGTCGCAATGCTATCCTGGTGTTGGCGGAATCCGGCCGGAATGTCGCCGACAGTTATGGAGGTAAGCTGAATCAAAAAGGCGAGTTCAGCCGGTTGGTTGGGGACGTGATGGAAGAGTTGAAAAAATATGGGATCGTACCCGGGGATGCAACGCCCGGGAGGATCATTTTGGCCGGTCACAGTGGCGGTTATGGAGTGATCGCCGATATTTTGGCGAACGGGCAGACACCGGTGGATGAAGTGTTCTTATTTGACGCTTTGTATGGGCGGTTGCCGATATTTATGAATTGGGTCCGGCAGGATAAAAGACATCACTTTATCCATTGGTTCACCAATCATGGCGGCGGCACGGATGAAGTGAGTGACACGATGATGCAGCAACTGGAAAGCGAACATCTGGATTATCTGTTAACCGGGGAAGGGATATTAAATCCGGCGTTGATAAAGAATAACCGGATATTATTTATCCATAGTTCGAGGGAGCACAATGTTATCATCAATGATCCGGATGACTTCCGGTTGTTGTTGGAGAATAGTTTATTTCTGGGGGCAGTGCCGGAATAGGGTGACGGGGCGGCTGCCGGAATAAAAAGCGGGAGAATGATAAAAAATTATTTTGCGTTTGTTTTTTTAGTGTTGGGATCCGGCGCGGCGGTGTTGGTTTCCGAGGGGGCGGTGGCGCAGGGGGTTGTGGTGGCGCAGGGGCTTGTGGACTCTTTGAAAAAGGGGAAGCTGTCGATCGAAGGCTATGTGGATGTCTACTATTCTTATGCTTTTAGCCATCCGGTGGGTGGCACGCGGCCTTATTTTGTTTCTTACAACAGAGATAATGAGATCAACCTGGACCTGGCGTATATCAGTCTCAAATACACATCGGACAGGGTGCGGGCCAGTTTTTCGCCGGGTTATGGCACTTATATGAATGCCAACTATGCATCCGAACGGCAGACGCTGCAGAATATATTGGAAGCGAGTATCGGTATCCGGATCTTTAAAAACAAAAATATCTGGCTGGATGGCGGTGTATTCAGTTCGCCTTATACAAATGAATCGGTGTATTCTATCGATCAGCTCACCTATACCCGATCGCTTGGGGCCGATAATACTCCTTATTATCTGACGGGCGCCAAGCTAACGGTGCCGGTTAGCAGCCAATGGACAGCTTATCTTTACCTGTTGAACGGGTGGCAGGTCATCGAGTCGCAGCATGATCCGCTGGACTTTGGGTCGCAGCTGGAATTCAAGCCCAATGACAAATGGGATATCAACTGGAATACTTATTTTGGGAATGAAAGCTCGATAGAAAACCCGGGGTATCGGCGGCGGGTATTTGGGGATCTGTATGCGACGTATAATCCTTCGGCGAAGTGGTCGTTCACCGCGGATGCGTATTCGGGCTGGCAGCAGCGGTATGAGGACAGCGTGTTGCTTCGGACGAGGCAGTGGTGGAATGTCAATTTTTGCGCTCGCTATACTTTTTTGCCGGGGAATTCCTTCTCGTTACGGGTCGAGCATTTTGACGATGCCTATGAGGTGTTGGTCAAGCCGGTGACTGCTGCGCCGGGTTTTAAGCTGTCATGTGCGAGTCTGGGGTATAATATGGCTGTTACGGATGATGCGATGGTCCGGGTAGAGGGGCGATATTTTCGGTCGCCTTTTGGGTTGTATTCTTTGCGCAATGGGACGGATGTGGGGAATGAGGGATGGTTAACGGTCGGGTTGACGGCGCGGTTTAAGTGAGGGCGCGGCGGGGGACGGGGACGCGGCTGCCGCCGGTGATCAGAATTTTATTGTTTGAAAGCTGCATATTAAATGTTAAATAATCGGAGATAAAAATAGGGGTTTTGCATTTATAAATATAGTTTTCTATATTGCAGCATCCATTTATCTCATGAACAGACTACTTCTAAAAGCGCTTTTTTTCCCCCTGGCCGGGTTGACCTGGCTACCGCTGGGATCTTCGTCTACCATCAATCTGGCGGATGTCCGAACGGGGCAATGGCCGATGAATCTTGAAAGGGACATCGACAGGCGGGATACGTCTTACTCTCTTATATTTCGCGATCAGCAGGTGGGGGATGCGGTGGTTATGGATACTTTGGTTTTTTCCGATCTCCATCAATTAAGATATTTCGGGCAGGCGCTGACTGTGCTGAAGGGCGGTCATAATGGGGATATTGCCAATTTTAAGGATTATACACTTAAAAGGGCGGATAAGAAATTTGATGGTGTCTGGTATATATTGAAAGACAAGTTCGGGTTGACGGATTTTCAGCAGCCGGAGGCGGATATCATGTGCAAAACTATAAAGGGGCTTTGAGATAATAAAAACCAATAACCTTCGTTCTTGTAGGTTGAACGAAAGAAAATTCCGCTATGAAAAAAATCATTTTTTTGTCATTTTTTGCGATGCCTTTTCTTACAAGGGCACAGTTCACCATTACCAATTCTTCGACTACCAGTCTGCTCGACCTTCGGGAGGGGACCTGGCCGTTGGAGTTGCAGCGGATCATTAAAGAGACGGATACCTGTTATGTGCTGGAGTTCCGGGATCAGCAATATAGCAGTGTCGTGAATATGTCGACGCTCCGGTTTGGGAACATGCAGCAGTTGAGATTCTTTCAGCAAGGCTTGTCTGCGCTGAAGAAAGGGAATACGGGTGATATAGCCAATTTCAAGGGCTATACGATCAAGCGGGTCGATGTCAAAAGTACCGGTGTCTGGTATACGCTGAGCTGCGGAGATGGGGAACTGACCAATTTCCAGCAAAGCGATGCCGATAAAATAGTTGCTGCTATCAAGAGTTTGTAAACGGGCCTTCCGGCCCTGTTAATCAATTCCTTCCACGATGATGGACGCTCCCGGACAGCGGGGCGATTCCGATTGCGGAAGGAATATTTTTTTGTATATTTCTCCTATGAAAAGAGAAATTTTGTCCCTTATTCTTTTGGGGATGATCGGCTGTACGGGGTTCACCCAGGAGGTGTCGATCGTACGGGCTGATGGCCGGCAGCTGGCTTTTGGTGACATTGACATCATGGTGAGAGAATTGATGGATAAAGCCAACGTGACCGGGCTGTGCCTGGGCATCGTACAGGATAACCAGGTGGCGTATGTTCAAGCTTATGGGTATAAAAGCAAGTCGAGCGGGCAGCTTAACGATACAGCTACCTGTTTCTATGCCGCTTCTTTTTCGAAAGCATTGTTTGCCTATCTCGTGATGCAGCTCAGGGACGAGGGGTTGATCGACCTGGACAAACCTTTGTATACCTATCTTCCAAAACCGATCCCCGACTACGACAAATACAAGGACCTTGCAGGTGATGACCGCTGGAAACTGATCACGGCGAGGAATTGCCTGGACCATACGACGGGTTTCCCCAACTGGCGGATGTTCAATCCACAGCATAGCAACCGGCTGGAATTCTTTTTCACCCCGGGGCAGCGATATGCTTACTCCGGCGAGGGGATATACCTGTTGCAGTTGGTGGTCGAGACGATCACGGGGAAGCCGCTGGATGTCCTGGCGCAGGAGAAAATATTTGATCCGTTTGGCATGCGCCGGTCGGGTTATTTGTGGCAATCCGCTTTTGAGACCGACTATGCGGTGGGGCATCTTGAAAACCAGGATACGATTCCAAAAAATAAGCGGACGAAGGCCAATGCGGCGGGATCGATGGAAACGACGATCGCCGATTATACGCGTTTTGTAGCGGCGGTGCTGCGAGGGGATGGGCTGTCGGCTCAGGGGAAACGGGAGATGATATCGCCGCAGATCGCGATTTTTTCCCGGCGGCAGTTCCCTTCGCTGGGCACCGCTACGACAAAGGACAACCAGAAGATACAACTGGCGTATGGATTGGGCTGGGGTCTTTTTACCAGTCCTTTTGGAAAGGTCTTTTTTAAAGAAGGGCATGATGACGGGTGGGAGCACTATGCGATGTGTTTTGCGGACCGGAAGCAGGCCGTTGTCGTAATGACCAACAGCAGCAATGGGGAGAGTATCTTTAAGGAGTTGTTTGAAAAACTTACCGGCGTTACGATTCCCTGGCAATGGGAGGGATTTATGCCTTATGGGATAAAATGAGCGCCTTATAGATATGCCAGGCAGCATACAAATCTTCGGCGGCGATACCCAATGATTTGAAGAGGGTGATCTCGTCGGGGCGGGTGCGGCCTTTTTTTGTGCCTGTCAGCACTTCACCTATTTCTCCTTTTACTTCAGCTTCGGTGATGCGGCCTTCTTTTTTGGGGAGGAGGAAATCTCCTGCTTCATTGAACAGCGATTCATAACGGTCCGTGAACAGGCTGGAGCGCAGGATGGCGGTTGTGTCGACTTCTCTGCTGTTGGGCGAGCAGGAGCCGACGACGTTGAGGTGAGCGCCTTTTTTTATCCAGTCGCCTTGCACGACGGGTTGGGCGGAAGCGGTGACGGTGCAAACGATGTCTGCCGCCTCGACGGCTGTCTGTGCGGTCGGTGTGATCTGAATGGGGATGGAATGTTGTTCAGCGAGTTTTTTTTGTAGTGTGGTTGTGTGGGCGGGGTTGCGGCCCCAGCAATAAATTTTTTTGATGTCGCGTACCAGGGTGATGGCTTCGATGTGCCTTTCTGCCTGTTCGCCGGTGCCGATGATGGCGAGGCTGTTTGCTTCTTCCCGGGAAAGAAGCCGGGTAGCTACGGCGCTGGCGGCGGCGGTGCGGATGGCGGTGATCTCGCCGGCGTCGAGGATCAGGAGGGGTTGGCCGTGGGTGGCTTCGAACAGAATGACGACGCCCTGGTGGGATGGGTGGCCGGCGGCTCCGTTACCGGGAAAGACGGTGATGAGTTTGACGCCGATGATGTTGGGGCCTGCGGCATAACCGGGCATCATACCCAGCAGACCGCTTCTGTCGGGGAGCCACATCAGGGAGCGCAGAGGTTGGAGGATTTTGTCTTCGGCCAGGTCGCGGAACATGGTTTCCAGGACGCTGATGCATTGATGCATCGGGAGGAGGGAAGTTATTTTTTCTTTATTTATGTAAAGGGGGTCCATGTGTGTTGGGAAGATAAAAGGGTTAAAAACGTTTGGTGAAGGGCCACGCCCAGGCGATCAACAGGAGTTGGACGGGGAGGCGGAGGATGGCGAGCCAGGTGTAGGGATTGTGTCGGCGGGAATAGTTTATTGCCATTTGGATATTGGCGGGAAAGATGGCGATCAGCAGGGCGATGATCAGCCAGGCCGCGAGCCAGCGGGTGGATGCGGGTAGCAGCAGGAGGGCGAAGGCTATTTCGCAGATGCCGCTGATATAGACCAGGGGCAGGTGGTAGGGCAGGTAGGGCGGCATAATACTTTTATACATGCGGGGATGCCAGAAATGGTTGATGCCGGCGGCCACATAGAAAATGACCATGCTGTAGAGGGAGAATGATCGCATGGTCTAATTTACAAAGAATTCACGGGTCAGGGGGCAGAAAGTGGGGACGCGACGGATGGGTCGGGGGGGCAGCTGATAATTTTCCGGTCCTGGTTTTGTTCGAGGATCAGCGATGTGTTGGTCTCGCCGAACTCTTCCAATTGTACGATGAGGGCTGCCAGGCGCTGGCTGGAAGATGTGGCTAGCTTCAGCAGAACGCTGTAGTTGCCGGTTACGGTGTACCACTCGAGTACTTCGGGGATCGAGCTGATCAATTGGATGAGTTCGGAATGTTTGAGCCGCGTGCTTTTGTAACTGACCATGGCGCGGATGCTGAGTCCCAGTTTGTCCAGATCCAGCAGGGTTTGATATCCTTTTATATATCCCAGGTCTTCCAGCTTCTGGATCCGGTCCGCTACGGCGGGTGCGGAAAGGCCGATCCGTCTGCCGATTTCCACTGCCGGCATCCGGCCATCGGTTTGCAATTCTTCGAGGATATGCCAGTTCAGGTCGTCGAGTACTTTATTATTTAAGGATTTGCTCATAACAAAGATTAAAAAGAAGGAAAGTCTTATCGGATTACCTCGAAAATAAGGCGATTTTTTGGGTTAGTGCCGTTATTTTCGAGGGTGTGATTTTTTCGGTTGCGTTTTGATTTTTAAAATGAGTGCTACTATGAGATATAGGCTTGTGTTATGGTGTTTATGTTATGCCTTTCAGGGCCGATCGCAGCCGATAGTACAGGGCATGTCTTCCGACTCTGCGGTGGCAGAGATACGAAGTTATACACTGAAGCCAGGTACGAGGGACTCCTTCCACCGGCTGGTGCTGGACTATTCGCTGCCGATGTTGCAGCGATGGAAGATTGCGGTGCTGGGCTATGGGCCTTCTTTACAGGAAGATAGCAGCTATTACCTGATACGGGTATATCCGAGCCTGGAAGCGCGGCAACGATCCGAAGATGCCTTTTATGGAAGTAGTGAGTGGAAGAAGGGCCCGCGGGAGGCAATCATTAGCCGGATCATCAATTATACTACGGTGATCGTTCCGGTGGATTCGCTGCTTCGAATCGCTGAAAATGCAAAAACTATGATAGAAAAAGAAACCCGAACACGGGATAGCGCCGAGCTTAGTGCGCTGAACCGGCAGTTTATTGAAAATTTTGTTCGCCAGGATGCTGTGCGTCACGATGCCATCATCCATAAAGATTTTGTCTGCATCCAGAATGATGGGAGTGTCGTTGGCCGGGAGGATTATATGAAGGGGTGGTCGTCGGCGTATACGCACAGCGGCTATACCGACTTTTCTTATACCGACGAGACGATCCGGATCTTTGGGGATGTGGCGCTGGTTCGGTCAAAGACGGTGTATACGAAAAAGCTTGGTGATAAGGTGGTGAAAGGCAATAGCGTTTATACGGATACCTATAAAAAAGAAAACGGCAGTTGGTTATGCGTTCAGGCGCAGATTACGCCGGTGGCGGTGAAGTAGCGCTGAAATCGCGGTAAGTAACGCTGAAATCGGGGTGAGAAGCGCTGTCAACCTTGAGTCTTGTACCAACTTGTACCAATTTGTACAAGGATCGGATCGTGGGGAGTGCCTACTTCTGCTGAACTTTATTGACCTGACCATCCGGTATTTTGCCGGGGGGAGGGCCAAAACTTACGATGTATGAATAAGTTCAGGGGGGTGGG
>Ga0302326_10010709_pt1 | contig 19845 bp, 13 predicted proteins | sample Palsa_T0_3_FD_202264 | JGI IMG/M metagenome (GOLD analysis project Ga0302326, IMG submission 202264) | Peat permafrost microbial communities from Stordalen Mire near Abisko, Sweden - Palsa_T0_3 | ecosystem: Environmental > Terrestrial > Soil > Palsa > Peat permafrost | place: Sweden: Abisko...
AACCTACTATAGCCAGCCGGGAGGACTCCTTATCGTAGACATTTCCAATCCCGCCTCACCGAGTGTCACAGGAAACATTCAGGATGGTTATGGCAGCACACCCTTTCTTAATGATCCCGGACAGGTTTATGTGTCCGGCAACTACGCCTACGTGGCTAATACCGGAAATTCGGAAAGCTTTTATGAGAATAATAGCGGCCTTGAAATCGTGAATGTTTCAAATCCCGCTGCGCCTGTGCACGAAGGCGCCCTTGTCAAGTCTATTAATGAGGTTACCGTTGTCTCAAATTCTGTTGTTGTCGCTGGAAATTATGCGTACATGGGTGGAAGCTATGGGACTATTATTAACGTCTCCAACCCTGCTCTCCCTGTTCTTGCGGACAGCCTCGGAGTTGGCGGTCTCTCTTTTGTTTCCGGCAGCAACGCTTTTTATGCATTTCCGGGGGGTATGGAAATCTTCAACGTCTCCTCTCCCACGGCAGCTGTCGCGGAAGGAGTTATTTATGATGGAGAAGGGCTTCCTCCATTATTGCACTATCCGGTTTCTGTTTCAGTCGCTGGCAACTATGCGTATGTAGCCAGCCAGGGAAGCGACGCCCTGGAAATCGTAGACGTGTCAACTCCCGCCTCACCGGTTCACGCGGGAGGGATTAGCGCCAGTCTCTCCGATCCCTTCCCAATTCAGCCTAGCTCTGTATATGTGTCCGGCAACTACGCCTACTTAACAGACTACGGAGGATATTCAGGAATCAAAGGTGGAATTGAAATCGTGGATGTCACCAACCCAGCCGCTCCCGTTTATAAAGGCAACCTGCAAGACGGAAGTGGAGGGGCCCTTCTCAATTACCCAAACTCTGTTTTTGTTTCCGGGAACTATGCCTATGTGGCAAGCTTTGCAAGCAATGCGCTTGAAATAGTGGATGTAACAAATCCGGCAGCACCCGTTCACAAGAGTAGTTTAACGAATGGCACAGGAGGTGCGCTCTTAAGTGAGCCCTGGTGTGTATTTGTTTCCGGCAACTATGCGTATGTCGCCAGCAGAGCAAGTAATGCTCTTGAAATCGTTAATATCTCGAACCCCGCTGCTCCAGTTCACGCCGGCAGCCTATCAGACGGTACCGGAGGTGCTCTTCTTAGTGCACCTGTCTCGGTTTATGTTTTGGGAACCCATGCGTATGTGGCAAGTCAGGGTGAAAATGCATTGGAAATCATCGATGTCTCAAACCCTCTATTGCCAGTGCACGCCGGCAGCATAACCGATGGTACAGGAGGTGCCTCGCTTAACACTCCCACATCGGTTTTTGTTTCCGGGAACTATGCCTATGTGACGAGCTCTGGATCCAATGCCCTTGAGATCATAGACATTACCAATCCAGCAGCACCTGTCCATGAATCCAGCATTGCCAATGGAACCAATGGCGCTTTGCTTCAATACGCTCAATCTGTTTTTGTCTCCGCCGGCTATGCGTATGTGGCCAGCTATTCCGACGACGCGCTGGATGTGATATCGCTTTTTTTGGGATTGCCACCACCCGTTGCCACAGCTGCAACTGCCATAGACTCCACGAACTTTACGGCAAACTGGAACGCCGTTACCGGGGCCACTAATTATTTTATTGATGTGGCTACCGATTCAGCCTTTACCAACATTCTTACCGGCTATAATAATTTTTCTGTCAGTACAACCACACAACTTATTTCGGGCCTTTCGGCAGCGACGAATTATTTTTATAGAGTGCGTGCTTCCAACTCGTCCTCTACCTCGCCATCTTCAAATATTATTTCAGTCACCACTTTATCCGCTCAAACCGGACTGTCACAAACCATAACTTTCAATGGGATCCCGGCCCAAACCGTCGGGAGCACGTATGTCTTATCCGCTACTTCTTCAAGCGGTCTCCCCGTCGCCTACTCCAGCTCTGCCAACGCGGTTATTTCCGGCGATTCAGTCACCTTCATAAATCCCGGTGCCGATACAATCACAGCGAGTCAATCAGGAAATAGCGTTTATCTGGCCGCTGCAAATGTTGCACAGGCTTTCTGTATTAACCCTGGAATTTCTATGGTGTCCAGCGCTGCATGTAATGAAACCGTCCTCATTGCAATCCCTTTCTCACTTAATGCTACTTACCAATGGTTTGAGAATGGAGCGACCCTGGTGGGCGCAACAAGGGATTCGCTCGTTGTTTATTACGATGGTAATTACACCGTTCAGTACCAGCAGGGTTCAACCGCCTCCTGCCCGTTGATTTCAGCGGCCATGCCTGTTACCACACTGTATTCAGACAATGCTCCGGTGATCAATGGCACAGGAAATCCTGTTAATGTTCTCTCAACCAATTACCCTGCCAGCTCTTTGCAGTGGTATATCAATGATTTACTAATTGTAGGAGCCAATTCGGATAGCCTCAGTATATGGTACGATGGTTCTTATTATGTGATTGCTCTTTTCTCCGACGGTTGCCAGTACAAATCCAACATCATTACCATCGATGATAACAGTTACCCTAACCTGAACCGGATGGGTCAGTCTTCGGATTCTGTAGAACTGATTCCTCCCGACAATGCGATGACGATTTACCCGAACCCTGCCAAAAGCAATGTCACCATCCGCACAGGTTCTTTGGTTGCCAACCGCATTCTGGTCTATACCATAGAAGGACAGGTTGTGGTAAACAAGAATTTAGATACACCTGCCAATAGGATCCAACTCGACATTACGGAGTGGAGCAATGGCCTGTATATTGTTTCGATAGAATCCGACGATAAGAAAATATGTCAAAAGCTGGTAAAATATTAGTTACGCTTTTGTTGCTGTTCCTCGCTGCCTGCTCTACTAAATACGCTGAGGTGGTTCCGGCTACTGAATTGAGTGTACGAGTGGTCCGGGAAGATACGCAAGCCCCTTTGGGAGGCGCGACCGTCTATTTGTATGCCAGCGATACCGCGTTTAATCAAACCATATCCTCGGTTGCCGAACCTTCCGGATATATTTCTTCCTTCACTACGGACGCACAAGGTGACGTACTTATTTCGGGACTGAAGGTCAATATACAATATTATGTTTACGCGTATTACAGGGATTCAACGATTATTCAAGGAACCTACATTACACTTGATAATTCAGCAGGGAACTATGTGCTGAAAAATAATCTTCCTCAGGGCTCTATCACCAGCATAACGATCGCTGTCAAACCTTCGGATGGTTTTATTTTATTCTGGACAAAACCATCCAACAACACAGCATTGCCTATTTCTGTCTATGTCGGTAATTCGTTGGTTGGGACGATCCTCCAGGGAAATGCTGCGCCGGCCCCTTTTCAATCGGGAAGCGTCAGTGCGCGGGTACGCTCGGGAACTATGACGGTGGAGGGAAAGTCAGGTACTGGCTGTATTTGGGCGAACCAGGTTACGGTTGCTGCGGGTACATTTCTTTATGACAGCTTGTCAACTTGCCGTGTTGGAACGATTGCATTTTACACGGATGCTGTTAATACAACTGCCTTGCCGATACAAATAACGTTAGATGCAAATGATGGGATCGGAACAATTTCTTCAATTGTTACCGCTACGCCGTCTGATTGCAGTGCCGCCAATTTAGTAACGGTCGTCCGAACGCCCGGTAATTATACGTATCAGGCGGTTTCCGCCAGCAGCAACTGCCTGTGGAATGGAGAATTTACGCTGGCGGCCGGAGAATGTCAGCTGCTTTATTTAACGCAATGTAATTAGCACAATGAAACTGATTTTGCTTTTCTTTATAGGTTACCCCCTCCTGCTTCAGGCTCAGGGGCAGTTTGGACAAGTGCAGGGATACGCCGGAACGTCTCTGTTTCCTTCCTCCAAACAAAAATTGTTAAGTGGTTTTAGTCCGGGTGCAACCGTGGGCGGCGGAATTTCCAAAACGTTCAAGGAGAAGTTTGTTTACAATCCCAATATCGAATTCTCCGCGGCTTCAAAAGAACATTACACATTTTCTTTGCTGACGCTTCATAACAATGTAAAATACTATCCGCTATCGGTTAAGAAAATCCGGCCTTATCTCATGGCGATCGGTAATATTTCGTTTATGAATTTACATCAACATCCGTTTTCGACGACTTCCGTGCCTGTCGCCTCTTACTCAGGAACTGCCCCATCGGACATACCCGTGAATGAGATAACCTATCGTGAACCCGATCTGAAATTACAATTTGCGCCAACGTTTGGCTTGGGTGCAGGGATTGGTTTTGATTTGACTATAAAACTGAAATGGGTTCCTTTTATTCAGTATTCCTACGTCAATTATTTTTCACGGTCTTCGGGATTGATTAATAGAAATTTTCAGGACAATACGTCGAATCTTTCTATCCAGAATATTTCGGTGGGAGTGCGTTATAATCTTTATGTGTTTTAATTTCTTTTCCGGCTTTAGCAAAACCAACGATGCAACGATGAGGTCAAACCTCAAAGCAAGGTTCCCTTCATGATCAACAACGCAATGGAGAAGTAGATGACAAGCCCGGTAACATCCACCAGGGTAGCGACAAATGGAGCGGAGGAGACCGCCGGGTCGGCACCCAATTTTTTGAGTACCAGCGGAAGCATCGAACCGGATAAGGTACCCCAAAGGACAACACCAATCAATGAAAATCCTACCACAAGGGCTACGAGAAGCCAATGGGCACCATAAAGGTTCGTGAACAAGGCCCATGTCGTCACCCGGGTAAAACCGATCACCCCCAGTACCGAACCAAGGAAAAGACCGGAGAAAAACTCCCTTCGCATGATCTGCCACCAGTTGCCGAGCGTGACCTCGCCCAGGGCCATCGCCCGGATAATTAAAGTGGATGCCTGTGAGCCCGAATTACCTCCACTTGAAATGATCAACGGCACAAACAGCGCCAGCACAACGGCTTTGGCAATTTCGTTTTCAAAAAATCCCATGGCGGTAGCCGTCAGCATTTCACCGATGAACAAAATTACAAGCCATCCGGATCGTTTCTTCATCAACTTCAAAAAAGGAATTTTCATATAGGGTTCGTCGAGCGCCTCCACGCCACCGATCTTTTGAATATCTTCGGTTTCTTCTTCCACCGCCAGGCGCAAAACGTCGTCAATGGTAACAATACCGATCATGATTCCCGCCTCATCGATAACCGGCAACGCGACCCGGTTATTCTTCCGAAACTCCTGAATAGCCGTCTCCTCATCATCCGTCACTTTGAGGAAATTGAACTTATGGTCCATGATGTCCTTGACCTTTTTGTCCGTGTCAACAAACAGGAACTCCCGTATCCGGATATCATCGATGAGATGTCCGTCGTCATCGATAACGTAGATCACATTGATGGTCTCTTTGTCCTTACCGTGTATTCGCACATAATCCAGCACTTGCTGCACCGTCCACTCAGGTTGTACCGCCACGTATTCCGGTGTCATCAGCCGGCCCACGCTATGTTCGGGGTAACCCAGTTGTTTGAGCGCAACGATTCTCTCCTCATCCGATAGAAGCCTCAACAGATCTTTCACCAGGATACCCGGGAGCTCCGACAGGAATTGGGTCCGGTCGTCGGGCTGTATTTCATTTAATATTTTCGCCGCCTGCTCGTGGGGCAAGTTTCTTATAATTGCCTTTTGGGTGGAGAAGTCCAGGACTTTGAACGTCTTAACGACCATGACGTCGGGCAAGGTGGCAAATACAAATGCCTTCTCGGGATCAGACAAGTGGTAAACAAAGTCGGCGATCTCCGGCGACTGCCAATTCATCATGGCCAGCTTCAATTCCTCTGCATTTCTTTCCTTGACCAGGGACTTTACTTTTCGTTTGTTTAGCTTTCGTTTCATTCGAATGGGTCGCTTACATGAGATACCAAATTATTTTATCCTAACACGGAACAAAGTTACTTACCTAATTTCGTTACTTTTAATCTCCGCACCGATTAAATCATGGTCGACATTGAAACGGTAAGAAAATGGGCCCTAGCCTTTGACGAGGTCATAGAGCTACCCCACTTCGACAGAACTTCCTTCCGGGTAAATAAGAAAATATTTGTCACCCTTGATGTAAAGAATAACCGTGCCGTCTTAAAGCTGTCGGAGACCGACCAATCGGTTTTTTCGGCGTTTGATAATTCCAGTATATACCCCGTTCCTAACAAATGGGGTAAGCACGGAGCGACCCAGGTAGAATTGAAAAAGGTTAGAAAAGATCTGTTTAAAGACGCCCTGACATCCGCGTATTGCCAAGTGGCCCCAGGAAAACTGGCTGAAAAATATACCCTGAGGAGGAGATAAATTAGTTATCAGTCCGCTGGCAGGAGATGCCGGTCGGTTTTCACTGGAATTCATAAAGATGGTAGCGAATACGTAGACTCACCCGGTTTAAAGTACCTTTGTATGCAGTTTGTAACGGGATCTTCCACTGTAATCCCGAATTGCTCAACTTCCCATCATGAAGGATACCAAAGACATCCGAATTGCCGTGCTGATCGACGCCGATAACATTCCCTATTCGAATATCCGCGGAATGATGGAGGAACTGGCCAAATACGGTACGCCGACGTTCAAGAGAATTTACGGCGACTGGACAAAACCCCACCTGACGGGATGGAAAGGCGTACTACTGGAAAATGCCATTACACCCATTCAACAATACAGCTATACCACCGGCAAGAACTCGACGGACTCGGCCATGATTATTGACGCGATGGACATCCTGTACACCGAAAAGGTTGATGGATTTTGCATTGTCTCCAGCGACAGTGATTTTACGCGGCTTGCCATGCGCCTGCGGGAAGCCGGGATGATGGTGATCGGTATCGGAGAAAAGAAAACTCCCAATCCCTTTATTGTTGCCTGCGACAAATTCATTTACCTGGAAATTCTGACTGCCCCGGTCATCGAATCCGGAATCAAACCAACCGCCGGAAAGGACAAGCGTGAACAAAAAATGAGGGAAACCGAAACGCTCAAAAAAGTTGACCGGGAAACAATCAACCTCATTTCATCTACCGTCACGGCTCTTGCCGACGACAGTGGATGGGCCTTTCTGGGAGACATTGGAAATCTGATCCTCAAAAAGCAGCCCGATTTTGACCCCCGAAATTTCGGTTTTGGAAAATTGGCTCCTCTGATCAAAAGTATCGGAAAATTTGAAATCGATGAACGCGAGACCGACAAGAGGACCAGCAAGTTGGTGTATGTACGCCTGAGAACTTAACCATGCGTCTTTCCGAACACGATTTGCTTTCCGGATTTGAGGTCTGCAAACCTCAACTAAAATCCTATTTGTTTCGGATCACCGCACACAAGGAAGACACCGAAGACCTGGTGCAGGATACTTACCTTAAAGCTTCCGAGAAACTGCACACGTTCGAAAGTCGTTCTTCTTTAAAGACTTGGATTTTCACCATTGGCACACACCTGGCTATCGATTATTTAAGAACCAAAAAAAAGTGGCCGCTCAATGCGATAGATCTTGCCCGTGAGGAATCGATGCGGCACCCCGAAATTCATATTTCCAGATTCCTTGCGGTCAATCAGACATCCCCGCAGGGGGCTTTCGAAGTCCGTGAACATATTAATTTTTGTTTTACGTGCATTGGCAAAACGCTCCCCATGGATCAGCAGGTAGCCCTCCTGCTGAAAGAGATTTTTGATTTTAAGATTTCTGAATTAGTGTTGATCCTTAACCTGTCTGAAGGGGTAGTCAAACACCTGCTTCTGGAGGCCAGGAAAACGATGCAAGACATTTTCGAGAAACGTTGTTCTCTCATTAATAAAAATGGAGTTTGCCATCAATGTTCGGAGCTACAGGGCATTTTTAATCCAAAGCAGAATTTCCAGGAGCAATTGCTTAAGACAGGACTAAAAAATGAATCTTCCGGCAAAAAAATAAAGCAACATTTTGAATGGCGTACTAAAATCGCCAAAGCGATCGATCCGTTTGAGAGCAAGGGGGCCGACCTTCAATTCTGCCACTTCAGGCATATTAATAATGTACTGAAAATGCAGCCCAAGGCTTAATTCTCCGATCCCGACCGTTTTCAGTGGCTTGTTCGTCTAAAGAACATAAGCCAAAAAATTATACCTATGAAAAAGTATTTTATCATCGGAGGGCTTGTTGCCTTCGTCGTCATTTTTAATTTGGGATACCTTTTCCATGAAATCCTCATGGGCGATTTTTTCAGGGAAAATATAGGTCACCTGCAACGGGAAGAGTACATCCTGCCGCTTATCGCATTTACGTTTGTACTTTACATTGTCTTTCAAGCCTATTTCTTTCCTATTTATTATGGGTACGCCCACGATCATTACAAATGGCCGCTGACCAAAACAGCCGTTATTTTTGGGGCCATCATTGGTTTCTTCTGGGATGGTTTGCAGGGAGGAATGATTGAGGTTGCTTCATTAAAAATGCCGGCTATCGTGTTTTGGGTGGATTCCGGGTATCACACCGCAGAGGGCATAATCACTGCATTGATACTTTCATTTTTTTACCACCGGTTCTTTTTACTTCATAGCCGCTGATGATGGTGAAACGGAAAACTGGAAAAACCTTTTGCCGTCTCTGTAAATCCTTAGTCGGTTGAGTTCCTTATTCCTATTTTTACCCAAAACCCTGAACCCATGAAAAAGGCAATCCTCCCTTTTGCGCTCTTTATTTTTCTTCCTTGTTTTCTTTGGGCACAGAAAACAAAACCCGATGTCGTAAAATCCATCGATGAAAAATCGGCTGAGTACGCCGCGATTGCCCATACGATTTGGGAATATGCGGAAGTAGGGTTTCAGGAAACGAAGAGTTCTGCGTTACTTCAAAAGACACTAAGTGATGCCGGATTCTCCATTGAAAAAGGCGTAGCCGGAATGCCCACAGCGTTTATTGCCAGCTATGGTCAGGGAAAACCGGTGATTGCCATCCTTGGCGAGTTTGACGCTCTGCCGGGCATTTCACAGGATTCTGTCCCTGAGAAGAAAGCCGTGGAAGGCAAAACAGCGGGTCATGCCTGTGGTCATAACCTCTTCGGAACAGCTTCATCCGCCGCTGCGATTGCCGTGAAGGCCTGGTTGATTGCGAATAAAAAACAAGGAACGATTCGCCTGTACGGAACACCCGCCGAAGAAGGGGGATCCGGTAAAGTTTACATGGTTCGCGCAGGGCTGTTTAGCGATGTGGATGCAGTCCTTCACTGGCATCCGGGCGCTGCGAACAGTGCCAGTGCCGGAACATCGTTGTCAAACAAGTCGGGCAAGTTCCGCTTTTACGGTATTGCCTCCCATGCGGCTGCTTCCCCCGAACGAGGTCGCTCGGCTTTGGATGCCGTAGAGGCTATGGACGCCATGGTAAATATGATGCGTGAACACGTACCGCAGGAAACAAGGATTCATTATGTCATTACCCACGGTGGCGAAGCCCCGAATGTGGTGCCGGCATTCGCCGAAGTTTATTATTATGTCCGGCATCCTCAAATTGAGGATGTAAAGTCGATTTGGGAGAGGGTCGTCAAAGCAGCCCAGGGAGCGGCTTTGGGTACCGAAACAAAGATGGAGTATGAAGTAACCGGAGGAGTATACAACATGTTGCCAAACGAAACCCTTGCCAAAGTAATGGATGGCAATCTCCGGACGGTAGGCGGATATGTTTACACGGAAAAGGAAAAAGAATTTGCAATGAAAATACAAACTTCTTTTACGGGGAATGTGCCAAAGCTTGACTTGACAAATGAAATTGACCCATATAAAAAACGCGAAGGCATGGGGGGTTCTACCGATGTGGCCGACATCAGTTGGGTTGTGCCTACTACTGGGCTATCTACTGCAACCTGGGTTCCGGGAACCAGTGCGCACAGCTGGCAGGCCGTGGCTGCAGGAGGAACGTCGATCGGCGAGAAAGGAATGATCGTAGCCGCGAAAACGTTGGCGCTAACAGCGATTGATCTGTATAATTCGCCCGCGGTCATCGAACAGTCCTGGCAGGAATTAAAAAAGATGCGCGGCGATAATTTCAAATACGAAGCCTTGATTGGCGACCGAAAGCCGGCGTTGGACTACCGGAATTGAGGTAGTCGGTGAAAGGTAAGAGATCGGTAAGTAGTAATTGGTAAAGGCATCCATATCATCAACAATTGCAAGCGCAATTCGTATTACTCCACACCTCTTCAAAACATTCACTACCTCACTTCTCCGCAGAGTCTCCGCCTCGGGACTCTGCGGCTTTCACTCCTCCTCAGTATCCTTCTTGGGAGTGCTCTGCCATCCTCATTGAGGTTTTGCTCTACCGATACCTATCGGGACGATGAGTTTGAAACCCACATTTCTTCCCATATTAAAAATCCCCTGGCTCGGCTTGGTGACGATGGCTGCCGTTGCCCCAAAGTTGGTTGGGTTTTCGACACTATTGTATGCCCAGAAGTATTGGGGCCGGGACGTGTGGTCGATGTAGGCGATATTCATCAGGTTGGTACAGTTGATATAAAAGGAACAAAATATCTTTCTCGTCCTGGGATCGACAAAATGGGTTCCCAAGCCGGCATTAAATAACGTGTAAGCGGATGAAGGCAGTTCGTTCCACAGAGCGCCATAGATGTCATGCTGTGCCCAATACTTCGCCAGCCCGAACTCGACGTAAGTGCTTCCAAGAATGGAGTTGGGTTTGTCCGTCAACTTGAATCTCGCTTTGGAGGTTAACCGGGGCGCTGGCGTAAAGGGTACGTGTTGGGTTGAATCGGTTTGCCCGGGCAGAAAAGTATAGATGTACGTAAACCCGTTGTCAAGTTCGAACCACCTGATTACACTAGGATGGAGATTTAGATAGGCAGTGGCCCCTGCAATGATCGCTCTGTTGGAGGTGTATTTGTACACAGGTGCTCCGAGTTGAATGGAGTCCCCTCCATGTTTACTTTGAAGCCGATCGGAAAATATAAAATTGTGAATGAAGTTGAAAAATCCATCTACTTCGAAGCTGACATCCTTGCCATTGTTCCCGTAGGCCACATCGACTTCATATCCTTGTTCTGCTTTTAGGTTGGGGTCCCCCAACTTAAACATGTTGGAGGGATCAAGTTCATTGGAGGTCAATTCATTGATAGCCGGGGCACGGTAACTTTTAGCGATATTTAACTTCACATAGTTCTGCCCGGCGAGTTGATACGATGCTCCGATGCTGCCCGAAAACCCCGTATAGGTGTGACTGAATTGGGGAAACTGCATATAGGCCCCGGGTGTACCTGCCGGCACAATTGCCTGGTCATGAGTATCATAATTGGCTAGATACATGGCCTGACCTGTTATGCTCCGCAAATCGTAACGCAACCCGCCACTCAAGGTAAGTTTCTCATATTTCTTTTCCAGAATGCCAAATCCACCCATATCAAAAATATGGTAATTTGGTATCTCAAAATCGCCCGTATAGGGTTTGGGCGGTTCGGGATAGTTGTTCTCAAATTCATATATCCCATTGATGCCCGTAGTAAGTTTCAGGCTTAGATCATCATTTTCAGTTTGGTACTTAAAGGAATAAGGAATGTCGTGCACAATCATATTTTCCTCGCCCACCCTCCCGGTATCAATTTCATGGCGAATGCTTTGGGTGTAACCGATATCCGCGTTGAATGTACCTTCGCCAACGGCAATGCTGTTTTGCCACCATACTTCATCGTGCGCCAGGACCTGGTAGCCCGATATGTTCGGCTGATACGACAGAAAATTTTTTAATGTCGGATAAATCTGGCCGCTTCCGGGGACGTACTTTCCATTAACAAATTGTGCCCCGATCGGCACGTCGAACTCGAACCGGCGGGAGGTGGAGTCACGGTTACCATCCGGGATTTCGATTTGGCGGTTCAGCAGACTTACCGTCAGCCGGGAATAACCCCATTTTCTAATCAAAGCAATGACTCCCCGAGTGTTTGACTGCCTGAAGGCTGTGCCCCAAACATACCCATCGTGCGGATCCTGATAACAATGCGCTTGCTCATAGCTTGTCCGGAAATCCCATGCCAGACCATTCTTATTCCCCCCGATATCGATTGTGTTTCCGATCAAGCCATTGTTCGTCTGAAACTCGGACTGTACGCTGCCTTTCACCGTTCCGTCTTCCACGAAGGGTTGTGATTTGAAACTCACCACGCCCGCCATGGCATTCGCACCGTATTGCAAGGATGCCGCACCCCGGATGATTTCGGCATTGTCCACAGCATAGGGATCAATGAGGAGACCGTGTTCATCCCCCCATTGGAAGTCCTCTTGCCGTTGGCCGTCCAGGAGCGTTAATACGCGGTTGTACCCAAGTCCATTGATCTGCGGCTTGGACACGCCGGGACCAGTGGTTATAGCAGTAACACCGGGCAATTTGGCGATGGCATCTACCACATTGGTGGAAGCTTGCTGGACGAACATATCATGGGACACAACCTGAATAGGTATTGGCACGCGCTGTTTGCTGGTGGTTTGACCAAAGCCCGTTACCACAACATCGGCAAGCACATTCGTGGAGGAAGCGAGCTGAAAATCCAGTGAGGTGACGGTGATTGAAAAATCAACATGCCGGGTTACGCTCGCATAGCCTACGGAAGATACCTGAACCAGATAATGGCTTGTGGGTACTTGCTTTAAGACGTACCGACCGTTGGCGTCAGCAATTGTGCCCACATTCAAATCGGGTATTGAAATCGTGGCGCCCGGGATGGGCATGCCTGTGGCTGCATCGGTGATTTTTCCAGTTAGCCCGCCAGTAACATGTTGTGCCTTTGCCACCGTAATAGTTAATATAAGCAATACAAGACAGAATAGCTTAATGGCTATGTCCCGATGATCGTGGTAATAGTCTTCCATAAAATATGAAATTCAAAAGGTGCGGAACTCGAAAGAAATTATTAAAGCATGCTACTTCGGAGGCTCCGAAATAGATCGGTCAATGGATGAGGTCCATCAATGACCACCCGATCACGAAATACTAACCGGGGGTGCCCTACCCTGAGAAAGCGATACGCGCAGGAATTTTACATTCAACTCCCGTTTGGGTACCAAGGCACCTTGGAAAGGCAACGGACTTATCGGGGTTGACGCCTGAAAGAGAAGATTAAACAGGATGTCGAGGGAACAGACTTTGCAGTGCTCGCCGTGTTTTTGCACGCCGTGCTGACCATCGGGTAAGAGGATTACCCGCTCATGGGCGTCATGTTTTGAGTGGAGGAAATTCACCGCGACCTGGCCGAACAGGAGACTGGCGATCAGAAAATAGTGAGAAACAATATAAGAGGCTTTCTTATTCAAGGAAATCAAAGATACTGCAAAAATGGAAATTTCAGAGTTAATGGCAACGGGGAAACTAAAAGGGTGCTCATTAATGTTGTATGAAGCGGAATGGCGGCGTTCGTCGCTTATGGAAGGTGTTAAGTCAAATAAACATTGTTAATAAAGAAGATATGAAAGTTGAGATTTGGTCCGATGTCATGTGCCCGTTTTGTTACATCGGGAAACGAAGATTCGAAGGCGCATTAAGCCAGTTTGAGCACAAGAACAGCATTGAAATTGTCTGGAAGAGTTTTCAACTCAACCCGGGTATGAAAACCGATCCGGATAAAAACATCAATCAATACCTGGCCGAGATAAAAGGCTGGACCCTGGAACACGCAAAGCAAATGAATGATCACGTCACGGGCATGGCCAGGGAGGTCGGGCTGGACTATGATTTTGATAAAGCTATTGTCGCCAATTCGTTCGACGCTCACCGGTTTGTACAATTGGCCAAAAAGCACAACCTGGGAGATGCCGCTGAGGAAGTTTTGTTTAAGGCCTATTTTACCGAAGGTAAAAATATCGCGGATCCGGAAACCCTGATTGAATTGGGATCCGGCATCGGTCTTGACCGCCTTGAAATAAAAGAAATGTTGAACGGCACAGCTTTTAGTGAAGCGGTACACCAGGAAGTGGATGAAGCTCAAAAGTTGGGCATAAGGGGTGTTCCCTTTTATGTCATGGACCGTAAATATGGCGTGTCAGGAGCTCAATCCAGCGAAGTTTTTCTGCAAACCCTGAATACATCCTTTGGCGAATGGCAGCAAAAAAACGCACCGGTTCTTGACATCGCCGATGGCAAAGTTTGTACTCCGGAGGGGGATTGCAATTAATCCTACTTGTCAAGTTGGAACTAACTTTGAACGAATCATAAGTAAGGTCACAAAGAACACAATAAAAGCACCAAGAACACGACGAATACGGTTCAATAAATAGACTTTCGTAGTGTTCTTTGTTGATTCGTAGGATCGTAGTGACCTTTCTAAACGCGAGTGAGGTAGACTTTGATCCAACCATAGAAGTAAGATTAATAATCCAAAAAATGAAAATAGCTATTATTGGAGCCTCCGGATTTGTCGGTCAGGCTGTCCTTCACGAAGCATTGAGCCGGGGATATGAAGTCACCGGTATTTCCAGGGATACGTCAACGATCAACACCAGGAATCCAAAGCTCTCCCTGAAAAATGCGGATGCTTTTGAGACGGATGCGCTGGCAAAAATACTGAGAGGCCATGACGCTGTACTGAGTACGTATAATGCAGGTTGGAACAATCCGAATTTGTATGCTGATTTTCTAAAAGGTTCAGAATCCATCGAAAGAGCGGTAGAGAAATCGGGCGTAAAGAGGTTCCTGGTGATGGGCGGAGCTGGAAGCCTGGAAGTAGCTCCCGGAGTTCAACTTGTCGACTCCCCACAGTTTCCAAAGGAATTCAAGGCTGGCGCAACAGCGGCCAGGGACTATTTGAATACGTTGAAGAAAAATAAGATCCTGGACTGGACATTTCTAAGCCCCGGGATTGAAATGCACCACGGAACTTCGGGAACGCGAAAGGGCGTGTATCGCACCGGACTCAACAATCCGGTTTTTGATAATGCGGGCCACAGCGTCATTTCAGTGGAAGACATTGCGGTGGCTTTCCTTGATGAATTGAAAAACGGGCAATTCATTAAGAAACGATTTACAGCAGCCTATTGATTACAGCGGCGAGCGTGTTGCTGTCTTCTTCTTTTCCTTATCTGTTCTGGATTTAATCCGGTAACTTTTCACGGTTGAATTATTGACCCCGAAGAGAACATTATCGCCCTCGACCACAATACTCCTTACGTCTCCCCTCACCTTCAATCCTGATTTCTGTTGCGATAAATAGTTGAAATTTCCTTTTCCATCGCCCAACAGAACTGTGCCGTGACTTGCATCGTAGCGTCCCAGATAAATTCGGGTATACAGGTTATTGCCGCCCAGAATCAGATCAAGATTCCCGTCGTTATTCAAATCCGTAGCCTCCATGGCATAAACGGGTGAATATTGAGCCTCTACCGGTAAGTCTTTTTTGATAAATGCCTTTCCTGCATTCTCAAGGTACACGCTCGTCATCAAATTGGCCGTCAAGACCGATGAACTTGTCCACTGCTCCGGTGACAGGATTTCATGAATACCGGCTTTGGCAAAGACCGAGTAATCGGAAAATTTCTTTTTCAACAAAGGAACCTGACCAATCATATCGTCACGGAAAACCAGGGGAACGGATTCATTTCCTATGTAACGCATAATAAAGGGATCAATCGAGCCGTTGCCATCCATATCCAGGTAGTACAATTGCATCGGATGCTGTTCATCAGCCTTGATCTGCGAGTTGGTTCCATAATTACCAACTACTAAATCCACATCGCCATCACCATCAAAGTCGCCGCTGGTGATGCAATTCCACCATCCATTGCTGGAAAAGGGAAGCCATTCTTTTGAAACGTCTTTGAATAAAGGTCCCTCTGTCAGATAGGCCTTTAGGGGCATCCATTCACCCGCCACGACCAAATCTTTTTTTCCATCCTTATTTAGGTCGATCCAAAGGGCATCATTTACTATGCCCAGAGCTGCATTAGCAGGTTTTATCGTGGAAAAATTTCCTTTGCCGTCGTTGAAATAAATTTTGCTGGGAGCGGCAAGGGGGTATTTACCCGGTACTACGTTCCCTCCGACAAATAAATCGATGTCTCCATCTCCGTCCATATCGTTCGGACGCACACATTTTTTATTGGCCCAATACTTCTCAAGCCGGCCGGATGATTTTGTAAACCCTCCTTTTCCATCATTGAGATAGAGACGATCCTGAAGCAAGGGTGAATTCTCTTCGTATTCATACCCGCCACTCACCACATATAAGTCCAGGTCTTTATCGCCATCGGCGTCAAAAAATGCGGCGTCCATATCTTCACTCGCCGCATCGGCATCCAATGCCGGCGTCGGCCATCTGTTAAATCGGTGACTCTTGTCCTGAATAAATACAGCACCCGCCTCCCCTTTGGCCCCTCCGATAAAAACATCCGCGAGACCATCTCCATTGACATCACCCTTCGTCATGCAGGGACCGTTGTGGGAAAAAAAGTGAGGTAATAAAAACTGCCTGGCAAAATCATTCTCATAGTTTTCGACCTGCCTGAAATCGATTATTTTTACTTCTTCAAGCAAGGGGTTTTTGTCGTCAGAATGGCTTTCATACGTCTTGGCTTCAGGAAGAACTAACGTGATGGTTTTATTGGCTTCTATGCTTTTTAACAGCTGACTTGTGTTGTCCGGCCAAATAATTCGCAACGAATCCAGTGCCTGGTGTTTCCCCAGCCCAAGATGTAAGACATAATCCACGGAAGACTGGTAGCCGCGGACCGGATTTTGTTCAAGGTAGAATTTATCGCTGCCTGCAAATGCATAAATCTTTGCGCCAATGCCTGATGTATTAGCCGCGTTGCCCTTTAATTTTATTCGCAGGAAATTGTTTCTGATGAGCTTCTCGCTATTATTCCTGTATACACCGGCATAATCATCCGTGTTGTTGGTAATCAGGTCAAGGTCACCATCATTGTCAAGGTCGGCATAGGCAGCGCCGTGGGAAAAGGTTTTATGATCGAAACCCCATTCCTTTATTTCATTTTTAAAATGATCGTTGCCTTCATTTTTAAAAATGTAATTGGGAAGACTAATCCCCGGCATGTGAGAAATATACTCCTGTACATTGATTGTTTTGTCTCCTTTTTGAAGTTGAAGGGACTGATCCATAGCATAGGCCATGAATTGCATATCCGTGTTATCCCGTTTATACCCATTCGTTACAAAAAGATCCTTCAGCCCATCGTTGTCATAGTCCGCAAGGAGAGGTGACCAGCTCCAATCCGTATTCGAAACGCCGGCCAGCTGGCCGATCTCACTGAACGTACCATCCCCATTATTTTTCTGCAGCGCATTTTTCATGTACTGGTAGGGCATGCCTTTCCTGAACTCGTAATTGTACCGCGCATAATTGTCTCCGGCGATATGCATCTTCTGGGCGTAATTACCTTCCGGCAGCATGTCCAGTTGCACTACATCCGGAAGCAAGTCATTATTAAAATCGGCCACGTCTATTCCCATACCAAATAAGGAAGTGTGATCCAGCTTGAAGGCCAAACTATCCGTAAACGTTCCATTCCGGCGATTCATATAAACGTAGTCCGGTTCTTCGAAATCATTGGACACATAAATATCCGGCCAGCCGTCCTGGTTGATGTCGGCCGTACTGATCCCCAAACTATAGGTAAAGATGTATGAATGTATTCCGGCTTGTTCTGATACATTGGTAAAGTGTCCGCGGTCATTCCGGTACAATTTATTAGCCAGAGCAATTTCCGATTTTTGCGAGCGGTTTTGAATATAGTCAAGATCACCCCGGGAAAACTTGGGATCCGATTGATTGATCAGGAACATGTCAAGGTCCCCATCCTTGTCATAATCAAAAAATGAAGCCTGCGTAGAATATCCGGTATCGTCCAGGCCATAACGTGATGCACTTTCGGTGAAGGTAAGATCATGATTGTTGATATAAAGCAGGTTTTTGCGATCCTTGGGATTGGATAACCCTGACCGGCAAATGTAAATATCGAGCCATCCGTCTTCATTGATGTCTACCATTGTAACTCCCGTACACCAGCCTTCTTTCTCTGCAATCCCTGACTTGCGCGTTATGTCATCAAACTCAAAATTACCTTTGTTGACGTAAAGCCGGTTCTTTACCATATTTCCGGTAAAGACGATATCCACCAGACCGTCATTATTGATGTCTCCTACGGCAACGCCGGCACCGTTGTAAAAGTACGGGTAAACCAAAATGCTAAAATCAGGGTCGTCCTCGGTGAGTGAATTTTTGAAGTCAATGCCCGTTTCATTGGGCGACAACCGGGTGAACAGGGTCGACTCTTCCTTGTGGCACGAGGAAATGGACCCCAGTACGGCAAGAGTTGACAATAACTTAATCCAGATTCTCATGCACAAAAATTCCCTACTTTATAATGATGCAATTAAGGCTTGCTTTGAATTTGAGAGCGTTTTCTTCCGAGAAATTGGATTCAACGTAACTTTTGGCTGTAAATACCCTAATGGCGGCGATCTCTTTTGTCTTAAAAAGTTCCAACGAGGCTTCCTTGCCATACGTTGTCCCGAAATAGAGTGTAAATGTACCTTCACAATTTGATTTCCCATCGTTGCCGAGTAGTAGTCTCATTCCATCGGTAAATACAATCGTCATTTTATTTTCCTCATTGACACACTGACCGCCAAGAATGTCGGTTGTCCAGATCAGGGGACCATTCTTACTTTTAACAAATGAAATGGTAAAGCCCGTTTTCGAATCTTCCGAGACAATCATTTTTTTTGAAACTCCGACATACTTATCCCCGGCCAGTTCCCGTTGAAAGGAAACCAACACCGAGCAGTCCAGATTGAGCGGGGGTTTCGCAGGCGGAGGCTTCACCATTGCCGTATCAGGCTGAGTGCGAGATAAGGAGTCCGTTTTTAAATCATATTTCCAGGTTCCATCGGAATTCAAAATCACCTTCTTTCCGTCGGCTGTTGTAGCTTTAATTTGCGCGTTGGATTCAAGGAAAATACAACACACGAGCACAAGGGTGGCAAAAACCTGGGGGGGCAAAAGTTTCATGATTCGTCTAGCGACCCTAAGGTATTAAATACTTTGGTTATTATGGGAAGTAATGTCAGGACAGCGGATCACCCAACGCGCCGACCATCAGAAGCGGAGTGGTATGTTAACACCACCCGCCCACATGTATTGGAGGGAAAAAAAATGCTGATAGGACTTCCCCATTCGGTCTGCCCCTATCTCCGAGTCGGTATAATTTGCGAAAGCTCCCTGCACATCACCCTGGATAAAGAAGTATCGATATAGATTTATCCGAAGTCCCAGACTGGATGCGGCTACCCATCCCTGGTACATAAATCCGGTTCGGAGGCTGCTTCCGAATATGGTGGATATAGTAACTGAAATAAGAGGCCCTGCTCCAACTTTGGCAATGGCACTGGCCTGAATATTTTTGGACGTAAACAATGTTTGCCTTTTTACTAAATTAATGAGCGCATAGTTGTTTCCATTCGTGTGCTGCAGATGAACAAAATTGGGCGTGACCAGTGTGTCCTTGTCGATGGCTCTTCCCCGGATCTCGCCCCGGACATGTATCACTTGATTATCGGTCACGACATACTTCAAATGATTCCATCCGATTTCAATACCCAGGTTGTGTTTGTCATTGAGAAAATAACCGAGGTGCATGTCGTATTGCGGAATCGTGAGGCGCTCAGGTTGCCAGTAACGGTCCATGCTCGGCTTATCGTGAGCATGTGCACTCAGGAACGTAAAATCGTAGTTGTCTGTTTTTTTGTTTACAAAATGAACGTCACTTTTTGTGTAGGCATCCCGGTTGTATCCCCATGTAAAATACAATGTTCCCTTCCTTTTTTCTTTGGAAGCCGGTGGAATCGAGCTAACATCCTGAGCGGTTAGCCTCATTCCAAGTGATAAGATGAAA
>Ga0302326_10010710_pt1 | contig 19843 bp, 18 predicted proteins | sample Palsa_T0_3_FD_202264 | JGI IMG/M metagenome (GOLD analysis project Ga0302326, IMG submission 202264) | Peat permafrost microbial communities from Stordalen Mire near Abisko, Sweden - Palsa_T0_3 | ecosystem: Environmental > Terrestrial > Soil > Palsa > Peat permafrost | place: Sweden: Abisko...
GCGCCGAGTCCCACGCCGAACCACTCGCCCCGACCGAATGCGATGAGCGAATGCGACAGCTGATAGCCCTTGCCGTAGGCGTCGGCCCAGGGGTCGAGGAAGCCGGTGAAGCGTTGCAGCCGGTAGGGCGCGATCTGGATCAGCACCCACAGCGTGATCGGCAGCAAGACGCTCAAACCGAGGAGCAGCCTCCAATCGAGACCACCAAGGAACAGGATGCCAAAAGCGATTGCCACGATTACGACGCACGCGCCGAAGTCGGGCTCCTGCAACAGCAGCGCGCCGATTGCAACCATGACCGCGAGCAGGGGCAGAAACCCGCGCAACAAGGTCTGCTTGAGCGGTTGCTCGGCGTGCAGCAAGTCAGCCCTTCGCACCGCGTAGCTCGACGCGTAGAGGAGGACAAAAAGCTTCATGAACTCCGACGGCTGCAGGTTGACGATGCCCAGCGAAAGCCAGCGCTTGCTGCCATTGATGGCGCGGCCGACACCCGGCACGAGCACCGCGCAGAGGAGCGCCGCACCGACGATAAACAGATACGGCGCCAGGCTGCGCCAGACCCTGACCGGTATCTGGAAGGCGACCAGGCCGGCGGCGAGGCCCGCGGCGAGGAAGAGCGCGTGCCGGGCGAGGAAGTACCAGGCCCGATAGCCGGTGTACGCCGAGGCCTCCGCGGTCGCGATTGACGCCGAGTAGACCATCACCAGACCGAAGGCGAGCAGAATCAGTGCCGTCCAGGCGAGCGTCGGATCGTAGGTGAGCATGGCGCGGCTGTTGTGCAGCGATCCGGTCGGCGCATACCAACGCGGCCGCGTCGCGAGCAGTCCGTCTCTAGGCATGCGCGATCTCCCGTGCATGCGCGGCAACAGCGGCCTTGAAGCGTTCGCCCCGATCGATGTAATCGCGAAACATGTCGAGGCTCGCGCATGCGGGCGACAACAGGACGACGTCGCCCGGTCGCGCGATCGCGATCGCGCGGCCAACGGCAACCTCGAGCGTGGGGGCAAACTCCATCGCGGGCGTGGCGCCTGCGAGCGCCGCGGCAAGCGAAGGGGCATCGCGACCGAGAAGAATGACCGCACGACAATGCGCTTCGATCGCGGGCTTCAGCGCCGCGAAGTTCTGCCCCTTGCCCTCGCCGCCGGCGATGAGCACGACCGGGCGTCTTGTGCCGTCGAGGGCGGCCCGCGTCGCCGCGACCGTCGTCCCCTTTGAATCATTGACGAACAGCACCTCGGCGACGGACGCGACGCGCTCCATCCGATGCGGCAGGCCGTGGAAGGCCGCCAGCGCGGCAAGGACGGTCGCGTCGATCTTGGCTACGGTCGAGGCAAGCGCAAGGGCGGCGAGCGCGTTCAAGGCATTGTGCCGTCCTACCAGGGCGAGATCGTCGGTCGCGAGCAGCAGGGCGTCGCCGCGCGCGAGCCATGGCGTGCCCGACCGCTCGACCATGCCCCACTCCCGGTCGCCCTGCGGAACGCGAGACCCGAATGTCTGCACGCTGCGGCCGGGTAATGCCATGGCGAGCGATCGGGGATCGTCGCGATTGAGGATCTGCTCACCACCAGCGATAAAGATGCGCGCCTTGGCCGCCGCGTATTCGGCCATTCCGGTGTAGCGATCCAGATGGTTCTCGGTGACGTTGAGCACGGTTGCCGCGACCGGCTTGAGGCTCGATGTCGTCTCGAGCTGAAAGCTCGACAGTTCGACCACCAGCACGTCGGGCCAGCGCCCCGCGTGCTCGTAGGTGGACAGCACGTCGAGCACCGGTTCGCCAATGTTCCCCACGCTCGTTGCAAACAACCCGGCCGCGCGCAAGAGATCCGCGGTGAGTGCGGTGACGGTGGTCTTGCCGTTGCTGCCGGTGACTGCCAGGAGCTTCTGCTCCGGCGGCAGCGCGCGCGCGAACAGCTCCACGTCGCCAACCAGTTCGACACCGCGTGCGACCGCGGCCCGGATCGCCGGCTGGTCCTTGGCGAGCCCCGGGCTGATGACCAGGGTTTGCGCCTCCGCGAGCGTCGCGTCGACGATGGGCCCGGTTGTCAACGGAACCTGCGGCAATTCAGCGCGCAGTTGTGCGGCGCAGGGCGGGTCGGCGCGCGTATCGGCAACGGCGACGCGCGCGCCCCGGCGCGCGGCCCAGCGCGCCGCCGACAAGCCGGTTATGCCGAGCCCCAGCACGACCACGCGGCGATTCTTGAGCGTCATCGTCAGCGCAGCTTCAAGGTAGAAAGGCCGAACAGCACCAGCAGCATGGTGATGATCCAGAATCGCACCACGACCTGATTTTCTTTCCAGCCCTTGAGTTCATAGTGATGGTGGATCGGCGCCATGCGGAAAACGCGCTTGCCCGTGAGCTTGAACGACGCCACCTGGATCATTACCGAGAGCGTTTCGACGACGAACACGCCGCCCATGATGGCCAGCACGATTTCCTGGCGCACGATGATCGCGATCGCGCCCAACGCGGCACCCAGCGCCAGTGCGCCCACGTCACCCATGAAAACCTCGGCGGGGTAGGCGTTGAACCAGAGAAAGCCCAGACCCGCGCCGACGATCGCGCCGCAGATCACTGTGAGTTCGCCCGCGCCCGGGATATGGGGCACCAGAAGATAGGACGAAAAGACGGAGTTGCCCGCGACGTAGGCGAAGATCCCGAGCGCAAAAGCGATCAGAACCGTGGGCCCGATGGCGAGCCCGTCGAGGCCGTCGGTCAGATTGACCGCATTACTCGCGCCGACGATCACGCAGTACGACAGCACGATGAAGCCCCACACGCCCAGCGGGTAGGACACACTCTTGAAGAAGGGCACGATCAAATCGGCCTTCGACGGCAACTCGAGGCTGAAGCCGCTGAAGAGCCACGCGAGGAAGAGCTGCAGGAACTGCGGATTGGACGGCGTGGAAACGGCAAACGCCAGATAGATCGCGGCGAGCAGCCCGATGGCGGATTGCAACACGAACTTGGCGCGCGCCGACAACCCCTTGGGATTGCGGTACACGACCTTGCGGTAATCGTCGAACCATCCGATCGCGCCGAAGCCCAGGGTGACAAGCAGCACGACCCAGACGAAGCGGTTGCGCAGATCGGCCCAGAGCACGGTTGTTATCGCGATCGATACCAGGATCAGTGCCCCGCCCATGGTGGGCGTCCCGGCCTTGATCAAGTGGGATTGCGGGCCGTCGTCGCGGATCGACTGTCCGATCTTGTACTGGGTGAGCTTGCGGATCATTCCCGGCCCGACCACGAAGGAGATGATCAACGCCGTCATCGTCGCCAGCACGGCGCGCAGCGTTTGGTAGCCGAAGACGTTGAACGCGCGCACGTCGACGGCGAGCCAGTTGGCGAGCGCGAGCAGCATCAGTGGCTCCCTTCCGTGACCGCGCCGGTCAGCGCCGCGACGACGCGCTCCATGCGCATGAAGCGCGAGCCCTTGACGAGTAAGGTGACGCTGGCCGTGCCATTGGCGCGCAGCTTCGCGTCGGTCGCTGCGATCAACGCATTGATGTCGCCGAAGTGCTCGCCTCCCGGACCGAACGCGGCAACCGCGTGCGCCGCGAGTTCGCCTGTGGTGAGCAGCCGATCGATTCCCGCCGCCCGCGCGTGTTCGCCGATTTCGCGATGAAAGGCAACGCCCTGGTTGCCGACTTCGCCCATGTCGCCGAGCACCAGCCAGCGCTTGCCGCCCGCGCGCGCGAGCACGGCGATTGCTGCACGCACCGAATCCGGGTTCGCGTTGTAGGTGTCGTCGATTACGGCTGCGCCCTCGGCGGCGATCTTGGCCTCGAGCCGGCCGGCGAGCGGCCGAAACGCTGCCAGGCCGCGTTGCGCCGCGGCTAGGCTCGCGCCGGCCGCTGTCGCAGCGGCGATCGCCGCCACTGCATTGGCGACGTTGTGCCTTCCCGGCGCGCGCAATTCGAAGCTCGTCCCGCCGGCTGGTGTCTCGACGTCGACCAGGCTGCCCCATGGCTCCGCGCGACAGCGGGCAGACACCACGGCCGGAGCGCGCAGGCCGAAGTCGCGTAGCGTGATGCCTGCACCTTCCGCGTTGCGACGGTCAACGACCCCGTTCCAGAATTGGGCGTAGTCGTCGTCGGCGTTAAACGCGGCAATACCATCGGTGGGTAGCGCATTGAGCGCCGCCGCATGTTCCGCCGCAACGTCGGCGACGCTGCGCATGAATTCCTGGTGCTCGCGTTGTGCGTTGTTGATGAGCGCGATCGTGGGCTGCGCCATGCCGGCCAACGCGGCCGTCTCGCCGGAATGGTTCATGCCGATTTCGAACACCGCGACGCGATGCACAGCGCGCAGGCTGAGCACCATGAGCGGCAAACCCACCTGGTTGTTGAAGTTGCCGACCGTGGCGAGCACCGCGTCCGGCCCGAATTCGGCGCGCAGGATCGCCGCGATCATTTCCTTTACCGTGGTCTTGCCATTGCTGCCGACGACGGCGACGACCGGCAGCACAAACCGGCGGCGCCAGAATGCGGCGAGCCCTCCCAGGGCCGCCAGTGGATCGGGCACCGCAAGCAGGCTGCCAGCGCTGCGCGCGGCAAACGATCCGGCTCGCCCGGTGGCAACGACCGCCGCAACGGCGCCGGCCGCGAATGCCTGGGCCACGAAATCGTGACCGTCGAAGCGTTCGCCCTGCAGCGCGACGAACAGATCGCCGGCCTTAAGCGAGCGCGAATCGGTGGTGACACGATCGAAAGTGACGTTGGGTCCGGAAAGCGCGCCGCCGATGGCCCGCGCGGCGGTTGTGGTGTCCATCATGGGTCGCTCCGTGATGCGAGGGCACGCGCGGCGTGGTCGGCGTCAAGAAACGGATGGCGCGCACCGGCATGCTCTTGATAGGCCTCGTGCCCCTTGCCGGCAAGCAGCACGACGTCATCGGCCCGGGCTTCCGCAATCGCCGCCGCGATTGCCGTCGCCCGATCGAGTTCGACCGCGTAGCGGCGGTTGCCGGTGTCGCGAATGCCGTGCACGATGTCGCTGACAATCGCACCAGGATCCTCGCCGCGCGGGTTATCGCTGGTGACGATCACGCGATTGGCGAGTCGCGCTGCGACCCGGCCCATTTCCGGTCGCTTGCCCCGGTCGCGATCGCCGCCGCAACCGAATACGCATACCAGCTCGCCGCCGGCTCCAACCGCCGAGCGCAGCGATGTCAGCACCTTGTCGAGTGCGTCGGGCGTGTGGGCATAATCGATGACAACGAGCGGCGCGCCATTGCCGCCCAAACGCTGCATGCGTCCAGGCGGGGCTTCGAGTGTGGCGAGAATGCCCAGCGCAGCCTCGAGCGCAACGCCGGAGACAAGGAGGGTGCCCAGCACGCCGAGCAGGTTGGCGGCATTGAACGCGCCAACCAGGCGGGTGTAGACCTCGCCCTTTCCCCATGGCGTCTCGACGGTGAACGCGAGCCCCGTGGTGGCTGCCGTCAGGCGCCCGCCGACAATGTCGGCGGCGCCGAAGCCGTAGGTGAGCATCTTGCGGCCCTTCTGACGGGCTACGTCGATCAGGCTTTGGCCGAACGGATCGTCGGCGTTGATCACGCCCACCCGCAGCCCCGGCCACGCGAACAGGCGTGCTTTCGCAGCGCCATAGGCGGCCATAGTCTGGTGGTAGTCGAGGTGATCGCGCGAAAGATTGGTAAAGAGCGCGATGTCGAACGCCACGCCGTTCACCCGTCCCTGATCGAGACCATGCGAGGACACTTCCATCGCCACGGCGACCGCGCCTTTGTTTCTCAGCTCGCGCAGCGTTTCCTGGAGCTCTGCCGCGTCGGGTGTGGTCTGGGTTGCCGCGTCGAGCGCGCCCCACAATCCGTTACCCAGCGTCCCGAGCACCGCGGTGCGTCGTCCCGCTGCGTCGAGGCCGGCCGCGATCCAATGCGCGCAGGAGGTCTTGCCGTTGGTACCGGTGACGCCGACCATCCACAACTCGCGCGAGGGGTGGCCGTAGATCAGATCGGCGATGCTGCTCAGGCGGGCTTTCAGGTTATCAACCGGGAGATGCGCGACCTTCCACTCGCGGTTCCAGTTGAACCCCTGCACGTCCCAGAGAATCGCGCCCGCGCCGCGCTCGATCGCATCGCCGATGAAGCTGCGCCCGTCCTGGTGCACCCCGGGATACGCGGCAAAGGCGTCGCCCGGACGCACGCGCCGGCTGTCGGAGGTGATGCGCTTGATCGGCACCGCGAGTTTGGCCAGCAGCGCTTCGATCTCGGCGTCGGGCGTGGGCACAATCGCCGCAGCGTTGTTCACGTCTCCTCCCGCACGTCTGCACCATCGGCCGGCAGTTGGGGCTGGCTGATCGGCGCATCGGTCGGCACGCCGAGCAAACGCAGGGCTGCCCCCATGACGTTGCTGAACGCCGGTGCGGCGACGTTGCCGCCGTAGTATTGGCTTCCGCCGGGCTCGTCGATCATCACGGCGATGATCAAGCGTGGATTCGATACCGGGGCGAAGCCGACGAAGGAGGATACGTACTTGTTCACGTAGACGCCTCCTTCGAGCTTGTGTGCGGTGCCGGTCTTGCCGGCGACGCGATACCCGGGTACTTGCGCCTTCGGTGCCGTTCCGCCGGGTTGGGTCACCATCTCGAGCATGTGCCGCACGGCACGCGCGGTGGCCGGCCTGATAACCGGCCGCCCGGCAACCGGACCGGCCTCCTTGAACAGCGTGACTGGCTTGAGTTCTCCGTCCGTGGCGAAGAGGCTGTATGCGCGGGCGAGCTGAACCAAATTGACGGAGATGCCATGTCCGAACGCAATCGTCGCCTGCTCGATCGGCCGCCAGCTTTTCGCCGGGCGCAGCCGACCGGAAACCTCGCCGGGGAAACCTGTTTTCGGCGGCGTGCCGAAGCCGGCCCCGGAAAGCGTGTCCCACATGGCCACGGCGGGGAGCGAGAGCGCGATCTTGGCCGCACCCACGTTGGAGGATTTCTGGATCACCTGCTCGACCGAAAGTGCGCCTTCACGATGTGCATCGTGGATCGTCGCCGTGCCGATGGTCAGCGTCCCCGGCGCCGTATCGATGATCGTTGACGGCTCGACCTTGCCGGATTCGAGCGCAGCCGCGATCGTGAACGGCTTGAGCGTCGACCCAGGCTCGAAGATGTCGGTGAGCGCGCGGTTACGCATGCGATCGCGCGCGACGTGGTTGCGGTTGTTCGGGTTGTACGACGGCAAGTTGGCGAGGGCGAGGATCTCGCCGGTCCGGGTGTCGAGAATCACCAGGCCGCCTGCCTTCGCCTGGTTGCTATCGACGGCAGCCTTGAGTTCGCGATAGGCGAGATATTGCAGACGGCTGTCGATGGACAGGGCGAGATCGCGGCCCTCTCGCGGTGAACGGATGTTGGCGACATCCTCGACGGCCTCGCCGCGGCGATTGATGATCACGCGGCGGCTGCCGGGTGCGCCGCCCAGCCACGACTGCTGCGCGAGTTCGATTCCCTCCTGGCCGACGTCATGGTCACCGGTAAAGCCCAGAACGTGGCTCATGACCTCGCCGCCAGGATAGTAGCGACGGTATTCGTCGTCGTCGTGCAGACCCTTGATGCCCAACGTGGCCACGCGCGCTGCAACTTCGGGCGCAACGGCCCTCTTGAGGTAGACAAAATCGTCGCCGCCGGCGAGCCGCGCGGCCAGCACGCGTGGCTCCAGGTCAAGGACGCTGGCCAATTGCTGCAATTGTGCGGGTGTGGCCACCACCTGATCAGGCCATGCCCAGATGGCTTTGACGGGCGTACTTATGGCGAGCGGCTCGCCAAACCTGTCGAGAATGCGTCCGCGGTGCGCGGGTACCTCGAGGTCCCGGCTGTAGCGCGACGAACCCTGTTCCTGCAGGAATTCATTGTCGATCCATTGCAGATACAGCGCCCGCGCCATGAGCAGCGCAAACAGCGCGATCAGCGCGCTGAACAGCAGTGGCGCGCGCAGCCACGACCGGGGCGGAGTCGCGCCGCGCAGGGTGTTTGCCGCGGTCATCGCGCGACCCCGTCGAGAACGTGAACCCGGCCCGGTGCCGGCAGCTGCATCTTTAATTGCTCCCGGGCGATCTTCTCGATTCGCGCCGGCATCGCCCAAGTGCTCTGCTCAAGCTGCAGCTGTCCGTGTTCGACTTCGAAACCGCGCGCGAGCGCCTGTTCTCGCTCAAGTTCGACGAAGAGCCCGCGTGCCTGGTGGCGCGACGTGACGAGCGAGAGCGCGCAGCCGACCAGTGTGGCGAGCAGGAGCAGATTGAGCCTTACCATGACGTGAGGTCGTTGCCGACCCGCTCGGCGACGCGCAGGCTGGCGCTGCGCGATCGCGGATTGGCCGTCACTTCGGCCGGATGGGCACGGATCGCGCGTCCCACCAGACGCAGAGGAGGCACGGGCAATGCGCGCTCGGCGATGGCCAATCGCGAAAGGCGCGCGTTGCCGCCGTAGGGTTGACTGTGACGGCGGAAGAACTGCTTGACGATCCGGTCCTCAAGAGAATGAAAGCTGATGACCGCGAGTCGGCCGCCGATGGACAGGCGTGGCAGGGCGTGATCGAGAGCTAGCGACAATTGCGCGAGCTCCTGATTGACGTAAATCCGTATAGCCTGGAATGTCCGCGTCGCCGGATCCTGACTCCGATCACGCCCCCGGCCCGTGCCGACGGCTTTTGCCACGACCGCGGCCAGTTGCCTCGTGCGGACGACGGGCTCGTGCGTGCGAGCCGCAACAATCGCTCTTGCAATCTGTTGAGCAAACCGTTCTTCACCATAGTCGGCGATCACTTTCTTGAGTTCGCTTTCGGCGACCTGCGCGAGCCATTCCGCCGCGCTCTCGCCCCGAGTCGGGTCCATGCGCATATCGAGCGGTCCGTCGGCGCGCAGCGAAAAACCACGGTTCGGCTCGTCGAGCTGCGGCGACGAGACGCCGAGATCGAGCAGAAGACCGTCGATGGCCACAATGCCCTCCGCGTCGAGCACTTGCGGCAACTCCGAAAACCAGGCGCGGTGAAAGCGCAAGCGCGCGTCGGGCCAGGCGCGCGCGAAGACTTCCGCTTCGGGATCGCGGTCGAGTGCCAGCAAGCGTGCACGCGGTCCGAGGTGGGAGAGGATGCGGCGAGTGTGTCCGCCACGGCCGAAGGTCGCGTCGACGTAGACGCCTTCGGGTTTAAGCGCCAGCGCGGCCACGGCTTCGTCGAGCAGGACCGGGAGATGGCCGGCATCCGCGGTCAAAGCGAAAAACCGTCCAGCTCGGGCGGCAGTCCGCCGGCTGGGAACGCCACCGCATGCTCGGTTCGCTCGAGCCACTTGGCGTCATCCCACAACTCAAACTTGTTGCCCTGGCCGACGAGCACGACGCGCTTGTCGAGGGCTGCGTATTGGCGCAGGGCGGGAGGTACGAGGATGCGACCGGCACCGTCGAGCACGACATCATCGGCGTGACCGACCAGCAGACGCTGCAGGGCGCGGGTTTTCTCGTTGAAGCTGGACAACCCCATCAGCCGCTGCTGAATCGGCTCCCACGCAAGCAGCGGATAGAGCAGCAGACAGTGACTCGGATCGGCGGTGAGCACCAAACGCCCTTCGGCGTGGCGGGCGAGCGTCTCGCGATGGCGTGCGGGGATCGCCAGCCGACCCTTGTTATCGAGCGCAAGATGGGTAACGCCTCGAAACACTGCCCCTCCCTCAGCCACAGCACGATGGGGTGAGCGCCCACTTTAACCCACTTTTTCCCACCCGGCGCCACTATAAGTGAATGCAGACGGAGGGTCAACAGAATTTCGGTTTCCGAACAAAGACTTAGCTTCGATGTTGCATAAACCACAAAGTACTTTGATAAATAATGGTTTAGAAACGATATTGAAAGTAACTTCATAGATTCAACGAAAACAGCGGCCGGCCTTCGTCGCTGCGCCCTAACATTTCTGGAGCGACGGCGCACGAAGGACGCGCGGATATATGCCAACGGCATCGGAATGTTGCGAAACGTAGGCCAGACGATCAGCGCCGTGGGCGCGTAGCGAGCGTCGGCGGAAGGGCTTCGCCGCTATCGTTAAGACGCAACGCACAGGCCGTCGCGGCAACGATGGTGTTAAGCCTTAGGACGAGCGGACGCGGGAAGATCCGTCGCCGCAGATGCGTGCGGCGAGTCATACCGAGATGATGAAAATTGGCGCGCCCGACAGGAGTCGAACCTGTGACCTTTGGCTTCGGAAACCAACACTCTATCCAGCTGAGCTACGGGCGCACGGCGGCCGATTCTACCGCGCAATGCAAAATGCCGTCCAATCGTCGCCCGCCGTCGAGCAGCATCGATGCGCCTGCATAAGCCTTCGACACGATTGACAAGCGACGTGCGCTGCACGCCGCGCAACGCGTGGCGCCGATCGCGTTTGCGGCCCCATGCACACTGCTTCTCCGGACGCGGAGCGCGCGCTATACTTTATGTTTTGTCTGGCGGTCGGTACGCGCGGTGCGCGTCCTCCGCCGCGTGACAAGACGCCCCGGAACCCGCGATGAGTGACGAGCACACATCTTTCATCAAGACGCCGCAGCAGCTGCTCACCGTTGTCCTGCTCGCCTTTGCCGTGCCGATTGCGTTGTTCGTTTTGCTGTCGCAACTGGTAACCGGCGTGAGGCCCGGGGGGACCACGGAGGCGGAGACGGGCGTGCTCAATCGCATCAAACCCGTTGCCTCCTTTACGCTGGCCGATGCGAGTGCGCCACAGGGCAACCTGAGCGGCGAGCAGGTCTATCAAACCGTGTGCAAGACCTGTCATGAGGCCGGCCTGGTCGGCGCACCCAAGATGGGCGACAAGGGGGCATGGGCGCCGCGCATCAAGAAGGGCATGGATGCGCTCTTCGCAAGCGCGCTAAAGGGCACCAGCAAAGGCATGCCGCCCAAAGGTGGCGATCAGGAACTTGCCGACATTGAAGTCGAGCGCGGCGTCGTCTATATGGCGAACCTCTCGGGCGCAAGCTTCAAGGAGCCCGCCGGACCAGCGGCGGTCCCCGTGGCGGCGGCACCTGCTGCGGCGCCGCCGTCTATACCAGCAGGCGGCGCAGCGGCGGTTGCTGCAGCCGCACCCGCCGCGGGCGCAGCCAGTGCCACGGTCGCCGCAGCGGCACCGGTTGCCGCGCTCGACCTCAAAACGGGGGAGGCGATGATGCAGAAGGATGGCTGCTCCGCCTGTCACGCCGTCGACAAGAAAGTGCTCGGCCCGGCGTACCAGGACGTTGCGGCCAAGTATCGAGGCGACGCGGGCGCGCTCGCGCGCCTCACGCAGAAGGTGAAGATGGGTGGAACCGGCGTCTGGGGTCAGATCCCCATGCCCCCCAACTCGCAAGTGTCCGACGCCGATATCAAGGCGCTGGTGAGCTGGATCCTGAGTCTCAAGAAATAATTTCCGGGCGCGCGGTCGGTCGTTGCGAGAGCCCGGCGCAGCGCCTCGCGCGCGTCGCCAGGACGATCCTCGCACAATGAGTCACTACGTCGTCGGCGATATCCAAGGTTGCTACGCCGAATTCGCGCAGCTGCTCGACCTGATTGGCTTTGACCCGGCGCTCGATCGGTTGTGGCTTGTTGGCGACCTCGTCAATCGCGGACCGGACTCGCTGTCCGTATTGCGCCGCGTGAAGTCCCTCGGCGCGGCAGCAACGACGGTACTCGGCAATCACGACCTGCATCTATTGATCGTGGCCGCGGGGCATCGGCCCATGCATCGTCGGGACACCCTCGAGGCGATTCTCGAGGCACCCGATCGCGACGAACTCCTCGACTGGCTGCGGCGGCGTCCCTTGGTGGTGCAGGACGGACCATTGCTGCTCGTGCATGCCGGCCTGCTGCCATCGTGGACGGCGGCGGATGCGCTCCGGCTTTCGCGCGAGGTCGAAACGGTTCTCGCATCGGCTGCCTATGACGACTTCCTGCGCGATCTCTATGGCGACGAGCCCGCGCGCTGGAACGATGAACTCACCGGCCACGAGCGCCTGCGCGTCATCGTCAACGCCTTTACCCGTCTACGCTTCTGCTCCGCCGACGATGCGATGGAACTCAACGAAAAACGAAGTCCTCGCCATTCATTGCCCGGTTTCGCGCCTTGGTTCGCCCATCCGGAGCGCAAGTCGGCAGGGGTCACTATCCTGTGCGGACACTGGTCAGCGCTCGATTTGATGCTCGCGCCGAACGTGATGATGCTCGATTCCGGCTGCCTGTGGGGCGGAACCCTTACCGCAGTGCGAGTCGACGACGGGCGAGTCTTTCAGGTGCCCAGCCGCACGGCGATTGTTCCGAAACCGTTCGAATGAAGTCGCGGTGACGCAGAGGCGTGTTGGCGGTGGTCAGAACAACGGCTCGCCGAAGGACCTGTCGTAGAGCGCCTCGACTGCGGCGCGGCTGAACGCATGGTTCTGCCCGCCGCGCTCTGCAATCTTGAGCGAACCCAGGACCGAGGCGAGGCGACCGGTGCGTTGCCAATCCCAGCCCCGCGAGATACCGTAGAGCAGACCGGCCCGGTAGGCATCGCCGCAGCCGGTCGGATCGACCAGGCGGGTCGGCTTGACCGCCGCAATGTCGAGAATCTTGCCCTCGGCGTAAATGCGCGAACCCTCGCCCCCGAGCGTTACGAAAAGGGCCTCGACGCGCGCCGCCAGCCCTTCGAGCGAAAGCCCGGTGCGTTCGGCGAGCAACCGCGCTTCGTAGTCATTGACCGCGAGGTAATCGGCGCAATCGACCATCTCGATGAGCTCGGCACCCGAGAACAGTGGCAGCCCTTGGCCGGGATCGAACAGGAACGGCACCTTCGCCGCCGCGAACTCCTGCACGTGCGCGCGCATGCCTTCACGGCCGTCGGGTGCCACGATTCCGAGCCGGATATCGCCAACGTCGGTCACGCGGTTGCGGTGCGATTCGTTCATAGCGCCGGGGTGGAAAGCCGTGATCTGGTTATCGTCGAGGTCGGTGATGATGAACGCCTGCGCGGTGTAAGTCCCGGGAATGACGCGCACGCCTTCGGCGGCGATTTCCTGCGTCTTCAACCGTTCCACGTAGGCGTGGCCATCGTCGCCCACCGTCGCCATCACGACCGGCTCGCCGCCGAGGCGCTTGAGGTTGTAGGCGATGTTGCCCGCGCACCCGCCCCATTCGCGTCGCATCTCGCCGATCTGAAACGATACCGAAAGAACGTGCGTCTCGCCGGGCAGGATATGCCGGGCGAAGCGATCCGGAAACACCATGATCGTGTCGAGCGCGAGCGAGCCGCAGATGAGGGTGCGCGGCGCTGACACGGTCTTCATGTGTCGTTTTCGCGGCCGATCTCGCGCACAATGAACTGCTGGCGCCGCGACACCGGCAGTGCCTCGGGCACGTCGCGCAGCAGAACCTCCCAATGCGCGTCGCCCTCCGCGCTCACGTGGCGCTCAAAACCGCGGATCGCATCGCGCGCGACCAGGCAATTGCGGTGCACTCGCACGAAGCGCGCGCCGAATTCTTCCTCCAGCTTGGTCAGCGATTCCTCGAGCAGGAACTCCCTTTCCGATGTGCGAATCGTTATGTACTTGAGCTCGGCCTTGAGATAGATCACTTCTTCGATCGGCACGAGCACGACGCGCGAGCGTTCGGTGACCGACAGAAAGCGGCGCGCAGTCGCGGGCAGGCGGTCAAGCCGAGCATCCGACAGCGGCCTCAGGCGCGGGACCTTGTGCAATGCCGCGAGCAGACGTTGCACGCGCACCGGCTTGACCAGGTAGTCGACCGCATGGACCTCAAACGCCGCGATCGCGTGCTCATGGTATGCCGTAGTGAAGATCAGAACCGGCGGCAGCGGCAGCTTGAGCAGGTGGCGCGCCAACTCGATGCCATCCATGTCGGGCATGCGGATATCGCTCAACACCAGGTCCGCCGCGGCGCTGCCGAGCAGATCCAGCGCATCGCGCCCGCTCGCAGCCTCGCCGATGACCACCAGGGGCAGCGCACCGGCACAGTCCTCGAGGAGTTCGCGCAGGCGGCGACGCGCCGGGGCTTCGTCGTCGACAACAAGTATTTTCAGCGGCGCATCAAGCATGTACCCTCTCCAATTGCGGCGCGGGGCGGTAGGGCATGCGGATGTGAACCTCGTAGCGATCCTTGCCGGCGCGTGTCTCGAGGCTGGCCTCGGCATCGAAGTGCAGGGCAAGCCGCTCGCGAATGTTGTCCATCGCCATCTTGTTTCCCGCGTGATGGTTGCCAGAGAAGGTGTATGGATTGCGCAGAATCGCGTGAACCTGGCCGCGGCGCAGAAAGATATTGATCGCGATCGCCCCGGGCGAGCCGGACGGTTCGACGCCGTGATAGACAGCGTTCTCCAGCAGCGGCTGGAGCACCAGCGGCGGCACAAGTGCGTCGCCCGGCATGTTCTCCAGATGCCACTCGACCTCCAGTCGGTCGCCCAAGCGAAGCTTTTCCAGATTCAGATACTGGCGGCACAGTTCGATCTCGTCGGCGAGCGGTGCGAGCTGCCGGTTGTCACGCATCAGCACCCGAAACAGGTCGGCCAAGTCCTCCAGTGCCGTCTCCGCGCGCCGCGGCTCCGCACGGACGAGTGACAACACGGCATTGATGCTGTTGAACAGAAAATGCGGGCGGATCCGCGCCTGTAGCGCCTGCAGACGCGCCTCGGTGATCGCCGGCGACAACGCCTTGGTACGCAGATGAAAATAGCCAAGCAACAGGCCCGTGGCGAGCAGCGAGAACACCGCGTGTCGAGCCATCCCTGTCGATACCACCTCAGGGGCGAGCATTGCCAGCACGGCATCGAGGGCGATCGTCGTTCCCAGGTTCAAGGCGAATATCACGATCACGCCGGTGCGATAGGGCATGTGCTCAAGCCATGGCGCGAGCACGTACAACAGCAGCAGGTTTGCCAACACGTGGGGCTCGACGATGGCGGTGGTGTCGAGCCAGACTCTGGAAAATGCCTCCCAGCTGGGTTCGCGGTCGAAGGCCACGACGAGTGCGAGGCCGTTGACGGCGAGCAGAATGCGCAGCACCGTGCCGAGATTGCGCAGCTCGGGGAGCCGGGGCGGATACGGCTTTTGATTTATAATCGCGCGCATTGTTTGCTGCTGTCGGCCCGGCGCCGCAATTCTCACGCAAATCCTCCGCTGCAGGCTGCGGCGTGAACGGAGCTTCGCCGTCCGGCTATTGTGGGGAAGAGCCTGCGGCGAGGCAAGCTATGTCCAGAGACACGTCCCGCGACAAGCCAGATGCTGATGCAGCGCCAGAGCGCGGCCGGTCGGGCCGCTTTGGCGAACCGATGTCCGAGCGCATGCAGCGATTTAACGCATCGGTCGATTACGACCGGCGTCTCGCTGCCGTCGACATTGCCGGATCGCTTGCGCACGCACGCATGCTCGCGGCGACGGGCATTCTCTCCCCTGCCGATCTTGTAGCCATCGAGCAGGGCCTGCAGCAGGTAAAGGGCGAGATCGAGCGCGGTGAATTCGTCTGGACGCGCGCACTGGAAGACGTGCACATGAACATCGAGATGCGGCTGACACAGCTCTCGGGTGATGCCGGCAAGCGGCTGCACACGGCGCGTTCACGCAACGATCAGGTCGCCACCGACACCCGGTTGTGGCTACGCGGCGCCATCGATGCACTGGTCGTCCGGTTGCGCGCGCTTCGCGTCGCGCTCATCGACCTTGCCGAGACGCATGCAGCCACGATCATGCCCGGTCTCACCCACCTGCAGGTTGCGCAACCGGTGACGTTTGGCCACTACCTGCTTGCCTACGAAGCGATGCTTGCCCGCGACGCGGAGCGACTTGGCGACTGCCGGCGCCGCGTCAATCACTTGCCCCTGGGCAGCGCAGCGCTCGCCGGCACCAGCTATCCGATCGATCGGCAGCGCGTTGCCGAGGAGCTCGGCTTCGAAGCGTTGTGCGCCAATTCGCTCGACGCCGTTTCCGATCGCGATTTCGCTATCGAGTTCGCGGCTGCCGCAGCCCTTATCATGGTGCACCTGTCGCGATTTGCCGAAGAACTCGTCTTGTGGTCGAACCCGCGATTTGGCTGGGTGCAGATCGCGGATCGATTTTGTAGTGGCAGCTCGATCATGCCGCAAAAGAAGAATCCGGATGTGGCGGAGCTGGTGCGCGGCAAGAGCGCGCGCGTGATCGGCGATCTTACGGCACTGCTGGTGCTGATGAAGGCGCAACCGCTGGCCTACAACAAGGACAACCAGGAAGATAAGCAGCCGCTATTCGATAGCGTGGACACAGTTGACGACTGCCTTGCCATCATGACCGTCCTCGTGGCGACGGGGCTTACGCCGGAACCGGGCCGCATGCGCGCTGCCGCGTCCGAGGGTTTCGCCACGGCCACCGACTTCGCCGACTATCTGGTGCGCAAAGGCCTGCCGTTTCGCGATGCGCACGAGGCCGTGGCCCGCGCCGTTCGCCACGCCGAGGTCCGGGGTTGCGAACTGTCCGCGCTTCCACTCGCCGACTTGCGCCGTTTCGCACCGCAGGTCGACGAGGACGTCTATTCGGTACTCACGCTCGATGGCTCGGTGGCCAGCCGCGACCATCCGGGGGGTACCGCGCCGATTCGGGTGCGAGCCGCCGCCCAGGTGGCACGCGCGGCACTCGATATGCCGCCCGGTGCGGCCAGCAAAGGCGTGTGACCTAACAAGGCCAGCCAACCAAGCAGGAGTGAGTTCAAAAAATGTCCGCGAACGCGAAGAAGACTGCCTTTATCGGTCTGGGTGTCATGGGCTTCCCGATGGCGGGTCACCTCGTCCGCGCCGGCCACGAGGTTACCGTCTATAACCGCACCCCTGCGAGAGCCGCGCAGTGGACCGAAACGCATGGCGGCAGGTCCGCCGCGACGCCGGCGGCCGCAGCCCGGGGCGCCGAATACGTCATGCTCTGCGTCGGCAACGACAATGACGTGCGCGCCGTGGCGCTGGGCGAAAACGGGGTGCTCTCGGCGATGGCGGCGGGCACGATCCTCGTCGATCACACAACTGCGTCAGCAATCGTCGCGCGCGAACTCTACGCCACGGCGAAAGCGCGCGGCGTAGGTTTTCTCGACGCACCGGTATCCGGCGGTCAAGCAGGGGCGGAAAACGGCAAGCTGACCGTCATGGTCGGAGGCGATGCGGATGTCTTTGCCCGTTCCGAGCCAGTTCTCGCCTGTTACGCGCGCGCAGTCACCCTGATGGGCGGCTCGGGTTCGGGCCAACTCACCAAAATGGTCAACCAGGTCTGCATCGCGGGACTGGTGCAGGCTCTCGCCGAAGGCATCCATTTCGGCCAGCGCGCGGGACTCGACGTCGAGCGCGTCCTCGACGTGATCGGCAAGGGGGCGGCACAGTCCTGGCAGATGGACAATCGCGGCAAGACGATGGCCGCCGACAAGTTCGAATTTGGTTTTGCGGTGGACTGGATGCGCAAGGACCTGGCGATGGCCATCGCCGAGGCAAGGACCAACGGCGCCGTACTGCCGGTCACGGCGCTGGTCGATCAGTTCTATGCCCGGATCCAGGCCCGCGGTGGCGGACGCTGGGATACGTCGAGCCTCATCCGCCTCCTGCGCGACGCCGGCTGAGCCTTCCCTTTTTCCGCCCTGCCCGCCCCCGCACGGCTACGCGGCGCCACGCTCGTCGAGCACGATCTCGAAGGTGATTTCGGCGGTCTTGGCCAGCATCAGGGTCGCCGAGCAGTACTTTTCCTTGGAAAGCTTGACGGCGCGCTCGACCTGCGCCCGATTCAGGCCTTGGCCAGTCACTTGGTATTTCAGATGGATGCGGGTGAAGACCTTGGGGTCCCTTTCGGCCCGATCGGCTTCCGCCTCGACCACACAGTCTGCTACCGGCTGGCGCGCCTTGCGCAGGATCCAGACGACGTCAAATGCGGTACAGGCCGCCGCGCCGGCAAGGAAGAGTTCCATCGGCCGTGGGCCGAGGTTAAGGCCGCCGGCCTCCGCTGCACCATCCACGACGAGGGCATGGCCGCTGCCCGTCTCGGCGACGAAACGCACCCCTTCAACCCACTTGATTCGCGCCTTCACGGCTAACCCTCCCGACCGGCCATCTCGGATTTGTGCTGTGCAGTCAAAACCCTCGCGCCTGATGCGTCCCTGCCGGCTGCCTTGCCCCGAGAAAGGCCGGCATACTTGCGTTGTGCGCTGCAATATGCGACGATCTTTTCACCTTGTGGCTCGGGCCTTTGCGGTCCGGTTACAGGTCATTCCTCCGTCCTCCTCCTATGGCGGAATGCTTACGCGGCCGCTTGGCCGCGTTTTTTTGCACTGCGGCGCGGCCGCCTCGCGGGGCGATGGTTTGACACCCCGAGCGGCCCCGTATTATCATCTAAGACTTTGCAAAATTGAACCCGGACGACTCCTTGGCACGGGGCCTCGTATTTTCCGGACTTTTCGGAGCTTTTAGGCATGAAGACCTATTCCGCCAAACCGCAGGACGTGCAGCGGGATTGGTACGTTGTGGACGCGAGCGACAAGGTGCTCGGACGTCTGGCCAGCGCCATCGCGCATCGCTTGCGCGGCAAGCATAAGCCGATCTATACGCCGCACATCGACACCGGCGATTTCATCGTCGTGACCAATGTCGAAAAGATCCGCGTCACCGGCAACAAGCTGGAGGACAAGCTCTACCACCGCCATAGTGGCTATCCGGGCGGAATTCGGACAACCAGTCTAGGCAAACTGCAAAAGCGCTTTCCCGGAAGGGTGCTCGAGCATGCGGTCAAGGGCATGCTGCCCAAGGGTCCGCTGGGTTACGCGATGCTCAAGAAACTCAAGTGCTACGCCGGTGCCGCCCATCCGCATGCACCGCAACAGCCAAAGACCCTTGAACTCTAAGGCCAATCGATGATCGGTAATTACTATTATGGTACCGGCCGGCGCAAGAGCGCCGTGGCGCGGGTTTTCATTCGGCAGGGTTCCGGCAGGTTCACCGTTAACGACAAGCCGGTCGACGAGTTTTTTACCCGCGAAACCGGACGCATGGTCGTGCGTCAGCCGCTCAAGCTGGTCAACCACGAGGCGACCTTCGACATCATGGTCAACGTCCGCGGCGGCGGTGAGTCAGGCCAGGCCGGCGCGGTGCGCCACGGGATCACGCGGGCCCTGATCGACTACGACGGGCAGCTCAAGCCGACGCTATCGAAGGCCGGCTTGGTGACCCGCGACGCGCGCGAAGTCGAGCGCAAGAAAGTGGGCTTGCACAAGGCCCGACGTCGCAAGCAGTTCTCGAAACGCTAAGCGGTAGGCCGCTTGCCTGTCCGAGGGCCGCCGCGACGCGGCCCTTGGCTTTTTTGCAAGGCTTGGCCGCGGCATCGCCTTATATTCCATTGTCATAAATCGCCGGTGCCGATGTTAGAATCCCCCACGCGCATGAGTGCACCATGATCAAGGTCGGCATTGTCGGCGGAACTGGGTACACCGGGGTCGAGCTGTTGCGCCTGCTCGCCCAGCATCCCCAGGCGGAGGTGCGCACTATCACCTCGCGCAAGGAATCCGGAATGCAGGTCGCCGAGATGTTCGCCAGCTTGCGCGGCATCGATTTCGGGACCGACCTGCGCTTCAGCGACCCGGCCCAAGCAGACCTGAAGGGCTGCGACCTGGTGTTTTTTGCCACCCCGCATGGCGTCGCGATGGCACAGGCGCGGGAGCTCACGGCGGCGGGGGTGAAGCTAATCGACCTGGCGGCCGATTTCCGGCTTCAGGATGCGGCCGAGTTTGAGCGCTGGTACAAGATGCCCCACGCGTGCCCGGAGCTGCTTGCCGAATCGGTCTATGGCCTGCCGGAAATGCATCGCGAGGCGATCAAAAGCGCGCGCATCGTCGGCAATCCCGGCTGTT
>Ga0302326_10010712_pt1 | contig 19840 bp, 17 predicted proteins | sample Palsa_T0_3_FD_202264 | JGI IMG/M metagenome (GOLD analysis project Ga0302326, IMG submission 202264) | Peat permafrost microbial communities from Stordalen Mire near Abisko, Sweden - Palsa_T0_3 | ecosystem: Environmental > Terrestrial > Soil > Palsa > Peat permafrost | place: Sweden: Abisko...
CACGCCGAACACCATCTACCACTTCAGGATCTCGGCGACCAACTCGGGTGGTACGGGTAAAGACCCTGATGAAACGTTCAAGACGCCCCCGAACCCACCCACGGTGGCGACCGAAGCAGCCTCCTCGGTCGCTCAGTCGACGGCGAGCCTGAACGCCAGCGTGAACCCCAACGGCGGCGAAGTGAGCAAATGCACGCTGGAATATGGCTCCACGACCGCGTACGGGTCAACCGCGCCGTGCGCTCCGGAACCGGGATCCGGGAGCCTTCCGGTGCTCGTGTCCGCAGAGGTCTCGGCTCTGGCGCCGAACACCACCTACCACTTCAGGATCTCGGCGACGAACGCGAGCGGCACCAGCACGGGGGCAGACCAGAAATTCGAAACGCGGCCAAACGCCCCGACGGTGGTGACCGAAGTCGCCTCGTCGATCGCGCAGATCTCGGCGAGTCTGAACGCGACGGTGAACCCCAACGGCGGAGCTGTCAGCGACTGCAAGCTCGAATACGGCACCACGAACGCCTACGGCCAGAGTGCGCCCTGCACGCAGGAACCGGGATCCGGGAGCCTCCCGGTGCTCGTTTCCGCGGAAATCACGGGCCTCACGCCGAACACCACCTACCACTACAGGATCTCCGCGACCAACTCGGGCGGCACGAGCGAAGGCTCTGATGAAACATTCAAAACGATCTCGGCGGTGACTCCGCTGACCGTCCTGACGAAAGCGGCCTCGGCGGTCACGCAGACCTCGGCGACGCTGAACGCGACGATCAACCCCAACGGCGGCGAAGTCAGCGAATGCAAGTTCGAATACGGGACCACCAGATCCTACGGTCAGAGCGTGCCCTGCTCCTCGCTGCCCGCGGCGGTGGAATACCCGGTCGCGGTGTCCGCGTCGCTCACGGGCCTGACCGCGGATGGCGTCTACCACTACAGGATCTCGGCGACCAACCCGGGCGGGACGAGCAAGGGCGCAGACAAGAGGTTCACGACGGACCCACCGACGGTCGTGACCGAAGCGGCAACGTCGATCACGCGGACCTCGGCGACCCTCAACGCCACGGTCAACCCCGGCGCGGAAGAACTCAGCGAATGCACCTTCGAATACGGCACGAGCACAGCCTACGGCCAGAGTGCAGCGTGCTCCTCGCTGCCCGAAGCGGTGGAATACCCGGTCGCGGTGTCCGCCGCGCTCAGCGGCCTGTCCGCCAACACCACCTACCACTTCCGCATCTCCGCGACGAACCCGAGCGGGCCGAGCGAGGGCGCTGATGAAACGTTCAGGACGCCTCCGGGCTGTGGCGCGGAAGGCTTCTGTGCGAGCTTCACCCCGCCGAGCAGCATCGAAGGAAGCTTCCGCGAACCCGAAGCGCTGGCCGTTGACCCGAGCGGGGACATCTTCGTCGCCGACTCGGGCCATGACCGCGTGCTCGAGTTCAACTCAGGACACGACTACCTCAGGCAGTTCGGCTCAGAAGGCTCTGGCGAAGGCCAGTTCCGCGGTATTCGCGGGATCGCCACGAGCTCATCTGGGGACCTGTACGTGTCCGACTACGCCAATGACCGCATTCAGGAGTTCTCCCCGACCGGGGCCTTTCTGCGGCAGTTCGGCTCAGGGCAAGGCCAGCTGATCGAGCCGACCGCGATCGCGCTTGACTCAGAGGGCGACGTGTGGGTGCTGAGCAGCTACGGGACCCCCGTGCAGGAGTACTCCCCGAGCGGTGAATACCTGTTTGGGCTCGGCTCTGTGGGCTCGGGCGACGGGCAGTTCGAGAGGCCCTCGGGCCTCGCCATCTCCGCCGGGAACCTGTATGTCGCCGAATGGACGAACCAGCGGGTGCAGGAGCTCTCAACGAGCGGTGGATACATCGGGCAGTTCGATCAGCACGGCACGGGTCAAGGCAGGTCAAGCCTGCCGTGGGGCATCGCCTCAGACCCGACGAGCGGCGAGCTGTACGTCACAGAAGTAGGCAACGACCGCGTGCAGGAGTTCTCGCCCGAGGGCGGCTTCATCGCCGCCTTCGGCTCCGAGGGCTCCGGAGCCGGTGAGCTCTCCTCGCCGAAGGGCCTCGACGTGAGCTCCGCCGGCGAGATCTACGTCGCGGACACCGGCAACCAGCGGATCGAGGAATGGGTGTTGCCGTAGCGGGCGGCCAGTGGCGCTCCGCTACACGGCAGCCTGGGAGGCCCAGTCGCGATACAGCTGGTAGTAGGAGCCCTTGGCAGCGATCAGCTCATCATGGGTGCCCTGCTCGATGATGCGGCCGTGCTCGAGTACGACGATCCGCCCGGCCTGGCGGATGGTCGAGAGGCGGTGGGCGATCACGATCGAGGTGCGACCGGAGAGCAGCCGGCGCAGGCCCTCCTCGATGCGTCCCTCGGTGTGGAGATCGACGTTGGAGGTGGCCTCGTCGAGCACGAGGATGCGCGGGTCGGCGATGAGCGCGCGGGCGAACGCGATCAGCTGGCGCTGCCCGGCGGACAGCTGTGCGCCGCGCTCACCGACCTCGGTGTCGTAACCGTGATCGAGTTCTGAGATGAACTCCTCGACGCCCACCGCCGCGGCGGCCGCGCGGATCTGCTCGTCCGTCGCATCGGGGCGGCCGAAGGCGATGTTCTCCCCGATGGTGCCGGAGAACAGGAATGCCTCCTGGGGCACGATCCCCAGCTGAGAGCGCAGCGAGGAGCTTGAGATGTCGCGCAGGTCGTGCCCGTCGACCAGCACGCGTCCTGCGGTCGGGTCGTAGAAGCGGGCCAGGAGCTTTGCCATCGTGGACTTGCCCGCTCCCGTGGCGCCGACGAGGGCGACGGTCTCACCGGGAGGGATGTCGAGGCTCACGTGGTCAAGGGCGAGCCCGGTCTGCTCTGCGGATCCGTTCGCGGGGGGAGCCGAGGTGTCGATCAAGGGCACCCCGTTGCCCGGCCCCTTGGCGGCGATGCCCGACCCGTTGGCCGCGGTGCCCGGCCCTTTGGCGGCAGTGGGAGGGCCGCTGGCGGACGGCGCGCGTTGCCCGCGCACGGGTGCGTAGGCGAAGGAGATGTCCTCGAAGGACACCGAGCCGTCGATGCGCGGCAGCTCGATCGCATCGGGGCTGTCTGTCAGGTCGGGGCGGACGTCGAGGAGCTGGAAGATCTTCTCGAGCGCGGCCATGCCGGATTGGTAGGTGGTGTAGAGCTGGGAGAGCTGCTGGATGGGTTCGAACAGGTAGTTGAGCGCCGCCACGAACGCGACGACGGTGCCCGCGGTGATGTCTCCGTTGATCGCCTGCAGCCCCCCATATACGACGATCACGGCGACCGCCGCGCCGGACAGCATTTCCACGGCGGGGAAGTAGGTGGCGTTCAGCCGGACGGTGACCATGTTGGCCTCACGGTTGTCCTCGTTGAGCTCGGCGAATCGCGCCTCGTGGAAGGGCTCCTGGCCGAAGCTGCGCACGACGCGGATGCCCGACAGGGTCTCCTGCAGGTATGCGGTGATCGCGCCGATCGTCTCGCGCGTGCGCCGGAATGCGCCGACAGACACGAGCCGAAACCAGATCGAGCCGCCGCCGACGAACGGGAAGACGCAGAACGTGATCAGCGCGAGGGTGGGATCGAGGATGATCAGGATCACGACCGTGCCCAGCAACGTGAGGCCGGACTGGAACAGCGTCACGACCGAGTCGGTCACGAGGCTGTCGAGCGCCTCGATGTCGTTGGTCATACGGGAGATCAGCACCCCAGCGGGCCGGCTCTCGTAGAAGCCGATCGGGAGCGACTGCAGGTGGGTGAAGATCCTGATGCGCAGGTCGGCGAGGGCGCGCTGGCCGACCCAGCCCACGAGGAAGGTCTGCAGGTAGGTCATGATCCACACGAGCAGCGCCGAGACGAGGAAGGCGACGACCACGACCGCGAGGGTGGTGGTGTCGTGTTTGTCGATGCCCTTGTCGATCGCGATTTTGGCCAACAGCGGCGGCGCGAGCGAGGCGGCGGTGCCCACTAGCAACGCGACGAGCGCCGCCGCCGAGCGGGTGCGATAGGGACGCAGCAGCGCCAGGAGACCCCTGAGGTTGCGCCCACGGTTGCCCTTGGGCGCGCGCTCGCCGTCCCACTGGGCGCCCGGGCCGCGACCCACCGGAGGGCTCACAGTCCGCTCACCTGTCGCTCGCGCTGCTCGGCCTCGGTCTCCTCGCGAGTGAGGAAGATCTGATCGGGAAGCCCCTTCTCGACGATTTCGCGATACAGCTCAGAGGTCTCGAGCAGTCGCGCGTGATCGCCGTGGGCGATCACCCTGCCGTGGTCGAGCACGACGATCTCATCCGCGAGCGCGATCGTCGACAGGCGGTGGGCGATGATGAAGGTGGTGCGCCCGGCCATCGCCTCGTCGAGTGCGACCTTGATCAGCTGCTCGGTGGAGGAGTCGACCGAGGAGGTGGCGTCGTCGAGGATCAGTACACGCGGGTCGGCCAACAGCGCCCTGGCGATCGCCAGGCGCTGGCGCTGGCCGCCGGAGAGCGTCAGTCCGCGCTCGCCGACGCGCGTCTGAAAGCCCTGCGGCAGGCGCAGGACGAACTCCTGGGCCTGGGCGCGCTGGGCGGCCAGTTCGATCTCGGCGAGGGAGGCCTCAGGGCGTGCGTAGGCGATGTTCTCGGCGACGGTGGCCGAGAAAAGGAACGGGTCGTCACTGACGATCGCCACCGAATGGCGCAGCGAGCGCAGGTCGAGGAGGCGCACGTCGGCGCCGTCGATCAGCACGGCGCCCGAGCTCACGTCGTACAGCCGGGAGATGAGTGACACAAGGCTCGTCTTGCCTGATCCGGTGGCGCCCACGAGCGCGATCGTGCGCCCGGAGGGGACGTCCAGGTCGATGTCGTGCAGCACCGTTCGGGCGCGGTTCTGCTTGCGCTGAGCGGCGGCTGCGGCCGCGGTGTCCTCACCCGCCGAGAGCTGTTCGCGGGCATGCGAGTAGGTGGCGCCGAACTCGTCCACGTCGTCGTAGCGCAGGCTGACGTCGCGAAACTCGACGTGCCCGTTGCCGGGCGGAAGCGAGGGGGCGTCCGGGGGGGAGGTCATCCGCGGAGGCCGGTCGAGCACCTGGAAGATGCGCGCGCCGGAGGCGGTCGCGCGCTGGGCGAGGCCAAGCGTCACCCCGAGCGAGCGCATCGGGCCGATGAGCATGTTCAGATACAGGAAGAAGGCCGTGAACTGGCCGAGGGAGAGATGGCCGTGGATGACCGAGCGCCCGCCGAGCAGCAGCACGGCGGCGAGGCCGAGCTGGGGCAGAAAGCCGATCATCGGGTTGTATCTGGCCTCCAGCCGCGTGGCCACCATGGCCTGGTCGAACACGCGTGAGACGCTGTGGCGGAAGCGCCTGAGCTGGAGCGGCTCGCGCGCGAAGGACTTGACGACGCGCACGCCGGAGATGTTCTCCTCCGCGTTGGCGGTCAGCTCGGCGATGCGCTGCTGGACCTCCTGGACGGCGGGGCGAGCGCGGCGGCCGTAGCGCTGGGAGATGACCACCACGAACGGCACCGGCGCCATCGCGATCAGGCCGAGCCCCGGGTTGATAACGATCATCGCAACGCCCGCGAGCACGATCGTGAGCGCGGATTGGAGGATGAACACGAGGCCGTAGCCCAGGAAGAAGCGAACGGCCTGCAGGTCGACCGTGGCGCGCGACATCAGCTGCCCCGTTTGCTGATGATCGAAGAAGGCGAGCTCGAGCCGCTGAAGGTGTCCGTAGAGCAGCTCGCGCAGGTCGAATTCGATCGCGAGCGAGACTCGGCCGGCGATGAGCCGCCGGAAGTAGGTGAGCCCCCAGCGCACGAGCACTGCCGCCAGGATCAGGAGCGCGAGCAGCAGGAGCGTGTGCCGGTCATGGTCGCGCGCTGAGATCTGATGGTGCTTGGCGTGCACCGCCCCGCTCTGCAGGGCGTCGACGGCGCGGCCTGTCAGGTAGGGCAGCGCCACGCTCATGACCATCGCGACGCTCGCCAACAGCCACGAGGCTGTCAGCCAGCGTTTGTAGGGGCGCAGGAACCCGAGAAGTCTGTTGAAGGTGCTCATAGTTGCTGAGTCAACGAGTATTGCAGGGGGCAGGAGGTGCTCCGGCGAGCTCCCGGCGAGGCGGCGCTCCTAAGCTTCGCCCATGGCCGACCCGCCCATGCCTCCACCCAAAGCGGACGGACGGGCAGGTCTGTGCGACACGTGCATCCACCAGCAGGAGGTGCGAAACACCCGTGGCTCGACGTTCTCGCTGTGCATGCGCTCGCGAGAGGATCCAGCTTATCCGCGCTATCCGCGCCTGCCGGTCCGCGAATGCCGCGGGTATGAGGCCAGCCAGCGTTGAGATGTTGTGATGAGGCCGGCACGGCCGGCCCGGCCGCGTTGGCATTGGAAACCCGAGCAGGTACGAGCGCCACGGCCGCTGCGTCAGCCGGCGGCCGTGGCCACCGGCTCGGGCTCCGGCGCCGGGGCGCTGTGCGCCGAGCTCACGAAGTCGCGGCCACGCACCAATGCGAACGCCAGCACGGCGCCCACCAGGGCAACCGCTGCGGCGATGATCGCGATCGTCGTGAAGGCCCCGGTGAAGCCGACGCGATAGGAGTGATCGAGGGCCGTGCGGGCGGCGGGGGAGAGCGAGTGCGCGATCTGCGTCACTTCCCCGGACTCGAGCAGCGTCGCGAGTTTCCCGTGGGCTGCAGTGAGGGCTTCGTGGGCATGTCCTGAGGCGAGCAGCGCGGTTGTTGTGCCACGGCTGACGCTGTGCTGAAAGACGGCGCCCAGTCCGGCGATACCGGTGGCTATGCCCACCTGGCGGAAGGTCGAGTTGATGCCTGACGCCATGCCGCTGCGCTCGTCGGGCACCACGCCGATCGCGGTTGAGGCCAGCGGTGGGTTGACGAGGCCGACTCCCGCGCCGGCCAGCACGAAGCCGGGAATGAGGACGGTCCAGCCCGATCCCGCGTCCACGGCGGTCATGGTGATCAGGCCGATCCCGATCAGCATCAGTCCCGAGCCCATCAGGAGCCGCACGGGCAGGCGAACGCTGAGCTTTCCGGCGATCGGCGCCACGATGAAGGACAGCACGGTCGACGGCAGGAAGCGCAGACCCGCCTGCAGAGGGTCGTAGCCGAGCACGTCCTGGATGTACAGCGTGAGGTACAGGAACATGGCGAAGAAGGAGCCCGACAGCGTGAAGGCGACGATGTTCGCGCCGGCGAAGGCAGGGCGGCGAAAGAGGGTCAGGTCGAGCATCGGGCGGCTCTGGATGTGCTCCACGACGATGAACGCCACGATCAGGACAACCGAGGCGACGAGACAGGCGACGATCTCCCCCGAGCCCCATCCCTTTTCGTTGCCCTGGACGAGCGCGTAGACGAGTAGGAAGAGCGCACCGGAGAACGTGACGAGGCCCGCCCAATCCACGCCGGTGGCGTTCGGGTCGCGCGAGTCCGCCACCTGGGTGAGTGTGATGAAGACGGCGATCACGCCGATGGGGACGTTGACGAAGAAGATCCACTTCCAGCCGATGCCCGAGGTGATGAGCCCGCCGAGCACGGGTCCAACGGCCACCGCGGCGCCCGTGACCGCCCCGAACACGCCGAAGGCGGTTCCCCTCTCCCTGCCGTGAAAGGCCTGGGCGAGCAGCGCCAGCGAGGTGGAGAACATCATCGCCCCGCCAGTTCCCTGCACGGCACGCGCGAGGTTGAGCATCAGGGGCGTGGTGGATAGGCCGCATACCGCAGAGGCGGCCGTGAACACCACGAGTCCGGCGACGAACACGCGCCTGCGCCCGATCAGGTCGGCCATCGCGCCGGATGTGAGAAGAAACGCGGCGAGCGTCAGCGCGTAGGCGTTGACGACCCACTGCAGGTCCGGGAATGACGAGTGCAGCGAGCGCTGGATGTCGGGCAGCGCGACGTTGACCACCGTGATGTCGAGCAGCAGCATGAAGATCGCCACTGACACGGCTATCAGCGTCCACCACTTGCGCTCCAACTCCTGCTCCTCTCTTTCGCGCTTCGCTGTCGCAGCGCACTATATGAAGCGCGCATGCCGCTTCCCGGGCGCACGCCGGCACGGCGTTGGCGGCGACGGGCCAACGAAACTCGAGCCGGACTAGCGCCTCTCCTTGAGGTGGCGCGCGAGGAAGGGCACCACTTCAGCCCACAGCTCGGCTGCCGGGCCCGGCCTGTAGGTGGGGCGGTAATCGGCGAAGAAGGCATGCCCCGCGCCCTCATAGACACCGACTTTGACCTCCTGCCCGCTGGCCGCGGCGCGCTCGCGCAGTGCCTGCGCCAGCGCGGGCGACGGGTTGGAGTCCTCTGCGCCCACCGCTCCGAGCAGCGGGCAGCGGAGGTGGTCGGCCATCTCAAGCGGCGGTGTCGGGCGCTCGGGAGTTGAGCGCTCCTCGGGCGTGGCTTTGTCGATGAACCCGCCCCAGCAGTCCACGGCGGCGTTGAGCCTGTCGCTCTCGCAGGCGAACAGAAGCGTGTAGCGCCCGCCCATGCAGAAGCCGATGCAGCCGATGCGATCGCTGACGCCGCCGCGCGCGCGCAGGAAGTCCGCGGCCCCCTCGAGGTCGCCCAGCACCGTGGCGTCTGACATCGCAAACAGGCGCTTCATCATCGCCGGCAGGTCACCCGCCGGCGGGGAGCCGCCTTCGCGCGTGTACAGGTCCACGCCGAGTGCCGCGTAGCCGAGGTTGGCGATCCGGTTGACGACGTCGCGGATGTGCTCGTTCAGGCCCATCGCCTCGTGGATGACGATCATGCCGGGAAGGCTCCTGACGCCGGTGCCCGGCGCGTCGGGCCGGGCCAGGTAGCCGTTCACCTGCGTTGATCCGGCGCCGGTGAACGTGAGATCCTCGCCGTTCACCGCGGCCGGATCGCTGAGCCCACCCGGGACTCCCGCGGGGCTCGCCTTCACCTGGCTGCTCGGCATATCGCCTCACCTCCTGCTCGTCGCTTGAGCACCACCGTAGCGTCGTCCTGACACGGCGCCGCGGTCAAAGAATGGCCTTCGGATAGGCACGGGTGGCGGCGGCGAGCATCACCGCGAAGAAGCCCGCCACAACCAGGAAGTCCAGCCACAGCTCTCCGGCCCCGCCGACCCCCACGAGCATCTGGCGCAGGCCCTGCACCTCGTAGGTGAGCGGGTTCACGCGCGCGATCACGTGCAGCCAGCCGGGCATGACGCTGAGCGGGTACAGCGCGCTCGATGCGAAGAACAGCGGCATCATGATCAGCTGGCCGATGCCCATGAAGCGCTCGCGCTCCTTGACGGCGGCGGCGAGCAGCATCGACATCGAGGCGAAGGCCGCCGTTCCGAGCGTCAGCATCGCAAGCGTCCCGAGCACGCCGGTGAAGGTCCAGCGCACGCCGATGCCGGTGGCGGCGAGCACGACCAGGAGCAGGAACGCCTGCACGAGCGCGCGGACGCACGCGCCGGCTGCCTTGCCCAGCACGATCGACGTGCGCGACAGCGGCGTGGCGAGCAGGCGCTGGAGCTGGCCGACGTCCCGCTCCCAGATGACCGACAGGCCGTAGAAGATCGCGATGAACATGGCGGCCTGTGCCATCACTCCCGGCGCGATGTAGGCGCGGTATTCGAGGTCTCCGATGGGAAGGAGGCGACTGTGGCTGAGGGCGGTGCCGAATATGAACAGCCATAGGAGCGGCTGCACCGAACGGGTGACGATGTCGAGGTGGTCGTGACGCAGCTTGCGCATCTCGGCCTGGGCCATGGCGAGCGTTCCGGCGGCCATGCGCACGAGCGGGCCGGTCGAGAGCGCGGCGGGAAGTTCAGCCGAGACGGCGGGCGACGCGGCGCTGGGCGCGGACATCGGACAACCTCCCTTCCTCGTCCTCATCCTCGTGTCCCTCGACGATCGGGCGGCCGGTGACGGCCGTGAACACCTCTTCGAGGCTCTCGGTGCCGTGGCGCTCGAGCAGCTCCGCCGGCTCGCCCTGCTCGACCAGCCGTCCGCGGTCGATCACTCCCAGGCGGTCGCAGTGGCGCTCGGCCTCCTCCATCATGTGCGTGGTCACGAGGATCGTCGTGCCCGACTGCTCGACCAGGGCGTTCAAGCGCTCCCAGACCATCCTGCGCGCGGTGGGGTCGAGCCCGACCGTGGGCTCGTCCAGAAACAGCACCGCCGGACGGTTGAGCAGCGCGGTGGCGATCTCGAGGCGGCGCAGCATCCCGCCCGAGAGCGTGCGCGCGAGGCGGTCGAGCATGGGGGTCAGCTCCATCGTCTCGATCACCTGCTCGATCCGCTCGCGGCGGTCGCGCCTTGGCACACCCGTCACGCGGCCGTAGAAGTCGAGGTTCTCGTAAGCGGTGAGCGCTCCGTCGACCGAGATCGCCTGGGGGATGTAGCCGATGCTGGCGCGCACGGCGAGGCTGTCGCCACGGACGTCATAGCCGGCCACGAGCGCGCGGCCCTCGGTGGGCTCGAGCAGCGTGGTGAGCACGCGGATCGTGGTCGTCTTGCCCGCGCCGTTGGGCCCGAGCAGCCCGAACACCTCGCCGGGCGCCACCGCAAAGGAAACGCCGCCGACGGCGGTGACGTCGCCGAAGCGCACGACCAGGTCGTCGACGAGCACGGCCGGAGCGCTCATCGCGGCAGCACCTCCTGCGCCGGCCCCTCGGCCGGCCCGTCGGCGGGCGTCGCGGCAGGCGGGAACGTGCCCTCGCTGGCGGCGTCCAGGCCGCGTATCTTGCGGCGAACGCGCTTGCGCGTCTCGCACAGCTCCTCGTGCAGCTTGCCCAGCTCGGCCGCGCGCCTGCGTACCAGGTCCAGCTGGCGGTCGATGTGGCCGAGCGCCTCGGCCAGCAGCTCGCGGCGGCGCTCGGGGTCGACGTCCTCGCGGCGCAGCTGTGCGCGGACCTCCGCGCGCGCCTCCTCGGCGGTGAGCAGCGTTTTCAGCTCCTCCAGAGACACGCCGAGCAGTTCCTTCAGGCGCATGACCTCGCGCAGGCGATCCACCTCCGCTTCGCTGTAGATGCGGTGGCGCCCAGAGGGTCTGGCGGGCGCCTCCGCAAGCAATCCGATCTCCTCGTAGTAGCGGATGGTTCGCGGCGTGGTGCCCACGAGGCGGGCGACGTCGCCGATGCGCAGGCTGTCGAGTCGCTGTGCCGCGGGGGTCTCCTGCGGTGGTGGAATCGTCATCTCGCGCTCCCTCAGCGTGTCGCGGCAGGGACGGATGGGGGAGACACCTGGGCGTTGTGCTCTCCGGGACGGTTGACGCGCTCGGGCCTGCGCTCTGCATTGGCCGGATCTGAGGTCCGCTGCGCCTGCGCTTCGCGGTCGTCCTCGGCCGCGGTTGCGGCGAGCGTCGCCGCCACGCTGACGTGGCTCGGGCGCATCAGGCACACGGCGGCTCCCAGCAGCGAGGTCGCGGCCAGCACCCACAGCGCGACGTGCATGTTGGCGATGAACGGCGCGAGCTTCTGCTCAGAGAGGCCCTTGGCGAGGCCCGAGAAGACAGCGAACAGGGTTGCTTTGGGGACGGCCGAGGTGACGATTGCCAGCACGAACGCGATCGACAGCACCGCGCCGGTGTTCTGCACGAGCGTCCTTGCGCCCGCCGCGATCCCGCGCCGGTACGCCGGCACGGCGCCCATCATGGCGGCCGTGTTGGGGCTGTTGAACATGCCCGAGCCGACCCCCACGATCAGCAGCCACAGGCCGCTCTGCCAGTAGGGCGTGTGAACCTGGAGCGTGGTCATGGCGGCGAGCCCGGCGGCGCTGACGAGCATTCCGATGGCGGCCAGCGCGCGCGAGCCGTGGCGGTCCGCGTAGAGGCCGGCGATCGGCGAGGCGATCAGCATCCCGAGCGCCAGCGGGATCAGCTTGATCCCGGCCTGGATGGGCGAGTTGCTCTGGGCTCCCTGGAAGTAGAAGACGAACAGGAACATCAGCGCGAACCGGGCGAGGCCGTTGATGAATGCCGAGGCGGTCGCCGCCGCGAACAGGCGGCTGTTGAAGATGTGAAGGTCGAGCATCGGTGCCCGCGAGCGTCGCTCGATCAGCACCCATGCGGGCAGCAGCACGACCGCGGCGGCCAGACCCCCGATCACGATGGGGTCATTCCAGCCGCTCAGCCCACCGCGCGAGACGCCGAGCACCAGCCCGGTGAGCCCGACGACGAAGGTGGTGGTCCCCAGCACGTCATATCCGCGTACAGCATCCGGTTTGGCGAGCTCGCGCAGGATCAGCGCGCCCCATGCGGCGCCCGCAAGCGCGAGCGGCACGTTGAACCAGAAGACCCAGTGCCAGGAGATCGCCACAAGTGCGCCGCCGAGCACCGGCCCGAGCACCAGTCCGATGGCGGCCACCATCGTGTTGGCGCCCATCGCCAGGCCGAGCTGCTCCTTCGGAAACGCATCCGTGACCAGCGCGGCGGCGTTCGCGAACAGGAAGGACGAGCCTATGCCCTGCAGCACGCGCCAAAGGATGAGGACGGTCGCGTCGCTTGAGAATCCGGCTCCGAGCGAGGCCACCGCGAACACGAGGAAGCCGCCCACATAGGCGCGCTTGCGCCCGAACAGGTCGCTCAGGCGGCCGGCCGTCAACACCAGCACGGTGGCGGCGATGAGGTAGGCGAGGATGACCCACACGAGTGCCAGCAGGCTGGTGTGCAGCGAGCGCTCGAGGTCGGGCAGGGCGATGATCAGCGTGCCCGAGTTGGTCGCGGCCAGCAGCATTCCGAGGCTCGTGCACGACAGGGCCCACCACCTATAGCTCTCGTGCCCGGCTGCGACGCCGAAGCGCCGTCCCCCGTTTGAGACATTCTGTGCGATGGGGGCAGTGGACAATTGGCTGCGCTCCTCGGCCTCTGAGCCTGAAATTGACGTGAACGTAAGGATCATGATAGCAAGACCCCGACGCGGGATCGCCCCATGGGCGATCGGAGCGGCTGTGGGCGGCGGCGGTCGCGCCTGGCTGCCGAAGGAGGGCCGTCGGTGCTAGAACATGGGGCGATGGCCTCAACCGAGCACAAGGTCACCAAGTCCGAGCAGGAGTGGCGCGAACAGCTGACGCCAGCGCAGTACGACGTGTTGCGCAAGGCTGGCACCGAGCCTCCGTTCACGGGCGAGTACGTCTACAACAAGGCCTCCGGCGACTATCGCTGTGCGGCCTGTGGGGCGACGCTGTTCAGCGGGGATACCAAGTTCGAGTCGGGCACCGGTTGGCCGAGCTTCACCGAGCCGGCCGTCGCCGAGGCAGTCGAGCTGCGCCCCGACAACAGCCTGTTCATGCGGCGCACCGAGGTTCTCTGCCGCACATGCGGCGGACACCTGGGCCACGTGTTCGACGACGGCCCGGGACCGACCGGCGAGCGCTACTGCATCAACTCGGCGGCGCTGTCCTTCGCGCCGGCTGCCGAGCCGGGCGCGACCGGGTCCGCCGGCGACGGCGAGCCCGCCTAGCGCCTACCCGGCCGCCGCGATCGCATGATCATGTTCGATCAGTCCCGGCGGCTCTCCGAGCCGCTGCGCTGGGGGCGGCGCGAGAAGACGGCGGTCGCCGTGCTGCTGAGCTGCGTGCTGCTGGCCGCGATAGGGCTGGGCGCGTTTGCGCTGACCAGCGGCGCGCCCGCGCGACGCGACTGCGTGAGCGTGACCTTTGCGAGCACGCTCGGAGGAGCGGTGCTGCACGACTGCGGCTCGCAGGCCAGGAGCGTGTGTGCCTCCGGGGACTTCCACGGCATCGAACAGGAACTGCGGAGTGCCTGCAAAAGGGCCGGATTCCCGTTCAAGGGAGGCTGAGCGCCGCAGCCCCGACGGCCTGAAAAGGACCGTCTAGACAAATGTCGAAAGTCGCCGCCCAAGTGTTGGCCAGGGTGGCCCTAGGCGTGCCCTCCTCCTGCGGATTTCATACCGGGACTGCAAATTGGTGCGTCTCCGCCGCGTGCGCGGCCGGAGCGTGAACAGAAAAAAAACGTAGGGAACGGAGGCACATGACCTGGCTCTCATACCCAAGTTGGCTGAACGCGGGGGATAACGCGTGGCAGATGACCGCGGCGACGTTCGTGGGGCTGATGAGCCTCCCGGGCCTGGCGGTCCTGTACGGCGGCGTCATGCAGAAGCGCTGGTCGGTGAACAGCATGATGCTCACGTTCGTGGCGTTCTGCGTGACGTTGATCGTCTGGTGTCTGTGGGCGTTCAAGATGGGCTTCGGCCATCCGATCGCGCACAGCGGCTCCGGCGAGTTCGGGACCAAAGGCTTCTTTGGAACTTTCCTGGGCGAACCGGGCAGCGTCCTCAGCCACGTCGGCGAGGAGGGCCAGGCGGAAATCCAGTCGATCACGACCGGTCCTCCGTTCCACTTCCCCGAGGCCTCGCTCGTGTACTTCCAGTTCGTGTTCGCTGCGATCACGCCGATCCTGGCGCTCGGCTCGGTGCTCGGGCGCGTCAACCTGAAGGCGTGGATCCCGTACGTGGTGCTGTGGATCACGTGCGTCTATGCCGTCGACGCGTTCCTGTTGTGGGGCGGCGGCTACTTCGCCGCGCACGGAGCGCTGGACTACTCCGGTGGCTACGTGATCCACCTCTCCGCGGGGATCTCCGGGTTCGTGTTCGCCTGGGTGATCGGTCCACGCTTGCAGCGAGATCGAGAGGTCGATGCCCCGAACAACCTGCTGATGGTCGCGGTCGGGGCCGGGCTTCTGTGGCTCGGATGGAACGGCTTCAACGGCGGGGACTCCTACTACGCCGGCGCCGACGCCTCAGCAGCGGTGATCAACACCAACCTGTGTACGGCAGTGGCGATGATGACGTGGATCGCGTGGGACTACATCTACCGCGACAAGCCGTCGATGCTCGGTGCCGTCAACGGGATGATCACCGGCCTGGTCGGGATCACGCCCGCCGCCGGCTTCGTCAACGGCTGGGGAGCGATCATCATCGGGGTCGTCGATTCGACCATCGTGTGGATGGCGATCCGCTACCTCAGCCGAGCGCCGATGTTCAGACATGTCGACGATACCCTGGGGGTGATCTATACGCACGGTATCGCCGGTCTCGCGGGGGGTCTGCTTGTGGGGCTGCTGGCCGATCCGGCCGTCGTCGAGTACATCGGCGTGAAAGGGGCACCGAACCTACCGGGGTCCTCGGGGCTGATCATCGGCGGCAGCTGGACGCTCCTGCGCTGGCAGGCGGAGGCGGCGGCGTTCGTGATCGCGTGGACCGCGGTGGCCACGTTCATCATCTTGAAGTTCATAGGGATCTTCATACCGCTGCGAGTCACCGATGAGGAAGCCGAGATCGGCGATCATGCGATCCACGGCAACGAGGTGTACCCCGCGGACGTGCCCACGCTCGGTGGTTCGAGCGGGTCGACGTGGCGTCCCGACGCGGCGCCCGCCGGCGCGTAGGCAGAGAAGCCTGTCGGCCTGGACGCATCATCCCTACGGATGTGTTCAGGCCGACAGCGACAGTCAGCGGCCCCGCTTCGGCGGGGTCGCTGCTGTCACGCGACGGTCGCGACGGTCGACTGTCTGATGGGCGGCCGGGCCGGTAGGGGCCGGCGGGCAGGAGCAAGCGCCGCCGCCCGTCGGGCTCGCGACACGCTCACGGCGGGCACGAGCCGAGCGCAGGCCGGCAAGCCGACAGGAGGCCGGCAGGGGGTCTGATTCTCGCGGTGCCAGCGAGCCGGCGGCGCTAGGCCTGCTGTGCGAGGCCCACGGGACAGCTGACGCCGGTGCCGCCCAGGCCGCAGTAGCCGCCCGGGTTCTTGGCCAGATACTGCTGGTGGTAGTCCTCGGCGTAGTAGAACGGTCCGGCCGGGGCGACCTCGGTTGTGATCTCCCCGTGACCGGCTCGCGTGAGCATCTCCTGGTAGGCGGCCCTCGAAGCCTCAGCGGCCACGCGCTGGGCCTCACCCTGCCAGTAGAGAGCCGAGCGGTACTGCGTTCCGATGTCGTTGCCCTGGCGCATTCCCTGGGTTGGGTCGTGCCCCTCCCAGAACAGCTTCAGCATCTCCTGGAAGCTGGTGGCCGTGGTATCGAACGCGACCAGCACCGCCTCGGTGTGGCCGGTCTGCCCGGAGCAGACCTCCTGGTAGGTGGGGTTCGGGGTGAACCCGCCCGCGTAGCCGACGGCGGTCGTGTAGACGCCGTCAGCCTGCCAGAAGATGCGCTCGGCGCCCCAGAAGCATCCCATCCCGAAGATCGCCGTCTCGACGCCGTCGGGGAATGGCCCCTTCAGCGGCGTGCCGAGCACCTCGTGCCTCGCGGGCACCGGCATCTCCTCGGGGCGTCCCTTCAGAGCCGACTCCGCGGTCACCGGGCTCGCCTGCTTGCGGGTGAAGAGCATTGTGGCTCCTAGGGTAGCGCTCGCCCGAGCCAGTGCGGCAGGCCCGCGTGCTCGAAGATCGTCTCGAAGCGCATCCCCGCCTTTTCGAGCACGCGCCGCGACGCGCGGTTGGTGATGGCGGTGAAGCCCACCACCTCCGCGAGTCCCAGACGCCGGGCATGCGCCATGGCCGCAGTCGCCATCTCGGTGGCGTGGCCTTCGCCCCAGGAGTCCGATCGCACCGCGTACAGGAGCTCCACCGATCTCCTGCCGAGGATGGTCGTGCGGCGCAGGCCGCAGCGTCCCACGAACACTCCGCTGGACGTCTCGAAGAACAGCCACGGCCCGAACGACTCACGCTGCCAATGCAGCAGGTCGGTGGCGAGGATGGCGGATGCCTGTCGATCGGTGCGAGGACCGCCGTGGGCGCCCGGCCACAGTGTCGCGGCCACGGCGGGGTCGGCGAAGAGATCTCGATACAGGCCGGCGTGCTCCTGCCAGGGCCGTTCCAGGCGCAACCTCATCAATCGGGCTGGTGTCTGGAGCACGACCGCGGGGTCCCCTCGCAGCTAACGCGACTCGAGCACGAAGACGGGGATGTCGCGCGAGGTGCGCTGGTCGTAGTCGTCGAAGCCCGCGTACTGTTCGTTCATCTTGCGCCACAGATCGGCGCGCTCCTCGCCCTCGGCGACGCGCGAGTTCAGCAGCCGGTGCTGCCCACCGACCTCGACCTCACAGGCGGGGCTGTCCTTGAGGTTCAGCGCCCATGCCGGCGCTCGCTCGTTGCCGGCATTGGAGCCGATCACGACGAGCCTCTCGCCGTCGGCCAGGTAGACCACGGGCGCCGTGCGCTGCTGACCGGAGCGCCGCCCTGTCGTGGTGAGGAGCAGCACCGGAGCGCGGCCCCACGTCGCGCCGAGGCGACCGCGGGTGGCGCGATAGAGCGGGACGTTCATCTTGCCGACGCTCCGCAGAAGGCCCGCCGGCAGCGACATGGAAAAGCGCGAGAGGACGCGGTCGCTCGGCATGGGATGAAGTATCGCAGCGCGCCGGCGAGCGGGCACACAGAAAAGCCCTCCATGTGCGATCTTACGGCGGTGGCATTGATCCGGGCGAGTGCTCCCCTGAGCAGACAGCTTGAGCGTCTTCTGCCGTCGCGGCCGTTCAACGTGAGCTTCTGGGACGGTGGAGCGGTGGGGGCGACGGCCGCGGACGCGCCCACGTTCTTCGTGCGGCGGCCTTCGGCGCTTGCGCACTTCATTCGCGCGCCCGGCACCCTGGGCCTTGGCCGCGCATACGTCGACGGCTCGCTGGCCGTGGACGACCTCGATGCCGCGTTCGCCGTGGTCGACACGTGGGAGCCGCCTCCGATGCGCAACGGCGATCGTGTTCGGCTGGGCGCGGCGATCGTCGCAGCGGCGCTGCCGGGCGGGATTCCGCACCGGCCAAGCCTCGAGCTCATCCTTCGCGGCGAGCGTCACAGCATCGAGCGCGATGCTGCCGCGGTCCGCTACCACTACGACGTCGGCAACGACTTCTTCGCGCTGTTCCTGGACGAGTCGATGACCTACAGCTGCGCGATCTTCTCCAGGGGAGCGCAGACGCTCGAGGAGGCCCAGCGTGCAAAGCTCGATCTGGTCGCGGGCAAGCTCGATCTGAAGCCCGGAATGCGAGTGCTCGATGTCGGCTGCGGCTGGGGCAGCTTCGCAATCCATGCGGCCCGCAACTACGGTGTGACGGTCACCGGTGTGACGATCTCACCGGCCCAGGCGGAGCTCGCGCGTGAGAAGGTCGCCGAAGCCGGTCTCGGCGACGAGGTGGAGATACGCGTGGCGGACTATCGTCAGCTGCCGCGATCGTCATTCGACGCCATCGCAAGCATCGGCATGTCCGAGCACGTGGGCGACAGCCAGATCGACCTTTACGCACAGTCCCTGTTCACGCTGTTGCGGCCCGGCGGACTGCTGCTGAATCATGCGATCGCGGCGCTCGATCCCGACGACGAACCGCTGGAGGACCTCTTCTCGACGCGCTACGTGTTCCCGGACGGTGAGCCTCTGGCGCTGTCCCGTGTGCAACTCGCGCTCGAGCGAGCCGGCTTTCACAGTGAGCACATTGAGAGCTTCAGGGAGGACTACTCCGTCACGCTCGACCACTGGGCCAAACGGCTCGAGGAGCGCCTGGAGGAGGCCCGGGATCTCGCCGGCCCCGAGCGCACACGTGTCTGGAGGCTGTACCTGAGGGCGGCGCGACGCGGCTTCGATACCGGCCTTACGGCCGTTTATCAGGTGCGCGCGCGAAGGCCCGTCTGACGCGCGCTCGCGCCGGGGGCTAGAATGGGCGGGCCGCGCGGATGTAGCTCAGCTGGCTAGAGCGTCGCCTTGCCATGGCGAAGGTCGAGGGTTCGAATCCCTTCATCCGCTTTCAGTAAATGGCCTGCAAATTAGCGGGTTTTGGCTGTCAGGGTGGATAGCAAGTAGCCTCTCAGATCGTCGCGAGTACCATCCGTGAGTACCAAACACCACGCGTCGTGCAACGCTCGAGCACGATGGAAACGTGAGCCCGACAGGGGAGTTCGGTCGACCTCGACCTGTCGCGAGGCTTCGAGATCGTGCAAACGAGACAGGGATCGAGACTGTCCAGCACCCAGACGCCAAGACGGCGGGGGAGGGTCAGAAGCGGCAACGAGCTGGCATCGCATCCGGACGGATGGCCATGCTGAGCGGCCGTGGAGGACGAAGCCCTCGCAGGCGAGACGACGGACCCCGACGGCGAGCGGATTGTGCTGCTCGATGCGGTCTGGGCCGAGAAGATCGCACGCGACCATCCAGAGATCGGCGCGCATCTGTCCGCCGTTCTGCGGGCCGTGTCCACGCCGGATCACGTTGCTCCCGACCCGATCTTCGCGGACCGCACTCGCTACTACGCCCGCGGTGCCGGCCCGAGTCAATGGCTGCTGGTCGTCGTAAGCTATGAGCAGACGCCGGCGCGGATCGTCTCCGCGTTTGCCAACCGGAAGGATCCCAAGTCATGGAGCGCGTAAACATCACGATCGGGCCGTTGAGCTTCGATCACGCCGACTACGACGCGGATAGTGACGTGCTCTACCTGCATGTCGGCGCGCCCCAGCCAGCCGAGGGCGAGGAGACACCAGAGGGCCACGTCGTCCGCTATGCACCCGGAACCAGCCGCATCGTTGGCTTGACGGTGCTCGGCGCGCGACACGTCTTGGACCGCGATGGGCACCTTGCGGTTACGGTTCCCGAGACAGTCGAGACAACCGCGGAGCAACTCGCCCCCGCGCTCGCTGCTGTCTAACGAGCAGCGCACACGCCTGGGGGTGCACCGTGGTGCTGACGCCCGCGGGTCAAGGCTGAACCCGGTGGCGTCACCCCGTCCTTGTACGACACCCACGACGAAACTGAGGCGTCTTGTCCGGCGCGACCGAGACGACTGCTTTCGGTCCCGCCGAGGTCAAAGCAGGCGTGTCGCGGGCCCGCGTCGGGCCGAGTGCTCGTCGTCCGGACCGAGCGCGAGCGCCGTCCAAACTCAGACGCTC
>Ga0302326_10010713_pt1 | contig 19838 bp, 20 predicted proteins | sample Palsa_T0_3_FD_202264 | JGI IMG/M metagenome (GOLD analysis project Ga0302326, IMG submission 202264) | Peat permafrost microbial communities from Stordalen Mire near Abisko, Sweden - Palsa_T0_3 | ecosystem: Environmental > Terrestrial > Soil > Palsa > Peat permafrost | place: Sweden: Abisko...
GCCATAGGCTGTTTGTGCCGCAGGGCTGTACCCTCAGGAACACAGTCGGGTCAACGGTGAGAGGAAACAAGCAATGAGTACGCTTAGAGTAGGAATTGTCTGCTATGAGCAGATGAAGCGGCGGACCCTTGCTATTGCGCGTGGCGAAATGAAACCCGGGCCGCGTGATCCCAAGGTTTGGTTCACGTCGACCGAGAGTATGGCACGAATTCTATCCGCCAGGAACCGCGAGCTATTGGAGATCATTCGCAGAAATTCTCCCCAGTCGCTGGCGGAACTGGCGCAGCAGACCGGGCGTAAGAAGCCTAACCTCTCGCGTACCTTGAAGACGATGGAGCAATATGGTCTGGTCAAAGTTTCGCGCCACAATCGTCGCCTGGTTCCGAAGGTGGGCTACAGCCGGGTTGCGGTGGTCATGGAACTCAGCGCCTAACCCTCCCACCCGCTGACTTTGCTTGGGTGGGATTTTCAGTTGGGGCCCCCTGCCGATAAGCGGTGGTTCAGCGAATGACGCGCACAGGAATACCAAGCTTAAGCTTGCTCCATGCCTTCTCGGCCGTATAGACAGGGGCCTTAATAGCCACTCCAAGCGCAAGGCAAGCCCGGTCTCCGAGAGACAGGCCAAGCGACCGGGTCAGCACCACCAGACTGCCAGCAACCTTCGCGTGTTCCTCGCTTAAGGGCACGGCCTCTCGAATGGGACTCGTTGCGTCTTCCCATGCTTCGTCGGGGGACCATCCCCGGCTCACCAGCTTGGCTTGAACTTCGGCGAGGTTTACCGTGCTGCAGATGGCATTCGCCAGCAGCTCGGGTGTCAGTTTGTCCGCGCCCGATTCCTGGTTAATGATGGCAAGAATCGCCGAAGCATCAAGCACGATGCTATTCATGCTTCGCTGCCTCGCGGCGTTCGGCGAGCAGTTCCTCAACCAGGGACGTGCCGGGCTTCAGATACGTGCGCGCCCTTTGCTGTGCGCGCTGGATGCGGCGCTGCTGGGTGGTGATGCGCAGTTCGTCGTCCTGAACCGATAGCACGACTTCATCTCCAACTTCAATGCCGATCGCCTTACGAAAGGCCGCGGGGATGACAATTCGGCCGTTCTGGTTCACTCGCATTCGGGTTTCCCGTTCCATGTCACACTCCACAAAATATGACATAAGTATATCATGTTGTCACGTAGTGTAGGTCCTAAGTCGGGCATAAACAGGTGAATCCGCGCCGTGAGTGTGCCCTGATTGATCTGCTTCTGAGAAGTTGCTGTGAGAATCCCTATCCGGCGGCCCTTGGCCGAGTTTGCGATGAGCTGTGTCAGTTTGCCTGAGTCCTGGCGATAGAAGCCGATCAGGAGTTCTGCCATTTGTGGCGTGATTTTTCTCCAGCCAGCAGCGAAATGCAGCCGACGATGGGAAGAACGTTGGTTCTATAGCGCCTGGCTTCTCCCACGGCATTGACGACCATTCTGCACCGGACCTCGGCAGAAAGGAAGGCTGCAGTGTTCACAATTTTGGTATGCGAGTGAGCGATCCTTGCGGACTATGTTGCCTTCTCCAGGAGGGTGCTTGTGTGGGGACACGCAGGGCCAGGCAGCGGCCGAAATGTGCAGAGAAGCGAAGCGGCCAGGAAATCGTTGATTCGATCCCTGGCCGACTAGCGCGAGAAGATTCGTTGCAACGATCCCGGCTGCTGACGTTACTGCGTTAACCGCAAAATAACTCTGGCCGCAATCGTTTCGAATACTTGGGTCAGGTCAGCCGTGCATTGCGTCGAGGGACAGTTCTGCACATAAAAAAACTGTCCTAGTGGTTGATTTTGGTTGTAAGTGTAATAAGACGTCCACTGAGAAGAAGGATCGTTTGCAAGTTGTGCCAGGAAAGCTTGCGTGGTTGTGCTTACGCTATTGCCCAACCCGATGGTGTAAATATATGTGGGGACAGGGCTCTCGCTGCGCATAGCATTGGCCGTTTGAATGGCACGGTACTGGGCTTCAGCGGTGACGCCTTCTGGGCAAGTCGAGCCGCCGGCACATCGTGCGAAGTGCTCCGATCCATACTGCTGAGAGACAAAGTTTTTTACGATGTTCCCATTTATATCCTTGCAAATGTCCCCATTGGAGTCGTACGCCAAGCCGGCTGCGCAGCCGTCGTCCGTCAGCCCGGTATTGCACCAGCCCCATATAGTTGTGGGGCTGGTAGGATCCATGAAGGCGACGGCGTACGGATAACTTGAGTTATAATCAGCCCCTCCATAGTTGACAAGCGTTAAATTGCTGGGGTTACCGCCCTTTCCCCCACAATAAAATTTGTCCTGCGCGGCGTTCATCAAGCCGTCAGTCATATACACCAGAACTTTAATTACGTTCTGCCCTGGATTTATAGTGACGCTGGTGTTTTGCGCATCGGCGAGTGAGAGTGGCGGCCCCATGGTAGAACTCAGAACTTGTCCCGTACCCGCACCCGTGCCGAAAGTGCCGCCCACGAACTGCATGTTTTGGATAATACCCGGGTGGCCAGGAGTACCCGCAATCGGAACTTGGAAGCCGGTAGCGATGGGGAAGTTTACTGTTGCATTGTCAGAAAAGCTAATCAGCGCGACTTCGTCGAGCGAGTTGTCGAACATATCGACGAAGATTGGAACGGCACCCTGCAGTGCCTCCCCGCCGTCATCCCCAGTCACTTGTGGCGGGCAAGAAACAGTCCCACCGCACATTGACCCTGAGCGGTCCAGCACGATGGACATTACCAGCTTACCGCGGGTTGCCACTGCGGTGTCGCTGACGGGCACGGTTCTCCAATTCGAGAGGTAGCGCATGAAGAGGGTATTCACGTTGACTGTGGCCGACACCTGGACCTGCTGGTCGCCGTATTGATCGGTCGGGAAGGTGACAGTCGGCGTCGGAGCACCGTTGCCGTAATTGGCGTCAAATATGTTGGTGGCCAGCATCGAAGCAGTCGTGTGTCCTGACTGCAAGTTCTTCATGCCGGTAAGAGTTGCGCCATCCACAGCCGTCGAGAGCTTGGCCTTTGTGACATAGAGAATTCCCGAGTCGATGGCGAATCCTGCGAACAGTATCAGGATGGGCACAACCAGAGCGTAAATGATTATGGTTTGCCCTCGCTCATTCTTCACAATGCCGGCATTGCGCATATTCACACCCTCGTTAGTAATACGCCACGGCGTAAAACTGAGATGGCAGTACGTTTTTTCCCAAAAAGGTCGGTATCGGCGTGATGGGGCTGTAATTGTAGTAGATCTCAGTTGTGTAAATGGCCGATCCCGTGCCTTCCGTTGTCAGTGCGGTAACTGCCGCAGTGGGAAGAGTAGCATTCGAGGTTCCGCAGCCTGTTGTTCCTGAGACGCAGCCTACTCCACTTTTGCACGTGGCCCCGGAGAGCCCGCCAGCCGAAGCCTGGTTCAGGACTTGGATAGAGCCTGAGCCCATGTTTTGCACCTGTGTGACTATGACGCATCCGCTGGTGCTCATGTTCAGGTCGTTGCCAGCGTCCGAATCGATGGTTATCGCTATGTTCGAAAGAGAGGTTCCACCGCCACTTCGGGAAGCCATGCTGGAACCCTCGCCGACGAGGTTCTTCATAACCTGCACGTCGTAGATGGCTCGGCCGAAGTCAATTATCCCCAAAACGAAGACACACAGCACAATTAGCCCAAGCGTTACTTCTACCAGGGCTTGGCCCGCCTCTTCTGCATTCATCCTTGTCGCCATACGCCCCCTAACTTTGGCTCGGTGGAAACATTTCATTCTTAACAGACGAACTTACCGTTATGGTGTACCCGCTGGGAAAGAATCTGCTGATTGGTCCGGTCACGAAGCGATATGGGTAGGTCACGGTAATGACGATCAGATCATTCGGCCCCCCAGCACCACCAGATGGACATCCTCCGCCGAGATTGGTACACGTTATGCTGACGTCGCCAAGATTACCGCTGTTGATGAGGCCGTCGGAAGCGCCTTCGAGGGCCGCGATGATCGAGTCATACCTCGATTCAGAGCACGAGCCGGCACTGCCTATGCACTGTCCCGTGATGGCGTAGCGTCCCGCCTGCCGTACTGCATTCTGCAACGTCACCTTGGTAGAGTACATATTTCCAAACTCGATGGTTCCCCATACCAGTAAAAGAAAAATTCCAATTGAAAACGCAACCTCTACCAGCGCTTGACCAGAATCGTCTATTTTCCTCATTTGGCTAGGACCTCCTTTTGTCGGCCTGACGCCTCTTACTCATTGCCTTAACTGCCATGGGGCAAAAAAGCCCACAGCAGCGCCGTAGCGTACGCAAACTGCTGGAACTACATCGGCTTGTCAGCGTCGGACGGGAGATAGCAGCAACCACCCTGGCCGTGGAAGCAGACAAACCCGAAGTATTAGGCCGAAATCGCTCCGAAGCGTGTATCACTTCCAAGGAGCTAGAATAATTCGGGGCCCCAAAGCAGCCGCAGAAACGGCTCCCCTTAGTGCCTCGTACTGATTAGGCGGACGATTCAGGAGCGCGGCGGCCAGAAGCAAATGGATCAGAATTCGAACGTATTTTATTTCGACAACCTTAATCGATGCAACTGTTTTCCAGCATGGGACGCAACTATTTTTGCGCACTCATGTGGACGTTAATCCCACACCTCCGTTCGCTCAACCAGGGACAGCGTCCGTCTTCCACCTTTGGGCCGGACAAAACGCCACGTAGCCTAGCACTATAGCTGCATTTGCAGAAAGTGTGGCATGACTGAGAAACCTTTCTCGAACGAAAGTCACATTAATCGAAGTTACCTAAAGATCCCGCCCGATCATCATGGTCTTATAGAACGTCCGACGGGCGATCCGGGCACATTTTAGCCAGTATTAAGAGTGACCATTTGTTGCCCAAACTGCAAGACATTAAAGTGCTATTTACTCGCATGTTAATAGCCCAAAGGTCTTAATTATATTGGTAGCTTGCCCGCCTAGATGCATCTGGGAGAATGCGACGTTGCCGTCCTAGCCCGCATTATTCATGAAAATACTGAAAGTGGTTCTTTGGGCGGCGTGTGCGCGCTGAGAATGGTCGTCGCAGCGTGATGTTGGCTGCACGGGGGTTCTGATGGGCGTTGGAGTGTGGGAAAGGTGCGCGACGGCGGGTGGAGATCACCACCATTTCTGTAGCACTCATGGTCACGATCATGCTCTTCACCTTCGTCGCCCTTTACATTTTGCACATCTGAAGTAGTTATCCCCAACCCAGTCCCTTGTGCAGCTCGCTGGATTACGAGGTGTAAGATTTGTTATCATTTAGTTAGCATTGGGTGCGCGAGCGGAAATGAAATTGATTTCATACGCGGTATGGATACTTGGGGCAGTGATGGTGATCGCTTCGGTCGATGCCATACCCGATCCTCCCGCAGTGACTCCGCACACAGTCAATGTCATCTCGCGCCAGTGTGAGATCCGAGGAGGCTTCAGTGAGCCTCGTCTTGACTGCAATTCGCCCAGCATTTCTCGCCTCCAAGTCCGCTGGATCGCCTTCACACGCCCTTACGAGCCGAATCGTCCTAGTGATTGGGTTGCATTAACTGGACACGCGGCGGATCCATCTCCCCCGGCAGCTTAAGCCGACATACTCTCCTGAAAACTGATTGGCGCTAAAAGCGCGCCCTCTTCCTCAACGTTATTTTGCCGCGCGGGCGCGTACCCGTCTCTCCGAGACAGAAAGAAGAGGACAGTAATGAAAACTCTAGACGTTATCCGTGCATGGCGGAAGATTGTCAGGGGAGAGCGGCCCTCGCTTTCTCTCGAGATCACGCGCGAGTGCCCCCTGCGTTGCCCCGGATGCTATGCCTACGACGACGCGCATCTAGGCGGCGGTCTGACTTTGCGCGATCTCCACGATCGCACAGGGCAAGATCTGATCGACGGCGTTCTCGAGGTCGTCGACCGCCTCAAGCCTTTGCATGTATCGCTGGTGGGAGGTGACCCGCTGGTCCGGTATCGCGAGCTCGAGTCGATGATTCCGCTATTGCTTGATCGAGGAATCCACGTCCAAGTCGTCACAAGTGCATTCCGGCCCCTCCCACCGAGTTGGGCGACGCTGACTCACATTAGTGTCGTCGTATCGATTGACGGACTACAACCAGAGCACGATGTGCGACGCGCACCCGCAACGTACGATCGAATCCTGAAGAACATTGCGGGGCAGAAGATCACGATCCACTGCACTGTCACCGGGCAGATGATGAAACACCCAGGCTGCCTGAAAGAATTTCTGGAGTATTGGACTCCCAGGGCCGAAATCCAAAAGGTATGGTTCAGCTTGTTCACTCCGCAAATGGGAGATCGGCTGCCGGAAATGTTGCAACCACAGGAGCGCGCGCAGGCGATTGCCGACATGATCGCACTTCGGAAGGAATTTCCTAAGCTGGACATGGCGGAGGGGATGATTCGGCAGTTCGCCACACCTCCACAAAGTCCCGACGACTGTATTTTTGCTCTCACCACCCACACCCTGTCGGCAGACCTGAAAACGAAGATCGTTCCCTGTCAATTCGGAGGGAACCCGGATTGCGGGTCGTGCGGGTGCATTGCGTCCATGGGCTTGGCGGCCATAGCAGCTCACAAGCTGGGTGGCATCATCCCCGTGGGAGCCATATTCAAAACCTCAGTCAAGATTGGCCAGGCTCGAACCAAACGGGCTGCCCAACTACCGCCCGTCCCAGAAGTACTGCAGGAGCTGCCTTGAGAATGCAGATCGGATTGCCTGGAACCGGACAGTCACTGCAGCCCGAAAATCGCAGTCGACGGTCCCTTGAGCATGATTCTTGACGAACGTTCTCCAGTGCGGCGAGTCGAGGAGTCATGCAGATTTCTACGCAGTTTCGGCTCATCGCTGGCGTTTGTCGATCGAGCACGAGGAGGGCCTTCGGCCCTCCTCGGCTAAACCAGTTCCGTGCCATTACTTTTTTCTTCTGCAGTTTAGGGGTTGACGCTGCCTTGACCGCTCGTTGCTAGGATCGTGCCGAACAACTCGTGAGCTTCGCCAAAAACGCCAGCTGTGAAATAGAGAGTATTGACCGGACCACCGGAACCGCCGTTGCCGAACGCCAGCGCCCACAGACCGTTAATCCTGCAGATTGAGCGCGGCCGGATCAAACACCAGTCCGATGAAATTCCCGTTGTTGGGATTGAATGCCATACTCGTAGCGCTGCCAAAGTTCCCCATCAGCAAGTCACCGCTGAACGCACCGAAGTTCTGCGGAGCCTGTACTACCGCCCAAGGAGAGTTCATGTACACAATGTGAGGCAGGCGGCTGAGCAAATTGCCCTGGGTGTCGTAAATGTCGACGTCGCCGAATGTCAGTAGCTTGTCGATCCGGGATCCGGGCGGGGCTCGTTCCTACGACGCACTATCGGGGAACCTGTGTTAATGGATGCTCCGTCAACAATGTGTCGATGGACGACGTTTCGGTGTACGGGCGGTCGCAAGATAGTGTCGATGCCCAGCACGTACGAATCTTTGGCGGCTATGGCTCTCCATTCGCTTCGGCGGTATGGAACGGTTTGTCTTTAACAAGATTCACGCTCCGGGACTCCTGCGATGGAGTGCGGAACGGCGTCAATAACGCCCTGGCTATCCTTCCCGCGAGGCGTTTGGCTATGTGCCCAGCGATAGCGACCTATATCCGGCAACATGACTCTGTCCGACGTTGTGCTGAATCGTTGGTTTCTGAATGGTGTATATGACTTTGGCATTGCTTCCCTGGGGTCCTGGAGTAATCAATAACTTCACGGTGGAGAACGGCAGTTTTGCGAACCTCTACGTGAGCGATACGGGTTCCCCGGTGTGCGCATTTCTGTACGTGGTTGGAAGCGTGAACGACCTTAACAATCCCGTGGGCCCTTAAAGGAAAGCAAACCCGGTCCTGCATCATCCAGCCCTGAGGTTTCCTGACGCTGGGCAGAGCGCAAGAGGGAACGTACTTGATTCAAGTTTAATGTCTACTACCCCATGGGTAATCGCTCCCCAAAAGCCATGCGAATATAGCTTCCGCTCTTGCCTGCGAGCCGTGCTTACTTCAGCACCTGGGTGCTAAGATACCTCATGAACATTGACGAGATTGTTCAGCAGCTTCGACAAGAACGCAACAAGCTCGACGCTGCAATACAAGCCTTGGAGGGTGTCAGCGGCGGGTCATCAGCTACAGGCAAGCGCCGCGGTCGACCTCCGGGAACCGCTACCAAACAAGCAACCTCTGCTCCCGCGGAAGCGCACCATGTCGGCGGCCGCTCGGAAGCGTATCTCCGAAATGATGCGGAAACGCTGGGCGGAGCGTAAGAGGGCACAAAAGAAGTAGCCGGGCCATACAATCTTCGCTCCGACAGGCTGGCATTCGCTAACCTGTTCTTATTTTGGGAAACTCTTGCGCCGAGAGACCTTGCAGTGCCTCAGCAGATGACGGACCGGGCTACCTCGCCGGCGCCTCAGAAAGGGGTTGTTTTTTTGAAACAATAACTACACACTCGTCGTGTGCCTGTTTTCTGCAATTTGGAGATGCGTTTTTTGAGGGGTTTTTGGGAACGGGATTTCTACACTTCTTGCCGGTCAGGGTTGGGGATCGCATCCCTCCCTAATGGAAGCTTGTTACTTCTGACGAAGCGAGGGCTGTACGCGCCGCGATTGAGAAGCTTGTCATATCGCAATACTGTGGATAGACAGGACTCAATATCGAGTTTTCCTCTTCCGTATCGCCGAAGCGCCTTGAGCGCCTCCTTTTCAAATCGAGCTATGTTTGATTCCTTTTCTCTTGACTTTTTCAGTCTGAGCAACGTTCGCGGATCGCTCGTGGGGGGCACTCGAATTGCTGAGTACCATTCCCCGTCAGCTCCCAAGTAATTCTGATCGGATCTAACTAGAAGCTATCTAAAGAGGCACTGATCACGTCAACATGACGACGTCCTACAACCAGATCGCTGGGCGAAGCGTAGAGCGGCTGGCGGCACTAAGCGATGGCATCTTCGCGGTGGCGATGACGTTGCTGGTCCTGGATCTGCGCGCGCCCGCGGCTGAGGCGGTGCACAGCGAACGTGACCTTTGGCACGCCCTGGTTGTGCTGTCGCCACGAGTCGTCATGTACATGATGAGCTTCATGACCCTGGGAATCTTCTGGGTCGGGCAGCAAACCCAACTCAATCATCTGGCACGCTCCGACCGGAGCCTTTCGTGGATACACCTTGCGTTCCTGTTCGTGGTATCCATCACGCCGTTCTCAACGGCGCTGCTGGCGGAGTTCGTCAGGTACCGCCCCGCGCTCCTGGTCTACTGGCTGAACATTGCGCTATTAGGAGCTACCCTGTACTTCAGTTGGGTGTGTGCACTGGGGGCAGGGCTGGTGAAGCCGGACTTGCCTGCGGAGATTCAGGTTGCCATCAAGCGCCGCATCGTGATTGGGCAGTCGCTCTACGCGTTCGGGGCGCTGCTGTGCGTCTTCCTGAATACTTATTGGAGTATCGGGTTCATCGTTCTGGTACAACTCTACTATGCGATAGCGCCTCGCATTCCGGGACGCCGCCGGACGTGATAAAACGGTAGCCGTAGCCTGCACTGCGAAAGTCGAACTATGGCTGCCAACACCGACTACAAGTCCGTGGACGAATACATCTCAGCGCAGCCTGAGGAACTCCGGGATGCACTGAAGCTCGTGCGAAGCACCATCCGCAAAGCGGTGCCTGGAGTCGAGGAAGTGATCTCCTATAAGATGCCCACGTACAAACTGCGCGGCAGCCGCGTGCTCTACTTCGCCGGATGGAAGCAACACTATGCACTCTACGCCGCCACCGCTAGCGTCGTCGCCGCGTTCAAGCCGGAACTTGCACCATACGAGGTCGACAAGGGCACGATCCGCTTCCCGCTTTCGGCATCGGTTCCGGTGAAGCTGATCGAGCGGATCGCTAAGTTTCGCGCGAAGGAAGTCGTGGAACGCGAGGAGTCGAAGGCACCCGCACTTAAGAAGCGCTAGACCGGCTTCATGGCACCAGATGCGTGGAACCATTCATTACCGGATATGGGGCATCCAGCTGGTTGGGCTTCTTCTACTGGTCTGGACGGCGTTGCCGGTGCGGGCGCAAACTACTCCAGATCCAGAAGCCTGCAAGGGTAGTACCGTTGATCTTCAGGGAGCGGACTTCGCGCTGAAATCACGCGCTTTCCTGACGGAGTTGCAAAGCGCCGTCAAGGCAGAAGACAAAGCCAAAGTCGCTGCGATGATTTCTTACCCCTTGCTGGTGATTCACGGCAGCCGTAAGACGCGGATCAAAACCAAACAAGAGCTTCTGCACCAATACGATGCGATCTTTGACGCGCACGTTCGGCAGGCGATTGCGCAGCAATCGGCCAAGTGCCTGTTCGGCAACTACCAGGGAGCGATGATCGGCGACGGCGAGGTCTGGTTCCGCGAGCAGCCGAACGGGAGGATGAAAATCGTCACGGTAAATTCGAGCGCGGGCAGCCGATAGGGGGCGGCAAGAGCCACAGTTCTTAGCGCAAAGTCATTGACGATATCCCTAAGGGTCGAGGAAGAATTGTACCCGGATTCAATGTCCAAGTTTAAGCATTGCAGGAAGGAGTCCAGAATGAATCGGCTAGCAATGGTCCTAACGTTCTCAGCATTCGCAATTGCAGTGTGCGTGGGGCAAAGCGCTCCGGCGACGCAAGCGGACAGCGGTGCCAGCGGCAAGAGCATGCACGGCGTCATTTCTGTGAGTCTGGCGAAGTCCATTGACTCGAAGAAGCTGAAGGAAGGTGACGAAATCCCTACAAAAACCCTGGGCACGCTGCGCACCAGCGACGGGCTTACGATCCCGAGCGGGTCGAAGGTCGCCGGTCACGTAACGCAGGCGACCGCGCGCTCCAAGGGTGACCCTACGGCATCGCTGGGAATTGCCTTTGACAAGATCGAGGTGGCGGGGGGCAAAGACATGGCGATCAAGGGGACGCTACAAGCGGTGGGCCCCAATCCAAACGAGTCTGGTCCTGAAACCGGAGCGGCTGGAGGCAATAACATGAACGCAGGCAACGGTTCAACCGCAGCGGCAGGCACCGGACTTGGGCCGCAGGCGGCGCACGGCGGAGGCAAGATGCTGGATCCACACGCAACCGGCGTGGTTGGAATCAAGAACCTGCAACTCGACAACTCCGTGCTGACGTCGACGGGGAAGGAAGTGAAGCTGGATCAGGGGTCGCAGATGGTGATTAAGATCGAGTAGGGCAACTCCGATGAAAAACGGCGAAGTCCCTCGGCAGCTAAAGCCGCACTGACTTTGCGGCATTTACGGAGGGACTAAAGAGACTGTGTCGCAACCCAGTCTCGCCGCCCCCCGCGGCTCGTCTTTGTTTACTCCACTTGAACGGGGGCTCACGCCCCAGCGGCCGGCGGTGGAGAAAAATACGCCGTCGGCACAGCATCTAACTGCAACTCCAGGCCACCGATCGACTGCGCCGCCAGGTTGTAGACGAACGCCCAGACCGCGCCCATCACGAATCCGAGCACGCCATAGAACACCGGCATCAGCACAGCAAGGACGATTATCGCAACCATTCCGTGCTTCGGCTGACTTGGAGCCACGGCGGCACCGACAATGCCGAACACAAGGAAAAGGAATCCGACGAGGATTCCAATGACCGCGTGAACGATGGTGAAGATCTTGGCGCAGGAAAGCACGCCTATTGAACGCAGATGAAACATGGCTTCACCTCAGGCTTCTTTTTTGTACTTCGCAAACAGCTTGGCGTTGAACTGCTCACTTTGGCCCTTGGGAACACTTAGTGATTTCCATTCCGCGCCCTTCCAATGTTTGGCGAGGAAGGCGATTTGTCCGGTGTGATAGGCGCAATGGGAGACGGCGCGGTTGAGCGCCTGCAATACCGAATGCTGTTGGCCGCGGATGGTGACCGTACGCTCCAGGTCGTCAGGTTGCAGCGAGTTGATGGTGTCGAAGAGGAGCTGCCAGTTCTGCTCCCACCATTGCAACAGTTGGTCGCGCGTGGAGTCAGGGGTCGTGAGGAATTCCTGATCGCGATTGCGGTCGGGCTTCTCGCCGTCGGTGGTGAGGAAGCCGGTGAAACGCGAGCGCAGGTTGCCCGCCATGTGCTTCACGATGATGGCGACGCTGTTGGATTCCGGATCGGGCAGGGCGAAGAATTGCTCGTCGCTGAGCTGAACGATGGAGTCGTCGGCCAGGCGCTTGTGCCCGCGCAGGCCGCGGAAGACTTCGTCGAGATAATGGGCGCCGAGATCGGACATAACTATTTCCTCGTTTTGCTCCTGAACAACTGCGAAGTCGTCTCGTGGCCAGTCCCCCACGTCCCACAACGTCAGAGTCGTGTCGAGGATGTGGAAGTCGCAACCCTCCCGCAATGAAACCACCGGCAATTACAACAGCGTCGATGAAAAGAACGAATGGAAAGTTTCACAAGTCTAGCACGATGGCCGCGTCGGGAGCGGACTTGCGTGAGGACGGAGTGGACGAACTTGAGGGTATGTTGCGAGGCGAAGGTCTCCTCGTAAGAACAGCTGTCAGCTGCCAGTTGTCAGTAATAGCAGATCCCTCGATTCGCTGCGCTCCGCTCGGATGACAAACGACCGGGGCCAGTCACCAGGGACCAGGGGCCGGCAGAAGCAAACCGCGCTGCGTTGCACTGTCTCCACCTCCGAGCCCTGACGAAACTATTGCGCGGCGTGGCGAGTTGTTATAGAGTCACCGTCCATTACAAGTAATTTACTAGCGCAGGGATTTTACCTGAGATGAATCTGCTGTCCCAAGGCGAAATCGTCGGGTTGCTGACTCGCTGGGTAGTTCCCCTCTTCATCTTGTTTAATATTGTCGGCTGGTTAGGATTGCGGCAGCGCGAAACCAATCGCGCCCATCCGCCACTCACCGAACAAAACCTGTCCGACCTGGGGCGGGCGCTTTGGGCAGCGTGGCTGGCTGGCGTGTTAGGAGGACTCATCGTCCTGTGCGCCATGTTTCGATTCTGGCCACGGTTGTTGCAGAAGAACGCGATAACGTTCAGGACGATAGTGGTCGCCGGCATTATTGGAGCCGCTTTGGGGTTGGCACGGGGCGTTCTGCCGACCTTGCAAAGTTTCCGCGCGCGATCGGCGGTTATCCAAAGGCGCATTCTGTCAGCCCTGGTGATCTGCGCCGTGGCTGCGTCCCTTGCCTCTGGGGTGCTCTATTACAACTCGCAATCTCTGTTGCGAAGTGTGATCGCCTCCGCCTTCGCATGCATGTTGTTTGGCTATGTGGTCAGCCTGGTCTTCCAGCTTTGAGGGTGAAAGGGAATACAATGCGCGCACTTCTTCCGGCTCTTCTGCTGGTATCTGCTTCGGTTATGCTGGCGCAAACCCAACCGAAGCAGGTGATTCATCCCGGCGAAACCATATCCATAGCCTCTCCCGGGCTTACGACCGGCGACAAGATCAAAGTGGTGCTGAAACCGGTTGCCGAACCACCGGCCAAGAAGCCTGCCTGCCCGGACGAGGTGACCCTGGTACCGGCGCAGGTCGGAGTCCAAGGGTCTGGGCAGGCCACGATCTCGCTCGGAATTCCGCCCAACGCATGCCTCGGCGCTTACATGGTTACAGGCACAAAACAGAATGACCAGACCAAGGAGAATGGCGGCCTGGAAATTACTTCGCCGGAGTTCGTCAGCGTGGTGCAACCGCCGCCGGAGGTGACGACAATCTCTCCCAAGGCTCTGTTCCTGGACGACGGGCAGGGCAGCGGGCAGAACACGTCATACTTGATCAACTTCTTGGGGCCGAATTCTCTGAAAGCCGATGCAACGTACTCGCTCCGCTTCGCGGACTATGCCCTGGCCCCCTGCGCGCCGCCGGACGATGCCGCAGGACCTCCGCAGAACGGCCAGAGCTGTTTCGAGCAGAACAAGAAAGGTTCGCAGGATGGTCAGATCAGCTTTTTATTGAAAGGGCCAAGTTTTCTTCAGAACTTTGCCGGCAAGCAAGCGGTTTCGGTGCTGCTGAATGGAGCCGAGTCAGCGCGCCAGGACTTGATAGTGGTGAATGCGAGCAAGTCAACTCCGCGCACGTATGCGCTGGTGATTACTGCGGCGCTGGTTGGCCTCATCTATATCCTGCTAAGCGCAGGCGCCCGGGCGTTGCCGGTGAAGAGCCGCACAGGCAGCTACCTGCTGACCGCGCTTTTTATGGACGAGCAAACCCAAACCTATAGCTTGTCCAAATGCCAGTTTTACGCCTGGACCATAGCTGCGATCCTGGGCTACATCTTTTTCGCGGTGGCGCGAAGTATCATCCAGGGCGTCGCCGTCTTTCCGGATATTCCCGGTGGTCTGCCGGCGATTCTGCTGTACAGCGCCGGTACGAGCGTACTGGCAACTGGGATTACCGGCTCCAAAGGATCGAAAGGCGCCGGCGAGGTGCATCCCACACTGGCGGACTTCATTACCACGGGCGGGGTGGTTGCGCCGGAGCGGTTGCAGTTCGTGGTGTGGACGGCAGTCGGCGTCTTCACCTTTCTCACGATCGTGTTCAAGAGCGATCCGCTGACCGTATCGGATCTGCCGAAAATTCCCGATGGCTTTCTGCAATTGATGGGCATCAGTTCCGCCGGTTACCTGGCAGGCAAGCTGGCACGCAAAGCTGGCCCGGTGATCAAGGTGATATCGGTGACCAACGTCAATCCAATCGACTATGACCCGCCTGGCGCGGCTCCGGTGCCTACGGCCCTGACTCTCAATTTGCAGGGACAAAACCTGGATCCCAAGGCGACGATCAAAGTGGGTAGTACGGTGCTGCGGGGAGACCTGTTTACGATCACGCCCCCGACGGGGCAAGCGGCTGATCCGCAATCCGGTTTTTGCACCGAACTTAACGTGATCCTGAGGGACGCGGCAACTTTTGTCGTGGGGAAGCATACGCTTAGTTTGGTGAACAGCGATGGCCAAGCGGCGGATGTCGATTATCCCATCGGTCCGATGACCATTGAATCTGTCATAACACCTCCGCAGCAAGGCGATACGGTGGTTACGGGGAAAAGCTTCGTAGACGGGACGCAGTACCGGTGGTATACCGCGGCAGGCATACCGGCCGGAGCGCTGCAGGCGGCGGCGTTTGTCAGCGATACAAGGCTGACGGTTGGCCGGCCAGCCGATGCGACTCATAAGCTGACGCTCGTCAGTCCGAAGGGCCTGCGCGTACAACAGAGTTAACGCGGCCTCGCTGTAACAAGAGCAGGGCGCTGGTCGCGTGGCGATCATGGGTCCGGTCGCGAAGCGAACGAGCGCCGGGGATGAAAACACGAAAGCGAACTTGGCGCAAGATATTTTTTACGTATTTTTCTTGACATTCTGTTTAAGTAACCGCAATATCTTGTGATAGTACGATTGCCCATGCAACATATGGGCAAATTGTTTGGGCCCACTAAAAGTTTAACAATTCAAGGGAAACGTTCCACAAAGGAGGAATGTCCTATGGCAACGAAGAAGAAGGCCGCCAAGAAGGCTGCCAAGAAGAAAAAGCGGTAACTGATGCGGCGAGGCTACAGGCCTCGCTACCTTTTTGTACCAAGCAGGGCCTCCACAATTTTTGTCGCGGAGGCCCTTTCGCTTGCTCGCCATCACAATGTCTTAGCCAACGCCGGAGACGCGATTCCACCCAGCACCGCCCCACTGCGAAAACGCGACATTACTCCGGCCTTGACCGGCCCCGCCGGCTAAGGCGAGAGCTCCCACACCGTCCCTGCGTCGTACGTTCCACAGGACGAAGTCGTGCCGTAGAGGTTGCCTTGAGCATCCAGCGCCAAAGCACCTCCGGCAGGGAAATACTGATAATTGAAATAGACGAGGTCCTGGTATTGCCAACCCTGGCTGCCATACGACGCTTTGAAGATGTAGGCGTACACATAGGGTGGCCCTGAATCTGGTGTCCCATTACAACTGCCGCGGCAGCCCTGCGCGCCCCCTCCTGTGCCGTAGAGGTCGCCTGCCGCATCAACGGTGAGATTGTTCAGGATTTCAATGTTTCCATATGGGTGGTGGATTTGATACTCACTGAAAGCCCAGCCGCCAGGCGACCGCTGCAGCGTGAAAACCGGGCCCACGGAACCGTCGAAGTACCAAATGGCAATGCCGTAAAGATTGCCGGCGCCGTCCTGTCCGAGGTAGTTCGGATAATAGCCGTCGACTCCCGTTCCCTGAAAACTGTGGAGGACGCTCTCCGTCCAACCACTCCCCGACGGCGTTAGCTGGAAAACTACCCCAGAGCCGTAAGCGCCGCCACTCAATGCGGTTCCATACAGATTTCCGTCCTGGCCTACAAGCAAACTGCTGGTGTACGCTCCATCGGTTCCTCCCGTAAAGCTGTAAAGGACCTTCTCTGTCCAGCCTGCCGGCGAGGGCGTGAGCTCAAACACAGCACCGTACCCGTAGGCTCCTTCGCTCTCTGAGATGCCGTACAGGTTGCCTGCCGAGTCGAAGGCGGAAACGCCTGCGCGCCACGCGTCGGTATTTCCAGTAAATTGATAAATTATCTTCTCTGTCCAACTGCACAGGACAGTGAGGCAGGCGGTCGGCGCAGGTGTCAGGTTGTAAATCAGACCGCAGTACTCGCTCCCGTCACTACCGCAGTTCTGGATACCTCCCGACGCTCCGCCATAAAGAGATCCTTTCGGACCCACGATGACTCCACTTGGCGGGCTGCCCCCGTTGTAACCTCCGGCGAAACTGTACAGAGGATCAAGCACCCATCCAACCCAACGAGCCAGCTTGAACGCAAAACCGGAGCCATAGTTCCCGCCGCCGGTTGTTCCATAGAGGTTCCCTGCTTGGTCAATTGCAACGCCGTCGCCGCCGTGCGGTCCGCCTTCCCGGGCCGTGAAATTATGGAGGACCTCGACACCGCCCGTGAAGCACGTGGGGGGTGGATACGTGGTGGAGGCGCTGCCCAGAATGGTGAACGACTCCGAAGGGATCGTGCCAATCGTGTTCTCGTCGGCTTGCGACGGACAGCCTGAAGACTGGCATCCCGCGCCACTGTTCTCGTCCCAGTACACCGCGTCACCGCTTGGCACGCTCGCGTTCTGCAGGTTCAGCCAGTAGGTGCCGGCATTCAAGGCCGGGCCATTGAAGCTCGCCGTCTCGGTGCAGACGTAGTAGCCAAATTGATTCGTGGTGCAATTACTCTGGGTGAAGTTCACCGTCTGGTTGAAGTATCTGGTGCCTCCGTTGATTCCGGAGGTGATGGAAACTTCCGCCGAGGTCACCGTATCGCCGGGAAACAGCCATGCCCCGAAACTCATTCCGGTCACCGTAGCGCCGTCGTTTGCCAGGGCGATGCTGTCACTAACAACAAATCCAAAGTTAATTGTCCAGGCATCCGTATTGCCGTTGATGGGGCCGTTGTCGTAAACGTCATTGCTATCCAGCGGCCTGCGACGCAGCTTCTCGCGCGCAAACGCGGCAGGTTTGCCTGGCGCTTGCGGTTTGGCTGGATGGGCTAGCCGCGACGCGAACTGCGGCATTTTTGCCGCCTGCACCGCCGTCGGTGGAACTGAATTCTGCGCCCAGGCGGGAACGATGGCTACTGCAATCACCAACCCAGCGACTACCGCCAGAGAGACTGTGCGGAACAGTGAGCTGAAAAATTGCTCTTTGCTGTGCATCGGCTTGTCCTCCTGCCTTGCCACTCAAAAGGTGGGACCCAGAGAAAGAAACACGCGCGTGTGTGGCACTTAGGAAGGAAAAGGCCGAAGGTCCAATTTCTCGTGGCTTGGGCGCGACCGGAACCGGGCGGGAAAAAGGCCGGGGAGTCTCCTCCCTGTACACCAATAGAATTTCACGCCGCCGATAAAGAGTTTGTCAGTGACCCCTGCCGCTGTGGGACGTGACAGGGTTTGAGGCGCAGTCCCAGCCTACTTCTACAGTTCCGCCAGCGCGTGGTGCACCAGGTGAATGGCGATGGAGCCTTCGCCAACTGCCGAGGCCACGCGCTTGACGTTGCCGGAGCGAATATCGCCGACGGCAAAGACGCCCGGCAAGCTGGTCTCCAGCAGCAGTGGCGGACGCGAGAGCGGCCACTCCAACTCCTGCAAAGTAGCCCGGTCCAGATCGTGTCCGGTGAGGACGAATCCCTTGCTGTCGAGCGCAAGGCATCCCTTCAGCCAGTCGGTGTGGGGCGTAGCCCCGGTCATCACGAACACATGCCGGATATCGTGCGTCGAAGTTTCCCCGGTCTTCTTGTCCTGCCAGGTGACGCGCTCCAGGTGCTCGCCGCCGTCCAAGCCGACGATCTCCGTATGAAGGTGCAGCTCGACGACCGGATTCTCCTCGATGCGGCGAATCAAGTAACGCGACATGGTGTCTGACAACTGCCCGGAGCGCACTAGCATATGCACCTTGCGGGCGGTTTGCGACAGGAAGACCGCCGCTTGTCCCGCCGAGTTTCCCCCGCCGACAACGATGACGTCCTCGTTCCCGCAGAGCTGCGCCTCCATATTAGTAGCGCCGTAATAGACGCCCAGGCCTTCGAACTTCGCCAGGTTGCCGATCGTCGGTTTGTTGTACTGGACGCCGGCGGCGATGACCACCGCTCGCGTGGTCAGCGGCTTGCCTTGGTCCAGTACGACCTGGTAAGGACGCCGCTCACAGTGCAGACGCACGGCGCTGCGTGCAACCATCATTTGCGCGCCGAACTTCTGGGCCTGCGCCAGAGCGCGCGACGTCAGCTCGCTTCCCGAAATACCCATGGGGAAGCCGAGATAGTTTTCGATCTTCGAACTCGTTCCCGCCTGGCCGCCGGGGCTGGAGGTCTCGATCACCAGCACGTCCAGCCCCTCGGAAGCGGCATAAACCGCAGCCGCCAACCCGGAGGGACCTGCGCCGACAACGATCAGATCGCGCACCTGTGATTCGTCGATGTTGGCGTTCAATCCCAGACAGTCGGCCAGCTTGGCGATCGACGGATTGCGCAGCACGCTGCGTCCGTTGCAGATGACAACCGGAATTTCCTCGGGCTTGACCGAGAAGTGGTCCAGCAGTTCCTGCGATCTTTGGTCAGTGTCGAGGTCGACATAGACATACGGATGTCCGTTGCGGCCAAGGAATTCGCGCAAGACGAGGGTGCCGGACGAGTGGCGCGAGCCCAGCAGAATCGCGTTGCCGGCGCCCTGAGCAATCAGCGTCAGCCGCCGCAGGATGAAGGCGCGCATGAAAATTTCGCTCAACTCGGCATCTTTGGCCACCAGCGACCGTACGGCCTCGGCGCTGATCTGGAGAAACTCTCCGGCCTCGGCGACGCGGCCCCGCAGCAGATAGCGCTGGCCGCTGATCACGGCAAACTCGCCCGTAAAGCCGCCCGGTACGTGGGTGACGATGACGCGCTCGCCAGTGGGGCAGGGCTGCACGATGTCCAATCTTCCCGACAGCAGAACAAAGAACGGAACATTAGTGTCACCGGGCTCGAACAATATTTCGCCGGGCTGTACCTGCCGGATGGTGCCAAACGGACGGAGCCGGTCGATCTGCGCCGGCGTAAGGATGGGAAACGCTTCAGAACCAGGCTCGACGATTAGGGGTCTCGGCACAGCGGACATGGTTTGCTCCCGGAGAAAACAGTGTGAAGCGATGAACTGTAGATGAGATGGCGGCGGGCAAGGGTGCGGGCGTTCAGTGGCCAGTGGCTAGTGGTCAGTTGCGGAGAGATCGGCCGGGATGACACCTTCCCGGAGCGCAGATTCTGCGAGCGTGGATCAGGTGAGAAAGCCCGGCCGCACTGCCGTCTGCCTGTCCCTCGGGTTGAAAACCTTGATTCCCGATTTGAGTACCA
>Ga0302326_10010714_pt1 | contig 19837 bp, 14 predicted proteins | sample Palsa_T0_3_FD_202264 | JGI IMG/M metagenome (GOLD analysis project Ga0302326, IMG submission 202264) | Peat permafrost microbial communities from Stordalen Mire near Abisko, Sweden - Palsa_T0_3 | ecosystem: Environmental > Terrestrial > Soil > Palsa > Peat permafrost | place: Sweden: Abisko...
CGGTTCCAACTTCTCCATGCTGAGATGCTAGAATCCCAGCCGGGAGATTTGCAATGGCTCGCAATCGGCGCATCGGAATTCTGACCGGAGGAGGCGACGTCCCCGGTCTCAATGCTGTAATCAAGAGCGTTGTTTACCAGACCTCCGGCATGGGATATGAGGTTCTAGGCATCCGGCGAGGCTGGATGGGATTGACGCACTTACGGCCGGGCGTGGAAACCGATGCCTCCTGCATCTGGCCTTTGGACCGCTCCAACACGCGCGGGATCGACCGCACCGGCGGCACCTTTTTGCATAGCTCGCGCCTCAGCCCGACCCGGATGCGCCGCGCCCACGCGCCCGCGCACGTGGCCCCCGAAAAATTGAAATCGCTCGCGGTCGCGGAGGATCTTTTCGACTTCACGTCCGTGGTCCTCGACAATATCGCCCACCTGGGTCTGGACCATTTGGTAGTGATCGGCGGCGACGGAACGCTCAGTTTCACAAAGGCCTTGGATGCCAGAGGAGTGTCGCTCATCGCCATTCCCAAGACCATGGACAACGATGTGCAGGGAACCGAATATTGCATCGGGTTTTCCACGGCCATCACGCGGGCGAAGGAGTTAATCACCCGGCAGCGCACCACGCTGGGCTCGCACGAGCGCATCGGAATCTTCCGCATGTTCGGCCGCGACTCCGGCTTCACCGCCCTGCATACGGCATATGTCACTTCGGGCCGCTGCATCATCCCCGAGGCCCCCATCGATCTCGACCACCTCATTGAAATCCTGATGGAGGACAAGCGCAACAATCCCAGCCGCTATGCCTTTGTGATCGCTTCCGAGGGCGCTACCTGGCAGGGTCTCTCCGTTTCACAGTATGGCCAGTTGGACGCCTATGGCCACATCAAGAAAGCCGACATCGGCTACGCCCTCGGGGAAGAGATTGCCCGCCGCAGCGGCGAAGAGACCATGGTCAGCGATCTGACCTACGACCTGCGCAGCGGCGATCCCGATGCCGTGGATCAGATCGTGGCCATTACCTTCGCCAATGTGGCCGTGGATTTGATTCGCGAGGGAATTCACGGGCGGCTGGCTGCCGTGCAGGATGGCAAGTATGCTCACGCGCCTTTGCCCGATCCCAAGGTGGGTCCGCGCAAAGTCGATGTTCCCCGGATGTACAACCTGACGCGCTTCCGCCCGCACTACGCCGGCAGGATCGGCTCGCCGCTGTTGCTCACCCGCCTCCATCACGACTGAGCGGGCCCTTCGCAGGGTCAGCCCCGCTTCCAAACTCCTTACAGCTCTTCATCGGCTTCGATTTTTTGCTTCGAAGTCGTCCGCGAAGTGATGTGGAAGCCGATCCGGTTGACGTCCGCCAGAATGGACCGGCGAATCTCCGCGGGAAGGGAACACGGCGCGAAAACCCCCGCCTGATCGCGCGGGAAATGCTTCACGAACAGCGCCGCCACGCGCGCCGTGGCATAGGTAACCGGCGTCAACGAGAACCCTCGCTGGCGAATCTGATAGAGCGTGGGGAAGTTCACGTCGAAGCGGATCTCCACATTTTGTTCGCGCCGCGTGCCGCGAACCACCACGGCGGCGGCAAAGCGCGCGTTTTGCAGGATGCCCCGGTGGATCAGGCGCGCCACCTGCCGCGGGCTGTGCGTTTTCGGAAAGCGGGAGGAGATCAATCCGCGCGAACGCTGCAGTTTGCCCTGGCGGTACCAGCGCCGCAGGCGGTCCATTTCGTTTCCGCCGATTTTGGCGTCCATCTCGCGAACGTGGATCCGGTGAGGAATCGTGGCCACCTCGTCCTGCGCCGCCAGCACCACATTCACTTCGCCGATGGGAGCGGGAAAGCGGAAGCGCTCGCGTTCACCGAAGCGCTTGGCCCATTGAAACTTGCCGCCGCGCACCACGCGCGGGCGGGAGATGGCTTCGTCGTACAGCCCCTCGGCCGACCACTGCGATATAGGATCGTCGCTCTCAATGCTTTCATACAGGCGTATATAGATGGCTTCGACTTCCTCCAGGGTGTCCGCGGCGCGCGCCGCCAGCAGATTGGTCAGGCCCGGAGCGGCTCCCGCGGTAATCACAGCGGCGCGATTTTTCGCCGCGAAATCGTCCTGGTAGCGAAATTGCTCGGGCTTGAACGGATTCCGGGTAATGTGCGTCGAAAGATCCAGGTAGTGCGCGCGCAGGCGCAGCGCCGCGCGCATGACAATCTCATTCAGCACCGCGTGCGAGGCGTTGACCAGCAGGTGGCTGCCCCGCGCCGCGCGCACGATCCCCCACAGGTTGCGCGCGTTCACCTCCACCACCGGCAGGGAGCTTTTCTTCCCCAGGAAGCGCCGCGCGCGCTCCGGGTCTTTGTCTCCGCAGGTGACCTGATGGCCCTGACGGGCCAGGAGTTGTGCAAGGAAGGCGCCGGTCGCGCCGGTGCCCAGAACGAAGATGCGCATCGGTCGGCCACTCTATCACAAACGCTCCGCAAGCCCCCATTCCCGCGCGGAGCGTGTTGCTTGGAGGCAAGGGTGCCCCGCCGTCTTCCCTCGCCACGCTGGTAATGCGTTGCGAGGTGCGCGAGAATGGTGCGCGAGAATGGCGCCCGGCGGATCGGCCGGTGGCGCGGCTGGGGTTGCGGGCGTGGGTGGGGAAGTGCGATGGCGGATGAAGAGCCGGAACCAAAATTATTCACTTTGACCGAAGCGGAGCGTACCCGGCGTGAAATCGAGCCCGTGCTCATTGAGGCCGTGGAGGCGCGTCGAAAAATCGCCCCGCTGGACGAAGAGTTGGGCGCGCTGGCGGCCCGTATTCAATGGACCGGAGGCATGGTGGTGGCCTACGAACATGCCGCGCGCGTGCGTTTTGAGCGCGATCAGCTTGCCGAGTCCCTCAAGACCGCCATCGAGAGGATTCAATCCACCGGATGCGTGATCAAGGATCTGGACATCGGCCTGCTGGATTTCCCGGCGATGATCAATAACCAGGAAGTCTACCTCTGCTGGCGCCTGGGGGAAGAGCGCATCCGCTTTTATCACGGCCAGGAAGAAGGTTTTGCCGGGCGCAAGCCCCTCGACCCCGGCGATTCCGGCCCGCAGAATCCCATACAGTAGAGGCCCCGTTGCGCTGATCCGTACAGTAAAAATTGTTTCGGCGCTTTCAAGCGCGCCCGCGAAAGGATCTTTTTGAGCGAAGAAATCACCAATCGCCTTGTGAACGCCGCCAGCCCCTACCTGCGTTCGGCGGCGCATCAGCCGGTGGATTGGCACGAATGGGGCGCGGAGGCCTTCGCGCACGCCAGCGCCGAAGACAAGCCCATCCTTCTGGACATCGGCGCGGTGTGGTGCCACTGGTGCCACGTGATCGACCGCGAAAGCTACGACGATCCCGAGCTGGCCGGGTTGATCAATCGCCTGTTCATTCCCGTCAAGGTGGATCGCGATGAACGCCCCGATGTGGACGCGCGCTACCAGGTGGCCGTCAGCGCCATTTCCGGCCAGGGCGGATGGCCGCTCACGGGATTTTTGCTTCCCGATGGCCGGCCGTTTTTTGGCGGAACCTATTTTCCTCCCGAGGACGCCATGGGCCGCCCGAGCTTCCGGCGCGTCCTGGAAACCATTGCCGACGCTTACCGCACGCGCCGCGACGACGTCGAGCGCGCGGCAGGTTCGCTGCTCGAGGCCGTCTCCAAAGCGGAAATGTTTGCCGGCGCTCGCGGTGACTGGAGCCCCGCCTTGCTGGACGCGCAGATCGCCGCCATCGTTGCGCGCTTCGATCCCGGTTACGGAGGCTTCGGCCATGGGCCGAAATTTCCCAATGCCGGGGCCCTCGACCTTCTTCTCGATCATCATCAGGCTGCGCGCGACCTGCAATCGCTGCTGGTGGCGCGCACCACGCTCGACAAAATGGCGCGCGGCGGCGTCTACGATCAACTGGCCGGCGGGTTCCATCGCTACTCGGTGGACGAGCGCTGGCTGGTGCCGCATTTCGAAAAGATGTCTTACGACAATTCCGAACTCCTGAAGAATTACCTGCACGCCTACCTGGTGACCGGCTCGGTTTTTTTCCGCGAGATCGCCGAAGGGATCATCGCCTGGGTCAACCGCACGCTGTCCGATCGGGAGCGCGGCGGATTCTACGCCAGCCAGGATGCCGACATCTCTCTGGACGACGATGGCGACTACTTCACCTGGACCTTGGACGAAGTTCGTGCTGTGTTACCCGCTGAAGAGTCTCGCGTCATCGAGCTGCACTACGATGTAGGCCCCCACGGGGAGATGCATCACAATCCCGCGAAAAACGTGCTATGGGTCGCCCGCGAACCGGCGGAGATCGCCGAGACGCTGAAAAAGACCAAGGACGAAGTGCAGCAAATCATCGCCGACGCCAAACTCCGCCTGCTCGAAGCGCGCGACCGTCGCCCCACGCCCTTCGTGGACACCACCTGCTATACCAGTTGGAACGCCATGTTCATCTCCGCCTACCTGGACGCTGCCAACGTGCTGCAAGATGAGCAGGGGCGCGAGTGCCGGGCCTTTGCCCTGCGCACGCTCGACAGATTTCTCGCCGAGGGTTGGGACGGCTCGCGCGGCTTCACGCATCGCCTGGGCGCCCGCCTGGAAGGCACGCTGGACGATCAAGCCTTCATGGCCTCCGCCTTGCTCGACGGTTTCGAGGCCACTCTGGACCCGCGCTACTTCGACGCCGCGGAGAACGCCGCCAAACTCATTCTCAAGGAATACGCCGATCGGGAAGGCGGAGGATTCTTCGACCGCGCCTCCGACGCGCCGCCGATGGGCGGCCTCGACGTGCGGCGCAAGCCCTTGCAGGATTCTCCCACGCCGGGCGGAAACCCGGTCGCGGCGATGCTCCTGGACCGGCTCTACGCCTATACCGGTCAAAAGATTTATCGCGAGCAAGCCCAGGCCACTCTGGAGACGTTTGCCGGCGCCGCACCGGACTACGGTCTGTTTGCGGCGACCTACGGCTTGGCCACGGTGCTCCATGCGCGCCACCCCCTGCAAATGATTGTCACCGGCCCGGCCGGCGATGAAGCGGCATACCGGTTGCTTCTCGCGTCCTCCTCTTATTACCGCTTTGGCAAGGCCGTCCTTCGTCTCACGCCCGAGCGCCTTGCCGGTGACGCTCTCCCGGCAGCTCTGCGGGAAACTCTCCCCCATCTGCGGGCCGATGTGGCGCAGGTTTTCGTTTGTGTGGGTGGCACGTGTTATCCGCCGGTGGATACGCCGGAGAAGCTCTGGGAGCTCCTGGCGCAGGCCGGAGCCGCGGCCGGCGCGTCGGCGCGATAATTGCGCCGATTCGCCATTCTCTAAACGGCTGCAGGTGTTCCGATCTCGACACTATCCCTTTCAAGACCCCGCGTTTGGGAGCCAGTTGGCGGATGTTAGAATTATTTTTTGAGGTGAGGCCACTTGCCCCCCCTGAGTAGTCTCAGCATGTTTTCGCTGTTGGCCGGCATCACCCTGCTGGTGTTGGTGGTGCTTTCCGAACGCTATTGGTTCCTGCAAGGGTGGCGGCTGGGCGCGCGCTGCAAGCAGCCCGGCCTGCGATATCTGATCCGTTCCGCGACGGTGTTGATTTTTGGTCTGCTGGTTGTTGGGCTGTTTCTGGATATTCCCCTCTGGCGTTCACGGATTATGTGGCGCAGCTCCAAAGGCACCGCCATTGCCGCACTGTGGATATCGAGCGCCCTGCTTGCCTATCTCGCGGTCTGCGCGGTCGGTGCGATCGCCTGGGTTTGGCGGAAAGCGCGCCGCGAAGCACCCTCCGCCGAGCGGCAGGCGTTGGATCTCCACCGGCGGCATTTCGTGCATGGGGTCACTGTCCTTGCCGCCGCCCTCCCGTTTGGCGGGGCTGCCTATGGCTTTCTGATTGGGCGCGAGCGCTTCTATGTCCGCGAAGTGGAGCTGCCCATCAGCGGCTTGCCGCCGGCGCTGGAGGGCATGCGCATCACGCAGTTGAGCGACCTGCATATGAGCAGTTATTTTTCTCCGGCTGACGCCCGCCGCGCCGTGGGCATGGCCAATGAGCTCAACGCCGACATGGTTGTCGTCACCGGCGATTTCATCACCGCGGCGGGCGATCCTCTGGAGACTTGCGTCGCGGAACTTTCGCAGTTGCGCGCTCCCCTGGGCGTCTGGGGCTGCAACGGGAATCATGAGATCTACGCGCACGTTCAGGCGGAGGCTGCCAGGCTGTTCCATCGCTACGGCATGTACCTGCTGCGCCAGGAAAGAGTGGAGCTGGTCCACCATGGCCAGCCGTTCAATCTGATCGGCGTGGACTATCGCCCTTCCATCTATGAAAACGGCGGCCTGCTCCCGATGCTGGCGGATATCCGGCATTTGGTGCGTCGCGACGTCCCCAACATCCTGCTCTCCCACAACCCCAACACGTTTCCCTCCGCCGCCGAGTTCGGAATCGAGTTGAGTCTGGCCGGACACACCCACGGAGGGCAAGTCCGCGTGGAAATTCTCGATCACTCCTGGAGTCCCGCGCGGTTTTTCACGCGCTATGTAGCGGGGCCTTACCGCCGGCCGCTGGGCGGCTCGGCGAATCTTTCGGATGAAACGCTTTGGTCCCAGGCGCCTGCCGCTCCCGCCTCCTTGATTTACGTCAATCGCGGCTTGGGGACCATTGGCGCTCCCGTTCGCATCGGCGTCCCTCCCGAAATCTCGCATTTCACACTCCACCGCGCGTAGCGCTCTCCACCTGTAGAAGGCCCGATCGCCGGGTTTCCGCTCCCGACGTTGCGGCGCTTGGCACGCGGTGCCATAATACGCGCGTACGTAAATCGATTGCGTCGTCTGTCGCGGGACGTTTTGCAATCCCATCGCATTTGCGAGACGGACGAGCGTGGGGGAAACGCATGGCTATTCGAGACCTCTGGCTCGACAAGCGATTGGCGGCCGCCGGAAAAAACGGCAGCCGCAATGTAACGCAGATGCACATGGCGCGGCAGGGTGTCATCAGCGAGGAGATGGAGTTCATCGCCAAGCGCGAGAAGCTCGATCCCGAGGTGGTGCGCAGCGAGGTGGCCCGCGGCCGCGGCATCATCCCCGCCAACGTCAATCACCGCTCTCTCGAACCCATGGCCATTGGCGTGGGCTTCCGTTGCAAGATCAACGCCAATATCGGCAATTCCGCGGTCACTTCGGAAATCGCCCAGGAGCTTGAGAAATTGCATCGCGCCGTGCACTACGGTTCCGACACGGTGATGGATCTTTCCACCGGCGGCGATATCCCCACGATTCGCCGCGCGATCATCGAGGCTTCCCCCGTCCCGGTCGGCACCGTGCCCATCTACGAAGCGATCTCGCGCGTGAAGCGCACCGAGGACGTGACCCCGGAATTGATGCTTGAAGTCATCGAAGAGCAGGCCGAGCAGGGCGTGGACTATATGACCATTCACGCCGGCGTGATGCGCAAGTTCCTGCCGCTGGTGCGCAACCGCATTACCGGCATCGTCAGCCGCGGCGGCGCGCTGATGGCCCAGTGGATGACCGCGCATAACCGCGACAATTTCCTCTACGAGCGCTTTGACGACATTTGCAAGATTTTCAAGAAGCACGACGTCAGTTTTTCCCTGGGCGACGGCTTGCGGCCCGGTTCCATTGCCGATGCCAGCGACGCCGCGCAGTTCGGTGAATTGGAAGTGTTGGGCGAGCTGACCAAGAAGGCCTGGGAGCACGACATCCAGGTCATGATCGAAGGGCCTGGGCACATCCCCATGGACCAGATCGAGCTGCAGGTGAAAAAGGAAATGGAGCTGTGCTACGAAGCTCCTTTCTACACCCTGGGACCCCTGGTGATCGACATCGCCCCCGGCTACGACCACATCACCAGCGCCATCGGCGCGGCCATGATCGGCTGGTACGGCGCCTCCATGCTCTGCTACGTGACCCCCAAGGAGCATCTGGGATTGCCCAACGCCGAAGACGTCAAGCAGGGTGTGTTGGCCTACAAAATTGCCGCGCATGCCGCGGACGTGGCCCGTCACCGCCCCGGTGCGCGGGACCGCGACGACGCGCTCTCCTACGCCCGCTTTCTTTTCGACTGGAACAAGCAGTTCGAGCTGTCTCTCGATCCGGAAACCGCGCGCGCCATGCACGACGAGACGCTCCCCGACGATTTCTACAAGGAAGCCAAGTTCTGCTCCATGTGCGGTCCGAAGTTCTGTTCCATGAACATCACCCAGGTCGCCGAGGCCATCGGCGGAATGGACCAGACCCAGCGGGAGCAGCGTTTCGCGCAACTCCTCGCCAAAGTCGAGAAGTAAGCGCGGACCTTTCGCGTTAAAGTGTCGGAAAAACATTCCAGAAATCGGAGGATTTCCCTATGGCAATCAGTTCGGCATTGTTGGGCGAATACGATCACGAAATGGCCAAGGCCCGCGAAGCTCTGCAGCGCGTCCCGGACGGAAAGTTCGATTGGAAACCGCACACCAAGTCCATGTCCATGGGGAAGCTGGCGGCGCATATCGCGCAATTTCCTTCCTGGGCCAAGATGACCATGGAATCTCCGCAGCTCGATGTTGCGCCGGTCGGCGGCCAGCCGGTGCCGCAGCCGGAATTGAAGTCTCGCGAGCAGGTGCTGGCATTTTTCGATCAATCGGTTCCGGCGGCCCGCGCGGCGATCGCCGCCGCGAGCGATCAAAGCATGATGGAGCCTTGGGCGTTGCTATCCGGAGGGAAGACCATCTTCAGCATGCCGCGCGTGGCCGTGCTGCGCGGCATGATCATGAATCATATGATCCACCACCGCGCGCAGTTGGGCGTCTACCTGCGTCTCAACGATATTCCTGTGCCGGCCACCTACGGACCGTCGGCCGACGAAGGCAATATGTAGGAGTAGGACCCGTGGCCGAAACCGCGCAATTCGAGGCTCTCCGCCAGGAGTTTAACCGCTGGGCCCAGGCTGGGCGCGGAGAGGGCATGGAGCAGGAACATCTGCCCATTGTTCTTCCGGTGCTCGACCTCATGCGGCTTGATCCCGAAGATAATGTGCTCGATGTGGGCTGCGGCGCGGGCTGGCTGGTGCGCCTGCTTGCCGAACAGGTTCCCGAGGGGCGGGTCATCGGCCTGGACATCTCCGATGAGATGATCCGTCACGCGCGGCATCGTCACGTCGAGATCGAGAACGCCATGTTTGCGATCGGCGAAGCGGAGGAGATTCCCTGGGACGGCGGGTTCTTCACCCGCGTCATTTCCGTGGAGTCCGCCTATTACTGGCCGGACCCCTTGCGCGCCCTGCGGGAGATCTTTCGCGTGTTGCGCGAGGGCGGCTCAGCGTGGGCGCTCATCAACTATTACGCCGACAATCCCCATTGCCGCCAGTGGGCCGATGTTCTAAGCGTCCCGGCACTGCTGCGGTCCGCCGAAGAATGGGCGGCCATGTTCCGCGAAGTGGGCTTCGCCGATGTCGCGCACCAGCGCATCCCCGATCCCACACCGGCGCCGGAGAATTACACCGGACGCTGGTTTCAGGATGCCGCGCAATTGCGAGCTTTCCGCGAGGCTGGCGCCTTGCTGGTCCGTGGCACAAAGCCTATACTCTAGGATCATTGCGGGGTTATGACGGAGCGCCTTGTAATCTAGGCTCCCGAAAGCCCCCGCGGTCTGTGGGATTTTTTCCTCAGAGATAGTCGTAAAATTCACGCGCCAGTGCATTTCCCGATTTTTTAACGGAGCCGCAACCGGCGCCTGGAACCAGCCCGAGGCGAAAAAAACGATGGGGACTCAGCAAGCCGCGACCAAGACGATCGAGATCAAGCTGGCGCATTCGCCGGATTCCGACGATGCCTTCATGTTCTATGCCCTGGCTACCAATCGCGTCAAGGCCGCGGGGATAAAGTTCACGCACGTCCTCTCGGACATCGAGTCGCTCAATCAGGCCGCCGACCGCGAAACCTACGACGTCACCGCCATCAGCTTTTCGGCCTACGCCTACCTGCGCGATAAATACATCCTGCTCGATTGCGGCGCCAGTTTTGGCGAGGGCTACGGCCCGATTGTCGTGTCTACGCGCCCCATGAAGCGCCAGGACCTGGCTGGAATCCGCCTCGGCGTTCCGGGCCTGCGCACTTCGGCGTATCTCACGATGCGCCTGTACGAGCCCAACTTTGAGGCCGTGCCGATTCCTTTCGATCAGATCATCGATGCCGTGCGCGCCGGCACCGTGGACGCGGGCCTGCTCATTCACGAAGGCCAGCTCCTTTTTCCGCAGCTGGGTTTGCAAAAGGTTGTGGACCTGGGCCAGTGGTGGCAGGAGAAAACCAAACTGCCATTGCCCCTTGGCGGAAACGCCATCCGCAGGGCGCTGGGTCCGGAGTTGAGCCGGCGCGTCGCCCGCGCCATCCGCGAAAGCGTGGCCTATGGGTTGGAACATCGCGCCGAGGCCCTCGAGTACGCCATGCAATTCGCGCGCGACATGGACCCAGAAATCGCCGACAAGTTTGTGGGCATGTACGTGAACCGCTGGACGCTGGGATATGGCGAGCGCGGCCGCCTGGCTGTCCAGGAGCTGCTGGATCGCGGTTTCCATGCCGGGCTGATTCCCGGACCCGCCACGGCGGAGTTTTTGGACGAATTGCCGAAATGACATGGCCCGCGGTCTTTTGTAAAAACCGCGGTCCTTTGTAAAATGGATCCGGGGTTGGTTTGCGCCAGTCGCTCGTATCGGTGACCAATCGTTTGAGTCCGTGACCAGCCGCTTGTAGTAGTGAAAGGTTAGCCCTTCTTACAAAATTCTCTTCCAGAGCTCGCCGTTCAAGCCGTCTTTTCTGGACGAATCCCCGGATTTTGCGTTTGCCCCCGCGCCGGTTTCCGCCCAAACCATACCCGTGGCAAGTTCGCGCAACCGCGCGGGATTGGCGTATGGGAAACTGTGCCGGAGCAGGCCAAAATACAGACTGGCGCGGGAACACGCATAACGCCATGAGCCATTCTATGGATCATTCCACGGACCGGGGAGAACCAATTCGCGCGGAACTGCTCGAGCGGATGCGCCAGCGCATCCTGCTGCTGGATGGCGCCATGGGCACCATGGTTCAGGCGCGCCGCCTGAGCGAAGCCGACTACCGTGGCAAGGAGTTCGCGGGACATTCCAAGGATCTGCGCCTCAACATCGACGCGCTGAATCTTTCCCAGCCAAGGATCATCGAGGAGATTCACCGGCAATATCTGGATGCCGGCGCCGATATCATCGAGACCAATACATTCAGTTCCAACGCCATCTCCATGACCGAATACGGCCTGGAGAATCGCGTGGCGGACCTGAACTTCGCCGCCGCGCAGACCGCCCGCCGCGCCGTGGACGGCTTCCTCGCGTCTTCCGGCGGGCGCCGCTGTTTTGTCGCCGGGTCCATGGGCCCTACGGCGCGCACCGCCTCGGTTTCGCAAGACGTGGCCAATCCCGCCGCCCGCGGAGTGACTTTCGACCAATTGCGCGATGCCTACGCCGCGCAGGCCCGCGCCCTCGTCGAGGGCGGCGTGGACCTGCTCCTGCTCGAAACTGTCTTCGACACGCTCAACGCCAAAGCCGCGCTGTTTGGCTTGGAGGAGTATTTCCAGGCCGCTGGCCGGCGCGTTCCAGTCATCGTCTCGGTCACCATCGTGGACCGCAGCGGACGCACGCTCTCCGGCCAGACGGTGGAGGCCTTCTGGATTTCGGTTTCGCACATGCCGCTGCTGGCGGTGGGAATGAACTGCGCGCTGGGCGCCAGGCAGATGCGGCCCTTCATCGAGGAGCTCTCGCGGCTGGCGCCCATTCCCGTGGTGTGCTACCCCAACGCCGGCCTGCCCAACGCCTTTGGCGGGTTTGACGAAACGCCCGAGCGCATGGCCGCCGATCTGGGCGAGTTCGCGCGCAGCGGCTGGCTGAACGTCGCGGGCGGCTGCTGCGGCTCGACCCCCGAACATATTCGCGCCATCGGCGAAGCCGTGCGCGGCCTGCCGCCGCGGGTTCCGCCGCCGCCTTCCACGTTTTCGCGCTTCAGCGGCCTGGAAGCGCTGGTGATTCGCCCGGACACCAACTTCGTCAACGTCGGCGAGCGCACCAACGTGACCGGCTCGCCCAAGTTTGCCGAGCTGATCCGCAAGGGCGATTACGAAAAGGGATTGGCCGTGGCGCGCCAGCAGGTGGAGGGCGGAGCGCAGATGATCGACGTCAACATGGACGAGGCCCTGCTGGACTCCGAGAAAGCCATGACCACGTTTCTCAACGCCCTGGGCTCGGAGCCGGACATCGCGCGCGTGCCCATCGTCGTGGATAGCTCGCGCTGGGCGGTGATCGAGGCCGGGCTGAAATGCCTGCAGGGGAAAAGCATCGTCAACTCCATCAGCCTGAAGGAAGGCGAAGACGTTTTCCGCGAGCAGGCCCGCAAAATCCGCCGCTACGGCGCCGGCGTCATCGTGATGGCCTTCGACGAAAAGGGCCAGGCCGACACCGCCGAGCGCAAACTGGCCATTGCCCGGCGCGCCTTCCGCATCCTCACCGAGGAAGTGGGCATGCCCCCGGCCGACATTATTATGGACCCCGCCATCCTCACTGTGGCCACCGGGCTCGAGGAACACAACAACTACGCGGTGGCCTTTTTCGAGGCTACCCGCGAGATCAAGGCGGAGCTGCCCGGCGTCAAGATCAGCGGCGGCGTCAGCAACGTTTCGTTTTCGTTTCGCGGCAATAACGCCGTGCGCGAGGCCATGCACTCGGCGTTTCTCTACCACGCCATCCGCGCCGGCCTGGACATGGGCATCGTCAATGCCGGGCAGTTGTCCATCTACGAGGAAATTCCTCCCGAGCTGCGCGCGCGCGTCGAAGACGTGCTGCTCAATCGCCGCCCCGACGCCACCGAACGCCTGCTCGAGTTCGCGCAGACCATCGAGAAGCGCGGCGCCGTGGCCGTGCGCCAGGACGCCTGGCGCGCGGGCACCGTCGAGCAGCGCCTCTCGCACGCGCTGGTGCAGGGAATCAACGAATACATCGTCGCCGACGTCGAGGAAGCCCGGCAGCAATACGGGAACCCCTTGCACATCATTGAAGGTCCGCTGATGGACGGCATGAACGTGGTCGGCGATCTGTTCGGCTCGGGGAAAATGTTTCTGCCCCAGGTGGTGAAAAGCGCTCGGGTGATGAAGCAGGCCGTGGCCGTGCTGCTTCCTTATCTGGAGGCGCAAAAGCTGGCGCAGGGCGGGCGCCAGGCCGTGGCGCGCATCCTCATGGCCACGGTCAAGGGCGACGTTCACGACATCGGAAAAAATATCGTGGGCGTGGTGCTGGCCTGCAACAACTACGAAGTGATCGATCTGGGCGTCATGGTGCCGGCGGACAAAATTCTCGAAGTGGCCCGCGAAAAGCAGGTGGACTTGATCGGCCTGAGCGGCCTGATCACGCCCTCCCTCGACGAGATGGTGCACGTGGCCGGCGAGATGCAGCGTCAGGGGTTTCGCGTGCCGCTGCTGATCGGCGGAGCCACCACCAGCCGCGCGCACACCGCCGTCAAGATCGCCCCGGCTTACGGGCAACCCGTCGTGCACGTGCTGGACGCCTCGCGCGCCGTGGGCGTGGTCGGCAGCCTGAAAAATCCGCAGCTGTCCGCGGCGTTTGCCGAGGAAAACCGCCGCGAACAGGAACGCCTTCGCCAGCAGCACCGCAGCCCGCAGGCCGCGCCGCTACTTTCTCTGGAGGACGCCCGCCACAGGCGTCCGCTGCTCGATTGGAGCGCCTACACGCCGCCCGCGCCTTCCTTCACCGGCGTGCATGCCTGGGAGTGCGCCCCGCTGGACGCTCTGGTGCCGCTGATCGACTGGACGCCGTTCTTTCACGTATGGGAACTCAAGGGCGTCTATCCGCGCATCTTCGAGGATGCCCGCGTGGGGCCGCGCGCGAGAGAACTTTTTGACGACGCTCAAAAATTGCTGGAAGAGATCGTGGCCGGGAAACTGCTGACCGCGCGCGGCGTGGCCGGCTTTTTCCCCGCCAATAGCGTGGGCGAGGATATCGAAGTCTATGCGGACGCCGCGCGCACGCGCTTGCTGGCCACCTTCTACACGCTGCGGCAGCAGATGCCCAAGCCCGAGGGCGAAGCCGAATACGCCCTGGCCGATTTCATTGCCCCGCGCGAGAGCGGGATCGCCGATTACCTGGGCGCCTTCGCCGTCACCGCCGGAATCGGCGCCGACGAACTGGCCGCGCGCTTTGAAAAGCAGCATGACGATTACAACGCCATCCTGGCCAAGGCCCTGGCCGACCGCCTGGCCGAGGCCTTCGCGGAATGGATGCACAAGCAGGCTCGCGACGCCTGGGGATTCGGCCGCGAGGAGAGTTTGCAGCCCGAGGACCTGTTGCACGAGCGCTATCGCGGCATCCGACCTGCGCCGGGCTATCCCGCGCAGCCCGATCACACCGAAAAGGACACGCTCTTCGCTCTGCTGGACGCCGAGCGCGCCACCGGCATCCGCCTCACCGAAAGTTTTGCCATGTTTCCCGCGGCCTCCGTGTGCGGCCTCTATTTTTCCCATCCGCAATCGCGATATTTCGCCGTGGGAAAAATCGGCCGCGACCAGGTCCTCGACTACCAGCGCCGCAAAGGCATGGAACTGCGCGCTGTGGAGCGCTGGCTAGGCCCCTATCTCAACTACGAGCGCGACTCCGATTAACGGTGTGTTCGCTGATCGCGTGTTCGCTCATCGCCGAACGGTAATGTCCTAATGCTTCGCGACAATAGCGTCGTCATTCCGAGCGCAAGCGAGGAATCTCTCCTGTCCGTTCACAGCTTGGACCAGCCGACCCACCATCCGCCATGCGCACCGTCTTGACGCAGGCAAACCTTTCGCTTAGAGTCGAAAAGATTTCCGTGTCCATGCGAATTTCCCATCGATGACAAGAATTCTCTCGACCTACCTGTTCATCAAGCGGAAATTGACTCCCGCGCTGCTGGCGGAAATGCCGCGCTACGGCGTGCACGCCGTGGAGCTGTTCTGCGCGCGCGGCCATTTCGATTATCGCTCCGAAGACGCCGTGCGCGAGACGGCCGGCGCGCTCGACGGTCTCAACCTGGCGCTGCACGCCGTGCACGCCCCCACCGAACGCGATTTCAATGCCCGGCACGAGAGCGCCGCGCCGCTTTCCATTTCCGATCCCGAAAGGTCGCGCCGCCTGGAAGCCGTGGATGAGATCAAGCGCGCGCTGGACATTGCCGAGCGCATCCCCTTCCGGTACCTGGTGCTGCACATGGGCACTTCCCGCGACGCCGCCGACCCCCACCGCTTTGACGCGGCGTTCAACTCCCTCGAGCATCTGAATATTTTTGCCAAGCAGCGCGGCGTGACCATCGCCCTGGAAAACACCCCCGGCGAACTGGCCACGCCGGCAAACCTGCGGCAGTTCATCGCCGACACGCGCCTGACGGACCTGCGGCTGTGCTTCGACTTCGGCCACGCGCACCTCGCCGACGGAGTCCTCCCGGGCATCGAGGCCGTCCGCGAGTTGGTGGTCACCGCGCATATTCACGACAACCACGGCCTCAAGGACGAACACCTGCTGCCCTTTGAAGGCACCATCGAGTGGAAGGCCGCGCTGGCGGCCTTGCCCAAGGACCTCCCGCTGGTGCTGGAGTTGAAGGAGCGCCCCGAATATGCCGACCCGGCTCCGCTCTCCGTGGCTCTCGAGGCCGCGCGCGGCGCATTCGACAAATTGGAACGGGAGCGCGAGGAACCGTGATCGTCAATATCGATCAAGTGGGTCAACACAACGGCGAAGAGGTCACGCTGCAGGGATGGCTGTACAACCAGCGCGAGTCCGGCAAGCTGCTGTTTCCCATTTTTCGCGATGGCACGGGCATTTTGCAGGGCGTCGTGTCGCAGAAGGAGCAGCCCGCGGCCTTTGACGCGCTGCGCGGCCTGCCGCAGGAGTCCAGCGTGATCGTTACCGGCCTGGTGCGTGCCGAGCCGCGCGCGCCCGGCGGCTACGAGATGGGCGTCACGCGTGTGGAGGTGGTGCAGCGCGTTGCCGATTCCGACCCGTACCCCATCCAGCTCAAGGAACACGGCGTGGATTTTCTTCTCGATCGCCGCCATCTGTGGATCCGCACGCCGCGCCAGGCTTCCATTTTGCGCATCCGCGCGGAGGCCATCCGCGCCGCGCGCGAATATATGGATAGCCAGGGTTACACGCTGACCGATGCGCCGATCTTCACGCCCGCGGCTTGCGAAGGCACCACCACCCTGTTTGAAGTGCAATACGTGGACGACGAGAAGGCCTACCTCACGCAGTCCGGGCAGCTCTATATCGAGGCCACTGCGGCCGCGCTGGGCAAGGTCTACTGCTTCGGTCCCACTTTTCGCGCCGAAAAATCCAAGACGCGCCGCCACTTGACCGAGTTCTGGATGCTGGAGCCGGAAGCCTACTTCGCGCACCTGGAAGACATGATGCTTCTCGGGGAGGGTCTGGTGAGCCACATCGTGCAAACGGTATTGCGCAACCGCCCCCGCGAACTCGAAACCCTCAAGCGCGACGTGGCCAAACTGGAAACCGTGAAAACGCCCTTCCCGCGGCTCACCTACGACGAAGCGGTGGAAATCCTGCAGAAGTACGGCAAGCCCGTGAAATGGGGCGACGATTTCGGCGGCGATGAGGAGACCGTGCTCTCCAGCCAGTTCGACCGGCCGGTGATGATTCATCGTTATCCCGCGGCCATCAAGGCGTTTTACATGGAGCCGGATCCGCAGCGGCCGGAGTTGGCCCTGGGCTTCGATATGCTTGCCTCAGAGGGCTACGGCGAAATCATCGGCGGCGGGGAACGCGTCTCCAGCTACGAGCTGCTCCTGAAGCGCCTGCGCGAGAACAACCTGCCGGAAGAGGCCTTTCAGTGGTACCTGGATTTGCGCCGCTACGGCAGCGCGCCGCATGCCGGCTTCGGCCTGGGTCTGGAACGCACCGTGGCCTGGATTTGCGGAACCGAGCACATCCGCGAAGTCATCCCCTTCCCGCGCATGATTTATCGCGTGTATCCTTAGGACCCGCGGGCCGCAAGCACTGCCCGCACCCGAGTGTTCGTCCGGCCAGCCTCGGGGCAGCTCAGTTCTCACATGCCGAAAAAGATTCGCATCATCGGAGTGCCGATGGACCTCGGCCAGAACCGCCGAGGCGTGGATATGGGGCCGTCGGCGCTGCGCGTGGCCGGTTTGCAAGCGCGCCTCAAGGAACTCGGGTATACCGTGGAGGATTTCGGTAATCTCGCCGTCAGGCAGGCCGAGGAGCAGCACTACGGCGAAAAACATGCCAAGTATCTCCATGAAATCGCGGAAACCTGCCGCGGCCTTGCGGAGTTGACCGAGCGCTCCTTGCGGGAGGGATATCTTCCGCTGGTGCTCGGTGGCGACCACTCCATTGCCGTCGGTTCGTTTTCCGGCGTGTCGGGCTATTTTCGCAAGCAGGGGAAAAAAGTGGGTTACCTGTGGCTCGACGCCCACGGAGACATGAATACGCCGGAGACCTCGCCCTCCGGCAACGTGCATGGAATGCCTCTGGCCGCGATCGTCGGCCGTGGAGCGCCGGAACTGGTGGACCTGCTGGGCTACCAGCCTAAGGTTGCGGCGCGCAACGTGGCCTTGGTTGGCCTCCGCGACCTTGACAATACCGAACGCCGCCTCGTGAAGGAGTCCGGCGTGCATGCGTTCACCATGCGGGATATTGACGAGCGCGGCTTGCGCCAGGTCATGATCGAAGCGCTTCGCGCGGTCCTGGACGATACCGAAGGATTCGCCGTGAGCCTGGACATGGATTTCATCGAGCCCAGCGATGCTCCGGGCGTGGGCACGCCGGTTCGCGGCGGCGCCACCTACCGCGAGAGTCATCTGGCCATGGAGATGATCGCCGACAGCAAGGCCATGGTGTCGCTGGAAATCGTGGAGATCAACCCGGTGATCGATCTGCACAATATGACCGCCGTGCTCGGCGTGGAGATGATCCTCTCGGCGCTGGGGAAGAAAATCCTCTGAAACGGGTGCGGGCTGTACTTACAGCCCGCCTAATTTTATGGAAGGAAACACTCACAACCCATGACGGCAGAGAAGAAGCGGCTGCGGGTCGGCGTAGTTTTCGGCGGGCGCTCCGGCGAGCACGAGGTATCGCTGGCCTCCGCCGCTTCGGTGATCAAGGCTCTCGATCCCGCGAAATACGAAGCCGTGCCCATCGGCATCAGCAAGGATGGACGCTGGCTGGCGGGCTCCCCGGCGCAGAAAATGCTCCCCGAAGTCCTGCGCCAGGGGCAGGGCGTGATGTTGTCCGCCGATCCTAACGTTGGCGCGCTGGTGCCGGTGGATGCGCCGTCCGGGAGCGATCTGCCGGCGAACAGTCTGCCCGCAAGTGGTCTAAAAGTTGACGTGGTCTTTCCGGTGCTGCACGGCACCTATGGCGAAGACGGCACCGTGCAGGGCCTGCTGGAGTTGGCCAACCTCGCTTACGTCGGCTCGGGAGTCGTCGGCTCCGCCGTGGGCATGGATAAAGACATGCAGAAGCGCCTCTTCCTGCAAGCCAAAATCCCCGTGGGCGATTTTCTCGCTTTTCCGCGCTCGGAATGGGAGCAGGATCGCGCGCGCATCATGAAAGTATTGCAAAAGAAGTTTCGCTTCCCGGTGTTTGTGAAGCCCGCCACCCTGGGTTCCTCCGTGGGCATGAGCAAGGCCCACAATCGCGCGGAACTGTCCGCCGCCCTGGACCTGGCGGCCGAATTCGCGCAGAAAATTGTCGTCGAGCGCGCCATCCGCGGCCGGGAGATCGAACTGTCGGTGCTTGGGAATGACGATCCCAAGGCCTCCATCCCCGGCGAAATCATTCCCCATCGCGAGTATTACGACTATGCCGCGAAGTATCTGGAGGAGGGCACGCGGCTGCTGATTCCCGCCAAGCTTTCGCGCGCCCAGGTGCGCCGCCTGCAGGACTACGCCGTGCGCGCCTTCCGCTGCCTCGAGTGTCGCGGCATGGCCCGCGTGGATTTTTTCCTGGAGCGCCCCAGCGGAAAAATCTTGTTGAACGAGGTCAACACCATTCCCGGCTTCACCTCCATCAGCATGTATCCCAAGCTTTGGGAGGCTTCGGGCCTCTCCTACCGGGACCTGATCGACCGCCTCATCGAACTGGCCCTGGCCGAGCATCGCGAAAAGCAGCGCACCAAATATTCCATTGAGCTGCCGGCGGGTTCCGGCGGTGCGCTGGGAGCCTGACCGTGCTTTGCGCCCGTTTCTGGCGTGGTTTTCGGACTCCGTTTAGATAAACTATTTCCGCCGCCGATCAGGAAACCATGCCGCCCGCGAGGAATCATGCAGGCTGTGAGACGGCCATGCATGCCGTGAGGGGCACGAGGACCGTGAAGGCGTGAAGGCTGTGAGGGCCATGAAGGGACGATGCGCGCCGTGAGGAAATCATGAAGGTGTCGCGGTTCTTTTTCTTTCTGCTCGGGCTGTTTTTCGTGGCCCTGATCATTTATGTGTTGACCACGCCCAGCACCAAGGATATCCAGCTCACCGGAATCGTCACCGGGACCGACGAGATCGTAAGCCCGCTGGTCTCCGGGCGCCTCGAGAAGTTGCTGGTGGACGAAGGCTCCGAAGTGAAGGCCGGGCAGCTTATCGCGGAAATCGATCCCACCGAACTGGAGGCCGTGCGCGACGCAGCCGCGGACAACATCCGCACGCTGCAGGCGCGCCTGGCGCAATCCGGGAAAATTCTCAACATGAATGAGGGGCAGACTTCGGCGGCCGTTCGCCAGGCGAATGCCGCGCTCATGGTCTCCCGTGCGCAACTCGAGCAAGCGCAAGCTACGCTCGCGCTCA